>Ga0326597_10013801_pt1 | contig 10602 bp, 10 predicted proteins | sample RVTome_12_FD_203789 | JGI IMG/M metagenome (GOLD analysis project Ga0326597, IMG submission 203789) | Soil microbial communities from uranium-contaminated site in the Upper Colorado River Basin, Wyoming, United States - RVT100D185 | ecosystem: Environmental > Terrestrial > Soil > Contaminated >... | reverse complement strand
CCCCATGCCGTAGTCAATACAACGCTGCGCCTGATCGCCCGCGTCCACGAGTAAATTTCCGCGAACGCGATACCGGAGAAGATCGACACCAGGGCATACATCGGCAGGAAAAAGGTGTGTTGGTCCACAATCGGGTAACGCAGGACAAAAACCGCGTGGATTACCAGGCCCGCGAGCAGCGCCCGCCGCACGAGTGATGATGAGATCAACCGCGACGAGTGAATGATCCCGTAGGCGGCAATTGGCAAGAGCAGGTTAGGAAAGTTGAGCAAGACGAATGCAGCGCTGATCAGCAGCTTCCACGCCGAGATCGTCGTATTGAGCACGTCGTCGCGATATTCGTGTCCAAACAGCGCCGAATGGAAAGTACCTCCAAGGTCCGAAGTGCGAACATACTCCTGGAGGAACATCAAGCCGTAAGGCGCCGCTCCGAGCAACCACAACCCCGCGGCCGCCGCAACGTCGCGTAGTCGGATTGCCTTTCTCCACGCCCCGTGCAGCACAACCACCATAAGAACCGGCGTGGTGAGCGCCGCGAGTAAATGGTTCGATACCCCCAGTCCATTAAGCAGCAGAGCGCCCCACAAATAGATCGGCCGCCGCGTCTTGGCGTACACAATCAAGCACCAAGATTCTCCGGATAATAGCGCCGCGGCGAGCGTATAGGTCTCCGTCAGCGTCGCCATCTGCCAGAACGTGTGTGCGACGGCGAGTGACACCGCCGCGAAAAGCGCGGCCGGCCACCGCCGAGTCAATGTCCACACGCTCCCGAACGTGTTGGCCACGGCGATGGCCGCGGCCCACGCGCTCACCAAAGTCACGGCGAAACAAGGCTGAAACAGATTCAGGGATACCGCGAAACGCCCGAGCCAATGGTGCAGAGGATGACTCAACGCCAACCCCAGCGGGTTCACGGACTGCTGGGTCACGACGCGCAGGACGTGGTTTCCGGAGTCCTGCCACTGCGCTCCACGATTGGCGGTGGCCGCATACAGCGTGAAGCCGGCGATGAAAAGCGCGAACCACGCAACACAGACCGTTCGCGTTTTCCCGGCAGGGTCAGCGGATGGTAAGGCCGGTGATCCGGGCCTCGAAAACGAGTTTGCCATCCATCACGCCCTGAGTGTCCGAGACGATTCGGCGAGGACGGTAATCCACGCCGACTCCAATAATGAAAAGACGCGCCGGCGGAACGACGGTCTCCCGGAATTTGCAGTTGTCCACCGCGCCGAACCCGATGAAGGTATCGTTGCCTTGAAGCTTCGCCAAGATGGCGCTGGCGTGCGCCGCCATTTCCAGCATCAGCACACCGGGTAGCAGAGGACGATGGGGCACGTGCCCGCGAACCCACCAATCGTCGGATCGAATATCGGCATAGGCGACGATCCGCTGATCTTCCTGGTCCACCATGCAAACCCCGTCAAGGAGCCGGAACTCGAAGCGATGAGGAAGCAGCTCATAAATCCCGTCTTTGTTCAGGCAGACCCGATTGAGATCGAGTTGTTGAAGGTCAATCAGAAGGGGGGGCGGCATGAAGCATGGACTCCGCGTGAGGCGCCGACCCGCATCGGCGCGCGACGGACCAAGGGGGACGCCCGATCCCACGACCGCGGTGTCAACAGTCTCTCGCCGCTCACGCCGTCAGCATAAACACCCTTGAGTGCATGGGCGAGGCGCCGGCCTTAACGGCGGCGCGAGCGGGTTGGAACGCGGCGCCGATGCGAGATCAGCTCGTCGGCTGCGAGCGAACCTCCAGAATCTTCTTTCGAACGGCCTGCGCGGTGTCCTTGATCTCTTGCATGGCCTTACGAACCCGTGTGCCAGCTGCCTTGTTTCCTCCCGACGCTTTGGCGACGTCATCCGCAGCGGCTTCCACCAGTTCCTTCAGCCGTTCATAGTCCTGCATGTTCACACTCTCCGATCATTGCCAACCGGGCGAGGGTATCATACTAAACCATCCTTGACGCAGCGTACTTTAGCCTTGCGCCGCGACCCCGCCAACCACATCTTACTCCCCTCATCGGCACTGCCGCACCGTAAACTGCCCTTTTATCGCCCTAATGGGATGGAACAAAACCATCTTATTGGTTATAACACCGAGAATATTTCCTATAATAGTTAAAATACTTAGTTGCACGGTATATTCACATTCATCTTCATAGCCCAGATAGTCTGCTAATGTACAATCCCAACGATTCGGAGGTGCGGCTGAACCATGGGAAAGTTGCAGTGAATTAGGTGACGAATTTTTTGGCACGAGATTCCAACGGCAGGGCAACGTACATTGACCCCCCGGAGGCGATGCCTATTGCCGAAGAGCAACAGCAACTCGCCTTGAGTTGGGAATTTCCCGCGGACTTCGACTGAAAAGGTAATTGAACCATGCCCTCACAAACAGCCGTCGAGCACCCAGTATACGCCGTCATCGGACAGGACCGATTCCTGCGAAACGAAGCCCTTCAAAGCATTCTTCGGACGCTGGCGCCCCATATGGATGCCCTTGGACCAACGTGCGTGAACGGCGAAAACGCTTCGCTGGCGGACCTTCTCGACGAAGTACGCACGCCGTCGCTTCTGGGAGGCCGGCGCGTCGTGATAGTGGACGACGCCGACGATTGCATTTCCGCAAACCGCGCGGCGCTGGAAAGATATTGTTCCGATCCATCTCCGGGAGGCTGTTTGATCTTTTTGTGCGATTCGATGCCGAAGTCCACCAAACTGCGCAAGATCATCACGGCCGGCGGCGAAGTCATGGAGTGTGAACCGCTCAAGGGTCGGGCCGTGGTGAGCTGGATCGTCCGCAGAGCCAAAGAAATCCACGGAAAAAGAGTGAACGACGCCGCGGCGCAGATGCTGAAGGAACAAGTCGGCGATGCTCTCGGTTGGCTCGACGCGGAGTTGGCGAAACTGGCTGCCTACGTAGGCGATCGGCCGGAGATTACGCTCAAGGACATCGACGCCGCGACGGGCGAGCATCGCGAGGAGAAAGTGTTCGCCGTTCTCGATGCAATCATCGCCGGCGATCCCGTCAGCGCACTTCAAGCCTGGGAGCAGGTCTGGGCGACGGATCGTGCGGCCCCAGGTCGCGCCATTGGTGGACTCGCTTGGAGCGTCCGGCAGCTCTTAATGGCGCGGCGAGAGTGGGAGCGCGGCGCCGACATCGGACGTCTCGCTCCACGCCTGTTCACCGATCCCGTGACGCTGCGTCGTCGACTCGAACGGTGCAGCGTCGATCAGTTGCGCGAGCAACAACGCGACCTGTTGGCCGCCGACGTCGCCGCCAAGACCGGCCTATCCACGGTCGAAGTCGCGGTGGAGCGTTTCATTGTTAAGCACAGTACCCGTTCCCTGACGACACGCAGCAAGGCAGGATAAAAAGCGGCGCTGTGTCATCGGCTCAATATCGCAGTTGGTCGTGGAAGTTGCCGGTCGAGGGTTTTTGCGAAATAGATAGTGTGTAGAAAAATAGCGTGTAGAAAAAGCATATACCGGATTGTACGGCGTTGATGCATTTTATAACGCACCACTGTGTATGTCATAGAATAATTGCTGTCTTGCATAATAAAACTGCGGGGTTCTGGATAGAAACTAGTTGACGCGGACCGATTAGTTATTAGATTTCGCGGTACGTGCGTATGACGCGGACGGCGCGGTTCGCGGCCACGTGCTTGGTTTACGGATTCGGTAATTGGAGTGAACTTATGAAGCGAATACTTCCGGGTATTTTCGTGACGGTTATGGCAGTTTCAGCGGTCGCTCAGGAAAAAGAAACGACGACCGTCAGGACGACAACGACGACCACGACGACCAAAAGCGGATTTGATCTACTCGGCGGGGAAACGTGGAACGTAACGGATGCCACGCCGTTTGAATGCGGCGCCGTGGATCTCCGCCTCGCGGGCCGCTGGACGGAGACCGCGCGGACAAAAGATGGCGGAGAGGACGATGTCTGGACCATCCAGCCGGCGCTCGTCTGGGGTATGGCCGAGAACTGGGAGATGTCTTTCACGGTGCCCGTTACGCACGTTGACAATTTTCATGACGCGATCGACGGTCACTACGACACCTATTTCGGTCTCTTGTGGAGACTGAAGGACCAAGAGGACTACTGGCCGGCGATCGCCCTGGCCAGCAATCTGCGGATTCCCACCAGTGAAGACTCCAACGGCGTGGACTGGGAGCTTCGACTCGTCTTGACCAATGAGTACGACAGCGGGATCCGGTCGCATTTCAACATCTGGGGGACCACGGTCAACCATGACAACTATCCGGATGCACGGGACTTCCAATATGGCGCGGTCGTGGGTCTTGACGGTCCGTTGTGCGCGGATGGCGCGGTGCGCTGGGTGGCGGACTACAGGTACCGGATTAGCGACCAAGACGGTAACGGCGGCCAGAACATCGGCGAGGCCGGTTTCCAGTGGCAGATCGACGAGTGCAACAAGATCGGGTTTTCCGTTCAAGCGGGCTTGGATCACGCCGAGGAGACCTCGAACATCGGTGCCGCGCTGACCTACGCGTACACCATTAGAAACTAAGCTGGTAGATCATTCAGGTTTTCATCGGCCCGGCGAGGGTGATCCTCGCCGGGCCGATTCATTATCTGGTCGGGCTTTTGAGCTATCCTCGCGCGCCGGAACGGTTGCCGAGGCCGACCGCTACTGACGCGGCATTGGCACAATGGTTCCGCGACTGGAGTCGGTCGCTAACCGCGGCGACCCGAGACTTTCGATGCGTAGTAAAGCAAAGTGACGACGGCGGTGATGGTGGCGGCGACGTAGGTCATAGCCGCGGCGCTGAGGACTTTGCCCACCACGCGGTCTTCCTCGGCGGTGACCATGCCGTTGGCCAGCAGGGTTTGGCGAGCTCGTTTGGAAGCGTTGAACTCCACGGGCAAGTTCACAAGTTGGAATAGAACGACCACGCCGAACAGGGCCAACCCGACGACGGCCATCCCCGTGAAGCCCAAAATGATGCCCAAGATGATGAGCCAAACGGAGATGTTGCTGCCGATCGAGGCCATGGGCACCAAGCCGCTGCGTATCGCCAGCGGGCCATAGGCCGTCGCGTCCTGGATGGCGTGGCCGACCTCGTGCGCGGCGATGCCGAGCGAGGCGAGCGAACGACCTTGATAAACGTCCGGGCTGAGGCGGAGCACTTTGTGCTTGGGGTCGTAGTGGTCGCCGAGGAACGACTGGGCGGGTTCGATGGCGACGTTGTTGATGCCGTGGACGTTGAGAATCCGCTGGGCCGTTTCCGCCCCGCTCAGGCCGCTGCGGGCGGGAATCCGTGAGGCCCGAGCGTAAGCGGATTTGACCTTGATCTCGGCCCATAGGGCGAGCAATATCGCCGGACCGATGTACAAAAAGTACATCGGATCGAATATCCCCAGTTGTCCAAGTAGGTCTATCATTGTTGGATCCTAATCGTGGGCTGCCGCTTGGGCGCCGTCGCCCTTATGCCCAACAATCCTTTCATTATAGTCGGCATTTCGCACTCGCACCGCCAAGACGTCAACAGGGGGAAGCAGCTTTACGGTATAAGTACGCCGGAAAGTCGTCCGCGGTGCATCCCCAATGTGGTAGTAGACGCCGTTTACGGGGGGCGAATAGCGGTTTGACAGGGCGACGGCGGTCGAGTACATATATTGAGAACCGGTCAAAAGCGTTCCCGCCCAATCGGCAGAGACCTTTCGAATCGGGGAGACGGACGAGTTGCTCTCGAGCGGTGTCGGTCGTGGTAACGGACTGCGGCCCCACACGGGGGGAACGCCGTCAGGGCATCAAGTTGGAGCGTAGTTTGAAGAAGATCTATGTAGGTAATCTATCGCGAAACACCAGCGAGCAAGAACTGGAGGCGGCCTTCAGTACCCACGGGGCCATCCGTAGCGTAGCCATCATCCGCGACCGTTACACCGGCGATTCACGCGGATTTGGGTTCGTCGAGATGGACAACGAGCAGGAAGCCGGCGCGGCGATCGGGGCCTTAAACGGCACCGAACTCGGCGGGCGAACGCTGACGGTCAATGAAGCCAAGCCGATGGAACGTCGCTCCGGCGGCGGTGGCGGCGGCGGCTACGGTGGCGGCGGCGGTGGACGCGGACGCGACCGTGGCGGTTACGGCGGCGGCGGACGCGACCGGCGGTAGACGGTCCACTTTCAGCGAAAGCTGCACGCGGGTGCATCCCATCTTGAGGGGCACGGTCTAACTTGTTAGGCCGTGCTGAACGGGTATACCACGGCCAAGCTTCGCTTGACCGTGCCACCCACCGTTCCAATTCTGAGCCGGCCGAGCAGATTTTGTAATTTTTCGCTTGTGGTGCAGCGGTTGGGCGGTCAGAATGCCGCCGCTTGGCGCGGCGGGCATCCTCGGGCCGGTACGACCGAACGACCAACCCGTTGGCATAATGCAACCGGGCCTTCGTGTTTTTAGAACGGAGCATGAGCGGGTATGGCACAGCAAAAGGACCAATGGGGCACGCGGCTGGGGATGATCCTGGCCGTCGCCGGTTCGGCGGTGGGGCTGGGCAACTTTCTTCGGTTCCCCGGTACGGCGGCGGCCAACGGCGGCGGCGGCTTTATGATCCCCTACTTCTGCGCCCTGATCTTCCTGGGCATTCCCATCTGCTGGGCGGAGTGGACGATGGGGAAATACGGGGGTCAGTTCGGGTTCAATTCTTCTCCGGCCATCTTCGGTTTATTGGGCCGGCGTTCCATCTGGCGATACCTCGGCGTGCTCGGATTGATTATTCCAGTCGTCATCTACATGTATTACGTGCTGATCGAGTCGTGGTGCCTGGGTTACGCGGTCAGCTTCCTCGTGGGGTGGATCGACCTCGGAAACGATCCCGCCCAATATGCCGCTCAAAGCGTCAACTACTTCAACGAGTTCGTAGGGGCCAACGAGAACGGACTGATGCTCGACGGCAAGGTCCACGTCAGCGTGGTGGTCTGGCTCATCGTCTTTGCGGTGAACTTCTTTTTCATTTTCCGCGGTCTGTCCAAGGGTATTGAAACCTTTTGCAAATGGGCCATTCCGTTGATGGCCCTGTGTGCCTTCGCCGTGCTCATCCGCGTGCTCACCCTGGGTGCGCCGGACCCGGCCAAGCCTGAACTGAACGTGCTCAACGGCCTGGGATTCATGTGGAACCCTAAGCCTCTCGACTCCGACCACACCTGGATATCGGCGCTGGCCCAGCCGAAGGTTTGGATGGCCGCCGCCGGGCAGATCTTTTTCAGCCTTTCCGTAGGGTTCGGGGTCATCATCAACTACGCGAGTTACTTGAAGCGAAAGGACGACGTCGTGCTCTCGGGTCTGACCGCCAGCGCCACCAACGAGTTTTTCGAGGTGTGCCTGGGCGGGCTGATCACCATCCCGGCCGCGTTCGTATTCCTCGGCGTCGCCGGCGCCGAGAGGGTCGGCGTGTTCAGCCTCGGATTTCACACTCTGCCGGTGGTCTTCGAGTTCATGCCCGCCGGTCGCTTCTTCGGCTTTCTCTGGTTTTTCATGTTGTTTCTGGCCGCGATTACGAGTTCGCTCTCCATGCTCCAGCCGGCGATTGCCTTCCTCGAAGAAGCGCTGGGCGTCGGGCGTCGGGCGTCGGTCACTCTGCTGGGGTTGATCACCGGGCTGGGTTCGCTCTTCGTCATCTACTTCAACAAGGATACGAAGGTGTTGTCCTTCCTCGACGACACGATCGGCACGATCACGATTGTGGTCCTGGCGGCCGTGCAGACGATCCTGTTCGGCTGGGTTTTTGGGGCGAAGCGCGGGGTGAAGGTCGCCGCGGAGGGGGCGGAGATGCGGCTTCCCAGGTTCTTTCCATTCGTCATCCGCTACGTGACGCCGACGTACTTAGTCTTGATGCTTGGCATGTGGTGCTACACGGACCTTGTAAAATATGTAGATCAGGTCCGTTCGGACAACGTGATCTTCCTTGCCTTCTGCATGGTCGTCTTCGTGACGGTGTTTCTCTTGATCCTCATCAACATCGGCGGGCGCCGCTGGCAGGCTGAATCCAGGGACGCTTCGCAGGGCGACTTGTACTCCAGGCCACGAGGTGCGAAATGACTCCCACGGGATGGTTTTTCATGCTCTGTTCGGTCGGTTTCGTCGTTGGGCTTACGTCGTACTGCTTTTACCGTGTGATACGGAAACCAAAATCGACGGAGCACATGCACGCTCCCTTGGACATCGACACTCACGACCTGAACACGTAATCTCTGACGCGTGCTGCGAACGAACCCGGCCATCTGAATTCTGATATCTCAGATTTGATATCTGTATTCCCCCTTACCACCCGCCTGTAGCGTGCGACCGTTGCGAGGGTGATCACTTCCTGGAACCCGGCCGGAGATCGTTGAGACAATTTGCCAGGACACGCCTAGCTACAACCTTTGGAGCTTCAGCCGCCGCCGGGGCGCTTTACGATGAAGATGATCGCTAAGGCCGCCAACAAACCGATGCCCATCAGTACCCAATACATCGTCGATCACTCCGCTTCGGCGTTCTTCGTCATGGGGGCGCTTCGTTTGGCCATGCCACCCGACGCCCGTTCTTCGGACTCATTTTATCTTGAGACGCCGTATCATGTCTAATTGGATTACGCGGGTTTATCATTGTCTTCCCCAGGTCCAAAGGTCATGGGCCACCCCCCTAGTTGATGGGACACCCTGACCACTGCATAAGGTAACAGGAAACAGGTATAGAGGCACGAAGGGGCTGCGGCTATTCGTGGATCGGTACAGCAGATAAGTGCCCATGGGTGACACCGCGCATGGCCTGGAGATTGTTGGCCAGAGCGTGGACCCGATCCGAGGGACCCTTCAGAGCGACGGTAAGCCCGTCACGATCCGCGTCGAGCGCCGCAGTCAGAATGCCCAAGACCAAGTCGCCGCATTCTTGCAGAATAGAACGGATTCGCTTGGCGGACTCTCCGACGCGGTGATCACAGACCATGCTGAGGAACGCGACGACCGGCACCTCGCCTTTCTGCAATTGCGTGGCCGTTAAAAGGTCGCGGATCAAATCGCGGATGGCTTCGGAACGGTTTTCGTAACCTCGTGCGGCAATGTGATGATCGAAGGCGGCTAACAGCTCCGTATCCAGCGACACGGTGAAACGATCAACGGGCATGAGCGGACTCCAAGCACAGGTTCTAAGCGGAGTGCATCCGAGCACCCCATCACGATACCCTATCCCCCGTGGGGGAGCGGGGTATGGGGACGCGTTGTACAAACAATCGCGGCCCGGATTCTCAACCGATCACCCCATCGGTTGCAAATCCGAGCCGCGTTTTTTTCGTAAACCGCTCTCTAATGTTCTCGCCTACCCGCACACATCAGCGACCGATGCGGAACGAGAACCCGCCGCCGTGGTGGCCATGGCCGCCATGACCTCGGTAACCGCCGTAACCGCCGTGTCTGCCGGAGATCGTGAATCCGCCGCCGTAGTGTCCACCATGTCCGCCGCGACTGTACCCGAAGCCGAAGCTAGCTCTCGACGGGGCGTAGTATGATCGGTAGACCGGGGCCGGAGCATAGTAACGCGGTGCGGGGTAGTACACCGGCGGCCGTACGTAGGTGACCGGTCGGTATGGAGCGTAAACGTACGCTGGACGCGCATAGACGACCGGCACCGGAGCATAAACCGGCCTATAGTACGCCGGTGCATAGCTCCCATAGCTACTGCCGCACGATTGGACATAGTGATCCGCTTTTGCCATCGTAGCCCCCATGGCGAGGGTCGCCGTCGCAAACGCCGCAACCAGCACTTTGGAATTCATCGTTGTCATGGCCGTTTCTCCTTTTTCAACCGCCGGCACATCGTCCGGCGAGCCCTTTGTTTCCTACAGGACCATAGACATACTACATGAAGGATCGTTAGGAGAGAGAGGGTAGAATCCTGATTAGTCCGATAATTGATATGTTTTTTCGCTATCATGCAGCCAAACTGCGAGCATGTTACGCTCGCGTTCGGTTAGTTTGTCCAAGAAGCGGGGCATCCTGGCGCGTTCGCGGCCTACGTTGCGATAGCGCGATTCGTGGTCCGGCTCGGCGATCATGAGTTCAATCCACTCGACAGCGCCGTAACCGCGCATCTCCGGAGCACGGGTCAAGCCCGTACGCTCTCCCCCATAACTGTGGCATTCGTTACAGACGTTCATAAAGATTTGTCTACCCCGTTCAACGAACGCGCTCAGGCCGGGAGCGGGAAATATTTCGACGATCGGGCGTGAGGATTGTGAAGCCAAGAACTCCGCAACGGCATCGAAGTCGGCCAGCAGCAATTGTTGAGCTTCCTCGCCTTCAGGCATGATGTCATTGATGAACTTCGACATGCGAGTATGGGCCGGTTCCCCTTCCGGGTTACGCATCCGCCCGAAGTAACGATCGTCCATTGGATTGGCGAGCAGGCCGCGAATCCACTCGCGGGAGGCGAATCCGGCGAGGTCGGAGGAGGTCGCGGGTTCGAGTGGGACGTTACCGCGTCCGTCGTGGCCGTCGTAGCGGTGACAGACTGCGCAGTGAGTCGCAAAAAGTTTCGGCCCGGCGGTCAACGGGTCATGGGCGAGAAGCGTCGATGGGCCGGCCGGGGGGATCC
>Ga0326597_10013800_pt1 | contig 10602 bp, 10 predicted proteins | sample RVTome_12_FD_203789 | JGI IMG/M metagenome (GOLD analysis project Ga0326597, IMG submission 203789) | Soil microbial communities from uranium-contaminated site in the Upper Colorado River Basin, Wyoming, United States - RVT100D185 | ecosystem: Environmental > Terrestrial > Soil > Contaminated >... | reverse complement strand
CGGCGAGGCACGATTTTGATCACCCGTCAAAACCCGTCTGAAACCCGCATCAGATCACGAGGACAACCCTCGCATGTCGGCTATCTTGGACAGCAGTGAAAAGGAATACGAACATGAAACAACGCACTGTATTTCGTCGCAAGCAGTCCCCCAAACTTCCAATCGCGTGGCGCGAAGCAGAATACTCTGCGCTTCGGGCCAATGCCGCAGACACATGTGACGATCGCGTCAGCGAGGATATTTTCGACGATGAGGGCGAGAGTGCGGAAGTCGACATCATTGTCCGTAGGATTCGCGAGTCAAACTGAGTAGGGCGGCAGGCCGGCGGCAATTGCTGGCGCAAGGGGACGCGAGGGCAAGTGATTGTCGGACTGGCGCCGCCGCTCATTCAGATTCGCTCATCGACTGGTCAGCAGCCGATACGATCCCTGGGCACGCTGCCGTTCGTGTCTGCTATTGCGCGCGGAAGCGTCGGAGGATCGGAGAAAATATCCGCTGCGGAACCCGTCTGCGTACTCATCCCTGGCTACACGCAGATAGATTGGAATAGGTGACTTCCGCTCTCGGGCGGCCGCGCCTGCCACGTAGCCGCTTTCGAATGCAGCGGACCCGTTGTTCGATGGAGCGAGGTGCTTCGACTGGTCGAGAGGTCGCACGGTATCCGTGCGCTTCGGAAGTTCTTCGGGAACGGGCGCCACAAGAAGTGAAATCATCGCTCGAATTATCCATGGGGCGGTCCTTGGTTCTGTGCGCTGGCGCGCATAGCGGGAGGCCACCTTCGCACGTCCATCCGCCTCGACCCGTATGCGGTTCGAGCGCATAGACATCGGCCGCGACCAGGTACGGCTCCACCTTGTACGTGCTGACCTCCCCCGGCGCGAGCGCATGGCGCGCCGGATTGACCATCATGGCGAGCTCCCACGCACGCCGGGTGTTACCCAACGCGGAAAAGTGTGGCGCTACCGTGTAAGAATGCGAGCGCATCCAGTGAGGACTCGGTGTTGCGCCGGCGGCAGCGCCATCCTATCCTTGCTGTGACCGTCTCGCCCAAGGAGTTCGATCATGGCTTGTGCAATTTGGAATGGCGCAGTGCTCGCCGAGAGCGACGCCTGTGTGATCGTCGAGGCTTGAGTAACGGCAGACGCTGGTCGATCCCTCAGATTTCGAGCTCGGCAATCACGGGGACATGATCCGATGGGCGCTCGCGTGCCCGCATTTCCTTATCGATCGTGCAGCTCCGGCATGCTTGCGCCAAGGAGGCAGAGAGCAGAATGTGATCGATACGCAGTCCCAGCTTGCGCCTGAAACTCATCATTCGGTAATCCCACCAGGTGTAGGATTTTTCGGGCTGGTCGAAGAGCCGAAAGCTGTCGGTCAAACCGAGCGCGAGCAAGCGCCGAAAGGCGTCTCGCTCCGGCTCGCTGCACAAGACTTGACCCTCCCAGGCTTTCGGATCGTAAACGTCGCGCGCCTGCGGCGCGATGTTGTAGTCCCCGAGCAGCACAAGACGCGGGTGCGTCGCGACCTCGTCCTTGAGCCACGCGCTGAGGTGTTCGAGCCACTTGAGTTTGTAGCGGTACTTGTCCGACTCGATGCTCTCGCCATTCGGCACATACGCGCAGATCGTTCGTATCCCCTGGATTGTCGCAGCGAGCACGCGCTTTTGCGGATCGTCATAGTGCGGAATGTTGACCTGGACAGCGGTTGCTTCTGCGCGGCTCAGGATGGCTACCCCGTTGTAGGTCTTCTGACCCGTGTAGGTCGAACGATAGCCGGCAGCTTGGATGTCCGCGAGCGGAAAGTTAGGGTCTTCGAGTTTGGTTTCCTGCAAGCACAGGATCTCCGGCTTATGGCTGCTCAGCCAATCCAGCACCTGCGGAAGCCGGACCTTGAGCGAATTGACGTTCCAGGTGGCGATTTTCAAGGCGGTTCCAGTTCGTCGATTGACAACTTTCAAACTGTCGCCGGGCCATGCGCGCGGCTGCATGCGCGTACTATAGCGAATTTCTCGCCGCAGACCGCCATTACACAAGGAGATCTCATGGCACGCATACCTTTTGTCAGCCGAAACGATGTTGTCGAAAGCGAGCGGGCGGCCTACGACGCCTTCCTGCAAAACCGTGGCGGGAGGCCGAACGCCGGCCCCTATGCGCTGCTGTTACACATGCCTGAGCTCGCGCAGCGAATGGAATCGCTGCGCCTCTACATCCGCGGCGAGACGAGCCTGCCGCAGAAGCTGCACGAACTGGTGATGATTACGGTGGCGCGCGAGATGGATTGCGCCTACATCTGGTACGCGCACGCCGCCGCCGCGCGCGAGGCTGGAGTGCGGGGGGATATCGTCGACGGCATTCGTGACAAACGCGCTCTGACCGGCCTCGATCCGGACGAGCAGACTGTGGTGGATTTTGCGTACGAACTGCTGCGAGAGCGCAAGGTCGGTCAAAAAACGTTCGAGCGAGCCAGTGCCAGCTTCGGCCGGCGTGGGACCTTGACTTTGACCAATCTGATCGCCGCCTACGCGATGCTGGCTTACAACATGAATACCTACGAGCTGCAGGCGCCGGCGCACGCAACGGAGCAAGCCTTGCCGGTCTGACCCGCGCGCATTACGAACTCAGGTTTCGCCTGTACGCGACGCGCTGCATTCGTTATTCTGAGTTCTTCCAAGAATTGATTCCGGAGCGCGCTTACCGATGAAGATCCCGTTGTTGTTTCATCTGCTTGGCTCGGTGATCTGGGTCGGGGGAATGTTTTTCGCCTACCTTGCGCTGCGCCCGGCAGCGGCCATGATGCTCGAGCCCCCGCAACGCCTGCCCCTTTGGCGTGAAACCCTCAGACGCTTCTTCCTGTGGGTCTGGATATCGATCATCGCCTTGTTCGTTTCGGGCGCACACATGCTCACGACTGCATTCGGATTTCGCGCGGTCCCAACCTATGTGGTCGGGATGATTTCCATCGCGACCGTGATGACCGTCATTTTTGCCTATGTCTATTTTCACTCGTTCGCGGCGCTTGGTCGCGCGGTTGACGCCAAGGATTGGAGAGCGGGCGGCGCGGCACTGAACAGGATTCGCCAGCTGGTCGCGATTAATCTCGTGCTCGGACTTGCCACTGTTGCGGTGGCGGTGATGGGTGGATTACTCGGCTAGTGCGTGTTCCCGGCTGCCGTGCCCCGATCTGTGCGCGAACACATTTTCTGCAGGCGAAGCAATGATGCCACCAAGGCGGGTGAAGGAGCTTGAGCGATGAAATTGGGCATGTTGTTGCCACACCGTGCTGTGGTGCTAACGTCCGCGCGTCGTCCGCCGCTGGCGCAATGCTGGACAACTGCTCAGCTGTGTGACGAAGCTGGGATGGACATCTGGGTCGGGGACAGCGTCGTCGCCAAACCGCGCCTCGAACCGCTGACCACCCTTGCCTATCTCGCGGCGCTTACCAAGCAGGCACGCCTAGGCACGGCAGTCCTGTTGCCGGCGCTGCGCCAGCCCACGGTGCTCGCGCATGCTCTCGCTAACATCGATCAGATCTCGTCCGGTCGACTGGTATTGGGCCTAGGCGTCGGCTGGGGTTTGCCCGCGATCGAGCGCGAGTGGCAAGCGTGCGGGCGCGTGCATAAGCGCCGTGCACGCGACCTCGAAGAACATATCGTTGTGTGGCGCAAGCTCTGGAGCGGCGAGCTGGTCAGTTTCGAGGGAAATGGCTTCAAACTCACCGAACATACGATCGGTCCGCTGCCATGGCGCGAACAGGGTCCACCGATCCTGATCACCGCGGGTAATCGCGGTGAAATCATTCCCGCGCAGATTGATCGAGTTGGCCGTTTGGGTGACGGCGTTATTACGACCTATGTCACCGAGGACGATATCCGCAGGCTCAACGAGCAATGCCTCCTGGCGTTCGAGCGCCACGCGCGACCCCGGAACCTGTTTCCGCTCTGCGTTTACACCACAGTATGTATAGATCAGGATGCGGCCAAGGCCGAATCACAGACGAGTGCGTTTCTCGAACGTTATTATGGGGGCGGCGTGAACTTTCGCGGGCTCATGGGATTGGGCCCCGTCGCCGCGGTGATCGAGACCTTGAAGCGTTACGAAGCGCTAGGTGTCACTGATCTGTGTATTCGCTTTGTCGGTGAAGATCAGGTGGCGCAGCTCGAACAGTTTATTTCCGGTGTGCTGCCGGCATTCAAGAAATGAGTACGCCCTTGTCTATGGATTCCACGACCGTGATCGCAGTGCTCGGAGGTACCGGCGCCGAAGGTAGCGGGCTGGCTTTACGTTGGGCCGCGAAGGGGCACGAGGTAATTATCGGCTCGCGTTCCGCAGAACGTGCGGCAGCGACAGCACTGCAGCTTGCACAGAAGCTTGGCCCTGGTGCGCGCGTGCGAGGGGCGAATAACCTTGATGCGGCACGTGTCGCAACGATCGTAGTGCTGACGGTCCCGCATACCGTGCAGCTCGCAACCGCGGACGAAGTGAAACCAGAGCTGAGCGGTAAGATTCTCATCGACGTCACGGTGCCCTTGGTCGCGCCGCGCGTGGATCGTGTACAGCTTCCGGGCGGCGAGTCCGCGGTCGTCGCATTACAGCGGCGCATCGGCGCCGATGTGAGGGTCGTCTCGGCGTTTCAAAACGTCGCAGCCGAACACCTCCACGATCTCAACCACACGATCGAGTGCGACGTATTAGTCTGTGGTGACGATGCGAAAGCTCGCGAGGCCGTAATCGCGTTGGCTGAGGATGCGGGCATGCGCGCCTGGCACGCAGGCGTGCTCGCGAATTCGGTCGCAGCCGAGGCGCTGACCTCCGTGCTGATAGCGATCAACAAGCGCTACAAGGTGCCCGGGTCGGGAATACGTATCACAGTACCGAGCAAGCCTTGATATCAACGTGCCTACCCAAGCTGTGCCGCCAGCGATGATCGGGCAGCGAAAAACTCTGGCATGAGGCAATTGTCCTTAATCGCGCTGCCGGGAATCCCGGAGGTACGTGCGGGCGCTTCGCTCGCTATGCTGATCCTCGATGGCGTACAGCGTGCCGGACAGCAGTTGCAGCCTGGCGATGTCATCGTCATCGCGCAGAAGGTCGTCTCGAAGGCGGAGGGACGCAGCGTCGCACTGGATGACATAACGCCAAGCCCGCGTGCGCATGAACTAGCGGAAGCGGCGCAGAAAGATCCGCGTTTGATGGAACTGGTTTTGCGCGAGTCCCGTGAAGTGATCCGTGTCAAACCCGGTGTCGTGATCGTGGAACACAAACTCGGCTTCGTGATGGCGAACGCCGGTGTCGATCGCTCCAATGTTGGCGTGGCGGGCGTGGAGACGCATGCGTTATTGCTTCCCGAAAACCCGGACGTTTCCGCCGCGCACATTCGCGAAGGAATATATGCAGCCCGTCGTATCGATGTCGGCGTGATTGTTAATGACAGCTTCGGACGCGCATGGCGCAATGGTGTGACCGGCGTGGCGATCGGTGTCGCCGGTGTTCCTGCGCTAATCGACATGCGCGGACACGCCGATCGTGCCGGGCAGGAGCTCAAAGTCACCCAGATCGCGGCGGCCGATGAGCTGGCGGGGGCGGCATCCCTGCTAATGGGGCAAGCCGACGAGGGATTGCCGGTCGTGCTCGCGAGGGGGTTTCCATATGCACGGCGCGAGAGCTCAGTGGCCGAACTCATTCGTGCGCGCGAGGAGGATTTGTTTCGATGATCGTCGCGCTCGCCGGTGGCGTCGGTGGGGCGCGTCTCGCAGTTGGGCTCACCCAAGTGCTGTCGGCACGCGATCTCGCCATCGTCGTGAATACCGGAGATGATTTCGAGCACCTGGGGCTCACAATCTGCCCCGATCTCGATACAGTCGTCTACACGCTTGCCGGAGTCAACAACGCTACGAACGGTTGGGGGCGGGCCGACGAGACCTGGTCGTGTATGCAGACCCTTGCCGCTCTAGACGGCGAAACGTGGTTCAAGATCGGAGATCGCGACTTGGCGCTGAATCTCATGCGCACCGAGGCGCTGCGCAGACGAACGCCGCTTTCGCAAGTCACGCGCACGTTGGCGGAAAAGCTGGGTGTCCACCATCGGGTCCTGCCGATGAGCGAAACGCCGGTGCGAACGCGCGTGCGCACGCCCGACGGCGAGCTCGAATTTCAGGATTACTTCGTGCGCTTGCGCTGCGAACCACCGGTACTCGGATTTCGTTTCACTGGCGCACGTACGGCTCGCGTGCCGAGGGAACTACAAAAGCTCATGGCCTCAGCGAACATCGAAGCCGTGGTGGTCTGCCCGTCTAATCCGTACGTCAGCGTGGCGCCGATTCTCAGTGTGCCGGCCGTCCGCACCTGGCTGCGCACACGATCGTTTCCTATTATCGGCGTCGCACCTATTGTCGGCGGTGCTGCGCTCAAAGGCCCGGCGGCGAAGATGATGCGTGAGCTTGGCGCCGAGGTGAGTGCGCTCGGGGTTGTGCGCCATTACGGCAAGCTGGTCGATGGCTGGGTGATCGATCGAGCGGATGCAAGCCTTCGCACGGAAATCGAGTCCGCTGGACGGAGGGTCGTAGTGACCGATACCGTCATGCGCGATCGGGCCGGGAGTAAACGTTTGGCTCGTGATGTCGTGAAGTTCGCGCGCTCTCTGGCGAAAGCCCGTGCGGGCTAAGTTCTCGGGGCGCGTGCGCAAGCTCTGGGTGGTGTTGCCGGCGCGTGGAGTCGGTCAGGGTAAGTCACGGCTTACACCTGTGCTCGATATCGCCGCGCGCACGCGGCTTAATCGCTGGTTGCTCAAACGCACGCTCGGCATCATCGCTCGCTGGCAAGGAAGCTTGTGCCGCTGTATCGTCGTAAGCAGTTGCGCGCAGACATTGCTTATCGCCAAGCGCGCGCACGCGCTCGCCTTGACCGAACCTCGCCCGGGCCGAGGCCTCGATCGAGCCGTCGATCATGCTGTCGGGGAAGCGATACGACAAGACGCCCGGCGCGTGCTCGTGTTGCCTAGCGACCTGCCGACGCTTTCAGTGGCCGCGCTCGATGCGCTGGCAGCTCGTGCGGTGGCAGGGAACCACTGTGTGATTGCGCCGGATAGTGCGCGTACCGGAACGAATGCGTTGCTGCTGAATGCTCGCGGGCGCTTCGCTTTTAGCTACGGTCCGGGTAGTTGTGCGCGCCATGTGGAGGCGTCACGTTCACGTGGCTGGGGTGTTTCAGTCTGCGTCCATCCCGCACTAGCGCTCGATATCGATACCCCGCACGACCTTGCTGTCTGGATCGGCAGTGGGAGCACGCTGCCACGCCTGCAGCCTATGACGCTCGCGAGGATTTCACACGTTGAACGAAGGTCATCAAGGAGTCCCGTATCCATTGCGACGGATAGAGCTAGCACTTGATGGGGCCCGCGGCTGGTTGACCCTCCGGGCAGCGCCAATAACACGCGAGCGCGAAGACCAAATCAGCCCACTTGACTAGGGGGTGGGGGCACTGCCGCTAGACAATGGCCTTGGATTTACGTAACGCCGCAAGCTGCTCGTCGCTATAGCCCACGGCCTTTAACACTTCATCGGTATGTTCGCCGACCCGCCCCGGCGCGCGTTCGACCGATGCACCGCCGTGAGCAAGCTTGAAGGCGGTCAGGGGTACGGTCATGGGCTTGCCGGCCCCCGGCATATTTTCTATACGGTGTAGCACCCCGCGATGCTTAACATGCGGATCGGCGACCGCTTCGCGCAATTCCCGCACTCGGCAAGCAGGTACGTGTTTCGACTGCAAATAGGTTTCCCATTGCTCAGCGGTTTTCTCCTTCATTTTTTCGGCGACCCACTGATATTTCTCGTCGAATCGCGCATGGCGCTCTTCCAGGCTCGAACGCTTCGCCTCCTCGGGATTGCCCAGCGCCTCGAAAAAGCGTTTGTGTTGTCGGGCATTACTCGCGGCGATTTGCAGGAGCGATCCGTCTTTGGTCTCGTATGCGCACTGCGGCGCGAATCGCAAGATGTTGCCGTTGCGTTTCGGGTGGTGTCCGGTATGGTGGTAATCGGTCAGGTGCGATGCTTGCAGCATCAAGGCGACGTCCAGCATCGCCATATCGATATACTGTCCGATATTCGTACGCGTGCGCTGGAACAACGCCGTCGCCAAGGCAAACGCACCTGTTGTGCCGGTGGCATAGTCAATCACCGGAGCGCCGACTTTGACTGGACCGGAAGTCGGCGTGCCGGTCGATGCCGTGATGCCCGAGGTTGCTTGTATCGCCTGATCGTAGGCCGTCATGAAACCGCGTGGCCCATCCTGTCCGAAGGCAGTCATGGAGGCGTAGATCAAGCGCGGATTGAGTTTCGACAGCTCGTCGTAGCCTAATCCCAGAGCCTTGAACGCCCCGGGGCGATAGTTTTCCACCAGGATGTCGGCCCACTCGGCCGCTAGTTTTTTCAGCGCCGCCCGCCCGCCTTCGGTTTTCAGGTCGAGCGCAATGCAGCGTTTGTTCGACCCTTGCGTGAGAAATCCCGTGCCTAAACCCAGTTTATTGAGTTCCATGTCGCTGCCGGATTCGCGGCTTTGATCGGGAGCGTTCGGATCGTCGACCTTGACCACATCGGCGCCCAACAGGGCGAGCTGATAGGCGGCGAACGGGCCAGCCAGAACGTGGGTGCAATCCAGAATTTTTATGCCTTCGAATGGGCGCATGGTGACTCTCCTTCGTACCCGATCGAGGATAGCAGAAGTCGCACACCGATTCGCCGTCGGGTGTTCCCGGGTCGCGAGGAGCCTCTGCGGCTCACGAATGAGATCGGGCGCTATTTCTTGTGCTCGCCGAGACCTCGAGAGGTCGGCAATGTGTGGCGTCATCGCGCGCTCCCCAACGATCGCCAGGTTAAGAGCCACCTCGCCTCGAACGAGGCGAGGTGGCAGTGCGCTCAGTGCGCCGTGAACGGTTGCAACAGCGGGGTGAGCGCCTCGCCGATCCGCTGTCCCTGAGCCTCATCGATCAGGTCACCCAGCACTGCCTGGAAGCGTGGGTCCTGCACACCCGAGACGATGTATTGCCAGCGATAGGCTTTGAGCACCAGCGCGTCAACTCGTGTCTGCTCCGCCGCGGTCAAACTGCGACCGCAGATCGCGCCGAAGTACTTCGCATCGGCAGCGGCCTGTGCCTGCAGAATACCGTCGACCGCGCCGACCAGGTCGATCAGGTCGGTCACCGCCTGATCACGCTCCTCGGCGGAGAGCTTTTCGTTTTCACGCCGCCATTCGACCTCGTCGAGAATGGCGTGTTGCGACTCCTCGCGCCAATGGTAGAAGAATACATCCTTGAATAGTTCGGACAGGTTTTCGTCGGGTTCGATGCTGGACCGATAGTGTGCCTGGGTGAACAACTCGATGTGGCAGGTGAGCCCGAGCACAGCCCAGGTCGACTTCGACAGCACGGCCTCGGCGACGCCGTTTGGCGTGGGCACAAAGCTGTATCCCATTGGCATTCCTCTGGCGGTCAAGACCTCGATGCGGCGGAACAGTTCCTGGTGCTTGAGTTCCTCGTCGGTGAAGCGCACCAGCGCCTCGAGTGCCGTCTGGTCTCCAAACCAGTGCTCGCGGCTTACTTCCATTACCTTTGCGGCGATGAAGCGTTCGACCAGGCCGAAGATGTTGGCGTAGGAGCGGCCCTGGATCTGGCTCAGTAATCGCTTCTCGGCATCGGACAGGAACTCAAGCTCGTTCACGCGTGACAGGCCGTCGGGCAGGAACTTCTTGCCGAGGTCGAAGCGCCGGCCACGGATGACGTCCTTGTCGATGTCCCAGCGGATGCGCTTGGAAGCGGCGATGCAGCGAGCATAACGATCGTTGGTGGTAAAGGTCGGTTGCATGATGTTTCTCCTCGTCGTCTTGGTCGGCATCGCGGTGGGTCTGCGGGATGCGGAGCCCTTGTGTGGCTGCCGATGGGAGGATGCTAGGGGGCGAAGGTAATCGCGTGATTTCCGCCGCCGCACGCTTTGTTGCCCGAATGTTTCCCGCGAGTGACGAGGCAGGCGATTGCCGCCTTCAGGAGGAAAGCTGCCCCTGCAAGGTCGTGAACAATTGCTCAGGGTCGACGGGCTTGGCGAGCAACGCGCACGCGCCATGGCGGCGCGCAATATCAGCGGTGACTCCGGCGCTGTAGCCCGTGTACACGATGATCGGCAGGTCCGGCCGGACCAGTGCGAGGCGCTGCGTTAGTTCCAGTCCGGAGACCTTTGGCATGGTCTGATCGGTAATGACCAAGTCGATGCGTCCCGGGTCCTGCATGAACCACTGCTCGGCTTCGACAGGGTTACGTTGCCACGTTGCATCCAGCCCCCAGCTCTGCAGCAAATCGACCATGAACTCACCGACCATCACCTCGTCCTCCACCACCAACACGCGCCCGCGTAGCCGGTGCCGTTGGTGCGAGGCATCGCTCGTCTGGTCGGGCATGGCGAACGCGTCCGGCTGTGGCTCTGCAAGCGGCATGAACAGAATCCGAAACGTCGTCCCGGTTTCCTCACTGGTATCAACCACGACATGGCCGCCGTACTCGTGGACGATGCCATGAACGGTGGCGAGGCCCATACCGCTGCCCTTGCCGACATCCTTGGTG
>Ga0326597_10013799_pt1 | contig 10602 bp, 8 predicted proteins | sample RVTome_12_FD_203789 | JGI IMG/M metagenome (GOLD analysis project Ga0326597, IMG submission 203789) | Soil microbial communities from uranium-contaminated site in the Upper Colorado River Basin, Wyoming, United States - RVT100D185 | ecosystem: Environmental > Terrestrial > Soil > Contaminated >... | reverse complement strand
ATCACGCGAAGCATCCGCAAACGCCACGCTGACGCGCCCCCAGGCCGCGCTCTCGCCCTGTTCGTCCCACGTCGTGCCGATCAGGCTGGCCAGGCATTGCGCACCGTGCTGCGGACACAGGCGTTCGAAGGCGGCGACACGGTCGGCGCGCCCCGCGACGACCAGCGACGACCCGGCCAAAGGCTCCTGGATGGCCCCCGCCGGACGCTCACCGCGGCGCTCGGCGGCTGCCACCGCGTCCGCAACCACGTGGGATGCCGCGAAGACCGGCCGATCGAGGGACACCCCGGCGGGGTCGCCGTCGTCGACGATGGTGAGGTCCACCTCGACGCCATCCGCGCCGGTCGCAAGCGCTTGGGACGCCGCCTGGCAGACCTCAGCGAGGGAGCGACCACACAGGATCGCCACCGGACCTGAGGCGGCCACGTCGGAGTGAGTCGAGGACGGGTCGGTCGGTCCGTCGCCAGGTTGCGAGTCGCCGTTCGCCCGCAATGTCAGGCCGAGCACGACCATGCCGACGGCGGCAAGCAACGCCACCACTCGCGCAACGACCCCGGCCATCCCCAAGCAATCCCCTCCCGGACGAGGGGCACGCTAACCCGAGCCACCGAAGTACGAGCCGACCCAGCCTCGGGCGGGCGCGACGGCCCGCCGAGTTCGGACGCCCTGGACGCGCAACCGCGGTTGGCTGCCCACCACCGTGATGTCGCGGTGGTTGGAGGTCGTCGTGGATGAGGTCGGCGCGAACGCCCCACTGCAGCTGGGCGGACCGTGCGCCGTGCTGGCCCACCACGCGTGGCTGGCCAGCAGTCGATGACGCCCGAACGGCGGGCCACGCAGCGCCTGAGCGGATCGGCCGATCGGCCGCCTCGGCAGGAGTCGGCCAAGCCGTGGGCGAATCCCTCCTGCATGACTCCATCGAGGAAGACGTCCATGCCGAAGCTGCGCACCCGCGCCGCCCTGACCCTGATGGCGGCTGCCGTCGTTCCTGCGTTGGCCTTCACACCTGCCGCACCGCTCGCACCGGTCGGCTCGTCTCCGGCCGTGGCCCCCACCGCCACGGCCGGAGCAACGACCCCCCAGGCAACAGCGACCCCCGCCGACGCCCGGCCCACGGACCCGACGGGCGTGCTGGCATCGGACAACATGGAGCTGCTCACGTCGCTGCCCGAGCCGGGCGCCATCGGCGCGCACTTCCGCGATGAGTTCATGTTCGTGACGTCGGTGTCGGGCCTGTCCGTCTACGACGTCAGTGACGCGGTCGCCCCGGTCGAGGTGGGACGGCTGCCGCTGCCCCACTTCGAGAACGAAGACGTCGACCTCGGTGGCGACATCCTGCTGATCTCCAACGACGCGGCCGAGTCCTACGGGATGCTGTACGTGATCGACATCAGCGACCCCACGGCACCGGCCCTGCGGTCGATGTACGACACCGGCCAGACGGTCGTCACCGGCGCAACCCTCGGTGGTCCGGGCCATACGACCTCCTGCATCAACGATTGCCAGTTCGCGTGGATGACCGAGCCGGGCGGCTACCTCGTCATCGACCTGCGCGACCCGGATGCCCCGGTCGCGATCGGCCACCAGCCGACGCCCGCCGGCGGCTCCCTCGGCATCACCCACGACGTCCAGGTCGACGCCGACAACATCGCCTGGACGGTCGGGTTCGGTGGGACGGCCGCCTTCCAGGTCCCAGCCGACTACGCCGGCGAGGAACTCCAGCCGCTGCTGACCACCGGTGACGCCGCCCAGTCGCGCTACGCCGAGTCCTTCGGCACAGACGACGGGTCCGGGGTCAACGACTACATCCACCACAACTCGCTGCGCCCTGCGGGCTCCGACACGGTCTACATCACCGAGGAGGACTACAACCGTCCGGGCTGCCGCGGTGCGGGCTCGTTCCAGCGCTGGCAACTGCCCATGGCCGAGGACGCGGACGGCGTCATGCGCCCAACCGGCGAGGACCTCGCATTCCGTGACCTCTGGGTCACCGAACTCCTTGCCGAAACGGCCGCGCCGGCCGCGATGTGCTCCGCCCACTACTTCGACATCCGTGACGGCCTTGTCGCCCAGGGCTGGTACGAGCAGGGGCTGCGACTCCTGGATGTCAGCGGCGACCAGATCCGCCAGGTCGGGTTCTGGGTCCCCCCGACGGCGATGACCTGGGCCGCCTACTTCCCGCCGACGGACGCGACCGGCCAGGTCGTCTACGCCTTTGACGCCACGCACGGCATCGACGTGCTGCGCATCGACCTCGGCGACGGTGGCGTCGCCGGAGCGGCAACGGTCGTGGCCCCCATCCGCGAGCAATGGTGGCTGACCGGCCCGGCGGCAGCGCCAGGGCCCTTCGGCTACGCCTGCCGCCTCTGAGGCACCCCCGGAGCCCGACCTGTCCGGTCACGCCTCGTTGACCGTCACCCCCGGTTGAACGGTGCCATGACGGGCGGTCGGGTGAGGGCGAGGTACTGGCGGGCCGATCCCATGAGCGCCAGGAGCTGCTGGCGCCGTGCCTCGTGCACCTCGTCGTCGGCTGCGCCGCGATCCAGTCGATCATGCAGCAGCGCCAGTTCGGTCGCCGACTGTTGGTAGTCGGCCATGGCCGTCCTCGCGACCGACCCGCCGGTCGCACGTGCCACCCGACGCGCACCTCGGCGCTGCTTGAGATCCATCAGCATCGCAACGTCGGCAGGGCTGGCCAGGCCGTAGGGCGAGTACGCCGGGATGACCCGGCCGATGGCGGCCACGTGGGCCCGACGGTCGCGCACGACGGCCACGATGACGACGACCGCCTCGATGAGCAGGACCACCCAGGCGACGGCCAACTGCCCAAGGCCCAGCGACGCCATCCCGTTCCACAGCGCATGCAGGCCGACCGCAGCCAGCCATCCCGCGCCGATCGCCCAAGCCCTGACGCGACCCATGGAAAACGCGACCACGGCAACTGCCGTGGGCAGCGTGAACAACGGGTGCGCCAACGGCGACGCCAGCCCACGCAGCACGAACAGGACCGCCAACTGCTCGCCCCCGACCAGCGCGGCGTCGATGTAGTAGGTGATGTTCTCCACGAACGCGAACCCGAGGCCCACCATCGCGGCGTAGATGACGGCATCGGTGATGCCGTCAAGGTCGTGGCGGCGTCCGTGCAACAGGAACAGCAACGCCAGGCCCTTCAGCGACTCCTCGATCAGCGGCGCCCCAACCACGGCGGACACGAGCTCGCCCCCGTGGGCGCCGAATGCCGGCACGGTGATCGTCGCGGCGCCCACGTCGTTGAGAATCCCTGCAACGAGCGTGGACAGGCCGGCGCCGTACGCGAAGGCCGCCAGCAGCACGACCGGCGGCTCGGGCTCCAGCCGATCCAGGGCGAGGATCCCCGCCAGCAGCAGCGGCACCGGCAACGCTGCAAGGACGACGGCGGACCAGAACGGCGTCGTGTCCCCGCTCGCCTGCACGCTGATCGCCAGCGTGCCCAGCACGATCAGCCCCGCTCCGAGCGCCGACACGACCAGCACGCCGATCAGCAGGCCAGGAGGTCGGCCGGTCACGTGGCCGTGCAATGCGGCCTGGCGCAGGCGCTGGAACTGCGGGTCCATCGTGGCTCCCTCGACGAGGGGTTGGGCTCCGCAGTGTGGCAGGGCGACCACGCCCCGCGTCGAACATGTCCCCGCCATCGGGACGTCGTGCTCGCGCTTCATGCCGAGCGAGCGCCCATACGATCGCGAACTCCGGGTGACACCAGCCCCTGGCCGCGGTGACGAGGCGGAGTCCATGATCAGGGCCGAGACACCATTCGACGGCGACGCGATCCGTCGGACTGCCGCGGACGTGGCACGGCACGTCCGCACGACCCCGGTCCTTGATGTCGGCGCCGAACTGGAGCCGGCCGGTGATGGCTCTGCCGGCGTGATCCTCAAGCTCGAACTGCTTCAGGTCACCGGATCCTTCAAGGCCCGCGGCGCGTTTGCCATGCTCATTGGCGCGGATGTCCCCGAAGCTGGGGTGGTCGCAGCGTCCGGCGGCAACTTCGGCCTGGCCCTCGCCCACGCCGCCCGCGAGCTCGGGCACCGCGCCAGGATCTTCGTCCCCGCCACCTCGCCATCGGAGAAGATCGATGGCCTGGCCAGCCTTGGAGCCCAGGTCGAAGTGGTGGACGGCTTCTACCCGGAAGCGCTCGCAGCATCGGAGCGGCACATCGCCAGCACCGGCGCGATGCGGGCGCATGCCTACGACCTCCCCGCCAACATCCTGGGCGCTGCCACACTTGGAATGGAACTGGAAGCACAAATCGGCCTGCCGGACACCATCCTTGTGGCCGTCGGCGGCGGCGGACTGATCGGCGGGATCGCAGCGTGGTTCACCGATCGGGCCAGGATCATCGCGGTGGAGACCGCCGGGACGGCGTGCCTCCACGCAGCCAGGGCGGCCGGCCAGCCCGTTGACGTCACCGTCAGCGGACTTGCCGCCTCGTCGTTGGGGGCCAGCCGTATCGGCTCGTTGGGCTGGTCGTACCACGCCTGGATCGACGACAGCCTGGTCGTGGCAGACCAAGACGTCCGTGAAGCCCAGTACCGCCTGTGGGAGCTGGCCCGGCTGGTCGCCGAGCCGGGCGGTGCCACCGCCGTCGCTGCGCTGACGTCGCAGCACTATCGGCCCGCGCCGGGCGAGCGGGTCGTGGCCATCGTGTGCGGCGCCAACACTGACCCCGCCACGGTGGTTCGACCGTGATGAGAACGGTCGGCCAACCCGCTGCCCGCCAAGACCAAGGAGCGGCCCGCGCCCAGCCTCCTTGCGGACGGATCCGACGACCCGTTGGACTAGTCCTTTCTGACTAGACTTGCCTGGTCCCAAATTGGGGGCAGTTCAACCGGCGATCGGCCATCTCCGATTGCCGGCTGACGCGCAATGATTGCCCCGACCTGTTGGAGGCCTTCCGCATGAGCCACATCACGATCGTGGACGACGACGCTGCGCTGCGCATGATCGTCAGGTGGCTCCTCGAAGATGCCGGCCACATCGTCACGGAAGCGCGGACAGGACGCGAGGCGATCGACCTGCTCGACGACGAAACCGCGCAGGTCGATCTGCTGTTGCTCGACCTGCGGCTGCCCTTCGTGGACGGCCCGCACGTGGCCCACCACGCGCGTACGGAGCCACGGTGGTCCCGGTTGCCGATCATCATCCTGACCGCTGGGAGCGTGGGGGCGGCCGAGTCAGAGCCCTGGGCCGCTGACGTCGACGGCTTCCTGCAGAAGCCATTCGACCTGGACGAGGTCAGCGACCTGATCGCCGCAACACTGGCGTCAGCCGGGCAGCACGTCCACGCCGCCTGACGCCATCGCGTCGGGCAAGGTCGGTCCACGGGTGGACCACGGCCGTGAACTTCTTCGCGCAATGGCTGCACGGCCTGCGATGCTGAGCGTCTCCGGATTCCGCTCGGGTATCCGGAGAGTTGGCCTACGAGGTGACCTGGGTGGGGATCGCAAGTCAGGACCAACTGGGCGTAGCGGCGTGACCGCGGCCGACCCGGAGGGTCGCCGCCGTGGCCGCTCATGGCTGACGTCGGTGGCAATGATGTCCTCCGGCCTCATGGCGTTGCTCATCGGACCATCGATGTCACTCCCTCTGGCCGTGCCAATCGTGCTGGCGATCGTGTGGGGGTTCTGGGTGGTCGCGGACTCGGCCCAGTTCTCGGCCGTGGTGACCGAGGTGGCAGACCAGCGCCGCGTGGAAACCGCACTGACGGTGCAGTTGGCGCTGGGCTTCGTCCTGACGGTCGCGACGATCTGGCTGGTGCCGATCGTGCGCGACGCATGGTGATGGCGCTGGGCGCTTGCGGTGCTCGTGCCAGGGCCTGTCCTGGGCACGCTGGCCATGCAGGTGCTGGCGCGCCAGACGGCGCCGCCCGCCACGGCCACCTGATCCCATGTTTCGCGCACAAACGTGGCAACTTGCGACGAATGGGGACTCCAGTCCCCAAACGCGTCAACTTGACACGCTTGTGCAGGGGGGGCGCGCGGCAGGGGGCGCGCGGCAGGGGGCGCGCGGCAGGGGGCGCGCGGCATGGGGGCGCGCGGCGGGGCGGCTGCGACTGGATTGGCCGCCGCCGGTCGCTGGCTCGATTTCGGCGCTGGCTGCGCGTTGGTTGTGAGCGGTCGTGGCGGCTGCATACCCTGCGCGACCGCGCCGAACCGGCGCACCTCGGTGGCTGTAGCTCAGCTTGGTTAGAGCGCCTGGTTGTGGTCCAGGAGGCCGGGGGTTCAAGTCCCCTCAGCCACCCCACCGTGCTCCGGACACGCATGCGGTACCGTCCGCGAGCACGACTTGCACCGCTAGCTCAATTGGCAGAGCATCCGACTCTTAATCGGCAGGTTCGGGGTTCAAGTCCCTGGCGGTGCACCACGCAGATCGGCTCCATAGGCCCCCCTACGGGGCCGATCTGCGTTTTCGCTTCGATGACGAACGATCAGTTATCCACAGGCTGCTGCCAAACTGCTGCCAAGTTGTCGCAGGTTGCCCTTACCGTCTCCAGGACCTCGATGTAGGAGGTCACGAGGTGGGGACACGCCGCAAGCACGGACGATCGAGGCCCGGAACCGGGTCCGTACGAGTGGGGCAACCAGCACGACTTGACGTTCTCCACCAAGACCGGCGGACCGGTGTGGACCCGCAACATCTCACGCGCGTTCGACCGGCTGCTCGATGCGGCGCGCGTCGACCACGGCTCGCTCAAGACCCTGCGCTCGACGGTCGCGAGCCAGCTCGCCGAAGCAGGCGTCCACCCCCGCAAGGCGCAGGCCTTCCTCGGACACTCCGACATGGCCACGACAATCAAGTACTACACCGCGATCGGCGACCTCGATGACCTTGCCGCCCTTCTGCCGGATCTGTGACGGTTGACAGTTATAATCCACTAGTTCACACTCAGTGTTATCTAGGGGATCAAGGATGTTCAATGGGATTGGCCGGCATTTCCGCAGAGAGCCGGACCGAGCTGGCGCGCCTGACGGCGGGTCGCCGGTTGGTCACGGTCGACGACGCTTCTGACCTACTGCGCCTGCCACGACCGGAGGCTGCCCGCCGCTTGGCGCGATTCGCCGAACAGGGCTGGTTGCGACGCGTCCGCCGCGGGCTCTACATCCCGGTGCCGATCGACGCGCCCAATCCTGAGAGCTGGAGTGAGGATCCGCTCGTTCTCGCGAACGCCGTCTGGGCGCCGTGCTACTTCACGGGTTGGACAGCGGCGAACCACTGGGCGCTGACGGACCAGGTCTTTGCGACGACGGTTGTCAAGACGCAAGGGCGCGTCCGTCACGCAACACAGCACCTCGGGGACGACGAGTTCCTCCTGTCGCACGTTGACGCCGAGTCCATGGACTGGGGCTTGGCGACCGTGTGGCGCAACGAAGTCCGCCTGACCTTCGCGGATGCCGCGCGCACGGTCATTGACCTGCTCGATGAACCACGCCTTGGCGGAGGCATTCGGCATGTCGCCGAGATCCTCGACAGCTACCTCGTCGAGCACGATGCCGGGCGACTGGTCGACTACGGCGACCGACTCGGCAACGGCACGGTCTTCAAGCGCCTCGGCCTACTGACCCAAAGCCTGTCCCCGAGCAACGACGAACTCATCACTGCCTGCCGCGATCGGGTGACCAAAGGCGTCACCTCGCTCGATCCCGACGGGCCTGCTGGCGGCACGACCGATCGGTCCTGGGGTCTGCGGGTGAACGTCGGGGTGACCTCGTGATCCCGCAGTCGGAGATCCTGGCGCTGCGCTCCGAGATCGGTCTGCGCGACAACGTGATCGAGAAGGACTACGCGCTCGGCTGGCTCCTGGCCGGGATCGGCCAGCATCCGAGCCTGCAGAAGACGTGGGTCTTCAAGGGCGGCACATGCCTGCGCAAGTGCTACTTCGAGACGTATCGATTCTCTGAGGACCTCGACTTCACCATCAGGCCTGGCGGCCCCGAGGAGCCGGGCGATCTCGTCGCGATCTTCCAGGAGATCGCCTTCGGGTTCCTGGTCGTCCCGGTCGGGATGGTGTTCGCCATCACCACCGGCGTCCAGCTCTGGAGGCGGGCACCGGTCGGTCGTGCCGTCGACGGGCGAGGGTAACCGACGGCCCCGGTGAGCCGGCCGCGCCGGTCTGCCGCAGCGCGGCCGCCAGGACGAGGGCCGCGACGGACAGGGCAGAGCTCAGCGCGCCGCCCCCGGTGGCAGGCGTCGTGGCCCCGGGTACCCCGGTGGCCGGCGTCGCGGCCGGGGGTGCGGGCGGTTGTTCGGCGGTCGATGGTGCAGTGCGGGAAGCCGTCCCAGGCTGTTCGGGCTCGAGCCCGTCGCCTGAAGTCGCGCTGGTGAACGTGCACAGGCCGCCGGCCCGTGCGGCATCCACCTCCTCGCGGTCCAAGGGCAGGGACTTCCACTGCCACCGGGAGTACAGCTCGAGCTGGTCGTCGAAGTGTGGCGACTCGCCGCCGGCGATGGTGATGCGGCCGCTGTTGCCGGGCGTGTTGATGCTGCACGACTCCGCCCGGGATTCCCCCAGGACGCCCGACCGACTCGGCGGGTCGGTGTAGGAGATGATGTGGTTGTAGTTGCCTCGGGTCATCGCGTGGTGATCGCGGACGTCACCCGGGATGCCCGAGTCGGCCGATCGCCGCAGTGAGTCTGGGCACAGTTCGCCGAGCGAATCCATGATCAGGCACAGACCTTCGCGGTACATCGCCGTCACGAGCTCCGAGCTGACCTGCTGGTAGCTCGTCACGCCGGTGCCTCGGACCGGCCAATCGGTTGGGTCGGCGCCGTGCTCCTCGACGATCGTTGCGATCGTGGCCTCGAAGACGTCGACGATCACGTCACGCGTCCCGGCGCCATTGAGCCAGTCGTACTGCAACGCGGCGGGTGAGTTAGGTGACAGGACCAACCAGACCCCGGACTCGGCGCGCGACCACCACAGGTCATCGCCGAGGTCGTCGGCGAAGACGGTCTCGTTCAGCCGATTCGTCCACTCGTCCATCACATACTGCGCGACGGACGCCGGGGTACGGCTGCCGTGGTAGTCGGCCAGCAGTTCCAGGGCCGCCTTGGCCTCGGGCGTGCGCACGTCGGCGGCGCCTGGGATGACGTCCCGCAGGGCGAACCAGCGGGTGTCCCCGTAGGCGGCCGTGCGCAGCCCCCGTTCCAGGTCGCCGGCGTCCCAACCCCGGCCGTCGGCGTCGACAGTGCCGCCGAACGGGGCTGGCCTTTGGGGGTCCTCCCAGGCGGCGAAGAGCGGCAGCGAGCCGTGCCTGGCGCGCCATCCGTACTCTCGTTCCCAGCCGGCAGCCGGCTGGTTGTTCCAGTTGACCAGCCAGCCCCGGGGCAGGTCCACGGCATGCGGGATATCGCGCACCGGCAGCAGTCCGCGCCATTCGGCTCCGCCGCGTCCGTCGAGCGGCAGACGTCGGTCGGCGCCGGCAGGACGCACTGGCATGTTGGACACATGCCAGTAGCCGATGTGGCCCTGGTCGTCGGCGTACTGCAGGTTGTACGACGTCCCTTGGGTCATGACGGCCGTGGCGAAGTCTTCGAGGCTGCGTGCGTCGAGCATGCCCGAGAACGACGCCATCCACTGTTCGGAACGATCGAAGACGGCCGACCTGAGCGCATAGGCGATGTCGCCCTCACGGAACAGCACCACGCCGTGGCGCGTTCGGCAGATCTCGCGGGTGTCCTCGACCGTGCGCAGGTAACCCCGGTACTCCTCCTGACGGCACTCCATGGGCTCGTGGCGACCCTCGAACTCGTACTGCTTGGGGTCCTCGGGGTCAAGTCGTTCGACGTAGACGTCCTGGACGTCGTCGTCACCATTGGTCAGTGACCAACCGTAGCCACGACCGCGTGCGGCGTAGAACATCGGCCCGGCGCCGGCGACGGTCTTGCCGACCGCGTCCCACGAGCCCGGCACGTGCACCCCGCCTTCCCAGTAGAACGATGGCGCGGAGAAGTAGTTCATCGGCCCGGCGGTGATGGCGCTGTTGCCCGTCGAGGAATGCCTTGGTCCAACGATCTGCGCGTTGGATCCGGTGCGGGGCGTGACGTAGCTGCTGGCAACGAGCGCCATGATGCGATCGATCGCCCGTGCCGCCGGCTGCCACGAATCCACCAACGCGAACTGCTCGACCGTGCCAACCGCCGGGCGCGTCGTCGCCGAGGGCAACCCGCTCGGAGGGTCGTCCGCCAGCGTCGTGGCCGAGCCCTCGGTCGCCGGGGATGAAGTTGCCACCTGTGAGATACGGGCGTCGTCGGTCAACCGGCGCGCCACCTCGACCTCGGCCTCGCGTGCCCCCGTCGGATGGTCGCGGTAGGCGTAGTCGTCGGGGATGGACGTCGGCGAGCCGGGGGTCTCGACCTGGATCAGGTCGTTCCAGGCTGCGACCCCGGCCTCCGGGCCAAGCCGCCCGATCAGGCGCTCCCGCAGCGCCGCGAGGCTCACCTCGTTTCCCCCGCCGACCGCGTGGTGGGACAGCATCTCGATGACGGCGAGCGTGTCCGTCACCTTCCACGGCTCGACCGGGTAGTAGCGGAACTCGAGGAACTCGACGGGCAACCTGGCGGCGACAT
>Ga0326597_10013798_pt1 | contig 10602 bp, 4 predicted proteins | sample RVTome_12_FD_203789 | JGI IMG/M metagenome (GOLD analysis project Ga0326597, IMG submission 203789) | Soil microbial communities from uranium-contaminated site in the Upper Colorado River Basin, Wyoming, United States - RVT100D185 | ecosystem: Environmental > Terrestrial > Soil > Contaminated >... | reverse complement strand
CTCGGGGTCGTCGTCCGAGCTGAATCCCGAGCCGCTGGAGGCGAGCGCGTCGCCCATTTTGTTGGCCACCATGGTGTTGATGGAACACCCGCTCGCGGTGAGAGCCAGTGCGAGCGCGATGAACAGGACGCGGCCTCTCGCAAAGGGCGAGCGATGCGCGCTTCCCGGGCTGCTGATTCGAGCGTGAATCATGTTTCTTCTCCCGCGTGTTGCCTTGCCGCGCATCGTCGCGCGTCGGGGGTTGCTGATGACTTACGGATTACTTACCGATGACTTACAGCACGCCATCCCACGTTCATGGGATGTCGTTCACGACCGGAGCGAGATAGGATGGCCTGAGGGAATGAATGCCATGGGCATACGCTCGTGACGACGCGTATCCGCAGCGGAACCAGAAAGAACCGTCCGGTTGAAAAACGCGGCGGTGAACCCGCGGCGGGTGCCCCGGCAAGCTTGACCGTGCGCGAAATAGACGTGCTGCGGCTGCTCTCGCGCGGCTACACCTACTTCGAGATCAGCAAGCAGCTCGGAATTTCACTGCATACCGTGACGAGCCACATCAAGAAGAGCTACCGCAAGCTCGGCGCGCACTCGGCCGCGGAAGCGGTGACCCGCGCCGCCGATCTTCACCTGTTCGACCAGACCAAGGACGGCTGAGATTGGCCGCCGTTCTCGCCTCACGCTTCGCCAAGCACCAATCATCTGTTACTTGTGCTTCGTGCTGTTAATGCCAAGCAGCTTGAGGTGACGAGGCAGGCACACGCGGCGCAGATCGAAGCCCTCGACCACCGTCTTCCGCGCCCGTTCCCGCATCCTGGCGGTATCCCGCGAGCGCCCGAAAACCTCGTCCACGCGCGTTGCGATCTCCTCGGGGCTGAAAAAGTCCACCAGGATGCCGTTTTTGCCGTCCGTTACGACTTCCTCCACGGGGGGCGTGCGCGAGGCAATGACGGTACATCCTGCTGCCATGGCCTCCAGGACCGACCAGGACAGCACGAACGGGTAGGTGAGATAGACGTGCGCCGAGGAGATCTGGTAGATGCGCAGCAGGGTCTGATACGGGACCTGCCCGAGAAAGTGGATCCGGCTCATGTCGAGCCGGCTTCCGACCTCATCTAGATATTGCTTCTTGTAGGTCTGTTCTTTCGGCAACGGGGTGCCGTAGCTCACGCCGTCGGCCCCGACAATGAGTACGTGTGCCTGGGGGCGCCGGCGCTGGATCTGCGGGAGCGCGCGCATGAAGATGTGGAAGCCGCGGTAGGGCTCGAGGTTTCTCGCGACGTAGGTCACGACTTCGTCCTTGGCGGTCAGCGTCAAGCCCTTTCCCGCCAGCTCGACTTCCGCGCGGGAATCGGGCCGCACGAGGTCCGTGTCCACGCCCTCATGGACGACCGTGATCCGGTCCCGGAACAGCGGAGGAAAGGCGTTGCGTTGCCACTGGGTAGGGCTGGTGCCGCTGTCGGCAGCTTCCAGGCTCAACAGGCTCGCGCTGTTCTTGATCCGCACCCTGCACAGGTCATCGAGGGTCGCCGGAAATTCCGGATCGAACCCCACGTCGGCCCCTTGCGCGCGGTAGTAGAACTCGCAATAGAGCGTCAAGCGGGCGTCGGGATAGATGTCCTTCAGGAACAGGGCTTCCCCCCAACCCGGGTGAGCGTAAACGATGTCGGGCACGAAGCCGCGTTTCCGAAGCTCGAGGCAGGCGCGCACCACCGCCTGTCCGCGCCGCACGGCGCCTTCCAGCGGCCTCACATAATGGTGCGTCCGCGCGGATGCGGATACGGGCGGTGCATAGCCCGCCACGCTGACTCCGGGAATTTTCCCGCGCTGCTTGAGGTTCTCCGCATCGCCAAGGGCCATGACCTGGCAGCGCTTGTCCTTCGCGAGCGTCTCGGCCAGCCATCGGTACTGCGCAGGAAAATTCTGATGGACAAACAGTATTTTCATTGTTGTGATGGCCACAGCTCATGAGAAACGCCGGGGACCGTGGCCCCTGACACTCTACTCCACGGCTAGTGTGCTGTCCCGAACGTAGCATGCCGTTCGTGGTGAGCCTGTCGAACCATGAACGGCTTTGATTCCGTTCGGTCTTCGACAAACTCAGACCGAACGGAATTGAGCAAGGTACTTACGGGACGCGGCACTAGCACCGTGCACTCGACGCGACGTTCGCGAAGACGCGACCCCGCCACAACCACAAGGGACAGGAGCGGGTTCGAAACCCGCCCCTGCGGCTGAGCCACCTACAGGATGAAATCAGCGTCGGTCAGACCGAGGCCTGTACCGTGCAATACGATTTGCATTTCCGCCGCGGCGTCGCCGTCATTGTCGATGTGGAGGATGGTGCGGGCGTTAGCAACGTCCTCAGACCAGGTGACGCTGTTGGCAACGGTGTTTTCGTTGGCCGGCGCGACAAATGCGAAAGCCTGGTCGGAATCAACGCCTGTATTCGCATCGATCGCAGACAGGTCGATCTTGTCGGTCCCGTGCACGAAATCGGTGATGACATCCGAAAATGATAGGGCGGCGCTGCTGTCCGAGGTCACAACGAACTTGAACGTGTCAATGCCTGCACTGCCGGTAATCGTGTCAGTTCCCCCGCCGCCCTGGAGCACGTCCGCGAGGCCGCTTCCCGTGAGCGTGTCGGCGAATTCGGTGCCGATGACACCTTCCATATTCTTGTAGAGGTCAGTGCCGATGCCGCCCGGCAATGCGCCCGTACTCCACAATCCGTTTACCGGATCTGCCGGATTGGTGCCCTGATTCAGGGTGAAATTGATTCCCGCAGTCGCGTTCGCGAATTCAAGGCTGTCGATGCCGTCGCCGCCGTCTATCGTGTCGTTGCCGCCGCTGCCCCGGAGGGTGTCATTGCCGTCGGCGCCATGGATTGAGTCGTTCCCGCCGAGGCCTGTAAAGAAGTCGTTCCCGCTGCTGCCGGTGAGCGTGTCGTTGAAGTCGGTACCGGCAACGCCCTCTATGTTCCGGTATGTGTCGCTGCCAAGCCCGACGGCGCTGAGGTCTACAACCGTATCCGAGCTGCTCTGGACGAGGGTGAAATTGATCGCCCCGGTCGCGTCCAGAAATAGAATGCGGTCGACACTGCCGGCGCCGCCATCTATCGTGTCGTTCCCGCCGCCGCCCTGGAGGCGGTCGTCTGCGCTGCTGCCGGTGAGCATATCGTCGAAGCTGGTGCCGATCACCGTTTCGATGTTCCGGTAAGTATCGATCCCGAGCCCGACGGCGCTAAGATCCACCACCGTATCCGAGCTGCTCTGGACCAGCGTGAAATTGATCGCCCCGGTTGCGTCCGAGAACGAGATGCGGTCGCTATTACCGGCGCCGCCGTCGATCGTGTCGTTCCCGGCGCCGCCCCGGAGCGTGTCATTATCGCCCCCACCCCCGTCGATTACGTCATTGCCGGCACTGCCGGTGAGCATGTCGTTGAATTCGGTGCCGATGACGCCTTCGATGTTCTTGTAGGAGTCGGTGCCGATGCCGCCCGGCAGCGCACCCGTGCTCCACAGTCCGGTTGGATCTCCTGGATTGGCGCCCTGATTCAGGGTGAAATTGATTCCTGCGCCCGCGTTCGCGAATTCAAGGCTGTCGATGCCGGCGCCGCCGTCTATGGTGTCGTTCCCGCCGCTGCCCCGGAGGGTGTCGTCGCCCTCGGCGCCATTGATCGAGTCGTTCCCGGCGAGGCCTGTAAAGAAGTCGTTCCCGCTGCTGCCGGTGAGCGTGTCGTTGAAGTTGGTGCCGGCAACGCCTTCGATGTTCCGGTAGGTGTCAGTGCCAAGGCCGACGGCGCTGAGGTTTACCTCCGTATCGAAACTGCTCTGGACGAGCGTGAAATTGATCGCTCCGATCGCGTCTCTGAACAGGATGCGGTCGCCATCGCCGGCGCCGCCGTCTATCGTGTCGTCCCCGGCGCCGCCCTCGAGGCGGTCGTCCGCGCTGCTGCCGGTGAGCGTGTCGTTGAAGTTGCTGCCAATGACCGCTTCGATGTTCCGGTAAGTGTCGGTGCCGAGCCCGAAGGCGCTGAGGTCCACCACCGTATCCGAACTGCTCTGGACGAGCGTGAAATTGATCGCCCCGGATGCGTCCGAGAACGCGATGCGGTCGCCGCCGCCGGCACCGCTGGCACCGCCATCTATCGTGTCGTCCCCGGCGCCACCCTGAAGCGTGTCATCGCCCGAACCGCCTTCGAGCAGGTTGGCATTGGCGTCGCCGGTGAGGCTGTCGTTGCCGGCGGTGCCGAGCACGTGCTCGATGCCGCTCACCGTGGCTACATCGCCGCCGGGGCCGTTGACCGCATCACCGTTGTTCAGATCGGCGTCGGAAGTTCCCAACGCCAGATCGACGCTCACCCCGATTCCTCCACCGTAGCGAATGCCGTTGCCGATGAACTCCAGCCGGTCGAAGCCCGCGCCGCCGTCGATCGAGTCATGCCCGCGCGTCTGGCGCAGCACGTCATCGCCCGCGCCCCCCAGCAGCGTGTCGTCCATCGCGCCGGGAGGGGCGTCGCCTCCCCCGGAGCCCGCCAGGGTGTCGTTACCGGCTCCGCCCTCCAGCCGGTTGGCAACGTTGCTGGTCCCTTGGATGTAATCGTTGAACGCCGAACCGACGACTTTCTCGAAGCCGGTGATGGTATCGGTTGAGCCGAAGCCGTCGCTCGCGGTAGCGGGCGCCACCGAGACCCCTCCGACCGTGAAGGCCCTGTCGTTGAACATGTTGACGATCACCCGCGTGGGCGAATCGTCATAGAGCAGCGTGTCGATACCCGCCCCACCAGCGAGCAAGTCCGCTCCCGCTCCGCCCTCGAGCGTGTCGTTGCCGCCCTGGCCCTCGAGCCGGTTGGAGTTGGCGTCCCCGGTGATGAAGTCGTTGAACTGCGATCCCTCGACGTTCTCAATATTGAGCAGCGTATCGTTGCCCAGCAGGTTCCAGATGCCGCCCCAGCCGTCAGTCGCGGTGCCCATGGCGAGGCTGACCGTTACCCCCGCCGGGTCGTTGATATAGCTCACCGTGTCGTTTCCGTCGCCGCCGTTAATGCTGTCGCTGCCGCCGCGGCCGATGAACCACTGCTCGCCCGCGCCGCCGCTGAGCGTGTCGGCGGAGTGCGTACCAATGAGCCCCTCGATGTTGGTGAGCATGTCAATCGAGCCCATACCGTCATTGACCGATCCGGCGCCGTTCTCGATGAATGCGTTGATGCCGCCGTTGGCAAGTGGCGTCAGGTTGTAACCGGCGTAGTCGATACCGTCACCGCCGTCGATGTTGTCGGCCCCCGCGTTACCCGCAAGACGGTTGTCCGCGGCGTTGCCGGTGAGGGTGTCACCAAAATCGGACCCGCGCAGTTCATCGATATTGACCAGCGTGTCGGTGCCGCCTTGGCCGTCACTCGCCGTGCCGGTGGCAAGATTGGCGACAACCGCTCCGTTGGCATTTTGATAGGACGCTTCCACCCCCCTCGTGACTCCCACGAGCAAGTCATCGCCCGCGCCGCCGATCAGGCGGTTATCACCGGCACCACCCACCAGGGTGTCGTCGAAAGCCGAACCTTCAACTTGGTTGATGTTGAGCAGAGTATCGGTGAAGCCGAATCCATCGCGCGCCGTGCCGCCTGGCACAGCGTCACTCCCAACCACAAATACGTTCGCACTGAGGTTCACGATCACCGCGCCAGGCGAGTTACCGTAGTTCGCCCGGTCGCTGCCGGCAGCGCCCAATATCGTGTCGGTGCCCACGCCATCAATGGTGTCGTCACCCGAATTGCCACGGAAGAGCTCAAAGAACCCGCCAGAAGCGGAGCGTCCCTGGCTGCCGCCCGCAAGTACGTCATTGCCCGCGGTGCCGAACACCTGCTCGATGCGGAGGACCGTCCCCACGTTGCCGCCGAGGCCGTTCTGCAGGTCGCTGCCGCTCGGATCGGCGTCGGAGAAGCCCGTCCCCAGATTGACGTTGACCCCGATCGCCCCGCCGTAGGCGATGCCAGAGCTCTCCAACTCCAGCCTGTCGTTAAAACCCGCGCCCCCGTCCAGGAAGTCGTGACCGCGAGTCTGGCGCAGCACGTCATTGCCTGCGCCGCCGAGAAGCGTATCATCGGCCGCACCGAGGATGTCGTCGCTCATCCCGGATCCCCTCAGGTTGTCGTTGCCCGCTCCGCCGTCGAGCCGGTTCGCCACGTTGGTGCTGCCCTGCAGAAAATCATTGGACGCCGAACCGACGACGTTCTCGAAGCCGCTGATGGTGTCGAGGGAGCCGAATCCATCATTCGCGCTAGCCGGTGGCACGCCTTGGACCGAGTTCATCCCGAGCATGTTCACGACCACCCCCGAAAATGAGTCCTCATAGGACAGGGTGTCGATACCCTCACCACCCGTCAGGAAGTCATTGCCCGCCCCGCCCTTGATCGTGTCGTTGCCTGCACCACCGTCGATCACGTTGGCGTTGGCGTCGCCGGTGATCGAATCATTGAACTGCGAGCCCTCGACGTTCTCGATCGAGATCAGCGTGTCGGTGCCGCCAAGCGCCCAGACCCCGCCCCAGCCGTCGGTGGCCCAGCCGGCGCCAAGGTTGACCGTCACCCCAGCCGGATCGGGGATGTAGCTCACCCAGTCGCTGCCCGCGCCGCCGTTGATGCTGTCGCTGCCGCCGCGGCCGATGAACCATTGATCGCCAGAACCGCCAGCGAGCGTGTCACCGGAATGCGTACCGATGAGCCCCTCGATGTTGGTGAGCATGTCGATTGATCCGAAACCATCGCCCACCGCGCCGGCGCCGTTCTCGATGAACGCGTTGATGCCGCCGTTAGCGAGCGGCGTCGAGGAGTAACTGGCGAAATCGATGCCGGCGCCGCCATCGATGGTGTCGGCACCCGGATCTCCGATAATTCGATTGTTTGCCGCATTGCCGATGAGGGTGTCATTGAAGTCGGAACCGCGCAGGTCATCGATATTCACCAGCGTGTCGGTGCCGCCGAAACCATCGAGCCCGATACCGGTCAAGAGATTGACGTTGGCCGCCGCAGGGTCCCTCTGGTACGAGGCCTCGACCCCGCTCGTGCCGCCCACAAGCGAGTCATCGCCCGCGCCACCGATCAGGCGGTGATTTCTGGCGCCACCCACCAGGATGTCGTTGTGGGTCGAGCCTTCGACCTGGTCGATGTTGCGCAGGGTATCGGTGAAGCCAAAGCCATCGCGCGCCATGCCGCCTGGCACCGTGTCGATACCGACCACCTCGAACGGGTCCGCACTCAGGTTCACGATCACGCCATTAGGCGAATTGCCGTAGTTCGCCCGGTCGGCGCCGGCTGCACCGACTACGGTGTCGGTGCCCGCGCCATCGATGGTGTCGTTACCCGAGTTGCCGCGGAGTAGCTCGAAAAATCCACCAGAAGCAGAGCGTTCCTGGCCGCCTCCAAGCAGCGAGTCGGCGCCCGCGCCGCCAAACGCCTGATCGACCCGCACCAGGGTATCGGTGCCGCCGAAGCCATCGCTCGCGGTGCCCGTGCCGAGATTGAGGCTCACCGCCTGCGCGTTGGTGTTGGTGGAGTAGTCAACCCGCGTGCCGACCCCGTTGCCGGTCGCCCCGGTGATGGTGTCATTACCGCCCAGCCCACGGAAAGCCTCGGTCGTGTCGTTGCCCAACAGATCCGGGGCGTGCGTAGCGTCACCCCCCACGAAGTTGTCGTTGCCGGCGGTGCCGGTCACGTTCTCGATGCTGACCAGGAACCCGAGCGGATTCCCCGCGTCACTGGTGTCATAGTCAGAGGTCCCCGCAGCCAGATTGACATTGACCCCAACAGCCCCGCCGTAAACGATGCCGGTGGTGCTGGCCCCGGAAGGATTGGTGAACGCCAGCCGGTCGAAGCCCGCTCCGCCGTCCATGGAGTCGGCCCCGCGCGTCTGGCGCAGCTCGTCATCGCCCGAGCCACCCATCACCGTGTCGTCTATGGCGCCGGCGAGGGAGTCGCTCATCCCGGAACCCGCCAGTGTGTCGTTGCCCGCCCTGCCCTCGAGGACGTTGACGACGTTGGTGGTGCCCTCCAGAAAATCATTGAACGCCGAGCCGATCACGTTCTCGAAGCCGCTAATGGTGTCGACCGGGGTGGGGGCAGGGGGGATCGGGGGCGGGCTGAAGCCATCGAAGGCATGACCTGCCTCCACGGTGATGCCACCCACCGTGATCGGATTCGTCCCTAGCATGTTGACAATCACCCGAGCGGGTGAGTCTTCATAGGACAGCGTGTCGATACCCGCCCCACCAGCGAGCGAGTCCGCCCCCGCGCCCCCATCGAGCGTGTCGTTGCCCGCACCCCCGTCGAGCGTGTCGGCGCCGCCATTGCCTGCGAGGCTATTGCCGCCAGCGGATAGGTCCAGAACGCGGTCGTCGCCGTCTCCGCCCGAGGCGGTGAGGCCATTCGCGGTGCCGAAGAGGAGCAGCAGGTCGCTGTCCGCGGTCCCTCCGAGGTTGGCCGCGTTGCTAGAACGCAATTCGCCGAGACGCGGAGACGTGGCATCGCCCGTGGCGGAGAAATACGTCTCGCTCCCTACAAAGGGCACCTGGTCAGGAGCGGTTGAGGTTCCACCGAATTCGACGCCATAGCCGCCGATGGCATGGGTCAAGGCCTTGGTGACCGGATCGTAGGTGTATTCGCCGGCCGCACCGGTCAGATAGAGGGTGCCGATGTCCTCGGCGCTATTGAAGTCGAGCAGCGTGTCGAGCCCGTCGATCGCGCCATGGTGGAAGAACGAATCCGAGCCCGAACCGCCGGTGACGGTGTCGTTTCCCGGCCCGGGCGTGATCTCGTCATCGCCAGCGCCGGCATCGATCACGTCGTCGCCCTCGCCGGCATCGATGGTGTCGTTCCCGCCGCCCGTGACGATCAGGTCCGCGTCCGCCGTGCCGACAACGTTCTCGTTTACCGGTGCTTCGGCGACTCCGATGAAGTCGGTAACGACGAGGTTGAGTCCCGGAGTGTTTTTCAGCTCGATCTTGAGGTCGGCTGCACCGTCGCCGTTTGTATCGGCGAGGACGAAGGTGCTGGTCGCCTCGTTGTGGTACCAGACCCCCCAGAGACCGGGGTCCACCGGGTCCTCGCCCCTCCAGATGAGATCCAGATCAGAGACGTTGTTACGAAACGCAGCGAGATCGATCTTGTCCTGGCGCTGAGTGAAATCGAGGATGCAGTCCCAGCCGGCCACCATCGGTGAGTCGGCAGCCACCAGGTAGATGAAGCGGTCCTGACCCGAGCCGCCAGTGAGCTGGTCCGCACCCAGTCCGCCAATCAGCGAGTCGTTACCTCTGCCGCCGAAGATTCTGTCGTTGCCGTCGCCGCCATAAATCGTGTCATCGCGGTTGCCGCCACCATCGTGATCGCCGTCATCGTCATCATCGTTGTCATCGTCGTCATCGTGGTCACCCCGGCCGCGTCCGTTGTCTCCATAGATCACGTCATCGCCATCGCCGCCGTAGATAGAATCGTTGCCGTTCCCACCATAGACCGTGTCATTGCCGCTGCCGCCGTAGACCGTATCGCTGCCGCTACCGCCCCAAATCCTGTCGTTGCCGTCGCCACCATCTACCAGGTCATTGCCACTGCCAGCGACTATCCGGTCGTTGCCCTCGCCGCCGTCGACGGAGTCATTGCCAGCGCCCCCGTCCAGGGTATCGTTACCAAGGTCGCCGATCAGATCGTCATCGCCCTTCTTGCCGAAAAGGCGGTCGGAGCCGTCGCCGCCCGTCAGGGTATCGTTGCCGCTAGTACCATTGATCGTTGCCACGACACCCTCCTTATCAACTCTGCCGGTTGATCATGGAGCTGCGGTTGTTGGTGACTTGCGGGAGATTGCCCTGCTGTTGGAATGTCACCTGCCCGTTCAGGATGGTGGGGCCGGTGGGCTTGGCGAACGCAAGATGGGCGGAAAAGCAGCACGCAAGCGCGGCCGAGATCAACTTGATCCCTGGTAGTCTCGCCGTGCGGTCACGTACTCTCATGCTTGCCCCTGCGACGAATCATCCCCGCGCGCGGTGGATGATCGCCACAATGACCTTCAATTTCGAATTGCCGTTTCCTGCTGCGGCCCCTCCTGACCCTCACGGGTGATTCCTTGATACGGGAAAGCGTGGCACCTCTGGGAGCAACGAACAATAGGTTGTTTGTCCCGGCACCTAGCTGTTTTCCCCCTCACGAGGTCATGCTGGCCAAGAATAGGGGACCGGCAGGACGGGGGAAATCCCATGATCATGGGATGCCGTCCGGACGTCGCTCCAGCTAGGATTCACTCAGCAGACAGGGGTTTGGCGCGTGTTAGAGTCTTTCGGGGCGCGATCTGGGGCGTCCCACCCTTTCCAGGTCGGCAATTCGCCGTCGGAGCGGTGGCCATGTCGATGACCGGGCAGTCGGGCGAAGTTGTGCGGGTGATGATCGTCGAGGATGATCCCGTCATGCTCGAGCGCTTCGCCGCGGCGCTCGTCCGCGATCCGCGCACCCGGGTCGTTGAGAAAGTGCGCTCGGGGCGCGAGGCGATCGCGCGCCTGCCGCTGGTTACACCCAATGTCCTGCTCGTGGACTTGGGCCTGCCGGACATTCACGGCACCGAG
>Ga0326597_10013797_pt1 | contig 10602 bp, 7 predicted proteins | sample RVTome_12_FD_203789 | JGI IMG/M metagenome (GOLD analysis project Ga0326597, IMG submission 203789) | Soil microbial communities from uranium-contaminated site in the Upper Colorado River Basin, Wyoming, United States - RVT100D185 | ecosystem: Environmental > Terrestrial > Soil > Contaminated >... | reverse complement strand
GCAGGTAATCGGCGATTTCCGCACGCTGAAAACGCAGGCGCGGGCGCCCGAATCGGCGCGCCGCGTACGTTCCCGTCACAATCAATATCAGCAGCGCCGCCGCCGGCATCGAGGCCAGCGTCAGCTCGGCGCCTGCGCCCCAGGCCATTGCAAGCCCGCCGAGCAGCAGCACCGTGATCCGCTCGGCGGCCGCCACGACGGCCGCGGGCCCCATTTTCTCCCGCGCCGTGTAACCGAGCACGAATAGCTGCGTCAGGCGCAGCAGCACGTGGAAACCGGCGAGCAGCGTCACGGCCCGGACCATCAGCGGGCTCGCATCCAGCCACTGCGCGGCCAGGTGCACCGCGGCGACGAGCGCGACGGCCATGCCCGCCTGAAAGGCGAGCAGCGCGCCGACGGCCTCGGTGGTTCGTTCCGGCTCGCGGCTCAGCTTGCGCAACACCAGCCGGTGCGTGCCGAGGCTGACGAACACGCTCAGCAGCGCCCCTACCGCCATCGCGAAGGCATACACGCCGAGCAGGTCGCGGCCGAACGTGCGCGCCAGAGCGACGACGAAGACGAAGTTCGCGAGCTGCGCGACGCCGTCTCCGCCCGACAGCAACACGGTATTGCCGAACAGGCGCTTTTGCGTTTCCAGCGGCCGGTCAGTCATCGTGAACCGATCCGGCGGCGCCCGAGGATGCGCCGGGCCGCGCGCGCAGGCTCGCCCCGAGCTGCCACAGGACCTTGCCGATCAGCGCACCCGGATCGCTCAGCACGTAAGGATTGCCGGCCGGCCACCGCGTGAACGGCATGGCGAGGCCGCGCAAACCCTCCCCCATGCGGCGCGGATGGCACAGATCACCCGCCACGCTGCGGGCGTATGGCCACGGGTTCCAGTAATAGCGGCCGGCTGCGTAATAAGGGCCCAGGGCGCGCGGCGCGGCGCGACCGAGGCTGGCCCTGAGCATGGCCCCCGGCAGATCGACGCCCACGGACAGGGGAAACCCAATCGTTCCGGAGAAGCGCGGATTGATCTCGATCACGCAGGCATCGCCGGTGCGCGGGTCGCGTTTGAATTCCACCTCCGCGGGGCCCCGCCACCGAAGTTTCCGGAACAGCGGCAGCATCTGGCCGACGAGCTCCGGCTGGTGAACGCTGATCGCCGCCGCGATGTTTCCCGCCCCTGCCGGCCACTGCCGTAGTTTTTGCAAAACGAAGAATTCGATCAGCTCGCTGTCGCGGTCGAACAGCAGTTGCACCGTATATTGGGCATCCACCGGACCGGCTATGAACTCGGTGGCCACGAGCGGGCCATGCTGCCCGGCAACGCCGTGCCACGTGCTCGCGACAGCCTCTGGCCCGCTCAGGAACACCACCCCCTGGCCCGCGCCGTGATCCTGCCGCGGCTTGAGCACGGCCAGAGGCGCGCCGCCGCCCCGGCCGGACAGCTTCCGGGCGAGCGTTTGCGGGTCCGTCGCCAGCACGCGCGAATGCGGAATGTCGAGCTGCCGGCACAGCGCGTAAACGTTGGCTTTGTCCGCCAGCGCCCGATGAGCGGGCGCATCGGCGGCGAGCACGGCGGTCTCGCGCTCGAACTCCGGTAGCCGCGCGCTGACCGCGGCCAGCCCTCCGAGCGGCAGCAGCACGTCCGGCCGCAGCCGCCGAACCAACGCAAGCAGACGATCCGCGTACTCCGGCGCGGCCGGCGCCGGGAGCGGCTCGAAGCGATCGGCGTAGCGGCTCCTGAAACCGAAGGCCAGCGCACGTGAGTCCGCCACGATCAGCCGGTGGCCCGCCGCGCCGAGGTGGCGGGTAATCCGCAGCCCGATATTGCGATGGCCGTTCGTCAGCAGGATTCGCATGGCCTGATCATCTGTCACGAGCAGCGGGGCCAGCCGGGTTAGCGCAGACTCGAGAACGCGGGGGCCCGCAGGATCGGCGCGTACTTGCGCTGCAGGAAGCGCCGGTGCAGCGCCGTCGGCCCCCGTAACGCGGCGCGGACGACGCCGCGGCGCGGGCGGAAGAACAACGCGGTTTCCACGGCCGTGCAGCCGCGGCGTATTTTCGCGCCGAACACTGCGTTCCCATAAGCCAGGCTTTCCAGGCCGAGCTCGAGCGCGATCCGGATGGGCTCGTAGTACACCAGATTGAAGTAGGCGAAACCGGCACGCTCGGCTTTCGCGATCATCCCCGCGAACGTGAGATAGCCCCGCACGCCCGCCCACGCGAGCACGACCACGCCCTGAACTTCGCGTTCGCGCACCGCCAGCAGAACCCGAACGTCCTCGCCCAAGGCCTGCACCAGCGTGCCGAGGAGCTGCGGCCGGTAGTCGAACTCGCGATCGTTCAGGCGCCGGTCGTGCGCGGCGAGCAGCCGGTGCAACTCCGATTCCGGCACGCGCGCCGGATCCCATGCCACGATGCTGACACCCAGACGCCGGGCCCGGCTCATCTCCTGGCGGATATTCGCCGCTGCCCCCTTGCTCTGCGTTGCCGCAGCCTCGAGGTACTTCTCCCATGACTCATAGCCGAGACGAAGCTCCGCCGAGGGGCGCCCCATCGTCTGCAAATACCCCCGCTGGCTCAGCGCGTGTTTGAGTGCGGCATCGCCGGCGCGCACATTCGCAACGGCCAGCGACCACCCTTCGTGATTCGCATGCTGCTCGAGCGCCGCCAGCATCCCGCTCAGAAGTGCCGAACGCTCGCTCTGCGCTGAAGGCTCCGCGATGATCGGCACGTCATGGCTGAAATCGGTTCCCAGTAACAGCATCGGCAGCAACCCGCCGCGGGCCCCGGGGATGCGCCCGCTCAGCCGGCCGAGCAGAACCCCGATGACCGGATCGCGAGTGCTCGACTCGTGCAGCAGCTCGCCTACCGCGATGGCGGCGGCCCCCGCCGGCGTCTGATAAACGAGATACCGCTTGTTGCGCTTCCCTTCGGTGCTGTGCTGCACGGCGCCCAAAAAAGGCCGGCGCAGGCCCAGGCCGCCCGCCCGGGCCAGGCGGTCCCATATCGGCGGCAGGTCCTCGGCCCGGGTGTAAACCGTCAGCCGCCCCGACTCGGCGTTCCCGGCCACTTACCGGCCGCCCCCGGCCGGCAGATCGCGCACGAGCACCTTACGCTTCCCGCCGGGCGTGCGCGGGATCGCGGCCACGGGCAACAGCCGTATCCGCATCTGCCCGCCCACCAGCGCATGCAGGCGCGCGCGCAGGGACGCATCATCCGGCGCATCCCCGTTCAGCGTCGAAAACCGCAGCTCCAGACAATCGGCGGCCGTCTGCACGAACTGATACTGGCGCAGCCCGGCAATGTCCTCCACGGCCGTCGTCAGCAGATACGGCGACAGCCGCCGCCCGTCGGGCAACTCCAGCAGCTCCACCTCCCGGCCCGCCAGGGCGCTCAGAGCGGGCCCCGCCCGGCCGCAACGGCAGCTCGCCCACTCCAGCCGGCCCAGATCACCGACCCGGTAACGTATCAGTGGGGCCGCGCGGTTGACGAGCGTGGTCAGAAGCAGCGTGCCGGGCGCGCCGGCCTCGGGGCCCGGCAGCGCCTCGATCCACACACTCTCATGGTTGACGTGGTAACGCCCGGCTTCGCATTGCCAGGCGACTTCCTTGAATTCCGTGCAGCCGTAGACGTCGCACACCCGGGCGCCCAGGGATTCCGTCAAGCGTCTGCGCAACGATGCGGGGACGATCTCGGAGCTCGTGAACACGACGGCGACCGGCGGCAGCACGATACCGTGGCGCTCGCAATGATCGAGCAGATCCGCCAAATAAGACGGAAAGGCGTAGATCGCATGCGGCCGGAGGCTTTGCAGCTCGCGCACGTGGCTCTCCAGCGGCGCATGCAGAGACACGTAGGCTTGACGAAAGAGCCGGCCCTGCCCCGCGAGCACGGCTTCGCGCTGCGACCGAAGGGCTGCCTCGTCCGCTTCGGAGACGATCAGCACCCGCGTGCCGGGGCCGAGGCCGTAGCTCAGCATACGGCGCAGCTTCAGCGCGTATTTGGTCAACAGCCAGGCCGGACGATCGAAATAAGCCACCGTGGGCTCGCCGGTGCTGCCGGAGGTGCGCGATTTGTGCAGATCCTCTCGGCGCGTGCCCTGCGCAAGCAGGCTTTCGCCGGCCATCTGCAGATCATGCTTGCTCAGGACCGGAAAGCGCGCCAGCCAATCCTCCGGCCCGCCGTTACGGGTATCGATATCCAGCCGGCGATAATGCGGGACACGATCGAGCGCGAAGCGCAGCGTTCGCCCCAGGCGAGCCCGCTGGCACGCGCGGATGCGTGCCGCCGAGCGCCATTGGCTGCGCTGCAGCCGTGCCGTGCCCACCCCGATACGCAGCGCGTCGCTGAGCCGCATCACTGCGCCTCCGAGCATTGCCTGTTGGCCGCGGCGGCCGTCTCGCCGGCCGCGGCCGGCAGATAACAACGCCGCTCATACGCATCGACGATGCGCGACCAGGAATAATCGGCGCAGATCTTTTCCCGGTTGACGCGGCCGATGTGGTGCCTGCGCTGCGGTGACTCGAGCATCCATGTCAGCCCGCTCGCCAGCGCCTGAACATCCCCGGGCTCCACGAGCCGCCCGTTGACGCCGTCTTCCACCAGCTCCGGAATGCCGCCGGTGCGCGCCGCCACGACGGGCAGGCCGCTGGCCATGGCCTCGAGCAGCGCCATGCTGAAAGACTCCGCCAGCGAAGGCAGCACGAAGCAGTCGGCGCGCTGGTAGCAGCGGGACAGGGCCGCGCCGTGCAAGCGGCCCGCAAAAACCACCCGGTCCTCCACCGCCAGCCTGCGAGCCAGCGCCTCCAGCCGCGCCCGCAGCCGGCCTTCTCCGACGATCTCAAGCTCGCAGCTCGGCAGCCCCGGATGCGCCATTGCCTCGATCAGGTCCTCCAGGCCCTTGCGGTTGACCAGCCGGGCCACGACGAGCATGCGCGGCGGAATATTGGCATGACCCGCATCATCGGGCCGGAAGGTCCTGGTACAGACACCGTTGGTGATCACATCGATACGGATTTCCGGGAAGGATCGCTGTGCCAGGGCGCGCAGGCTGGCGCTGTTGGCGACCACGCGGCTCGCCCGCGCGAGAATGCCGCGCGTCGGCCGGTGCAGCATGCGATGGAGCACGGCCAGCATCCGGCCGCTGTCGTACCCCGGCACATCGGAGCCGCGCAGCGAAACGATATACGGCCGGCCCGTCCATCGGGCCCACAATGGCGCCAGCGCGCCGGTCGGCAGGGCGAAAAAGAAATGTGCGCAGTCGAAGCGGCGCGAGCGGGTCAGCGCGCGCAGCCGCCGCGTTGCGAACAGCAGGTACGTCAAGGCGCCGAGAAGCCCGGCATCATGCGCGCCGCGGCGCAGGCTGCGCACGCGATGCACGCGCATGCCGTCGATCGTCTCCTCGGCAGCCAGCCCCGCCCCCCCGGACGTCAGCACGTCCACCTCGTGGCCCCTGGCGACGAGCTCCCGCGCCATGTGGAATGTGGCGGCGCTCGCGCCGCCGCCGAACGGGGGAAATTCGTAATTGAGCAGCAGCAGCCTCATGAGACCGGCTGCGCCGCGCGATAGGCGACGTGCACGACGGGCGTTTTCAGCGGCCACGGTTTGCGCCACAGGCGCACGTCCAGCCCCGGCAACGGCTTCAGCCGCAGCAGCAAGCGCAGCTCCATCTCGGCCGCACCCAGCTTCCGCTTGAAGCGCCGCGTCGAGCGGTTGAACGCCAGGCTGATGCTGCAGCAATGCGTGACCCCTTGCGCGGCGAGCATCTGGTAAACACGGCGGCGCAGATAGTTGGCCAGCCGGCGGCCGCGCGCGCCGGGGCGCACGTACAGGTCGAACAAGTACGCCCAGTTCGGCGGCAACTCGCAAAAGGCATCGGTGCCGGCAAAGCTCCAGACCCGATGGCGAGTGAACCAGCTATACGCCAGCACTGCATCGTTTTCGATGACTGCGACGCACGTCGCCCCATGCATCAACTCGCTTATCTTCGACTCGTCGCGCGGCCTTTCGGGGATGGAGGCGATCGAGGCCGCCTCCTCGGCGCGCAGCGGCCTGATTTGAAGATTCTCGCCGGCCGCGCCCGCCTCCGGGCTCGGCACGATCCTTTCCTCGACGAGAAAATAGGGGTAAATCATGATGCCGATTCGCGCCAGCCGATCCAGGATCTCCTGCGTAGCCAGCCCGAAACGCAGCCGATTCCGCAGGCGAAGCCAGAAGCCCGAGACAGCGTCCATTGTTGTTATCCGCAATTGCTTATGAATCGTGAGCGTATGGCATTGTCGCTTGGCGAATCCGCTCGAGTCCAGGTGATACGGCGCACAACTCCCCCAATGCGTAGTACCGGTCGAGTCGATCGAGCACTGCAGGGCCGCCCGACGTAGGCGCGAAGCTGCCAAGCGCATCACAGCCTGAAGGCGAGACATCAAATAGGCTGTGCCCGTTACAATAGGCGCATACGTGAGTACGGCGCCACCAGCTCCGATGAACCTGAAAAATATCGCAACACGCTTGACCTGGCGTCTGGCCGATAGCTCCATTCCCATCATTCGAGGAATCGGCTGGGATATTCTCGACTTCGCTCGCCGAAGACGCCCGAGTGCGGATCAGAACGCAGCGCAACCCGTGCCGGCGCGCTTTGCTCCCTCGGCGGTTGCCGAAGCCGTCACTGCGCCGGCAGCCGTCGAGGCTACCGTCAAAGATGCCGTTTCACCGGAGGACGCGAGTTTTCACAATCAGCCATTCGCCGACCCGGAGCGCCAACGTCGAGAGCGGCTCCTGCTCATCTCGCCCAGCCTCCCTCGCTATGACCGAACGTCGTCCAGCCTGCGCATCAGCCACATCGTCGACATGCTGGCATCCTATTTCAAAGAAACCGTCTTTCTCTACAGCATAAAGACCAGAGACGATCTCCGCTACGCCCGACGGTTACCCGATAACGTACGGCCGAAATTCGTTCCTCTGAACGCAAAGTACTATATGGAGGAGCTTCGCAGAACGCGTTACGACGTGCTGTGGATGACGGACCTGTTCGACTCTCGATACATAGAGCAATGCGTCGAGATGCTGGGGGAACTGCGCGCGTTGGCCGACAGGCCACTGGTCATTACGGACACGATGGATTGTCACTTCCAGAAATCCCTCAGAATGGCTCAAACAAAGCAGAATCCGGGTTCCGCCCCTGCTTCCGAAAAGCTACATTCTCTGGAATCCGCGCTATATTCCTCGTCGGACCGACTGATTGTCGTCACGCCGAATGAATCGAAAGCGATCCGGCAGCACTTTCCATCGGCTCCGCGAATCACCGTCCTGCCGAACGTTCATCGGCTGGCCGACCATCTACCGGATTTTTCGTCGACGGCGGGGCTCGTGTTCGTCGGCTCGGCCGGCGTCAACCACAATCGAGATGCCGTGCTGGCGTTTCACGCTCATGTGCTGCCGATCTTGAAGAAACAGGTGCCCACTGTTCGTTTGGACGTGATCGGCAGCTCCTGGGAACCATTTCGAGACACGCTCGACGATCCGGCCGTCACGCTCAAGGGCTGGATCGGCGACCTCGATGATGCACTGACACGGTACAGAGCATTGATCTGCCCCCTGCTCTATGGAACAGGCCTGAAAGGCAAACTCGGTTCCGCGGCATCACTGGGCGTACCGATAGTGACTACGTCCATCGGCGCGGAGGGATTTCCGGTCGAAGATGGGGCGCACTGCTTCATCGCAGATTCAGCCGAGAAATTTTCCGAAAAGACCGTGCAGCTTCTGTCCGACCGGCGAACATGGGAGCGCTTTCAGAGACGCTTTTACGGACTGATGGCCGAACGTTACAGCCCTAGAGCTGTCTCGATAGCAGTCCGAAAGCTCATGGATTCGCTACATACGTGAGTGCGATGCCCGCTGGAGATCTATTCAGGCCGCTGATCCGATTACTCGATGAGCATAGAGTTCTGGCTTCGCTGACAGCCGTCGCCGTCTTGGTCGGCTGCGCGCTGCGCCTCGTGGGACTCGGATGGTGGGCCCTCGCCCAGGACGAGTACTTCATGGCAAGGAGCGTGGAGCTCATCCTGTCCCAGGGCCTGCCGGCCTTTCTCTGCGGCGGCTACTATACGCGGGCCTTGCCCATGCAGTACCTGATGGCGGGCCTGACTCTCCTTGGGGCGAATCTCGAATTCGTCGCGCGCTACATAGCGGCCGCTTCGAGCATTGCCGCACTTCCGGCAGTCTATCTCATCGGCCGGCGCGTCGGCGGCACGAGGGCTGCATTGGTCGGCCTGCTGCTGTGTAGTCTCTCGCTTTGGCAGATCGAATTCGGCCGATTCGGCCGGATGTACGCGCCCTTCCAGGCCGTTTTCCTGTGGTATGTGTATTTCTTCCTGCTGGACCTGCAAAGTGGCAAGCTGAAGCACGGCCTCCCCCGCGTCATTCTCTCCATTACCGGCGCGCTGCTCTGGGAGGGAGGAATCTTCTTGATGGCCCTCAATCTCGTCCCGCCGTTCGTCCGGGCGCGCAAGGCTCCTGTATTCGAGACGCTTTTGGCCGGGATTCTGCTGGCGGTAAATTTCGCATATCTCGAGTATCCATTTCGCTTCATGAACCAACCTCCGGTGCGCCCGCCGGATATGGTTACGGGCCCGTCCGGCACCGGCTGGACACCCGGAGAGCTAACGATCCTTCTCTCCTCCGCCCCGGCCGGCTGGGTGCTCGCTTTTCTCGTTGTCGCTGCCCCAGCCGTATTCGTCACGTTACGCAATGCCCGAGCCCAGCAATGGCCCGGCCGCGTCAAGCTTTTCGCCGCCGCCATCGTGGCCCTGGCGGCGCTCAACCAGATCGCAATCCTGATTCCGATTGCGCTGTCCGGCCTGCTGTTTCTCAGAAACGAGCTGAATGGGCGATCCTTCTTAAGGGCGCTCGTTGTCCCGGTCGTATCGCTGAGCGCTTTTTGGTTTCTTTATGCGCTCTGGTCGCGCGGCGTCCCTCTCATCGTTCGAGGCGAGCCGGTCACCGCCGCTAAGGAAGTCCTTAGGCCGCTGCTCGCTTTTCCATCGTATCTGCACTATCTGGCCAGGCCGTGGTGGGAGTCAGTGCCGCATTTGACGCTCGCCATCGGATCGCTCACCGGCCTGTCTTTCATTCTGCGTGGCCAGGCATCGACTGACGCACTGCGCATTCTGCAGGGCACGCTTCTGCTGCTGATCGTCCTCGTTGCCTATTCGATGACGGGATATCAGATGGTCACGCGTTACAGCTTTTTCCTGTTACCCATTCTGTACATTCTCGGTTCCGTCAATCTCGTCTATTTATTGTCCGCACGCTGGCGGCCGCTGAGCTGGCCGGCGGCTGCGGGGCTGGTATTGCTGATCGGCCTGATGACATCCGAAGACTTCCGAGCCAGACACATGGCGACGATAGCCTCTTACGAGACGAACTTCAGAATGGGTTTCGATTCCGCGCTGGAAATGCACTACTACCCGCGGTTCGATTATCGTTCGCCGGCACAATACGTTAACGAGCAGGCCGATTCCGACGACTTGATCATATCCACGGACCAGGTATTCGGCTTTTATCTCAACCGCCTCGACTACGTCTACCACGACGTTGAGGCAAACAATTTCAGGGATCTCGCCTGCAATTACGGCCAGCGCGACCGGTGGACAAACGCGCCGCTATTCTATCGGCAAGACATGATCCTCGAAGCGATAGAACGGCACCCGGGAACGGTATGGTTGTTGATTCGAAGCCCTGCCTACTCTTACGTGAAGCCCTGGGAGGCGCCGCTTCGGGAACGCTTTGCCGCCGGCCTGGTATTCACGTCACCCGACGAGCGTCTCAGCGTGTACCGCATCACCCCATCGCCGTAGCCGGCACGGTAGACAAGCCGTCTCAAGCCAACGATTCAGGTCCTTAGCCCCCGATAGCCGACCTCCCTCGCAAGATTGCCACGATCCGGGCGCGCTCCGCCTTGCTGACGCCCACGGCCATGAATGCGGCACAGTAAACCGCCGTTCCGATCACGATGCTCTTGGCCAGCCCGGCCCATCCCGTCGTCCACAGAATGTCATCCGCCAGCAGCACGCCGCCGACCATGCAGGCTGCCGCCAGGGCCGACGGCCACAATACCGCACGGAAGTAATCCATGGACGCGATGCCCAGGTGGCGCATGACGGCCCGCCAGACAACAGGCGCCACGCACGTCGCCGAGATCGCAGAGCCCAGCGCGACCCCGACGACGCCGAACGGGAATACGAGCGCCACGCTGAGCGCCAGATTCGCGGCCGCCTCGACGATGGCGACCTTCGCCAGGATGCCGTGCCGGTCGATTGCCGTCAGAAACCGGCTCGCCGCCGGGACCAACGACGAGGCGACGACATACGCCACCAGGCACCAGAGCACCTCTCGGCCACGCTCCCCGTACTCCGGGCCGATCCAGAGGCTGATGAATTCCGCCCCCAGCATGGCCGCGCCGACGATCATGACGGCAAAAATGGCAACGACGAAACGCGAGCTGACCATGAAGACCGTCTTCAGCCTTTCGCCCTCGCCGGCCGAGCTGAGCTCCGAAAATGCCGGCATCAGCGCGTGAGTCAAAATGCTCGAGAAATTCTTGATCCTCGAGATCAA
>Ga0326597_10013796_pt1 | contig 10603 bp, 8 predicted proteins | sample RVTome_12_FD_203789 | JGI IMG/M metagenome (GOLD analysis project Ga0326597, IMG submission 203789) | Soil microbial communities from uranium-contaminated site in the Upper Colorado River Basin, Wyoming, United States - RVT100D185 | ecosystem: Environmental > Terrestrial > Soil > Contaminated >... | reverse complement strand
CAATCTGCATCGGGATGATCCAGCTCATCGAGCGGATCACGCTCATCCCCGCGCCGCCCTGCTCGATTGGCCGCGCGAGGAAACTCGGGAGCCAGAAGAACAGGCCCCAGTACGCGAACTGCACGGACGCGGTGAGCAGAATTGCGATGATGGTCCGCCGCCGTAGCTGCGCACCGAATAGCACCGCGAAGGGGTTCTTTCGACGCGGTGTCGAATCTCGTGTACGTATCCATACGGCCGGTTCCGGGATGGTGCGCCGTACCCAGAGTGCGTAGAAGGCGGGCAGCACCCCCACTGCGAACAGCCATCGCCACGCGTCGTCGCCCAGGTTGAGTACGTCGAGTACGAGCGCCGCGATCATCGCCGCCAGGATGTACCCGATGGCCCACCCCGATTGCATGATGCTGACCGCCTTCGTTCGGTGCTCGGCTGGCCACGATTCGCTGACCAGGACGGCGCCCGACGCCCATTCGCCACCCATCCCGATGCCGAGCAGCGCGCGCCAGATCAGCAGCTGAACGAAGGTCTGCGAGGTGGCGGCGCCCAGCGAGCAGAGGGAGAAGATGAGCACCGTGCCCATCAGCGCCCGCGTCCGGCCCATCCGATCGGCGATTACGCCAAACAGGAGGCCACCAGCCGCGGACGTGAGCAGCGTGACTGTGCCGATGAGTCCCGCGGTCGCGTCGCTGAACCCGAAGTACGCCTTGAGCTGGCCGATAGCCATGACGTAAAGCAGGAAGTCCATCGCGTCCAGCATCCAGCCGAGTTTCGCCGCGAACAGCACGCGCCATTGATCGCGCGTGATGGTGCGGTACCAGGGGGTGCTGACGGGTGAGGAGGTCGAGTTCAAGGACACCAAGAGAACGCGGTGCACGGTCGGCTGCAACACCCGGCTGCGACGGGGCTGGATTCGCGCCACACGGTTAGCTTCAGCCGATGCAATTTCTCTCCGACTTCTTCCACCGGCTGTCGAACCTTTCCGAACTGATTCAGTGGGCCGGGTACGGCGGCGTGACAACGATCGTGTTCGTCGAGACCGGGCTCCTGGTTGGCTTCTTCCTTCCGGGCGACTCACTGCTGGTCAGCGCCGGCCTGTTGGCGTCGCAGGGATATCTGAACGTGTGGCTGCTCGGCGGACTGTGTTCCGTTGCGGCGATCGCCGGTGACCAGGTCGGCTACCTCATTGGGAAGTCGGCGGGCCCCCGCATTTTCACGCGTGAGGATTCGCTGCTGTTTCATCGCAAGCACCTGCAGGCCGCGCACGCGTTCTATGAGAAGCACGGCGTGAAGACGATCGTCATTGCGCGATTCGTGCCGATCATCCGGACGTTCGCGCCGGTCGTCGCCGGGGTGGGGCGGATGCGATACCGGACCTTCGTCCTGTACAACGTTATCGGCGGCCTGGCCTGGATATGGTCAATGCTGCTCGTCGGATACTATCTTGGGCGCCTCGTTCCCGGCATCGAACACCACATCGAGAAAGTGATCATCGTCGTGATCGTCCTGTCGATCCTGCCAGGGGTATGGCACTGGTGGTCCGAACGGCGGGCGGCGCGGCGGACCTCGGAGACCATCGAATGACCGAGCAGCAACAACAGTGGGGTACACGCCTTGGCGTAATCCTGGCCGTTGCCGGTTCGGCGGTCGGGCTCGGCAACTTCCTCCGGTTCCCTGGGCAGGCGGCGGCCAACGGTGGCGGGGCTTTCATGATCCCGTACTTCTGCGCGCTGCTTTTCCTCGGGATCCCGATCGGCTGGGCTGAATGGACGATGGGCCGGTACGGCGGCCTCAAGGGGTTCCACTCGGCGCCATCGATCATGGGGATGATGGGACGCGGCGCGATACCGCGGTATCTCGGCACCATCGGTGTGCTCATTCCTCTCGCGGTCTCCTTCTATTACACGTACATCGAAGCCTGGTGTTTGGGCTATGCCTGGCACTACCTCACGGGCGGCATTGGCATTGCGGCCGGCGCGCCGATCGCAGAACAGAGCGCGGCGGCGTCCCAGTTCTATGACAACCTGACGGGACGCGACACCAACGGCGTGCTGGCGGGCGGCTCCTACAAGACGCTGGTGTTCTGGGTCATCACGTTCGGCCTGAACATTGTGCTCGTCTACCGCGGCATCTCGAAGGGCATCGAGAAGTTCACCACGTGGGCGATGCCGGTGATGGCGGTGTGCGCACTTGTGGTGCTGATACGCGTCTTGACGCTCGGCACGCCTGACCCGACGCTGCCCGACCAGAACGTCATCAATGGTCTGGGCTACATGTGGAACCCGGACTTCAGCGCCCTCACGAATGCGCAGACGTGGCTGGCGGCCGCGGGCCAGATCTTCTTCAGCCTCTCGGTGGGCTTCGGCGTGATCATCAACTACGCGTCGTACATGAAGAAGAAGGACGACGTGGTGTTGTCCGGGCTCGCGGCAGCCGCGACGAACGAGGTGTTCGAAGTCGGCTTCGGCGGCCTTATCACGCTGACGGCCGCGTTTGTGTTCCTCGGTCTGTCGGGGACGATTGCGGCGGTCGCTGGTGGCAGCTTTGGACTTGGCTTCAATACGCTCCCGGTCGTGTTTGCGCAGATGGGTGCGTTCGGCAACATCGTTGGCGGGACCTGGTTCTTCATGCTGTTCCTCGCGGCGATTACCAGTTCGGTGTCGATGTACCAGCCGTCGCTCGCGTTCTTCCAGGAGACCCTTGGCTGGACGCGGCGCAATGCAACGACGCTGATGGTCTCGATCTGCGTGATCGGTTCGTTCTTCGTGATGTACTACAGCCGTGCCTCCATCTTCTGGAGCACCATCGACGATTGGGTAGGGACGTTCCTGATCTTCGTGCTCGCGATGGTGCAGATCATCGTGTTCGCGTGGATCTTCGGCATCGAGCGGGGCTGGAAGGAGGCGCACGCTGGCGCGCACATCCGGATTCCCACCTTCTTCAAGATCGTGATGAAATACATCGCGCCCGTCTACCTGCTCGTCGTATTCATTGCGTTCTCGGTGCAGAACCTGCCCGACTGGGTGCGCTCGGTGGCGGCAGAACCGCTGCGGCAGGGTGCGATGCTGCTGATCGTGTCTGTCATCGCACTGCTCGTGGTCTGCACACGCATCGGCGAGAAGCGCTGGCGCGCAGCCGGTCTCGACGTGGACGGCAAGACTACTCAGCTTGATTAGGAGACATCGTCATGACACCACTCGGCTGGGTATTCCTCATCGTGTCGCTCACGTTCGTGTGGGGACTGATGATCTGGTCGTTCGCAAAGGTGCTGTCGCTGCCGGCTGAGGAGCGCGAGGTGATTGCGCACGCGGCGGAGGGGACAACGCCGGACTGACCGTTGGGCGCAGGGTAGTAGATTGCGGGTGAATGCCGCATAGCGTTCCCCTCGTCACCACGCTCGCCGCTGCAATGGGGCTGGCGCTCGTGCTCGGCTTCATTGCCGTGCGCCTGCGCCTGCCCGCGCTGATAGGCTACCTGCTCGCGGGCGTACTGATTGGGCCACACACGCCCGGCATTGTGGCCGACGGCGAAATCGCGGCGCAGCTCGCCGAGATCGGCGTGATGCTCCTGATGTTCGGTGTGGGGCTGCACTTTTCGCTCGCGGACCTGCTGGCTGTGCGCAAGATCGCGCTGCCGGGTGCGGCGCTTAAGATCGTTGTGGCCACGGCGATGGGCGCCGTGCTCGCCCGTTTCTGGGGATGGGACCTCTCCGCGAGCATCGTATTCGGACTCTCGCTGTCGGTCGCGAGCACCGTGGTGCTGCTCAAGGCGCTTGAACAGCGCGGGCAGCTGGAGTCGGTGAACGGCCGCATCGCGATTGGATGGCTGATTGTCGAGGACCTTCTGATGGTACTCGCTCTGGTCATCCTGCCGGCGTTCGGAGCTAACCACCAGCCGGGCGAGGGTTCGGGCGGCGCGCTTACGACCGCGCTGATCGGCACGCTCACCCAGGTCGGGTTGTTCATCGCACTGATGCTGATCGTCGGCCGGCGGCTGTTCCCGTGGATGTTGTGGCAAGTGGCAAAGACCGGATCGCGCGAGCTGTTCACGCTGTGCGTGGTTGCGGCCGCCATCGGCATCGCGTACGGCTCGGGCAAACTGTTCGGCGTGTCCTTCGCGCTCGGCGCGTTCTTCGCCGGTATGGTGTTGCGGGAGTCGGATCTGAGCTATCGTGCCGCCGAGGAATCGCTGCCGCTGCGAGACGCGTTTTCGGTGTTGTTCTTCGTCTCGGTCGGGATGCTTTTCGAACCGCGCATTCTGATTGAGGAACCGCTGCATGTTCTGGGCGCGCTCGCGGTCATCATTGTCGGGAAGTCGCTCGCCACGTTTGTGCTGGTGCTGGCCTTCAGGTATCCGCTCAATACGGCGCTCGCCGTCTCCGCGGGTCTGGCGCAGATCGGCGAGTTCTCGTTCATTCTCGCGGGGCTTGGGGTAGCGCTTGGGCTGATGCCCGTTGAAGGGCAGAGCCTGATCCTCGCTGGCTCGATCCTGTCGATCGCACTGAACCCGTTTGTGTTCGGGCTGATTGGGCCGGCCCAGAAGTGGATTCGAGAGCGGTCGGAGCTGGCGCGTCGGCTCGAGCAATCGGACGATCCCCTCGCCGCGCTGCCCGCGACCGTCGCTCCAGAGCGGCTGACTAACCACGTCGTGGTCATCGGGTACGGCCGCGTTGGCCGGCGCATTTGTGAGGCACTTGCCACCGAGGGCGTGACGTTCGTGGTTGCCGAGCAGAACCGCGAAGTGGTGGGCCATCTCCGGCGGCGCGGGCTTCACTCCGTTGTGGGCGACGCGTCGGAACCGGCGGTGCTGGTGCAGGCGCACGTCGCACGGGCGCATATGCTCGTCATTGCCATCCCCGAGATCGTCGGCGTGCGAACGATCATCGAAACCGCACGTATGCTGAACCCCAAGATCTATCTCATTGTTCGTACGCACAATGAGGAGGAGTCTGATCTCCTCGAGCGTGAACAGGTTGGGCGCGTGTTCTTTGGCGAGCGTGAACTCGCGATCAGCATGACCGACCACGTGCTCGAGGTCGTGCGCGCGCGTTAGAGCTAGGTTCCGAAACGGTAGCGAACGATACTCTGCACTCCGTCAGCGTCCTCCTCTCGCAGCCAAATGTGAGCTGCCGTAGCAGCCATGATGCGCGCGTTGGGCGGCAGTTTGAACCACGCTTTGACCTCGCCTTGTTGGCTGATGGCAATGGCCTTGAAGGAATTGGCGGACTCCCTGATCACGGCCCAAGTCCTGCCGTCGGAGCCAAGAAGTAGCTCGCGCAGCGGCACGTAAACAGGAGGAACCCGCTTGGCGTCCAGCGGCTGTGGTGGCAACGGGCGGCCATCTGGATCACGCGAGCGACGGGCGCCTCCGATGCTATCAACTACACGCCGAGGGATCGACACGCCAGCGTAAGGAAGTGTCCTTACGAAGATGGTGTCACCATCGATCGCGCGAAACGCCGAAATCGTGATTGAGCCATCCCGCACGGCCATACTATTGACCTGTGCGTGCGCGAACATCGCGCCGACCGGAGAGTAGGCGACGCGTGGGGTATACGCGAAGGGCTGTTCCCAACGGGCATCGGCTGACGGCACGATCGCCAGCAATTGGGATGCGGTGTCATCCTTCACCCTCATCACCGCGCGAGCGCTTACCAAGCTAGGGTTGTCGGCGCGCGCGATTGTCGACATGCCCAGCACGGCGCCGTCGGCCGCCCTCATGTGGCCGGTAAATGAAATCATCTCGGACACGCCCAGTCGCGCTACTCGGGGGCGGAGCTGTGGAACCGTCCGAGTGCGAATGAGCTTTCCTTCATTGGAGATGACTGTCTCGCGAGAAAGAAGCACATCGTTAACCCACAGCGAGTCGCCAACCCAGCGCAGGCCCTGGAGGCTGTTGCTGAATTCACCCGGTCCTTGACCTTCCCGACCAATCGAACCGATTCGAACGCCCGCCTGGGAGTAGATGACGATTCTGCGATCCTGCGGGAACCACACCGCCAGCCTGTTTTGCGGCCCAGCTGCAACGGTAAACACAACCGAAAATGATTCCTTGTTGCCGTCCAGCCTCATTTCCTCAATCAGCGTGACGGCAGGCGCCGAGCCCTGATCTCCCGGTGGCAACGTAATGGCGCCCAAGACGCTCGCACCGAGTCCGAACAACCAAAACTCAACGCGGCGCCCAGGGATGCGACGCCTGGTCGCATCTTGCTGCGCCAACGCGCCGGGTGCGTCGTCTGGCTCGTCGCCTGAAGTCTGGTCCTGCTCGGCTTCGATGGGCATTGTCGCCTCGCGGAATTTCCGTAGTCTACACCATCCGATCCGCGAACGCCCGGACCACCTCGCGCGCAGGCACAATCGCCCCGATGCCGGCCACGCTTTTCCCAGCCTGCCAGTAGTCGCGGCTCACATCCTCGGACCGAAGCGAACGCTTGAGCGAGCGGGCGGTTCGCACTGCGTAAAACGCTCGTATCCACTTCTTGGTGCGGCGCCCGCGAAACATCCACCGCGAAAAAGGACCCACGCGCGTTCCCAGGCGGCGAACGAACGGTGTGCCGATGACGGCAAGCGGCACCCCGGTGAGCCGTTCGGTGAGCATGATGTCCTCTTCATCGGCGTCGACGATCGCACGCTTGTACGCCTCGCTCGCGTTGCACTCGACGCGTGTGCCCATCTGCACGCCGGCATACCCGATGCCGAGCATGCTGGCGAAATCGTCGGGCGTTGCGATGCCGCCGGCCGCGACCACGGGCAGACCGAGGTCGGCGATCTCGTCGTACAGCGCGCGCGGGTCGCGGTCGCCGGCGTGGCCACCAGCGCGAGAGTTCACCGCGATGAGACCATCGACGCCTGCGTCGCGGCCTTTGAGCGCCCATTTGCGTTCGGTGACGTCGTGGTATACGAAGCCACCGGCCGCGTGCACAGCGTCCGCGACCCAGCGCGGGTTGCCAAGCGACGTGATGAAGAAGCGAATGCCCTCCTCGATGGAATCGTGGACCCAGCGCTCCATGCGATTGTGGTAGAAGCGCGAACTCGACTCGATAAGCGCATTGAACCCGACGGGCTTCGAGGTCAGTGACTTGATGAGCCGCAGGCCCGCGCGGTATTCGTGGCCGTGCACGTACGTGAGCGATACGGGCTGCACGATGCCGATACCGCTCGCCTCGGATACCGCGGCGACGAGCTCCGGGTTGGAGCACGGGTACATCGCGCCGCAAATCACGGGGACCTCGATGCCCGCGTGGCGCATCAGTGCGGTGGGCGCCTCACTCACGAAGCCTTCACTGGACCGAGCCGCCAGCGTGCAGTCACACGCGCCACTGTGTCGCCGGCAGCGTCGCGGATCTCTGTGACCACGGTGTGATCGACGTCGGCGGTCACCTCGGGCACCGTGCAGGCGCACTCCGCTATCAGTGTCCCGCGCGCTTTCTTGAGGTATGCAACGTCAATGCCAAGCAGTATGCCACGAACGCTCGCCGGGAGCGCCGCGGTCATCGCCAGGCCGCCGGTCATCTCGCCCAGGTTTGCGAGTGCAATCGCGTGCACCGAGTCGAGATGGTTGCGCACACCACGCCGATCGCGGAGGGCGACGCGCGCGTGCCCGGGCTCGAGCGCGTCAATCCTCGGCCGAATTGTGCCCGAGTACGGGACCATGCGCCCGAACGCCCAGCCAAACAGCGCCTTTCCGCCGGGGAGAGGGGAGAGCCGGCGCCAGAGTCGGAGGAGGCGGTGCGCATTGTCGGACACAGCGGGGAATCTGTGGTGGAGAGGCTTGGCGCGCTATGCGGGCTAACTACTGAACTAAGCGGATGGGGCGGATTACTACGCGGATTGGGCGGATCAGGAACGTGGGTTAACAACAACCACCCACAGCAGTATCCGCGCCATCCGTCCCCATCCGCCTCATCCGCCTATTTAGTTAACTTTGCCTGCGCCAATACCAGGCCAACCGCCATGCGAATCCGATCCGCCGCACTCACGCTCGCCACCGCAATGACCGTTCCCAATACATCATCCGCTGCCGCGCAGCAGTCACCGCCGGTCGCCGAGAAGCGACCGCACGTGACGACGCTCCACGGCATTCAGCGGCGCGACGACTACTTCTGGATGCGGAATCGCGACGATCCGAAACTCGTTCCGTATCTCGAGGCGGAGAACGCGTACACGGAAGCGATGACCGCGCACACCGCGGCGCTTCGCGAGACGCTCTACACCGAGATCCTGAGCCGCATCAAGGAGACCGACGAGCAGGTACCGGTGAAGGACGGCGACTGGTACTACTACTCCCGCACCGTGGAAGGGCTCTCGTATCCGATCTTTGCGCGCAAGCGGACGCTCGCCGCGGCCGAGGAGATCGTGCTCGATCAGAACGAAGAGGCGAAGCCGTTCAAGTTCTACCAGCTTGGCGGGATGGCGGTGAGTCCGGATGGAAGCCATCTGGCCGTGCTCGTTGATACGAGCGGGTACGAGGACTTCACGCTTCGCGTGCGCGACCTGCGGACGATGGCGTGGCTGCCTGACGTCGCCGAAAAGCTGAGCTGGGGTCTGGCGTGGGCGAGCGACAACAGGACGCTGTTCTACGTGTCGGGCGACAGCGCCAAACGGCCCGAGAAGGTGTGGCGCCACGTACTTGACGGCGCGCGCGGCGCGGACGTCGCGGTGTACCACGAGACCGATGTGCTGTTCAACGTGAGCATCGATCGCGCACGGAGCGGTGCGTTCGTATTCATCCAGTCCGGGAGCTTCACGCAGGACGAGTGGCGCGCCATCGACGCGAGCAGGCCGGCGTCGGCGCCGGTGCTGATTGCGGCGCGGCGGCCGGGGGTGGAATACACCGTCGACCACGGCGGCGACTGGTTCTACATCCACACCAATCGTGACGGGGCGACAGACTTCAAGGTGATGCGGGCCCGGGTGATATCGCCCGCGGCGTGGGAGGAGTTCACTCCGCACCGTCCCGGGATCTTCGTGGAAGGCGTCGATGTGTTTCGCGACTGGATTGTGCGCACGGAGCGGCGTGAGGGGCTGCGCCGGCTCACCGTGCGCGCGCTGGCAAGCGGCGATGAGCACGAGGTCAGCTTTCCGGACGCGGCGTATGGTGTGTATCTCGAAGGGAACCGCGAGTACGCGTCGGACACACTGCGGTTCGACTATTCGTCGCTTATCACGTCGCCGTCGGTCTACGACTACGACATGCGCGCGCGCACCCGCGAACTGAAGAAGCAGCAGGAGGTGCTCGGCGGATACGATCCCACGCAGTACAAAGTCGAGCGACTGATGATCCCCGCGCGTGACGGCGTGCGCGTTCCCGTCTCGCTGGTCTATCGCGGCACGCTGGAGCGCGACGGCAGGCGGCCCTTGCTCCTCTATGCCTACGGGTCGTACGGCGCGACAATGGAGCCGACGTTCAGCTCGGCCCGCTTCAGCCTCGTCGACCGGGGCTTCGTGTATGCCATTGCCCACATTCGCGGCGGGCAGGAAATGGGGCGCTCGTGGTACGACGACGGAAAGATGCTGAAGAAGCTCAACTCGTTCCATGACTTCGTCGACGCCGCGGCGCACCTTGTGCGGGAGCGATACACGAGCCACGACCGGCTCGTGGCGCACGGCGGCAGCGCCGGTGGGCTGCTGATGGGTGCGGTGGCGAACATGCGGCCGGATTACTTCAGGGCGATCGTCGCCGACGTGCCGTTTGTAGATGTGATCAACACAATGTCCGACGCGTCCATTCCGCTCACCGCCCAGGAGTGGGAACAGTGGGGCAACCCGAGCATCCGGGAGCACTACAACTATATGATGCAGTACTCGCCGTACGACAACGTGACGGCGAAGGCCTATCCGTGGATGCTCGTGATGAGCGGCATCAACGATTCGCGTGTCGCGTACTGGGAGCCGGCCAAGTGGGTCGCGAAGCTTCGCGCCACCAGGACCGACAGCAATCCCTTGCTGATGCAGATGCTGCTCGGCGCGGGGCACGGCGGGTCGTCGGGGCGGTACGACCGGCTGCGCGAAGTCGCGTTCCGGTACGCGTTCATGCTGGACGCGGTCGGGCAGGCGGGGAGAATCGTTCCCTGATCCAGAGTGCGGTGCGGGTCTGGTACAACGCGCGCGTGCCAAGTACAAGACACACGGGCGTTCCTGCGCAATCGTAAGGGTCCATCACGATACCCTTACGAGGAGTGCGCTCAATGCATGGTCATATGCTGGCAGGAACGCTCGCGTTGGCTGTTGGTCTTTCGTCGTGTGCGGATGTCGCGGGGCCGAGAGCGGACGACGGCGATGCCGGCGTTGTGCAGGTCGCGGCGCAGGGCACGCAACTGCGCGTGAACGGCGGCGGCTCGTACAACGCCGGTGTTATCGTCGATTTCGCCATGAACGGCATCGTACACGGAGACGGAACCGCCAGCGGCTCGTTCCGCCACACGACAGCGTCCGAGGGTTTCCCCATCGAGTTCATCGGTCAGGTCACGTGCATCGGCCACGATCCGGTGAACAATCGCGCATGGATCGGCGGCGTCATCACGGCCAACAACTCGACGCACCCCGCGTTCACCGGTGCGATTAATCAAGTCGGACGTGACATCTGGTTCCGTGTTGTCGACTACGGC
>Ga0326597_10013795_pt1 | contig 10603 bp, 10 predicted proteins | sample RVTome_12_FD_203789 | JGI IMG/M metagenome (GOLD analysis project Ga0326597, IMG submission 203789) | Soil microbial communities from uranium-contaminated site in the Upper Colorado River Basin, Wyoming, United States - RVT100D185 | ecosystem: Environmental > Terrestrial > Soil > Contaminated >... | reverse complement strand
CCAGGTGGCGACCGATTTTCGCCTCTGGGTGCGCGACGCGCTGGACGGGCTCGACGCCGCGCTCCGGGACCTTCAGGCCGCGCTGATCGACCGGGCGGAGGCCCATGCGGGCACGGTGATGCCGGGCTTCACCCACCTGCAGGCGGCCCAGCCGGTGACCGTGGGGCACCACCTGCTCGCCTATGTCGAGATGATCGGGCGCGACCGCGGCCGGGCGCGCGACGCCCGCGCGCGGCTGAACGAATGCCCGCTGGGTTCGGGCGCGCTGGCCGGCACCTCCTTCCCCATCGACCGCGAGCGCACCGCGAAGGCGCTCGGCTTCGACCGGCCGACGGCGAACTCGCTCGACGCCGTGTCCGACCGCGATTTCGCGCTGGAGTTCCTGTCCGTCGCCGCGATCGCGGCGATGCACCTGTCGCGCCTCGGCGAGGAGATCGTGCTGTGGTGCTCCGCCCAGTTCGCCTTCGCCAGGCTGACCGATGCCTTCACCACCGGCAGCTCGATGATGCCGCAGAAGCGCAACCCGGACGCCGCCGAGCTCACCCGCGCCAAGACCGGCCGCATCGTCGGCGCGCTGGTCGGGCTGCTCGCCGTCATGAAGGGGCTGCCGCTCGCCTATTCGAAGGACATGCAGGAAGACAAGGAGCCGGTGTTCGACGCCGCGGATTCGCTCGCGCTCGCCATCGCCGCGACCGCCGGGATGATGCGCGATATCTCGTTCGACATCGAGCGCCTCGCGGTCGCGGCGGGCCAGGGCCACGCCACGGCGACCGACCTTGCCGACTGGCTGGTGCGGGTGGCCGGCCTTCCGTTCCGGCGCGCCCATCACGTGACCGGGGAGCTGGTCGCGCTCGCCGACCGCAAGGGCTGCACGCTGGCGGAGCTTCCGCTCGCCGACATGCGGGCCGTGGAGCCCGGGATCACGGACGGCGTCTTCGGCGTGCTGGGCGTCGCCGAATCGGTCGCCAGCCGCACCAGCTACGGCGGCACCGCGCCGGACAATGTCCGCGAGCAGGCGCGCCGCGCCCGCGAGAGGTTCCTGTGATCCGCCGCCTGTTCCTTCTGGTGCTGATGTGCGCGCTGGCCGCGCCGCTCGCCGCCTGCGGCAAGAAGGGCGCGCTCGAGCCGCCCGACGGCAAGAAGACCGACTACCCGAGGCAATATCCGCGATGAACCATTTCCAGTATCGCGACGGGCGGCTCTTCGCCGAGGACGTTGCCGTCGCCGCCATCGCGGACGCGGTCGGCACGCCCTTCTACTGCTATTCGACCGCCACGCTGGAGCGCCATTACCGCGTGTTCGCCGGCGCGCTGGCCGACATGGGCGCGCGCGTCTGCTATGCGGTGAAGGCGAATTCGAACATCGCCGTCATCCGCACGCTGGCGCGGCTCGGCGCGGGCGCCGACGTGGTCAGCGAAGGCGAACTGCGCCGGGCGCTCGCCGCCGGGGTGGCCGCGGAGAGCATCGTCTTTTCCGGCGTCGGCAAGACCAGGGGAGAGATGGATTTCGCGCTCTCGGTCGGCGTCGGCCAGTTCAACGTGGAATCGGAGCCGGAACTCGACGCGCTGGACGCGGCGGCAAGGTCGCGCCGCTTGCGCGCGCCCGTCGCGCTGCGCGTCAACCCGGATGTCGACGCGCTGACCCACGAGAAGATCGCCACCGGCCGCAAGGAGGACAAGTTCGGCATCGATATCGGCCTGGCGCCGGCGATCTATGCCCGCGCCGCCAGCATGGCCGGGATCGAGCCGGTCGGCGTCGCCGTCCACATCGGCTCCCAGCTGACTACGCTCGACCCCTTCCGCGCCGCGTTCGAGCGGGTCGCCTCCCTGATCCGCGAGCTGCGCGCCCAGGGGCTCACCGTCCGGCGGTTCGACCTCGGCGGCGGGCTCGGCATCACCTATCGCCACGAGACGCCGCCGCATCCCGACGATTATGCCGCCGTGGTGCGCGCGGCGACCGCCGGGCTGGAGGTGGAGCTTACCGTCGAGCCAGGGCGGCTGCTTGTCGGCAATGCGGGGATCCTGGTCACCCGCGTCATCTACGTGAAGGACACGGCGACCCGGCGCTTCGCCATCGTGGACGCGGCGATGAACGATCTCATCCGCCCGACGCTTTACGGCGCCGTCCACGGCGTCGTCCCGGTGCGCCAGGACCTGGGCTCGGCGCTGGAACCCGCCGACGTCGTCGGGCCGGTCTGCGAAACCGGCGACGTCCTTGCCAAAGCGGCCCTGCTCCCCCATCTAGAATCGGACGATCTTCTGGCGATCGAGACGGCAGGAGCCTACGGCGCGGTGATGTCCTCCACCTACAATACCCGCTTGCCGGTGGCGGAGGTGATGGTCAACGGCGGACAGTTCAGCGTGATCCGGCCCCGGCCCGACTACGACGCCGTGATATCGCTTGACCGGATGCCGGCGTGGCTGGAAAACTCTCACGGGTAGAGGGGGCCGCGTCCGACGGAACATCCCCCGTGCGGCGCCGCTTGATGTGAGGTAACGACCGATGGCGCATCCCGACAATCACGGCAGACGAGACCTACCGGGGCTGCGGGGAAAGCTCGCCCTCGCGCGCCTGTCCCTCGCCTGGGAGGCGCTGTGGCCAGCCCTGTGGCCGGCGACGGGCATATCGGGACTTTTCATCGTCCTCGCGCTGTTCGATATCCTGCCGGCGCTGCCGGGCTGGCTTCATGCCGTCATCCTTTTCGCCTTCGTCGTCGCGCTCGGCTGGGCGGTTGTCGGCGCGGTGCGCCGGTTCATCTGGCCGGCGCTGCAGGATGGGCGCCGCCGCATCGAACAGGCCAGCGGCCTCGCCCATCGCCCGCTGACCGCGGTAGACGATGCGCTGGCAGCCGGCGGCGCCAGCGCCGCCGGCGCGGCCCTCTGGAAGCTGCACCAGCAGCGCATGGCGGAATCGGCGCGGCAACTGCGTGTCGGCGTTCCGGAACCGGGTCTCGCGCGGCGCGACCCGCTCGCGCTACGGGCCGGTCTGGCGGTGCTGCTGGTGGTCGCGGTCGTCGCCGGCTGGTCCGAGCCGACGCACCGCCTTGCCCGGGCGTTCCTGCCATCGCTCGGGACAGTCTCCACCGGACCGCAGATCGTTCTCGACGTCTGGATAACGCCGCCCGACTACACCGGCATGCCGCCGCTTTTCCCGCTGCGCCTCGCCGCGCAGGAAAGGAAGCCGGACGCGACGACGGCCCGGGCGGAAGGCGCGCCGGCGGGCGCGGCAACGGCCGTGCCGGCCGGCCCGCCCTCGCTTCAGGTGCCCACCGGCAGCGTGCTCACCGTCCAGATCCAGGGAGAGCGCGACAAGCCGTATCTCCTGCTGGGAGATGCGAAGGTCGAGCTCGAACCGGTCGACGCGACCTACAGCCGGATCGTTCGCAATCTGACCGACAGCGGCAGGCTCGCCATTGTCGCCAACGACCGCACGATGGGCGAATGGAACGTCAGGATCATTCCGGACAACCCGCCTGCCATCGACTTCGCCAACGACCCGGCGGGAACGCCCCAGGCGACGCTGCGCGTTTCCTACACCGCATCGGACGATTACGGGGTCGCCAAGGCGCGCGCCGAGTTCCGGCGCACCTATGAACGCGGCGAGGTCGTCGGCAAGGAAACGCATACCGTGGAGCTGCCGCTGCCGAGCCTCAACGCGCGGTCCGTGAACGAAACCGGATTCTTCGACCTGGCGCCGCACAATTGGGCGGGCCTGCCGGTCATCCTGAAACTGCACGCGACCGACGCGCTGGGCCAGCAGGGCGAAAGCAGGGAGTTCCGCCTGACGCTTCCGGAACGCGTCTTCACCCACCCGGTGGCGCGCGCCATCATCGAGCAGCGCAAAAGGCTCGCCAACCAGCCGGAGCGCCGGCAGTCCATCGTGCAGGCGCTGGCGGAAATCGCCTCTGTGCCGGAGGCCTTCGCGCACGATTCGGTCGTTTTCCTTGCGCTGGTCACCGCGCGGTCGCGCCTGATCTACGAATCGGGCGATGACAGCGCGCAACCGACCATCGACCTGCTGTGGGACACCGCGCTGCGCCTCGAGGACGGCCGGCTGTCGATCGCCGAGCGCGAGCTGCGCCGGATCCAGCAGGAGCTGATGAAGGCCCTGGCCGAGGGCAAGAGCGACGCGGAGCTCGAGCGGCTCATGCAGGAGCTGCAGCGGGCCATCGCACGCTACATGCAGGCGCTGCAGGAGCAGATGATGCGCAATCCCAATGCGCAGCAGCAGGTCATGGAGTTCGATCCCAGGACCATGCGCCTGATCCAGCCCGGCGACCTGCAGCGCATGCTCGACCAGATCCGTCAACTCATGCAGTCCGGCGCCCGCCAGGCCGCCCGCGAGATGCTCGCGCGCCTGCAGCAGATGCTGGAAGGCATGCGCTCGATGCAGGTCATGCGGATGCGCGGCGGCGGCCAGCGCAACGGCACGATGCAGCAGCTGCAGCAGCTGATCCAGCGGCAGCAGCAGCTCATGGAACGGACATTCCCGTTCTCGCAGCCGGGCAACCGGCCGCAGGGCGGCATGCCGGGCCCGGCCGACCAGCAGGCCCTGCAGCGCATGCTGCAGCAGCTGCGCAACATGATGCAGGGCATGCAGCCTGGCAATCAGCCGGGCCAGGCCCCCGGCCAGGGTCCCGGCCAGGCGCTCGACCGGGCGAACCAGGAGATGGAGAACGCCATCCGGGCGCTGCAGGGCAACCAGCCGGGAGACGCGGTAGGCGCCCAGGGACGCGCGCTGGAACAGTTGCGTCAGGCCGGCCGCGGAATGCTCCAGCAGATGATGGAACGTTTCGCCCGCGAATCCGGCCAGCGGCCGGGCCAGCAGAACCGGAACGCGCCGCGCCGCGACCCACTCGGGCGCGAGACCATGGGCAGCGACGTGGAAACGGAGGGAGTCAAGATTCCCGACGAAGGCACGGTCCAGCGGGCGCGGGAGATTCTCGACGAGCTGCGCCGCCGCTCCGGCCAGATCGACCGGCGGCAGATCGAGCTCGATTACATCAATCGCCTGCTGCAGAGATTCTGAGCCGGGCGCCGCCGGGCTTCCGGCTCAGTGGACCCTGCCGTGGGTCTTGTTCTTTTCGTCGCCCAGCATCCTGCGAACGGCCTCGCGGATTTCCAGCAGGGTGAAGGGCTTCGAAATGACGTCCTGGATCAGTGCGTCGAGATTATGCGCACGCTGACGCTCGGCGGCGTAACCGGTCATCAGCAGCACCGGCAGTTCCGGATAGTCCTTCGCCGCCTTCAGCGCGAGCGCGATGCCGTCGAGCTGCGGCATGACGATATCCGCCAGCAGCATGTCGAACCGGCCGTTCCGCAGGGCATTCAGCGCCTGCTGGCCGTCGCCGACCGCGGTGATGTCATGACCATCCTGACGAAGCGCCCGCGCGACGAATTCGCGGACGGCCTTGTCGTCCTCGGCAAGCAGAATGGACGCCACTTTACGTAACTCCCGAATACCGGCGAATGAAATGCCGGTTCGCGTATAAGGCCGGAAGATGTAGATTTCGTTTACGAAATCGCCAGCGTTAACCGCGTCTTAACAGACCGATGACGGGCAATCCGCGGTAGCGGTGGGCGAGGTCCAGCCCGTACCCCACGACGAGCAGGTCGCCCGGCGCGACGGCAACGATCTCGCGGGCAAGCGCCTCGACGCGGGCGGCGATTTCGTCCTCGCCGAAAAGCACCTCTATTTCCCGGCCCGGGCCGGTCACGGATTCTCGGCCGCGCCCGGCCGGCGCCGCGTCGTGTCGAAGGTCACGTTGACGCGCACGCCGCTGGCCGGCGGATCGACGAGCTCGGTGGAGAACGGCGCCCGCTCCTTGATCAGCAGCTTGGGAGAGGGCGCGGAAAAGCGCCACTGGTGAATGATCCTGCCTTGCCCATCGTAAAGGATGCCGACCATCGCGGGCACGACGCGCGCCGTATCCGAGATGTTCGCCACGAACCCGCTGATCGCGATCACGCGCTTGCCGTCGCGGGTCGTCGCCTTGGAGCTGACCTCGAGAAGCTGCAGCCCGGCGCCGGGCGGATCGGGACCGAGTCCGAGCAGGTCGAAGACCAGCTCCGCCGCCGGCGCCCGTTCCATGATCAGGTCGCGCTGCCAGACCGCGGCGCCGACGGCACCGAGAAAGACGAATGCCACCAGGACCCACAGCAGCGCCGAGGCCCGGCTCTTTTCCGGTTGCGGCAGGGCGGGCAGGTTGGTGCCCCGCGGCGAGCGCCGCCGCCCCGCATCGTCCCTGGGCCGGACGTCGAAGGAGTCCATCGGCGGCAGCCGGGGCGGCGGCACCGATCTGGGCAGGTCGTCGGGCGGCGCCTCGTGCCAGCTGTGCCCGCAGCGGCTGCACCTGACGGTACGGCCGGACGCGCCGATCGCTACCGGATCCACAACGTAGCGAGTCGAGCATTCGGGGCAGGTGAGAATCATGCAGATCGAATCAGACTGGTCGTTGTTGTTGGACACGCCCTGCGGGAGCATGACTTGTTCGGCCAGACGCGACCCTCAACGTAACCCGGCTGCTTCCGGAACGCGGCGATCGAAACACGGGCACGCGCAGCCGACCCACGCGATCCGACGCACGTCGATCATGCTCTTGTCGTCGTTGTATAAGAGTTCGACCGGGACAAGGCAAGGAGCCCGGCGTAACCCGATAGGCGTGCTGGACGAGGCGCTTGCCGCTGTGCCATGTTTAAAACGATGTGGCGTGTAGTGGGGAAGAACGGTGGATGACGGCGGTGATGTCGTCCGTTTCCAGAACGTCGGCATGCGTTATGGCCTCGGTCCGGAAATACTGCACGACGTGTCGCTCAGGCTGGATGCGGGATCGTTTCATTTCCTGACCGGGGCGAGCGGCGCCGGAAAGTCGTCCCTGCTTCGCCTGATGTACCTCGCGCACCGGCCGTCGCGCGGCCTGATCACCCTGTTCGGACACGACATCGCGACCACCCCGCGCGCCACCCTGCCGTCGCTGCGCCGCCGCGTCGGCGTGATTTTCCAGGACTTCCGGCTGATCGACCACCTGAGCGCCATGGACAACGTGGCCCTGCCGCTTCGTGTCGCCGGCGCAAGCGAAAAGCAGATCCGCGAGCACGTGCCGGAGCTGCTGCGCTGGGTCGGCCTCGCGGACTACATCGATTCGCGACCGTCCGTCCTGTCGGGCGGGCAGAAGCAGCGGGTCGCGATCGCCCGCGCGGTCATCGCCCGGCCCAGGCTGCTTCTCGCCGACGAGCCGACCGGAAACGTCGACGACGGCATCGCCATGCGCCTGATGCACCTGCTGGCGGAGCTCAACAAGATCGGGACCACCGTCGTCGTCGCGACCCATAACCAGTCGCTGGTCACGTCCTTCGCCTATCCCAGGCTGCATCTGGCGGACGGCGAGCTTTCGGTGCTTGCCCCGCTGTCCGCGGGCGGCGCCGAGCGGCGCGCCGAAGCGGCGCCGGCGCACGGCGCGGCGGGAGGCGCGCCGTGATCGGCGCCGCGCCGGTTCTGCCGCTCGCCCGCGATGCATCGAGCCGGTTCCTGCCCTGGCTTATCGCCTTCATGGTGTGGCTCGCCACCCTGGCCCTGGCGGCGGTCATGGTGCTGTCGGCCGCGGGTCTCCAGTGGCGGGAAGGTCTGACAGGCTCGCTCACGGTGCAGATCGTCCCGACGGAGGCGATGGATGCCACGGGGCTGGCGAACCGCCTGTCCCGGGCCGTCGCCCTGCTGCGGGCAACGCCCGGCGTCGCCTCGGCGACCATCGTGCCCGACGAGCGCATCGCCGCGCTGCTCGAGCCCTGGCTCGGGCGCGACGCCCTGTCGGGCGGGCTCGGCCTGCCGGTGCCCCGGCTGATCGACGTCACCCTCACCCGAGAAGCCGCCCGCGGCAATTTCGATTCGGCGGCGCTGGCGGAGCGGCTGAAAGCGGCGGTGCCGGGCGCCGCGCTCGACGATCATGGCCAGTGGCTCGAGCGGCTGATCGCGCTCGCCAACGCGGTGGAAGCGATCGCGCTCGCCGTGCTCGCCCTGATCAGCCTTGCCGCCGTCGCGACGGTCGTCTTCGCCACCCGCACCGGGCTTGCCATCCACCACGACGTCATCGAAGTGCTGCATCTGATCGGGGCGCAGGACAGCTATGTCGCGCGGCAGTTCCAGCTCAACGCCCTGTGGCTGGGTCTCAAGGGCGGGGCGGCGGGCGTCGTCTTCGCCGCCGGAACGCTGCTGGTGCTGGGCTATCTCGCGGGCCGGGTCGAAGCGGGGCTGCTGCCGCCGTTCGAGATGTCGACCGCGCAATGGGCCTCGCTCGCCGGCGTCGCCCTGGTGGCCGCGGCGATCAGCCTGGTTACCGCCCGCGTTACCGTCCTGCGCACGATCGGAAGGATGCCCTGATGTTCGAGGCCAGGCGCTGGCCGCGGGCCCGCCGGCTCCGCTGGCTGCGGCGCATCGCGCTGCTGGCGGCGGCCGGCGGCATCGTCTGGCTCGGCGGGCTGATCTGGTTTGCCGGCAAGGTGCCGGGCGAGGAAACGACGGACCGGTCGACAACCGACGCGATCGTCGTGTTGACCGGCGGCACCGGCCGGCTCGAGGCGGGGCTGCGGCTGCTCGAGGAGAAGCTGGCGATGCGGCTGTTCGTTTCGGGCGTGGCGCAAGGAGTGGACGTGGCGGCGCTGCTGCGCGTCGCGCAGAGGCGGCCGAACGAGCTTGCGTGCTGCATAGCGGTCGGGTACAGGGCTGACAACACGGCGGGCAATGCCAGGGAGACGGCGGAATGGGTCGCGAAGCAGGGGTTGAAGTCGATCCGGCTGGTCACCGCGAGCTATCATATGCCGCGTAGCCTGCTCGAGCTCGGCCGCGCCATGCCGGATGTCCGCATCGTGCCGCATCCGGTGTTCCCGCCGCGCTACAAGGGCAGTCGCTGGTGGCTGTGGCCGGGCACCGCTGCCCTGCTGTCCAGCGAATTCGTCAAATATCTGATCGCGCGCGCCGGTTTCAGCGGCGGCGCCGAAGCGGCGCGGCGCAACCGGCAGCCATGATTCTGGCCCGGTCGCTCCTCTTCCAGCTCCTGTTCTATGCCTGGACGGCCTGCCTCGCCATCGCCTGCCTTCCCACCCTGATCCTGCCGCCGTCCGCCATCGGAGCGGTGTCGCGCCTGTGGAGCCGCGCGAATTTCTTCCTGCTCCGCGTGATCAACAGGCTCGATTACCGGATCGAGGGGGTGGAAAACATCGCCGACCGGCCGGTCGTCTACGCCTCCAAGCACCAGTCGGCCTGGGACACGATGGTCTTCCCCGTGCTCCTGCCGCGCCCCGCGGTGATCCTCAAGCGCGAGCTGCAGCTGATTCCGTTCTATGGCTGGTACGCGAAGAAATACGGCACCATCGGCATCGACCGGAAAGCCGGCGCCAGGGCGCTGCGCGCGATGGTGCGCGACTCGCGGGCCGCGCTCGCGGACGGACGGCCCGTCGTCGTCTTTCCCGAAGGCACCCGGACCGCGCCCGGAGAGCGGCGCGCCTACCAGAGCGGCGTAGCGGCGCTTTACAGCAGCCTCGACGTGCCGGTTGTCCCGGTGGCCCTGAATTCGGGCCTATACTGGAGCCGGCGCAGCGTCCTGCGGAAGCCGGGAACCATCGTACTGCGTTTCCTGCCGGCCATCCCGCCCGGCCTCGCCCGGGGCGATTTCATGGCGCGGCTCGAGGCCGCCATCGAAGCGGCCCAGGCGGAACTTACCGGCAAGGGCTCGATCGGGGCGCGGGAAGCGCCGTCGCGGCAGACGGCGGGATGAGCTTATCCACAGACGATAAAAGCGTGGATAACGTCGAAAACTTCCCGAATTTCCGTGGATCGGACTGTGGATAAATTTCCACCGCCGGTATTTTTTGTAGTATCGATGAACCGATCGCGAACGGAACAGGAACATTCGTTGATCGACGGCGAACCACCCGCTATATTGAACAGTCCAGCGTTCGACAGTCACACGATCTGAAGCCACCCGCGCCATGACCGCAATTGCCGCGATATCCCAGCAGGTCTGGGACATGAAATACCGGTTCAGGAAACCGGACGGCGAGATCGCCGACAGGACGGTCGAGGACACATGGCGCCGCATTGCCCGCGCGCTGGCGCAGCCGGAATCCGACCCGGCCGCCTGGGAGACCCGATTCTACGAAGCGCTGGAGGGATTCAGGTTCCTGCCGGCGGGCCGCATCGTCGCCGGCGCCGGCACGGCGCGCAACGTCACCCTGTTCAATTGCTTCGTCATGGGAACCGTCCCGGACGACATGGCGGGCATCTTCGAGCATCTGAAAGAAGCCGCGCTGACCATGCAGCAGGGCGGCGGCATCGGCTACGATTTCTCGACCCTGCGGCCGAAGGGCGCGCTGGTCCGCGGCGTCGGCGCCGACGCGTCGGGCCCGCTTTCCTTCATGGACGTGTGGGACGCGATGTGCCGCACCATCATGAGCGCGGGATCGCGGCGCGGCGCGATGATGGCGACCATGCGCTGCGACCATCCCGACATCGAGGCCTTCATCGAGGCCAAGCGGGAGGCCGGGCGGCTGCGCATGTTCAACCTGTCGGTGCTGGCGACCGACGCCTTCATGGAGGCGGTGCAGGAGAA
>Ga0326597_10013794_pt1 | contig 10603 bp, 6 predicted proteins | sample RVTome_12_FD_203789 | JGI IMG/M metagenome (GOLD analysis project Ga0326597, IMG submission 203789) | Soil microbial communities from uranium-contaminated site in the Upper Colorado River Basin, Wyoming, United States - RVT100D185 | ecosystem: Environmental > Terrestrial > Soil > Contaminated >... | reverse complement strand
TGGACCGGCTCCCGCACGGGATCTCTCAGGCGTCTGGGTCGGTCCCCAGGACAACAAGCCGGATCCGCTGCCGGCGATGACGCCGGCCGGCGAGGCGTTGTTCAAGTTGCGGATGCCCTACGGGACGGCCAGCAGGACCGACGACCTTGGCACCTCGAACGATCCATTCATCACCTGCGATCCTCTCGGGTTTCCGCGCAATCTGCTGGCCCATGCCGTCAGCAGTCGCGGACGCATGATCTTCGGTTCGGCGCCGGACCGCATGCTCATCGCGTACGAACAGCAGCGCGTCTGGCGTGAGGTCTGGATGGACGGACGAGCGCTTCCAAAAGCCGTGGATGTGCGGGGTGCGCCCGAGTCCAGGTATTACGGCTACTCGGTCGGTCGCTGGGAAAACGACAACACGCTGGTTATTGATACGACAGGCCTGGACGAACGACCCTGGCTCGACGAGGCCGGTCATCCGCGCAGTTCGTCGGCACGCATCCAGGAGCGGTACACGCGTCGCGACCAGTACAACCTGCAACTCGCGGTCACGGTCGACGATCCGAAGTTCTACTCGAGGTCGTGGACGTGGATGCGGGCGAACTTCTACTGGGTGCTGGGTCAGGAGTTTGAAGAGACATTCTGCATCCCATCAGAGGGGATCGAATACCGCGACTCGCTCGCCCGGCCGTCGGGGATCGACACCGAGATTCAATAGCGAGGGGTCACCAGGGTGTTGATTCGGTCGAGCCATCCTCTGCCGGGTTGGGTACTAGGAACAGAGACTAGGGAGCCGATGATGCGAAAGACGTGCACGAGCGTAATTGCGGGCGTAGCGGGCGTGCTGCTGTTCTCGGCGCTGGCTGCGGCGCAAGGCGATGCCCCGCGTTCGCCGTGGAAATATTATCCGGCGGATGCGAGGGCCAACGAGGGACCCGGCGGGCCCGCGCCGGTGCGCGATCTGACCGGGACGTGGGTAGGAGAGTCGTCTGGGGGGGGGGTTCCGAGGCTCATCCCTCCAGAGCGGGAGCCGTCGTTCACGCCGTTGGGACAGCAGCTATTCAGCCAGAACAAGGCGGAAGGCAACGATGTCCTGATCGCCGATTCGAACGATCCGCATGTCCGCTACTGCGATCCGTTTGGCTTTCCCCGGAACATGAACGACCAGATCCGTTCGATGACGATCGCGACAGGGCAGAACCGGACCTTCGTCATGCTCAAGTTCATGAACATCTGGCGCGAGATCTGGACGGACGGGCGAGCCCTTCCGACCAATGTGGGCGGCAGGGGCCCGACCGCCCACGACCCGACGTACAACGGCTACTCGGTGGGCCGCTGGGAGGACGACTACACGTTCGTGGTGCAGACGACCGGGATGTCGGCCGAGACCTGGGCCACCGAGACCGGCCTTCCCCATAGCGCGGATGCGCTCGTCACGGAACGCTTTCACCGGACCAGCAAGAACGACCTGACGCTGACCATGACCATGGATGACCCGAAGCTCTACACCAGACCGGTTAGTCTCGGGGAAGTGTATTTTCGCTGGGTTCCGAGCCAGACGTTCTTCGACTTCACCTGCATCCCGTCGTCGGTGCAGCGGTACTTGAAAGAGATGGCCGATCCGGCTAGCGACCCCACCGCGGCGCGTTAGCCCGGTTCGCGATGGCCAGCGGATATTGATGTCTGGAGGTGCACGGTGAGAAAGAATGTTCTGATGATGGTGGTCTTGTTGGCGGCCGGTATCGCCGCGGGTGGCAGCCCGTCGTTCGCGCACCACGGCGCGACGGCGTTCGACCTGAGCGCACCGGTGGTGTTGAAGGACGCCGTGGTGACGGAATTCGTCTGGATCAATCCCCACCCGCTCATCAAGGCGGACTACACGGACGAACAGGGCAACGTCCAACATTGGACGATGGAAATGGGCAGCACGGTTTCGGTTCAGCTCCTCGGCTGGACCACATCGACGGTCCAGCCCGGAGACGTCGTCACGCTGTACGTCTGGCAGGCCAAGACGGGCGCACACGTCGGACGCTTCAACAAGGTCGAGTTCGCCGACGGCACGGTGATGCGTGATTCGCAGCGCGGCGCCGACGACGGAGGGCGCGCCGACACGGGCCTGCGTCAGTAGACACGCAGGGCGCAGCTGCCAGGTTGAGTGCACGGCACAGACAGGAGCAAACGATGCGAAAGACCTACGCGGGCGTGATCGCAGTCGTAGCGGGCGTGCTGTTGCTTTCAGCGCTGGCGGTCGCGCAAGGCGATGCCCCACGTTCGCCGTGGAAATATTATCCAGAGGACGTGAGGAACAACGAGGGCCCCGGCGGGCCCGCACCGGTACGCGATCTGACCGGAACGTGGGCAGGAGGGTCATCTGGCGCGGGCATCGAGGGGGGCGAGGGTCTGTCCCCGCCACCGTTGACACCGTTGGGTCAGAAGCTGAACGACCAGATCTTGCCGATGGGGATATACAGTCCTGCCGGCACGAACGACCCGCATGCCCGGTACTGCGATCCGCTGGGTTTTCCCCGAAACATGAACGAGCAGCTTCGTGGGATCACAATCGCGACCGGGCAGGACCGGACCTTTTTCCTGCTCATGTTCATGAATATCTGGCGTCAGGTCTGGACCGACGGACGAGCCCTTCCGACCAATGTGGGCGGCAGGGGCCCAACCGCCCACGACCCGACGTACAACGGCTACTCGGTGGGCCGCTGGGAGGACGACTACACGTTCGTGGTGCAGACGACCGGGATGTCCCCGGACACCTGGGTCGCCAGGGCCGGCTATCCCCATAGCGTCGATGCGGTGGTGACGGAGCGCTTTCACCGGGCCAGCAAGAACGACCTGTCGCTGACCATGGTCATGGATGACCCAAGGCTCTACACCAGACCGTTCCCCCTCGGGGTGGATCATTTCCGGTGGATTCCGAACCAGGCACTTTTTGACTTCACCTGCATTCCGTCGTCGGTGCAGCGATACCTGAAGGAGATGGCCGATCCGGCCGGTAGCGATCCCGATGCGGCACTTCGAGAGCGCCAGGGAAATTGAGATCTGGAGGTGCACGGTGAAGAATAGAGTTCTGATGCGGGTGGTGTTGTTGGCGGGACTCGCGGCAATGGCCAGCCCGTCGTTTGCGCATCACGGCGCCACGGCATTCGACCTGAGCGCGCCGGTGGTCCTGAAGGACGCCGTGGTGACGGAGTTCGTCTGGATCAATCCCCACCCGCTCATCAAGGCGGACTACACAGACGAACAGGGCAACGTCCAGCATTGGACGATGGAAATGGGCAGCACGGTGTCGGTTCAGCTCCTCGGCTGGACCACATCGACGGTCCAGCCCGGAGACGTCGTCACGCTGTACGTCTGGCAGGCCAAGACGGGCGCGCACGTCGGACGCTTCAACAAGGTCGAGTTCGCCGACGGCACGGTGATGCGTGACTCCCAGCGCGGCGCCGACGACGGAGGGCGCGCCGACACGGGCCTGCGTCAGTAGACACGTAGGGGACCTCGCAGCGGCCCCCGCGTGTGAATCAGCTCACGCGCAGCGCGAAGGCTGGCGGATCCCTCCGCCAGCCTTCGCATTTGCGTATAGCCCTTCAGGCACCTGATTTCACCTGCATCCCGTCGTTGGTGCAGCGATACATCACAGAGATGGGCGATCCGGCTGGCAGCGATCCCGATGCGGCCATTCGCGAAGGCGAGGAAAATTTCGGCCAGAGGAGGAGGCCAGAGGAGGAGTTGATACGAGCCCGTGGACATCACGCCTGGACCGCCACGTACAGCTCTTGGGGGTGGCTGCACGAATGTCGTCGCGGCGCCGGAGCGCTCAGTTCGCCGCTTGCTGACTTGGCGGTGGCGTGGGCCTCCCGAATCTGGCTGCGTCAATCGCCACGTTCGGCTGCAGGGACGTGACATTGATCGTGGCCCGCCCATTGGTCCAGATCACTTCCCACGAATATGGAATCTGCACGCCCAGGCCTGGGACCTCGCGGTAGTTGGAGTAGACGACGGTGATTGGCACCGTGCCCACGACCGTCTTGGAATAACGCACCGAGCGCACCAGGAAACCCGTCTCGCTGTCGAAGTACAGTTTGACGCGGGACCCTTCCGGTGTCATGCCGTCGATCACATCCACCCGGCGGTCGTCGATCGTGAGTGGCGGGAAGCCGGTTCGCCAGCCCGATAGAACTTGCTTGATCTGGCCTGGGAACGCCAATTCGGCGTCCAGACGAGCCCCGATCAGGCTGTCTCCCACGAGTGAAATCAGCGTCACGGGGTTCAAGTCCTGCGGACCCGCAGCCCACGCCTGCTGACCATCGTAGGTCGTGATGTTGTCGCCCGCCTGGCCCATGTGCACCACGGTGGAACGCTTGTTTGGCGCCTGGGCGTAGACGTCTATCGGAACTTCCAAGAAATCGGAATCAAACCCCTGATACGTTCCTTTGGCCGCATAGCTGGTGAGCCTGGCCGCGGCCGCCGCTCCGCCGACCGCCTGGAGGTATCGGTCTAGAATCTGCTCGGCCGTCATTCTGACGGGCACGTACGGATTCGGCTCGATCATGTCGGGATCGGGATCAACCGGCACCGCGTACTGCCGCGCCAGGCTCGGGATTGCCTCCGGCCGCGGGCTACCGCGATGGCAGGTGTTGCAGGTCACGGCGGGCGCCCCACCGAAGTTCGCGCGGTTGATCCCGTTCATCATCACGATCATCCGGCGGGTTTGCTGCTTGAGGGGGGTGTCGATGGCGTAGTCATCCCACGTGCCCGCGGATCCAGCGTGACAATCCGAACAGTTCAGAGCCAATGCGGCTGAGAAGAAGCCCATCGTCTCCATGAACTCCTTGACGGGAATGCCGCGCATCACTTGAACGTTCTTGAACGCCTGCTCCGCCAAGAGCGGCCCTTGCCCGGCTGGAGCTGCCGCGCCAGTCTGGCCACGAACCACCCCTGCGCCGAGCAGGCAGACGGTCGCCAGCACCGACAACCAGAAGCCCCATCCCCTCATCACACTACTCATCAGTCCTCCCATCAACCCGACGATCGCGTGGGTTGACTGCGCCATCGCCTAGCTCGTTTTGACAATATAGCTGGTTCCCGCCAACCCGCGCAACGCGAAGGAATCCGCGCCGACCTGGAGCGGACGGGTCATGTCATGAGTCCTCGTACTTCACCGGTGGAGATGAGAGCGTGTGAAGACGCGACAGCCGGGCGTTTCCGCCCGGCTGTCGTGGTAAAAGTGGTCGCTGTCTCGACGGGGTCACCCGTCGAGACTAGAAGTCGTACTTCACGCCGAACTGCAGGATGCGCGGAGCGCCCTGCTGGCTGGTGATGCGCCCGAACTGTGCCCGGCTGAAACGAACTTCCGGATTCCCCCAGTTGAAGGTGTTGAACAGGTTGAACGTCTCGAGCCGCAGTTCCACCCGCTGCGTCCCCATGGGCACCAGTTTCGACAGTGCCAGGTCGACCTGCCAGAATGCCGGCCCCACCGGGAGGTTACGCGTCATATTGCCGTTGGTGCCCGGCGTCGGGCGCGCGAAGGCGTCCGCGTTCAAGTAGGCGTTGATGAACTCCCCAGGCTTCGAGCCCGAGGCGTCCTTGCCTGGGCCATAGATGTCATCGCTGACCAGGTCGGGCCGCTGCGTCGAGATACCCGTGAACGCGTCGTCGCGACCACTGATGACGTTGAGCCGGCTTCCCGAGCGGGCGCTGAGGATGCCCGACACCCGCCAGTTCGACGCCAGCGCGCGCACAACCCCGTCGCCCACCTCGGGTGTCTGGTACCCCATGTTGAGCGTCCCCAGGTGGGTGCGGTCCTGATCGCAGTAGCCGGCGTCGGCATCCGGGTTGTTCGGATCCGTGTACCCGGCGCTGATCTGATTGAAGGTCGCCGATACCAGCGCGGTGGGTGTACCCTCGCACTTCGACAGCGTGTAGTTGGCGTTGATGCTCACACCGTCGGCGGCCCGGCGCCGCAGCGACAGCTTCAGGCCTCGATAGTCCTGGTGCCCGACGTCCGAGTTGAGGTCGAGCGCCCCGATCTGGGCCGACTTGACCGGATCCGCCAGCGAAAACACGCGCCGCTGGTTCAGGTTCGAGTTGGTCGAGCAGTTCCGGTAGGTCACCGGACCGTCGGCGGTCTCGAGCGTGCAGGGCCCATTGCCCAGGTATACCCCGGGGTTGAGCGCCTGCGTGTGCCAGAGCCGATCGGAGTAGCTGCCCAGATAGCTCACCGACGTGCCCCAGCTGGTCCCCAGCTGTTGCTCGAGCGTCACGTTCCACTGCTGCATCCGCGGCGAATTGATGTCGGGGTCCATCGAGCCAAAGGCCCCATACGGAATATAGGGCGCGTTGGGTTCGGCAAAGATGGGGTGGGGATCGCCACCCAGGTGGCCCCACGGGTCGTCCATGCGTCCCGGCGGGTCGTTGATGAGCGACCGGCTGCCGAACGGCGGAGCCGAAGCATTGATGTTGTGATACTCGCCCGCCATGAAGTCATAACCAACCGAGTACGACGACCGCACGGCGAGACGGCCGTCCCCGTGGACGTCCCACGCCACGCCCAGGCGCGGCGCGATGTTGTCCCACTGCTTGTTCAACCCGGTCTTCCCACCCGGGAAACCCGGATCGCCCGGGTAGATGAATCCGGGCGGCGCGTTGAGGAACACGCCGCTCGTGATGCCCTGGTCGTAGTTCGCCTGGTTGAAGATCGTGACCGCGTCGTTGGCGACGTTCTGGCCGAAGTACGGCTCCCACCGCACGCCCGCATTGATCGTCACCCGGTCCGACGCGCGCCACGTGTCCTGCGCATATACGCCCAGGTACCAGTTGTTGACATCCACGACGGCGGGGCCGCCAATCTCGAGCTCCGAAACGCGTCCCAGCAGGAAATCCGCCAGGGCGTGCCCAGTTGCGCTACCGTCGATATCCCACGACCCACCGGTGCGAGAGGTCGAATTCGCAAAGAACTCCCAGTACCGCGTGTTGGCGCCGAAGCCGAGCTGATGGCTCCCTCGCACCAGCGTCACGTCGTCGGAAAACCCGAAGAGCTTGTGGTTCGAACTTCGCTCCGTCGCCGAGCCGGCCATCGTGTCGAAATTGTCGGCGACACTCAGCGCGAACTGACTGGCTTTCCCAGAGCCCGGGATCGTCTCATAGGCATACATCTTCACCCCGACATCGGGCGGGCTGAAGAACCCCGGGTTCTGGTACCGGTGCGACAGCGACTTGCTCCACGTAAACCGGACCGCGTTGACGGCCGCCGCGCTCATCACCTGCGTGTGACCCAGCGCCAGCGCGTGGAGTGTGTCTTCGGTACCGGCCTCCGTCGTCTTGAGAATGTTGTCGCCCGGGCCCTCCCACGGGGCGGGCACATCCTGTTTGAAGAATTGATACCGGCCAAAAATCAACTGGTCGTTGGTCACCTGGTAGTCGATCCGGGTGATCGGCTGATGCACGTCCTCGTTCTGGACGGTTTCGTACTGGACCTGGCCGCAGGGATCCGTGGTCACGGGCAGCTTCGCGGCGAAATTCAAGGCCGCCGGGCTGTAGAGGGCCGGGTCGACGCGGTTACCGACGAAAGGGGCGCCCAGGCTGACCTGCCGCCCACCGGTACACTCGGGCGACGTAAGCGCCGTGAAGTCACCCGCGAGCATCTGGGCGTTCGGCACGAACGCAATCTGGCTCGTCGGCGTCCGACGCAGCAACGTGCCCTGATAGGCGCCGAAGAAGAAGAGCTTGTCCTCGACGATGGGGCCGCCCAGCGTGCCACCAAACTGGTTGCGCTTGAGGCCGTCGTCGGCCTGCTCACCGTTGGGAAGGAACTCGGCGAAATGCTCCGGCGCGTTGAACCGCTTGTCGCGCAGAAACTCGAAGGCGCTCCCCGAAAAGCGATTCGTGCCCGACTTGGTCACCGCGTTGACCGACGCGCCAGACTTGACCCCGTTGTTGGCCGAAAGGCCGCTCGTCGCCACCTGGAATTCCTGGAGCGCATCGGGGAACGGCAGCGGCAGATTGCCGTTGCTCTGCGGGTTGTTGTGTTCCGCACCGTCCAGCGTGTAGCCCACGCCCATCGGCATGCCGCCGCCGACCGAGATGTACACGCCCCCAGGCACGCCACGGCTCGGCGCGCCCGTCTGCACGGCGGCGCCGGCGAGCACGATCAGGTCGGTGACCTGACGGCCCTGCAACGGCAACTCCAGAATGGCCTCGTTGTCCACCACCGCGCTGATGCCCGCGCTCCGCACGTCGACCAGTGGCGCCGCGGCCTCCACCGTGACCGACTCCTCGAGCGAGCCGAGGCCGAGCACCGCATCGACCGTCGGCGTCCCGCCCACCTGCAGCACGATGCCCGTCTGCACGTAGCTTCTGAAGCCCTGAAGCGCAACCTCGAGTCGGTACGGCCCGGTCGGAAGGTTGGGCAGCACGTAGCCGCCGGTGCCATCGGTCACGGTCGTGCGAACCAGGCCCGTGTCAGTCTGCGTCACGGTGACGGTCACGCCGGGTAGTACGGCGCCACTCTCATCGGTGACTGTGCCGTTTATCTGCGCTGTCCCCTGCGCCCACGCGGCGCCGGCGGTCAGAAGAAGGATCAACACCGCAGCCGAGACATCCCTCAGCACTCGCTTCATTCTTATCTCCTCGTGTGGGCGCCCCCACGACGGGAGCGCTCCACAATAACCTCCGACCAGACACCTGGAAATCAGGAAGGGATTGTGGTGCATCACTGGTATTTATGTCAATACAGACAAGGTATTAACTGGAACTGTCAGCATGACTAATCACTACTTGTGGTCAGTAAGCCATGGGCTGAAGGCATGGGTGGCCAAGCGCTGTGCTTGACGTCAGTCCACGACGGCCGAGCGGAGCGAGCGATGGCTGACCGATGAAAGCGCTAAAACCAGCTGTAGCAGGTGCTTAGCCCACCAGAGTCGGGAGATCCCGCCCACGTTGGTTCGTCGGCTCGTCCGGCGCGGGCCGTCAGCCGAGTTCAACAGACGCGTCGCGAAGACGGGAGGCCGTCCCTACGATGGTGGCGGGGCCGATCCGGGCAGCGTGCAGTGCCCTGACGAGACGCGATGCGTCCGCCTTCGGCAGCGCAATCAACAGTCCACCGGACGTCTGCGGATCGAAAGCGACCTCCACGAGATCCGCGGCGACCGAGCGGCCGATGGCGACCTTGCCCGCCAGGTAGCTGCGGTTTCGCTTGCACCCACCAGTGAGATAGCCGCGTGCCGCGAGACGGGCCGCCCCAGGCAACAGCGGGAGCCTGGCTGACCGCAGCATCAGCGTCACCCCACTGCCACTCGCCATCTCGTACGCGTGCCCGAGCAGCCCATAGCCGGTTACGTCCGAGCAGGCATGCACACAGAAGCGGCGCATGACGCAAGACGCAACATTGTTCAACGACACCATGGACGACACGGCGGCCCGAACGCTTGTGGCGGTTGCCTTCCGATGTTTCAGAGCCGTAGTGATGATCCCGGTGCCGAGCCGCTTGGTGAGCACCAGCGCATCGCCTTCGCGAACGCCCACGTTGCGGATCACGCAATCGGGGTGGACGACGCCGGTGACCGCCATCCCGTATTTCAGCTCCGGATCGATGATGCTGTGGCCACCGATGACGACCGCGCCAGCCTTGCGGACTCGTTCACCGCCACCCCTGAGGACCTCGGCGAGCACCTCGAGATCGAGCGTGCCCTTCGGAAACCCGACGATATTCAGCGCCGTGACGGGATCGGCCCCCATCGCATAGATGTCACTCAGGGCGTTGGCGGCGGCGATCTGGCCGAAGACATAGGGATCGTCGACAACCGGCGTAAAGAAATCGACCGTGTTCACAATGGCCAGATCCGGCCGAAGGCGGAATACGCCCGCATCGTCGGAGGTCTCGGTTCCGACGATCAGATCGGGGTGTTCCCACTTCGGAAGGCTGTGCAGCACGTGCACAAGGTCGGCAGGGCCGAGCTTCGCCGCTCAACCGGCCGCCGTCACCTGCTGGGTCAGCCCCATCAGCTTGAGTGCTTTTCGTCGTAATACAGTCATCGTTCACCTTCTCACAGGGTGACGGTACATTGCGCAACCATCGAGGGAGTACTTCCGCCGACAATTCCGTACAAGGATACGCGACCGTGGAGGGGCGCGCGGACGGGAATGATGGAGGTGACGTCGCCCAGGGAGTGCACGATCGATGTGGCTCCCGGTGGCAGGTGTAACCGGGCTCGATCGATTAGCTTCGGTGTCGCGTGCGCGCCGGAGCCACGCTGCGGCACCCCGCTTACGCAACCCGCCGCCGATCAGAACTGGACCCCTGGCCGTCTGGACGGGGTCACAAAAACCAACAGCCGGGCGTTGCCGCCCGGCTGTTGGTCGTTCGGTCAGCGTCTCGACGGGGTCACCCGTCGAGGTTAGAAGTCGTACTTCACGCCGAATTGCAGGATGCGCGGATCGCCGGCCTGCGAGGTGATGCGTCCAAACGCCCCTCGGCTCCCGCGGAATAGAGCATGGACAACCAAGGGCTGTACTAGGAGTTTGCGGAAAAATGGGCTCGCGGGAGCGGGCCCACCGTCGATGAAGGGCTCGTGATCGGATCCGTGCCGGCCATCGCGGCGCCGGCCAGGCG
>Ga0326597_10013793_pt1 | contig 10603 bp, 10 predicted proteins | sample RVTome_12_FD_203789 | JGI IMG/M metagenome (GOLD analysis project Ga0326597, IMG submission 203789) | Soil microbial communities from uranium-contaminated site in the Upper Colorado River Basin, Wyoming, United States - RVT100D185 | ecosystem: Environmental > Terrestrial > Soil > Contaminated >... | reverse complement strand
GTGCACCCAGCCGGCCGTGTAGAACATCGATCCTCCGCTAGTCGCCGACCACGGCGATCCCCTCTTCCGGGAGGCCCAGCTCCACGGCGAGGGCGCTGCGCATCACCTCGAGTGGCGCATCCTGGCCGGTCAGCAGGCGAAATGTCCTGGCTGACGCCGACAGGAACGAGGCCTGGCCATTGGCGACCGTCCCGCCGTGGGCCTCGGCATCGCGCATGAGCGGGGTACTGGCATGGTTGAGGACGAGGTCGAGCACGAACAGGCCGGCCCGGAGCATCTCCGCAGGGACAGCGCTGGTTCCCTCCTCCACGCCGACGCCGCTGGCGTTCACGAGGAGCTTGGCGCGCCCCAGCTCGACCTCCAGGAAGGTCTCGTGCCAGGGCAGCGCCCGCAGCTCGATCTGGCGAGCGGCCCGCGCGAAGTGGGCGACCACCGCCTCGGCCTTGTGGAGATGGCGGTTGAAGACCGCGATTCGCTGGAAGCCGGAGCCGATGAGGACCGCCACCACCGCTCGGGCCCCACCCCCCGCGCCCAGCACCATCGCCTGGCGCGGCCAGGCGGCCTGCCCCTTGGGGAGGATCGCCGCGAGGCCGGTGCGCACGCCATCGAGATCGGTGTTGTGGCCACGCAGGCGGGCGCCGTCGCGCACGACGACATTCACCGCGCCGGTCAGCCTGGCGTCATCTGAGAGGAGCTCCACAAGGGTGGAGGTGCGCTCCTTGTGGGGCGCAGCGATCAGCGCACCGACGAAGGCGTCATCACGAAGCGCCTCGATCGCACCCGCCAGTTCATGCGGGCGCCGTTCCCAGCGCTCGATGGTGATCGGCAGTCCGGCCGCCTCGAAGGCGGCCCGTTGCACCGCCTCGACGGCGGAGTGGGCGAACGACTGGCCGATAACGGGGAGGCGCTGCACGGCTGGGCTCTGCCTGGCGGGAAGGGCCTTGATGCTATCATCGGCGCCGCTCGCGGAGAGGTCGCATAGTGGCCTAGTGCGGCGGTTTGCTAAACCGTTGAAGGGGGTTTCCTCTTCCGAGGGTTCGAATCCCTCCCTCTCCGCCATCGACGTCGCGCACGTGCCCGTAGCTCAGTGGATAGAGCGTCAGGTTGCGGACCTGAAGGTCGGAGGTTCGAGTCCTCTCGGGCACGCCACCGGCTCCGCGGCACCTCGCTAGGCTGGTGGCGTGACCCACCGGCCCGCCCGTATCACCCGACGTCGGTTCATGAAGGCGCTCGGTGGGGGAGCAGCCGCGGTGATCCTGGCGGCGTGCGGCGTCGATGGATCCGCGCAGTCAAGCCCCTCGCCATCAACCACGAGCCGTCCCACGGACACGCCGCTGCCGGCGCCCAGCTCGACCCCCGTGCCGAGCCTCCGCGACCGGATCGGGCAGATGCTGCTGGTCGGATTCCGCGGGCTGACCCTCGAAGATGCCGGCGAGATCGTGGCGGACATCCGGGATCGGAACCTTGGGGGGATTCTCCTCTTCGACACCGATCAGCCGACCCACAGCGCGGTCCGCAACGTCGAATCGCCCGCCCAGCTGACCGCACTGGTGGCGGGCCTGCGGTCGCTCGCCCGCACGCCGACCTCGGCGCACTGGGAGACGTCGCCTTCACGAGGCAGGCCGGGAAGCAGATCGCCGAGACGCTCGCCTCGGTCGGGGTCAACCTCAACCTGGCGCCGGTGGTCGACCTGAACGTCAATCCGGACAACCCGATCATCGGCTCGCTCGGTCGCTCGTTCTCCGCCGATCCCGGGGTCGTCACCGCCCAGGCGGAGGCGTTCGTCGAGGGGCACCGCGCGGTGGGGGTGCGCACGACCCTCAAGCACTTCCCCGGGCACGGCAGCTCGACGGGGGACACCCACCTCGGCGTTGTGGACGTGACCACGACCTGGTCGCCCACCGAGCTCGAGCCATTCGCGAACCTGGTTCGCGACGACCTGGCCGATGCAGTCCTGACCGCGCACGTCTTCAACTCGACGCTCGACGCCGAGCACCCGGCCACCCTGTCGCAGCCGACGATCACCGGCATCCTGCGCGAGCGGCTCGGCTGGAAGGGCGTGGTCATCTCGGACGACATGCAGATGGGCGCCATTCGCCAGGCGTACGGATATGCCGACGCGATCCGGCTGGCGATCCTGGCCGGGGTCGACCTCCTGACGATTGCCCAGCGCCAGGTCTATGAAGCGGACATCGTCGAACGGACGATCGACCTGATCGAAGGGTTCGTAACCGACGGCAGCCTCAGCGAGGCGAGGATCGACGAGTCCTATACCAGGATCCAGGCGCTGAAGGTACGTTAGCCCTTAGGGCCTGTTGCCGATGGTTGTGAGCGTGGCGACCGAGTTGGCTAATTCTCGCGGGCGGGGCGTTACGCCCGACCCGGGCCGCGTTGCCAGGGACTGAGCGCTGTACCTCTCCGCGGCAGGGAATTAGGCCAGCGCGACGCCCCTCGGCCGGTGGTTCTTCCCCGCGGGCGAGAATTAGGGGCGTGGCCGAGTGGTTGGGGGTGAGCGTAGCGACCAAGGCGGCCATCTGAGCACGCGTCCCTCGTGCTCATGGAATTGGGCCACAGGCCATCAGCCGGTGGCCTTCGACTCCTTGGCGGAGGCGGCCGCGGCGAAGTCGTCCGCGGCCTTGCGGGCGAGGAAGATGGACCGATACGACTCGTCCGAAGGAGGGCTGCCATTGGACCGCACCTGCCATCCGCTGAGCTCGGGTACGTAGACGATCTCGAAGCCCGCGCGTACCTCGGAGGGGTGCTCACCATGCGCCACAAGGAGGGCCTTGCGGCCAGCCGGCGTGCTCGACGCGCGGATGCATCGGCCACAGCGGGAGGTGACCAGCCCGTGCGGGCAGGTCCGGCAGGAGGTGCACTCTTCGGTGCGGAATCCGTGGATGCAGGGGGCCGTCATGGCGTCCTTCGGTGGGGCACCAAGGGTACCACTTCCACCGATCGGCGCCGTTCGTGTATCATTTCGAAAACGTGTTCGATAGGCGCTCCGGTCCGCGCCGCGGCTTCAACCCCGTCCCGACCTCGATTCACCCCATCGCCCTGACCGGGCCCCGCATCGCAGCGGGAGGGCCTCGTCAGGAGCTCTCATGTCCTTCTCCACGCTCGGGCTTGCGCCCGCACTGCTCCGCGCCGTCTCGGCGCAGGGCTACACCGAACCGACCCCCGTCCAGCGCGAGGCGATCCCCTTCGTCCTGGCTGGGCGCGACCTGCTGGCCGGCGCCCAGACCGGCACCGGCAAGACGGCTGCCTTCGTGCTGCCGATGCTGCAGCGCCTCTCCGCCTCTCCGCCACGCGATGGCCGCCGGCCGCGCATCCGCGCCCTGATCCTGGTCCCGACTCGCGAGCTGGCGATCCAGGTCGAGGAGAGCGTGCGCGTCTACGGCTCGAACGGCCGGCGCTCGACCACCATCTACGGCGGCGTCGGCTTCCCCGGCCAGCTGCGCGCGCTGCGCAGCGGTCCGGAGATCGTCGTCGCCACGCCGGGCCGGCTGCTCGACCATTCGCGGCAGGGGACGATCGACCTCGGCGCGGTCGAGATCCTCGTCCTCGACGAGGCAGATCGGATGCTCGACATGGGCTTCATCCGCGACATCCGCTCGATCATCGCCCTGCTGCCCGCACGTCGCCAGAACCTGCTCTTCAGCGCAACCTTCTCGAACGAGATCCGCGCCCTGGGCGAGGGTCTGCTCGACCGGCCCGCATCGGTGCAGGTCACCCCGCGCAACACCCCCACCGACCTGGTGCGCCAGGTGGTGCACCCGGTCGATCGCGCCCGCAAGCGGGAGCTCCTCTCGCACCTCGTACGCACCCACGCTGTCGACCAGGCGCTCGTTTTCACCCGCACCAAGCACGGAGCCGATCGGCTCGCCAAGCAGCTGCTTGAGGACGGCATCGCCACGACCGCGATCCATGGCAACAAGTCGCAGCCGCAGCGCATCCGTGCCCTCAATGACTTCAAGGCAGGGCGAGTGACCCTCCTCATCGCAACCGAAGTGGCCGCGCGCGGCCTCGACATCGAGCAGCTGCCGCACGTCGTCAACTACGAGCTGCCGATGGTTCCCTCGGACTACCTGCACCGCATCGGTCGCACCGGACGTGCCGGGATCGAGGGAGACGCCATCTCGCTGGTCTGCATCGACGAGGCGCCGATGCTGCGCGAGATCGAGCGCCTGCTCGGCCAGCCGATCCCGTCCGAAGTCGTGCCCGGCTTCGCCCTCGACCCCTCGATACGTCCTGAGCCGATCCGCCTCCGCTCCGCCGGCGGCGGCCGGCCGCAGGGATCACGCGGTCCGCGCCGCCCGGGCCCCGGCGCGTCGGCGAATGGCTGGCGCCCACGCCAGAACAGACGTCCGCAAGGGCGTCCGTCCGGTAGCGGCGGCGGTCAGCGCAGCGGCTCGTGGGTCAGCCTCCCTGGCGAGCGAACGCACCGCTAGATCCAGCACCACCCCGCGGGTGGCGGCCCCTGGTCGATCTCGTCGTCCGGCAGCGTCAGGGTCGGGGCGCCGGGACGGGCGCAGTCGCTGAACCAGATCCGAGAGCGCCATTCGTCGGGAGTCAGCGACGCGGCGGTCAGGATCGGGAAGAAGAAGGCGAACGAGACTGCGATGGCAGCTGCGGCGAGGCCCGTGACGACCCGGCCGGCAAGCGAGCTCCAGGCCCGCGCGGCGAACAGGCCGAGCGCGGCACACAGGAACGGGATCGTTGGCAGCAGGTACCAGATGAAGACCTGCGAGCGCGAGCCCGACAGGATCAGCCACGGCAGATAGGTTGACAGCGCGGCGGCCAGCAGGACCAGCTCGGGGCCGGCCAGGCTCGCGCCGGATCGGACCCAGCGCACGCCAACGGCAGCCAGCGCCAGCGCGCCCGGCCACCAGCTGAGCGGGTTCCCGAGCGCCAGGATCTCGCGGTACGTGCCGGACTCAACCGCGAACGAGTAGGCGACCGGCCGCTTGAGGAGGAGCCACGACCACGAGGCCGATTCGTACGGATGGTCGCCGGCAAGGCTGAGGTGAAAGCGCAGCATCGCCAGCTGGTGCTCGGCGACCGCGCGCCAGGCGGACCCCTCCCGCCAGGGGAGCGCCAGCAGGTCGCCGTCGACGCGCCCGATGTAGGACGCGAGGTAGACGACCAGCGGGACGAGCCCCAGCAGCACCAGCGAGGGGCCGATCTCACGCCGGACGGCAGCGCCCAGCGCGGACCACCAGGTCAGTCGGGCGTCGGCGTGCGGCCGGGCGGTGGCTGCCACCTCCCAGGCAACCAGCAACACCACCAGTCCGAGGGCCACGTAGCCGCCCGACCACTTCACCGCCAGCGCCGATCCCAGCGCGAGGCCGGCCGCGAGCCGCCAGGGCCGTCCGAGCGAGAGGCGCCGGAGCCAGCGAGGGGCGCCGAGGTCCTCGCCGCGAGGCCCGCGCCGTCGGCCTCCGTCCAGCACCGCGAACAGGACCGCGGCGATGACGAACAGCGTCACGAACGAGTCGAGCATTGCGACGCGCGACTGGACGAGATGCAGGAAGTCGGTCGCCAGGAGGGCGGCTGCCGCAACAGCGCCCACCGTCGTCGCCGGGCCTGATACCTGGCTCGTCAGCAGTCGCCGCACCAGGAGGTAGAGGAGCGCCACGCTCACCGTCCCCGCCACCGCCGAGGCGATGCGCCACCCGAACTCGTCGTAGCCGAAGAGCCGGATCCCGATCCCGATCAGCCAGTTGCCGAGCGGAGGGTGCGCGCCGCTCACGAGGTCGTCGATCCCGCACTGCGCCGTGTCCACGACGAAGCGGCAGGCGTTGCGGGCATAGAAGATCTCGTCGAAGACGAAGCCGGCGGGCGTCGTCAGCCCGGCCAGTCGCACGATCGCGGCACCCAGCGTGACGATCGCCATCGCCACCCAGTCGCGGCGTCCCCAGGGCGATGGATCGGGGATGGCTGGCCTCCTCTTGAGCTGCCAGGGGGGAGCGGCCGAGTCGCCGCCGCGGGTCCATGCTAGCGGGCGCGGGGGCCTGGGGAGGGGCTGCTAGACTCCGACCCGTGAACTACGAGCTGTACATGGCGGAGGCGATCGCCGAGGCCCGTCGCGGCGCGGAGGAAGGGGAGACGCCGATCGGTGCCGTGGCCGTCCTGGACGACGCGATGATCGCCCGCGACCACCGGCGCATCCTCCTCCAGCGCGATCCCACCGCCCACGCCGTACTGCTCACCCTCCAGGCGGCCGCTCGCAAGCTCGACGCCAAGCGCCTCCCCGAGGTGACCGTCTTCACGACCCACGAGCCCTGCGCCATGTGCGTCGGGGCGCTCCTGGAGGCCGAGGTGCGGACCCTCGTGTACGCGGTCCCGGACGAGGCGCGAGGCGCCGCCGGGGGAGCGGTCCAGCTGGCGCGGGCTCCGGGCATGCCGCATCAGATCTCGGTGATCTCCGGGGTGCGGGAGGACGAGGCGCGCCGCCTGCTGGCCAGCGCTCCGACTCCCGCCTGACCCCCCGCTGCTAGACTCCCCAGCCGGAGAGGTGTCCGAGTGGTTTAAGGTGCCGCTCTCGAAAAGCGGTGTGCGATGAGCACCGTGGGTTCGAATCCCACCCTCTCCGCCACGCACACACCCCGGAGAGGTCGCCTAGTGGCCTATGGCGCCGCATTGGAAATGCGGTTCGGGGAAACCCGTCGGGGGTTCGAATCCCCCCCTCTCCGCCACCGCTCGATTGACCGATCCGAGGGTGCGCGGCTACCATCGCCGCGGCCGTGCTAGGTGGGGAACTAGCGGTGCCCTGCACCCGCAATCCGCTACAGCGGGACTGAATCCCCGGCCGAGGCTGATCCGCCTTCGTCTCCTACGACATCGACCGACGTTGAGAGTCGGGTCCCACGCAGCGAGAGTCCGTGAACCCCGTCAGGTCCGGAAGGAAGCAGCGGTAAACGATCGCCCTCGGGTGCCGTGGGACGACCTGGCTGGAGCCGGTCGATGGACGTGTGTGCGATCGCGATCGATCGACGCCGGGTGCACGGCCAATTCACCTGTCTGCGGCGACCGCGACCGGGCCGCGGTTCGGTGTACGGTAAGGAAGCCATGGTCGAACCGACAGCCGCCGCATCTCCCGAGCCATCCGCCATCTATCGCCGATGGCGCTCGCAGCGCTTCGCGGAGCTGATCGGCCAGGAGCCGATCGTCACCACCCTGCGCAACGCCGTTGCCGCCGACAAGATCGCCCACGCCTACCTCTTCGTTGGCCCGCGGGGGACGGGCAAGACCTCCATGGCTCGCATCCTGGCCAAGGCGATCAACTGCACCGACCGTGGCGCCGATGGCGAGCCGTGTGACAGGTGCCCCGCCTGCGTGTCGATCCGCGAGGGGCGCGCGATGGATGTCATCGAGATCGATGCTGCCAGCCACGGGCTCGTCGAGGACGCCCGCGACCTGGTCATGCGGGCCCTCACCGCGCCGGCCGAGCTGCGACGCCGGGTGTACATCATCGACGAGGTCCACATGCTGAGCGCGCACGCCTTCAATGCGCTGCTCAAGCTGGTGGAGGAGCCCCCGCCGCACGTCGTGTTCATCCTCGCCACGACCGACACGCACAAGGTGCCGGCGACCGTCATCAGCCGCACGCAGCGCTTCGACTTCCGCCGGATCCCGGTTCCCCTCATCGTGGAGAAGCTGACCCGCATCGTTGCCGCTGACGGGGCCCAGGCCGATCCCGAGGCGCTCGAGGTGATCGCCCGGCTCGCCGACGGGGGGATGCGGGACGCCGAATCGCTCCTCGACCAGGTGCTCGCCTACGCCGGCGATCGGATCACGGCCGACGGCGTGCGCGAAGCGGTGGGACTGGCCGACGAGGCGGAGATCCGTCTCCTGCTCGACGCCTACCTGGCGGGCGATGCGGGAGCGGCGCTCGATCGGATCGAGGCGCTGGCGGACGTCGGCCGCGACATGGGGCAGGTGGCCGCCCAGGCCGAGGGTGAGGCCCGGCGTCGCCTGCTGGCGTCGGCATCCGATCCGCTCCTGGCTCGTCGCCTTGCGAGCATGCTGCGCACCCTCGCCGAGGCCGCGACGGTCGGTGCGCGCGAGGGGCGCGCCCGCCTGGCGCTCGAGCTGCTGGCGGTCGAGGCGCCCGCGCCGATGGCAGCCTCGGTGGCCGCCGCGCCACCGGCCGCGGTCATCCCGATCCGGGAACCGGCCGCTCCTCCCCCGGCGCAGGTCGACGCGCGCGCCGAGGTGGCCGCCTCGCCACCGTCACCGGCAGATGCCAGCCCTGACGACCCGGCGCCGAGCGACCTGGGTGGCCTCCGATCGCGCTGGGGGGATGTCGTCGAGCGGGCGGCTCCCGCCATCAAGCCGCTCCTGCGCGAGTGCCGGCCGATCGCCGTCGACGGCGTGCGGGTGACGCTGGCATTCCCCGAGGAGCGCTCCTTCATGCGCGCCAAGGCCGCCACGCGGGCGCCGGCCATCGAGCAGCTGCTGAGCGCGGTGCTGGGAGGGAGCTGGGCGATCGACTGCGTCGCCAGCAACGTGGAGCTCGAGCCGCTCACCGTCGCCGAAGCGGTCGTCTCCAATCCTGGCGACGCGGAGGGGCTGGCGTTGCTGGAGGGGGTCCTGCGCATCACCGGCGGTGAGCTGGTCGATGCCCCCGAGGTCAGATCATGAACATCGGCCAGATCGCCAAGATGGCGCAGCAGATGCAGACCCAGATGGCACAGGCCCAGGCTGAGCTGCGCGAGACGACGCTGGAGGCGACCGCCGGCGGTGGTGCGGTGCGGGTCGTCGTCACCGGGGCGCAGGAGGTGCGCCTGATCGAGATCGACCCGGCGGCGGTCGACCCGGCCGAGGTCGAGATGCTCCAGGATCTGGTCATGACGGCGGTCAACGACGCGATCGCGCGAAGCAAGGAGCTCGAGCGCGAGCGGATGGCCTCGGTGGCTGGCGGGATGGGCCTCCCCGGTTTGCCGGGGATGCCGTGAGCCGGCTCGCGTGAGCGGCCTGATCGCGCCGGTCGCGCGCCTGATCGAGGAGTTCAGCAAGCTCCCGGGGGTCGGGCGCAAGACGGCCCAGCGGCTCACCTACCACATGCTCCGCGCGCCGGCCGATGAGGCTCGTGGCCTGGCCTCGGCGCTCGTGGCGGTGAAGGAGGAGGTCGCGTACTGCTCGACCTGCTGCAACATCACCGACCGCGGCGTCGACCCCTGCGCCTTCTGCGCCGATGACCGACGCGACGCGACGCGCATCTGCGTCGTCGAGGAGCCGCTCGACGTGCTGGCGATCGACCGCACGGGGGAGTACCGCGGCCGCTATCACGTGCTGCACGGCGCCATCAGCCCCATCGACGGGATCGGTCCAGAGCAGATCCGCGCCCGCGAGCTGGTGGTTCGCGTCGCCGCCGGCGGGGTCGAGGAGGTGATCCTGGCCACGAACCCCAACCTGGAGGGGGAGGCGACCGCCATGTACCTGGCCGACCTGCTGGCGCCGCACGTCCCGCTCGTGTCCCGGATCGCCCGCGGCCTGCCCGTCGGAGGGGACCTCGAGTACGCCGACGACGTGACCCTGATCCGGTCGCTACAGGGTCGCCGCCAGGTCGATCGTCAATGAGGCTGTGATACGCTCGAAGCCCCCGGTGCCGGACGGCCGCGCCGTCGGGCGGCGGGCCCGGGCAGGGAGGTTCTCAACATGAGCCAGGACTTCTTCCCCGATGTGCAGGGCAGGATTCCGTTCGGTGGCATCCACTCGACAGATCCACTCTCGTACAAGGTGTACCAGCCGGATCGGATGGTCCTCGGCAAGCGGATGGAGGACCACCTCCGGATCGCGGTCTGCTACTGGCATTCGTTCAACTGGCCCGGCTCCGATGTGTTCGGCACCGGGACATTCGACCGGCCGTGGCTCGATCCACGCCTGGAACCGATGATCGCGGCTCGCGCGAAGCTCGAGGCAGCTTTCGAGTTCCTCGACAAGCTCGGGGTCCCGTTCTTCTGCTTCCACGATCGCGACATCGCGCCCGAGGGACGGAGCTTCGCCGAGTCGACCACCAACCTGATGGCCATCGTGGCGGAGGCCGAGGCGCACATGGCCCGGACCGGTGTGCGCCTCCTGTGGGGGACGGCCAACCTGTTCAGCAATCCGCGCTACGCCGCCGGCGCGGCGACCAACCCCGATCCGGAGGTGTTCGCCTACGCGGCCGCCCAGGTCAAGGTGATGCTCGAGGCGACGCATCGGCTCGGCGGTGCCAACTACGTCCTGTGGGGAGGGCGCGAGGGGTATGAGACGCTCCTGAACACCGACCTGAAGCGCGAGGAGCAGCAGTTCGCCCGATTCCTGGGCCTGGTCGCCGAGCACAAGCACCGGATCGGCTTCAAGGGGACGCTCCTGATCGAGCCGAAGCCCCAGGAGCCGACCAAGCACCAGTACGACTACGACGTGGCCACCGTGCACGGCTTCCTGGCACGACACAAGCTAGAGGGTGAGTATCGGGTCAACATCGAGGCGAACCACGCGACCCTCGCCGGCCACAGCTTCCAGCACGAGGTCGCCACGGCGGTCGCGCTCGGCGTCTTCGGGAGCATCGACGCCAACCGCGGCGACTACCAGAATGGATGGGACACCGACCAGTTTC
>Ga0326597_10013792_pt1 | contig 10603 bp, 12 predicted proteins | sample RVTome_12_FD_203789 | JGI IMG/M metagenome (GOLD analysis project Ga0326597, IMG submission 203789) | Soil microbial communities from uranium-contaminated site in the Upper Colorado River Basin, Wyoming, United States - RVT100D185 | ecosystem: Environmental > Terrestrial > Soil > Contaminated >... | reverse complement strand
CTCTAATATTAACGGCCAAATCATTAGATTCTGCGTCCCCCAAAATATCGAATGTATAGAATGCCATTTGTGGCTTATCTTTACAGAGTTCATTATATAATATTGTAGAAGATTCTTTGCTTAAATACCATGGACGAAACTCATCATAAAATAAGGCCCAACTTAATAAAAACAAAAGTATCGCACCACCGCCGTTAGCGTATTGCTTCCATTTTCTCTCCGGTCCAATTGCCGCCATAGCCGTCATTCCGGAAAGAATGAGGCTGGCGAGGGCAAGGGCGAATTTAAGAGACATGATGCTCTACCTTGACTCCCCGCCTCTACGGGTGTCAAGTTTATATATGCGTGCGGGAATTCGGCGGGAGCGATTCAACCGGCCGCGCCATCGGTTTCCCGCGCCAGCCGGTCGGCGCCGGGCAGCCCCGACGCCCGCAGCTCGACCTTCGCCCTCAACAACGCCACGTTGCCCTATCGTGGCGCGGCTCGCCGGGCGTGGCCCGCACGAGGCCATGCTGGCCGATCCGCATCTGCTCAACGGGTTCAACGTCCGCCGCGGCAGGCCGACCCATGCCGCCGTCGTCGAGGCCCAGGGGCGGGACTACACCGAGCCCGCGAAGGCGCTGGGCGCATAGGAAAGCAGCGGTCCCGAAGGACCGCTGCCTCGATGGCGAAGCGCGTCGGATCAGGCCGTCCGGCGGCGCCGAAGGTAGCCCAGCCCCAAGATGCCGAGGCCGAAGAGAGCGAGGCTGGCCGGCTCGTCGGCGGTGGTGGTGATCCCGCCGCCCGGCCCGCCGCCGGTAATGGTGCCGCCCTGCAGGCCGATCGAGATGATCTCCGCCCCTCTCTCCTCGAACACCGTGAAGGCCGCGGCCTGCGAGGGGAAGCGGTTGTGCGTCGGGAAGCCGTTGATCATGTTGGACGCGATGCCGATCGCCGCCCCCGCGGTCGTCGCTGTAAAGCCGGTGCTGCCGCTGATCGACGCGCCCGTGGCCACCGCGCCGGCCGGCAGGAAGTCGTAATAGGTGCCGAGACTGGCGCCGGAAAGGCCCCAGATGTCCATGCCCGCGTTGAACGCCGTCGCGATCTCGGAGGCGTGCGCGTTGACCTCGCCTGACCCGGAGGTGCTCAGGTCGCAACCGCCGCAGGTGGTGTGCGACAGGATGATCAGCGCGTCGGCGGCGAGGATCGCGTTCCAGTCGGCGCCCGTGCCGGTCCTGTAGTATGTGGCGGTGCCGTAGCCGGCGAGCGTGCCGACGGCGCCGATCGTGCCACCGCTGGCGAGCCCGGTGAAGTTGGCGCCGCCGCTGAATCTGGCCGAGCCGACGCCGCTGCCGACGACCGAGATGGTGTAGCCCGTCTTCGCGACCTCGTTGCCGGTGCCCGCCTCGCGCAGATAGTCGAGGATCACGGCATCGTAGCTGTTCTGGCCGGCATGCAACAGCACGTCGTGGCCGGTGAGATAGATGCTGCCCGCCTGCGCCGAACCGGCAACTGCGAACGCCATAACTGTCGAGCTGATCGCATATTTGAGTCGCTTGAACATCGAAGCCTCTCTGTGTCTTCTGTCTCGGTTGCCTCGGCGAACTCGCTTGCGTTCGTCGGGCAGCACTGATCCGAACGTATGCAAGCCATGCAAGAACCGTGCCAACTTTCTTAATATCCATGAAATCAATAGATTAACGAACATCCGCACGCAAAAAATGACTATTATTGTAAAATTATCCGACACATTTCCTGGTTAATGCGGGAATTCGGCGGGAGCGATTCAACCGGCCGCGCCATCGGTTTCCCGCGCCAGCCGGTCGGCGCCGGGCAGCCCCGACGCGCGCAGCTCGTCGATGAAGCCGAAGCGGTGGCGGTCCTCGATGCGGTCGGGATAGAGCACCCCGTCGAGATGGTCGCACTCGTGCTGCACCACGCGGGCGTGGAAACCGTCGGCCGCGCGCGCAACGGGGTTGCCGGCGGCGTCGAGCCCGGCATAGCGGATGCGGGCGTGGCGCGGCACCCACCCGCGCTTGCCCGGCACGCTGAGGCAGCCTTCCCAGCCGTCCTCCATGGCGTCGCCCAGCGGCGTCACCTGCGGGTTGATCAGCACGGTCAGCGGCAGCGGTGGCGCGTCCGGATAGCGCGGGTTGGCCGCGATGCCGAAGACGACCACGCGCAAGGGCACGCCAATCTGCGGCGCCGCCAGTCCGGCGCCGTCATGCGCGGCCATCGTGTCCAGCATGTCGCCGACCAGCGCCGCGACCGCCGGATCGGGGACGCGCGCCACCGGCGCCGCCGCCCGCCGCAGCCGCGGATCGCCCATGCGCAATATGGTCCGTACCGCCACGTGCCGCCGTCCGCCGTCCGTCGTCCGGCGCCAGCGTAGATCGTTTCGCCCGCGGTGTCAGGCGGACCGGTCCTACTTGCGCATCATGCCGGTGTAGCGGGCGATCTCGGTGCGGATCTCCGGCCGCACCGTGGCGAGCTTCTGCAGCTTGATCTCGCCGTCGGCGCCGCTCACCAGCGACGGGGGAATCTTCACCGCCTTGCGATAGTCGCCGATGAACGCCTTGTCCTGCGCCAGCGCGTCGAACGCCGCGCGCATGTCGTTCACCGCCGCCTTCGCCGCGCCGGGCGGCATGAAGGTGGTGCGGAACATGGACGTCAGCGTATCCACCAGCAGGCGCAGCGCATCGTAGGAAACCCCCGACGGGGCGCGCCCGTGCACCGTGCGGTACACCTCCTCGAAGGTGGCGATGTCGGGCACGGCCGGACTGCGCCGCAGCGCGCCGTCGGCCCCGGCGGCATTGAGCTGCCACAGCGGCAGCACGATGCCCTTCCTGCCCATGGTCGGCGCCACCGAGGCGGTCCAGCCCGGCAGGGAGGTGTTGGTGAGCTGGCCCTCGTTCTGCAGGATGGCGGTCTGCACGTCCTTGAGCCCGCGATAGCCCGCCACCTTCTGGTAGCTGACGCCGAGGATGTCGAGCGCCAGCGCCTGGTGGATGGTGTTGGTGCTGACCGCGCTCAGCGACAGCGCCTTGAAGCCCTTAGCCTTCATGATGTCGGCGGCGGTATCGATGCCCGGCGGGGTGTCGCGGCGCATGTAGAACACCAGCGGGTTCTGCAGCCCAGAGATCATGGCGAAGTCGGTGTACCTCACCCGCAGCCCCGGATCGCCCAGCAGCGCCGCGATCACGTTCCAGGTGAAGAAGCCCATGGTCATGCCGTCGGGCCGCGCCACCTCGCCGAGGTAGTTGGTGCCGATCATGCCGCCGCCGCCGCCCAGGTTCTTGACGATGATGCGCGGCTTGCCGGGGATGTGGCGCGCCAGGTGCCGCGCCACCAGCCGCCCGTCGATGTCGGCGGGACCGCCGGCGGGATAGTTGATGATCATGGTGACGGTCTTGCCCTTGTAGGTCTGGGCCGCTGCCGCGCCGCCGGCCAGCAGCGCCGCCGCCAGCGCCGCGCCGCACGCGATGAATTTGCCTGACATTCTTCCTGCCTCCGCTGTTTGCCGGCCCCGGACCGGGGCCGCGGAAAAAGCCTAATCCCGATACGGGTTTTTGGGCAAGGGGGGCGCTCACGCTTGCGTGTCCGCACCGCCGCTCCGCTCGACCATCCGCCGGGAATGCCCTACCTTCGCCTATCGCAGGAGGAACCGCCGAGGCCGGGATGAGCGCACCGCGCACCACCTTCGACAAGATCTGGGACCGCCACGCCATCGTGACGCGGCCCGACGGCGGCACGCTGCTCGCCATCGACCGGCTGCTGGTGCAGGAAAACGTGTTCCACGCCTTCGACAAGCTGCGCCGCGACCGCCGTACCGTGCGCCGCCCCGACCAGGTGTTCGCCTTCACCGACCACTACGTGCCGACCCGGAACCGCGCCGGCGGGCTCGCCGCGATCGGGGATCCGGAAGTGCGCAACATGGTCGAGATGATGCAGGCCAACACCCGCGAGCACGGCATCGCGCTGTTCGGCCTCGGCGACGTGCGCCAGGGCATCCTGCACGTGGTCGGGCCGGAACAGGGCATCACGCTCCCCGGCATCGTGCTCGCCGGCGCGGATTCGCATACCTCCACCCACGGGGCGCTCGGCGCCTTCGCCTTCGGCATCGGCGCGTCGGAGACGGCGCACATCCTCGCCACCCAGACCCTGTGGCGGCCGCGGCCGAAGACCATGCGGGTCGAGCTTTCCGGCGCGCTGCCGGCGGGCGTCACGGCGAAGGACCTGATCCTGGCGCTGATCGGGCGCATCGGCGCCGGCGGCGCCACCGGGCATGTGATCGAATACACCGGCAGCGCCATCCGCGATCTCTCCATCGAGGGGCGCATGACGGTGTGCAACATGTCCATCGAGGCCGGCGCGCGCGCCGGCCTGGTGGCGCCCGACGAGAAAACTTTCGCCTGGGTGGAAGGACGGCCCTACGCGCCCAAGGGCCGCGACTTCGACCAGGCGCTGGCTTACTGGAAGACGCTGCCCTCCGACGACGGCGCCGCGTTCGACCGCGAGGCGTCGCTCGACGCCGCGACGGTGCCGCCGCAGGTGACCTGGGGCACCAGCCCCGAGGACGTGGCGCCGATCACCGCCGTCGTGCCCGACCCGGCGCGCGAGGCCGACCCGGCGCGGCGCGAGCGCATCGAGCGAGCGCTCGCCTACATGGACCTGAAGCCCGGCACGCCGCTCGACGGCATTCCGGTGGACCGGGTGTTCATCGGCAGTTGCACCAACGGCCGCATCGAGGACCTGCGCGCCGCCGCCGCCGTCGCCAAAGGCCGCCGCGCGGCGGTGCAGGCGCAGGTGGTGCCGGGATCGGGGCTGGTGAAGCGGGCGGCCGAGGCCGAGGGGCTCGACCGCGTGTTCCTCGACGCCGGGTTCGAATGGCATGACGCCGGCTGCTCCATGTGCGTCGGCAACAACGGCGACACGCTGGCGCCGGGCCAGCGCAGCGCGTCGACCTCCAACCGCAACTTCGAGGGCCGCCAGGGCCGCGGCGGGCGCACCCACCTGGTCAGCCCCGCCATGGCGGTCGCCGCGGCGGTGACCGGGCGGCTGACCGACGTGCGCCGGCTGACGCAGGAGGGCTGAGATGCGCGCCTTCGGAAAACTGACCGCGGTGGCCGCCCCCATCGACCGGCGCAACGTCAACACCGACATGCTGATCCCGTCGCGCTTCATGCGCCGGCCGCGCGACGGGCGCTACGGCGACTACCTGTTCCACGACCTGCGCTTCGCCCCCGACGGCGCCGAGCGCGCCGACTTCGTGCTCAACCGCCAGGGCTGGCGCGGCGCGGCGATCCTGGTGGCGGACGGGAATTTCGGCTGCGGCTCGTCGCGCGAGACCGCCGTCTACGCGCTGGACTCCTACGGGGTGCGCGCGGTGATCGCGCCCAGTTTCGGCGACATCTTCGCCGCCAACGCGCTGATGAACGGTCTGCTCGCCGTGCGGCTGGACGACGACACCTGCGCCGCGCTGCGCCGCCAGCTGCACGACCGGCCGGGGGCGCTGCTCGCCGTCGATCTGGAAAACCAGACCGTCACCGCGCCGGACGGCACGGCGCACCGGTTCGACATCGGCGCGTTCGAGAAGGACTGCCTGCTCCGGGGCCTCGACGACGTGGACCTGACCCTCGCGCACCGCGACGCCATCGAGGCGTTCGAGCGCCGGGCGCGCGCCGCCGATCCGTGGCTCTTCCCCCCGCCCGCCCCGTGACCGGCCCGGCGGCGCAGCGCCGGCCGACCGACATCACGCTGGCCCATTACGAGCGCAGCGCCGACGCCTTTCGGGACGGCACGCGCGATCACGACGTCAGCCAGAACCGCGCCGCCCTGCTCGATGCCATCGAGGGTCCGCCGCCGTTCAGCATCCTCGATTTCGGCTGCGGCCCCGGGCGCGACCTCGCCCATTTCAGCGCGCTCGGGCACGAGGCGGTGGGACTCGACGGCGCGGCGGCGTTCGTCGCCATGGCGCGCGCCCATACCGGCTGCGCGGTGTGGCACCAGGACTTCCTCGCCCTCGACCTGCCGCCGGCGCGGTTCGACGGGGCGTTCGCCAACGCCTCGCTGTTCCATGTGCCGGGCGCCGACCTGCCGCGGGTGCTGGCGGCATTGCACGCGACGCTGAAGCCGCGCGGCGTGCTGTTCTGCTCCAACCCGCACGGCGACAACCGCGAGGGGATGACCGGCGGGCGCTTCGGCTGCTTTCTCGATCTCGACCGCTGGCGCGGCTACGCCACCGCCGCCGGGTTCAGGGAGATCCGCCACTATTACCGTCCCGCCGGCCGGCCCTGCGCCGAGCAGCCCTGGCTCGCCACCGTGTGGCGCCGGGACGACCCGTCCGGCGGCGGCGGACAAGGCGGATAAAGGGTCCGTTAACCCTATTCATGGCCCCATGGCGAGGTGAAATCCGTCCGGGCGTCCGCGCGGCCGGCCGTCGCGGCCGCCGGACTCCCGCTTCGAGGAGTCATCCGGTTGGCCGACAGGAAAGCGAAGGATCCGGACCCGGACGAGCCGGAACTCGTCCCCTCCGACGCGGACGAGCTGACCCACCACGAGCTGCTCTGGCTCTACCGGGATTCGGAAGAGAACATCCGCTTCGCCAAGCTGATGCAGTGGCGCATGACCGGCGGGGCGATCGCCATTTTCGTCGTCCTCGCCCTGCTGGCGCCCGCCCAGCGCAGCGGCGCGCTGACCGGCGTGCTGACCATCCTGGTCTGCGTGATCGCGGCGGCGTCCCTCTGCATGCTGGTGATCATGCAGTCGTGGCAGGGCACGGAGCGCGCCAAGATCCGGCTCATCCTCGGCAAGCTGTCGAGTCTTTCGCGCCAGGTCTACGACACCAAGGCCCAGCTCAACGCCGACATCGAACGCTACGTCCTGCTCGTCTTCATGAGCGGCGCCGTGCTGACCGCCAGCTTCCTGATCCTGAGCCGCATGCTGCGCTGGTTCGCCTGACACGGATCGCGCTGCCCCGGGCCCGGGGCGATTAAAGGACCGCGCCACCTCCCTGCCCGTTCGGCCCGGGGAGCGGTCCCGGAGGGGGCGCCGGACGGGTCAGGCTCGACGGCCCCCGGTATGGGTCGGGATCGTTCGGAGGCCGCGTCGTTCCGTCCGCTTGCCGCCGCGACCGCGACCGCGTAGGGTCGATCGTCGCCCCGCCGTTCGCGCCGGGGCGCCCGCCGCCCTTCGTCCCGTCGCGCAACCCGGACCGGCAGACCATGATCCCATCAGACGGCGCGCGTCCGCGCGGGCGGACGGTACCCTGAATGGACCCGACCTTTCTCGGCGTGGACGGGTGGACCTTCGCGGCGCTTGCCGTCGCGCCCATGCTCACCAACTTCCTCGGCGTCACGCTGGGGGCGGCCGGCGGGCTGCTGCTGCTCGCCGTCATGGCGCTGGTCTTTCCCCCCGCCGTGCTGATCCCGGTGCACACGGTGGTGCAGCTCGGCTCGGTCACCACGCGCACCATGATGATGTGGCGCTGGATCATGCGCGGCACGCTGCTGCCGTTCCTGGCCGGCGCCGTCCTCGGCGCGGCGGCCGGGGCGCAGATCTTCGTGGCGCTGCCCACCGCCGCGCTGCAGGGCATCCTCGGCGCCTTCATCCTGGTGGTCGCCTGGCTGCCGAGGCTGGCGCGCGCCGGGGGCCAGCGCCGCCGCTTCGCGCTGATGGGCTTCGGCGCCACCTTCCTCGGCGTCTTCGTCAGCGCCACCGGCACGCTGCTCACCCCGTTCGTCGCCGCCGCCAGCCCGAGCCGGCACAACTACGCCGCCACCTTCTCCGCGCTGATGTTCATCCTGCATCTTTCCAAGCTGGCGGCGTTCGGCGCGCTCGGCATCGCCATCGGGGCCTACCTGCCGCTGATGGCGGCCATGATCGCCTTCGCCGCCGCCGGCAACTGGCTCGGCCGCCATGCGCTCGACCGCATGCCCGAGCGGCTGTTCCGCATCGTGCTCAAGACCGTCCTGAGCGTGCTCGCCCTGCGCCTGTTGTGGGTGGCGGCGCGCAACGCCGGCTGGATCTGACGGCGGCGCGATGGAGGGGTCGTTCCTCGGCGTGCCCGGCGTGGACGGCTGGCTGTTCGCCGCCTTCGCCGCGGCGTCGTTCTGCACCGCCTTCCTCGGGCTGCTGATGGGGGCGGCGGGCGGGCTGGTGCTGCTCGCCCTGATGGCGCTGGCGTTTCCGCCGGCGGTGCTGATCCCCATGCACACGGTGGTGCAGCTCGGCGTCGCGTCCAGCCGCACGCTGATGATGTGGCGCTACGTGATGCGGAACACGCTGCTGCCGTTTACCGCCGGCACGGCGGTCGGCGCCGCGGCCGGCGCGCAGGTGTTCGTGGCGCTGCCCACCACGGCGCTGCAGGCGATCCTCGCCGCGTTCATCCTCGCCGTCACCTGGCTGCCGACGCTAGGGCGCGTCGGCAGCCTCGGCGGCCGCTTCGCCGCCCTCGGCTTCGGCGCGACGTTCCTCGGCATGTTCGTGTCGTCCACCGGCACGCTGCTGGCGCCGTTCATCGCCAGCGCCAACCCGGACCGGCGCGGCTACATCGCGACGCTGGCGACCCAGATGGCCATCGTGCACATCGCCAAGCTGGTGGCGTTCGGCGTGCTGGGGACGGCGTTCGGCGCCTATCTGCCGCTGGCGCTGGCCATGGTGTGCACCGCGGCGCTCGGCAACATGGCGGCGCGGCGCGTGCTCGACCGCATGCCCGAACGCACGTTCCGCACGGTGCTGAAGCTGGTGCTCACCGCGCTGGCGCTGCGCCTGCTGTGGATCGCGGCGAAAAGCGCCGGGTGGGCGTAGGACGCGGGCCAGCCGCAGGGCGTGCCGCCGCCGCCGCCGTCACCACCGCCGCCGGCGGGCGCGCATCGGCGGACCGGCGGCCGGCGCGGCGCAGGAAGGCGCGCCCCGCGTCGCTGACGCAGACCATGCTGCCCGCGTCTTTCACGCGCACGAATTCCACCAGCCCGTCGGCCAGCGCGTCCTCCCAGATGGCGAGCCGCGGGCACGAGCTGCGCCACGCGTCCATCACCTCGGCGCGGCTGCGCGGGCGCCCGGCGATCCAGTCCAGCAGGTCGGCCATCAGGGCCTGGTTTTCGGGGCTCATGGCGGGAGCCTTTCAGTGTCTCGGAGCGGGCCGGCGCCGTCCAGCGAAAAATTATACCACCGATCGCGGCGCAGGGGTTAACGGCGCCACCCTCACCCCGCCCGCGGGTCGCCGCCGAACAGGCCGAAGCGGGCTTTTGCATAGCTCTGCGCCTGGGTGTCCCAGGCGCTGCCCACCTGGCAGCCGGCGGCGTGGGCATCGCGCCAGGCGCGCTGGACCGGGTCGCCCGGCAGCATGCCGCGCATGCCGTTCAGCACCATGAGCCGCTCCACCGCGCGCAGCGCCAGCACGATGGCGTAGGAATTGTTGCGCCGCCAGCGCGTGCAGGTCCCGATGTCGGGGATGACGCCCGCCTCGGTCATCCGCGTGGCCTCGTCGCAGTCGCGTACCAGGGTCGCCCACGCGGCGTCGATCTCGGCGCCCGACTCGGCGACGCGCACTTGTACGGTGGGCTGCTCGGCCAGCCGCACCCCGCCGCGCGCGCCCTTGCGCCCGGCGATGTCGGCCTCCAACAGGTCGAGGGCGCCCAGCGCCATGCCGACGGCGGGCGCCGCGAACGCCTTGCCGCCGATGCCCCAGAACGGCAGGCGGTAGAGCGGCCCCGGATTGAGCGCCGAGCCGGGGGAACGGCCCCTGCCGGTGTCGGCGGGATAGCTGATGCGGTAGTCGGGGATGAACGCCTCGCGCACGGTGAGCGAGCAGCTTCCCGTACCGGCCAGCGCGGTGACGTTCCAGTCGCGCACCACCTCGTAGTCGCTGTCGGGGACCAGCGCGAACAGGTTCTGCGCCGGCCCGCCGTCCGGCTTCCAGAAGATCTGCAGGTTGTTCCAGCGCGCGAACAGGATGCCGCTCGAGAACTTCCACGTACCGTCCACCACGAACCCGCCGTCCACCCGCGTCGCCCTGGCGTCGGGTCCGGGAAAGGACGAGGCGATCAGCGTGTCGGGGTCGTCTCCCCACATCTCTTCCTGCGCGCGCGGGTCCTTCATGCCGCCGAGCCAGCTCTGCATCACCAGGTTGGTGAACACCCAGGCGCTGGAGCCGCAGCCGCGCGCCAGCTCGACGGCGAGGTCGACCATATCGGCCAGCGCCAGCTCGAATCCGCCGAAGCGCTTCGGGTGCAGCACCTTGTAGAACCCGGCGGCGCGGAATTCGGCGTCGGTCTCGGGCGGCAGGGTGTGGTGCTTCTCGGTCCACGGTCCGCGCCCGCGCAGCGCCGGCACCAGTTCCCGCGCCCTGACGATGAGGGACTCCCCGATCTCGTTTCGCATCGTCCCGTTCTTTCGCAGGATCGAAGGCATGCGCCCCCTGTTGGAGCAGGAAGAGTAAAGCAATTCGGCGCGCGGTGGAAACAGGGCGCGCGGCCGTTCCGTCTTCTCCTTCGTCATCGCCGGGTCGAGCCCACGGCTGTCCGGTTCAGACTCGTTCACACAAGTCGTCATGCTCGGCGAAGGCCGAGCATCCACGTTTTTCTTTTGTTTCTTTACGGTCCGGAAAGAAAAAAATCGTGGA
>Ga0326597_10013789_pt1 | contig 10603 bp, 6 predicted proteins | sample RVTome_12_FD_203789 | JGI IMG/M metagenome (GOLD analysis project Ga0326597, IMG submission 203789) | Soil microbial communities from uranium-contaminated site in the Upper Colorado River Basin, Wyoming, United States - RVT100D185 | ecosystem: Environmental > Terrestrial > Soil > Contaminated >... | reverse complement strand
CTCGGCGCAGGCCTTCGCCAGTTCCTGTTCGTTCATCTTCATGACGCGGGCCCACTCGTCCTTATACTTGCCATCGGCGATTTCCTTGATGCGGTGATCGAGCCGCTCCGGCTTCTCCGTGAAGTGCGCGCCCTGGACCCGGCTGGCGTAGAGTGCCACCAGATTGGGCGCGATGTCCGCGATGCAGACCGGCACGCACAGGCCGCACATGACGCAGTCCATGAACATCTCCGACACGCTCTTGAAGTCGCCGAAGACGGCCTTCCACACGCCCTCGCGCACGTCGATCTTTTGCGGGCAGGCTTCCGTGCAGGCGTTGCAATTGCGGCAGAGCGGCGCTTCCGGATAGAGCGCAAAGAGATCCTGCTTTGGATCCTTCAGCTCGTCCATGTTGTAGATGGCCTTGCGAGCCGGAAAGGGCGGCACCATCGTGAAGGACATCCCGTCCTGCACCGCCGTCTGGCAGGCCAGGCAGGTCCTCACCTTCGGATCGTCCTTCGTCCGGTAGTAGGTCGCGCAGGCGCCGCAGAAGCCGCCCAGGCAGCCGATGCCGCGGACGACTTCCTGTCCCGCGTACCACAAGGCCTTGATGACGGTGACCCCCTCCGGCACCTCGTACCTCTTGCCGGCGATCTCCACCGTCACCATCTTCGGATGGAGGACTTCCTCTTGATCGATGACGTTTTCTTTAATGATCTCGGCCATGCCGGCAACCCTCAGGAACGCGCAAGGAGTGAGAAGGCATCATACCCCCCTCACTCCTTACTTTTCCACCACGGAGAAACGCCGTTCTCTTACGCGATCGCGTCCACGATTGCATTCAAGGTCTGGCTGGGACGCATCGCCTTGGACGCCTTCTGGTCGTCAGGATGATAATACCCGCCCATATCAACCGGCTTGCCCTGGGCGGCAATCAGCTCGCCGGCAATCTTGGCTTCATTGTCCGCCAGCTGCTTGGCGATGGGGGCAAACCGGGCCTGGAGCTTCGTATCCTGCGTCTGCTCGGCCAGGGCCTGCGCCCAGTACAGCGCGAGATAAAAATGGCTGCCCCGGTTGTCGATTTCGCCCACCTTGCGGGCCGGCGATTTGTTGCTCTCCAGGAACTTGGCATTGGCCTGATCCAGCGTATCCGCTAGAATTTTTGCGGCCTGATTGCTGGAGGCTTTTGCCAGGTGCTCCAGGGAGGCGGCCAGCGCGAGGAATTCGCCCAGCGAATCCCAGCGGAGATACCCTTCCTCCTGAAACTGCTGCACGTGCTTGGGCGCCGAGCCTCCGGCCCCGGTTTCAAAGAGGCCGCCGCCGTTCAGCAGGGGGACGATCGAAAGCATTTTCGCGCTGGTCCCGATTTCTAAAATCGGGAACATGTCCGTGAGGTAATCCCGCAGGACGTTCCCCGTCACTGAAATCGTGTCCTTCCCCTCTTTCATCCGCTCCAGCGAGAACCGGGTGGCCTCCGCCGGAGACATGATCTTGATGTCGAGGCCCTTCGTATCGTGTTTCGGGAGATACTGGTTGATCTTCTTGATCAACTCCGCATCATGTGCCCGGGTTTTGTCCAACCAGAAGACCGCGGGGACTCCGGTGGCCTTCGCCCGATTGACCGCCAGCTTGACCCAGTCCTGGATCGGCGCATCCTTGACCTGGCACATGCGCCAGATGTCCCCTTCTTCCACCTTGTGCTCCAGCAACGCCTTGCCTGATGCATCCACCACGCGCATCGTGCCGTTGCCCGGAACCTTGAAGGTCTTGTCGTGCGATCCGTATTCCTCCGCCGCCTGAGCCATGAGCCCGACGTTGGGCACGCTCCCCATCGTGCGCGGATCGAAGGCGCCGTGCTTTTTGCAGAATTCGATGACCTCATGATAGACCGGGGCATAGCTGGCGTCGGGAATCACACATTTGGCGTCGTGCGGCTTGCCGTCAGGGCCCCACATTTTCCCGGAGTCGCGGATGACCGGCGGCATGGAGGCGTCGATAATGATGTCGCTGGGCACGTGCAGATTGGTGATGCCCTTGTCGGAGTTCACCATCGCCATCGGCGGCCGCTTCTTGTAGACCTCCTGAATATCGGCTTCAATGGCCTTCCGCTGATCATCCGGCAGGGTTTTGATTTTCGCGTAAAGGTCACCCAGGCCGTTGTCGACATCGACGCCCAGCTTTTGCAGCACCGCCCCGTGCTTGTCGAAGACGTCCTTGTAAAACACCCGCACCGCATGACCGAAGATCTTGGGATCCGACACCTTCATCATGGTGGCCTTCATATGCAGCGAGAACAGCACCCCGCGCTTCTTGGCGTCCTCGATCTGCTCTTCGAGGAATTGGCGCAGGGCGCGGACGCTCATGAAGGTGGCGTCGATGACTTCGCCGGCCTGCAGCGCAATCTTGGGCTTGAGCACCGTGGGCTTGCCGTCCTGGCCGACGAACTCGATGCGCGCCTCGGTCGCCGCGGCCGTCGTCGTCGACTTCTCGTTGGACCGGAAATCGCCCTGCGTCATATGGGCGACGTGGGTCTTGGAGTCCGGGCTCCACGCCCCCATCTTATGCGGGTGTTTCCTGGCATGCTGCTTCACCGAGAGCGGCGCCCGGCGATCGGAGTTCCCTTCACGCAGCACCGGATTGACGGCGCTCCCCTTCACCTTGTCGTACCGCGCCTTGATGTCCTTCTCCTTGTCGTCTTTCGGGTTCTCGGGATACTCGGGAAGCTTGTACCCCTGGCTCTGCAATTCCTTGATGGTGGCATTGATTTGGGGGATTGACGCGCTGATGTTGGGCAGCTTGATGATATTGGCTTCCGGGGTCTTGGCGAGTTCCCCCAATTCGGACAGCGCGTCCGCCTGTTTTTGCTGCGCCGTCAGATGGTCTGGAAACACGGCGAGAATGCGCCCCGCGAGGGAGATATCCCGCAGTTCCACGGCCACCCCCGCCGCCTTGGTAAAGGCGCTGACGATCGGGAGAAACGAATAGGTGGCCAGTGCCGGCGCTTCGTCGGTTTTGGTATAAATAATCTTCGACACTTTTCCTGCCATGGTTTGTCCTCTTTCAGCGTAATGTCAGTTCAGCGCGTTTAACGCCGAACCAGCCTTGAACCACGCAAGCTGTTGCTCCGTCATGCTGTGGTTCGCCTGGATGGTGAGCGTCTGCCCATCCGTCTTGTGTATCGTCACCTGCACCGGTTTGCCAGGCGCCAGCTTCTGTAGCCCCGTCACGCTGATGCGGTCCTGCTGCTCGATCTTCTCGTAATCCTTCGGGTCAGCGAAGGTCAACGCCAAGATCCCCTGCTTTTTCAAATTGGTCTCATGAATACGGGCAAAGCTCTTCGTGATGACAACCTTCACGTTGAGAAAGCGGGGCGACATGGCCGCGTGCTCGCGGCTGCTGCCCTCGCCGTAATTCTCGTCGCCCACGACGATCGAGCCGATCCCCCTGGCCTTGAACCGCCGCGCGATCGCAGCGATGGTCAGGTTCGCTTCGCCCGTCAGCACATCGGTGCCCTTCCCGGGCTCGCTTGCAAAGGCGTTGGTCGCGCCGAGGAACATGTTGTCGCTGATCTTGTCCAGGTGGCCGCGAAACTTGAGCCAGGGCCCGGCCGGCGAGATGTGATCGGTGGTCGTCTTGCCCCTGGTCTTGATCAGGAGCGGCAGCTTCTCCATATCCCTGCCGTCCCATCGCGGGAATGGCTGCAGTAATTGGAGCCGCTCGCTGGTCGGCGGGATGTCCACGGTGAGGCTGCCGCCGTCTTCCGCCGGCGCGATATACCCTTCCTCGCCCTTCGCAAAGCCCTTGGCCGGTAATTCTTCGCCCTGCGGCGGGTCGAACTTAAGGGACTTGCCATCCGCCGTCTTCAGGGTGCCGTGCACGGGGTCGAACGTCAGGTCTCCGGAGAAGGCGTAGGCCGTCACGACCTCCGGGCTGGCGAGAAATGACAGCGTTTCGCTCATGCCGTCGTTGCGGCCGGGAAAGTTGCGGTTGTAGGAACTGATAATCGAATCCGCCTTGCCCTTGACCGCGTCCGCCCGCTTCCACTGGCCGATGCAGGGCCCGCAGGCGTTGGCCAAAACCGTCGCGCCCATCTGCTCGAAGGTTTCCATGAAGCCGTCGCGCTTCATCGTGTGGTATATCCGCTCCGAACCCGGCGTCACGAGAAACGCCGTCATGGCTTTGAGGCCGGCCTTCAAGCCCTGCTTGGCGATGTGCGCCGACCGGCTGATGTCTTCATAGGAGGAATTGGTGCAGCTTCCGATCAGCGCAGCCTTCAGGTGGACCGGATAGCCCTTCTCCTTCGCTTCGGCCGCCATCTTGGAAATGGGCCGCGCCAGATCCGGCGTATGCGGGCCGACCACGTGCGGCTCGAGTGTGGAGAGATCGATTTCGACGACCTGGTCGAAATGCTTCTCCGGCGATTTGTACACGTCCGGATCGGCGACCAGCAGGTCCTTATGAGCCTGCGCCAGGTTGGCGATGTCCGCCCGATCCGTGATGTTAAGGTAGGCCACCATCTTCTGATCGAAAGGGAACACCGACGTCGTCGCGCCCAGTTCGGCGCCCATGTTCGTGATCGTGCCCTTGCCGGTGGCGCTGATCGTCTCGGAGCCGGGGCCGAAGTATTCGACGATCTTGTTCGTGCCGCCCTTGACCGTGAGCAGGCCGCACAGATACAGAATGACGTCCTTCGGCGAGGCCCAGCCGCTCAGCTTGCCGGTCAGCTTCACGCCGATCAGTTTCGGATGCAGCACTTCCCAGGGCAATCCGGCCATCACTTCGCCCGCATCCGCGCCGCCGACGCCGATCGCCAGCATGCCCAGCCCGCCGCCGTTCGGTGTGTGCGAGTCGGTGCCGATAATCAGCCCGCCGGGGAACGCATAGTTCTCCAGCACCACCTGGTGGATGATCCCGGCGCCCGGTTTCCAGAATCCGATGCCGTACTTTCTGGCCGAGGACGAGAGGAAGTTGTAGACCTCCTTGTTCTCGTCCATCGCGCGCAGCAAATCCTTCTGCGAGCCGACTTCGGCGCGGATCAAATGGTCGCAGTGGATCGTGCTCGGCACCGCCACCTTCGGCTTGTTGGCCTGCATGAACTGGAGCATCGCCATCTGGGCCGTCGCATCCTGCATCGCGACCCGGTCAGGCCGCAGCGCCAGCATCGCCTTGCCGCGCTCCCAGACCTGCGTGTCGAAGTCGTCCGTGTGCGACACGAGGATCTTTTCCGTGAGCGTCAGGGCGCGGCCGAATTTCTTGCGCGCCTTCTCGGTGATCTCGGGCATCTTGGCGTACAGTGCTTTGACCATTTCGACTGACATGGAATTCCTCTCAGCTAATAGCGAACAGCCAGTAGCGAGCAGCTAAGAGCTATTCGCTGTTGTCCACCTGCTACCAGCTACTTCAACGGTGGAACTTCGCGCCGTTTGGGCGCCGCGTAATTCACCAGGTAATCGAACAGGCGAATCAATCGGCTGTCCTGCCGCTTCTGGTCCACCCAGTGGCCGATCAGTCCGATCGTCCGGGCGAGGATGAAGAACCCGTTCAAACTGTCCACCGGGAAGCCGATGTCCACCAGCACGGCGGCCATCGTGCCGTCCACGTTCAGGATCAGGTTGTCCTTCTTCGCCGCCGTCACCTGCTCCACCTGCAAGGCGAAGTCGAGGCAGGGCGTCTTGATGTTCAGGCTTTTGACGTAGCCGACCAGTTCCTTGACGCGCTTGTCAGGATTGCGCAGGCTCTTCACGCGATGGCCGATGCCGGGCACCGGCCCGACGTTTTTCTTCATGTAGGCCAGGAACTCGTCCACGCTCATCTTGTGGTCCACCGCGTACTTGAACCAGCGGCCCGCGTCCGTGACCGCGCCGCCGAAGCGCGGTCCGATCATGATCATGCCCGCCGCCACCGCCTGGGAGAGGCCGATGCCGGCGCAGGCCGCCAGGATCGTCGCGTAGGCGCCGCTGACGCAGGGGCCGTGGTCGGCCGACAGCATCAGGATGCGCTTGACGATTTCCGCTTCCTGCTTGCTGATGAGCCGCTTGTCCCAGAGCAGCCCGATGATGTGGGGAATTTCGTAGCCTTTATTGATCAATTCGGAGGCGGGGTAGCCGTCGTAGCAGGGTTCGTCGCCGCGGTCGTCGCTGATGGTGGTGCGGATCAGCGGCACGACGGTGACTTCGTTTTCCTTCATCGCCTGCTCGACCGTCTTCGGCAGCTTCGGGACATCCGAGACCGCCACCTCGGCCAGCGGCTTCACCTGGCCGCTCTTGATCAGCTCCTCGTAGGTCTCCTTGATGGCCGGTCCCAGCGCCCCGAACGTCGCCGGCACGATCGCGCCGGCTTTCTTGAGCGTGTCCGACTTGGACCGGGCCGAGCCCTCGCCCTTCAGGCCTTCCTTCGCGCCGGCGTGGCCGAACTTCATGCCCTTGGGCAGGCTCTCCTGGCAGAACCCCGACACCACCGCCAGCAGCTTGACCCGCCGCTTCTTTGCGCCATACCACTCGGCCGCCCGCTCTTCGAGGTCGCCGCCCATCTCGCCAACGATGACCACCGCCTTGGTCTGGGGATCCTGCTCGAACATTTCGAGATAGCTGACATAGTCCGTGCCCGGGTAGGCGTCGCCGCCGATGCCGATGGCGGTCGTGATGCCGTCCGCGAACTGGGAACAGATCCAGATGATCTCGTTGGAGAGGCCGCCTGACTTCGTGATGACCCCGAACGACCCTTCGCGGTAGAGCTTGCAGGAAACGAGGTTGTCGTAGGCGCCGCCGATCACGCCCAGCCGGCAGGAACCGGACGAGATGATGCCGATGGACGAGGGCCCGTTGAACACCTTGCCCAGCTTGCGCGCATGGGCGCCGAGCAGCTTGGCGTCCTTTTCGGGCACGCCTTCCGTAATCATGGATACGACCTTGATGTTGGGGTCGTTCAGGGCCTCCATGCCGCCTGCGCAGGCCCGGTCCGCGCCGATGTAGACGAGGCTGGTGTTGATCTGCGGATGGCTCTTCGTGGCTTCGGCCACGGTCTTGTAGACCGGGATCGTGATCAGGCCGCTGCCGTAGGGAATTTCATTGGTCTTGCCGGCGTCGGGCGGATAAACGAAGGCATCCACATAGAGCGACTTCTTGTTGAGGTAGCAGAACTCGGCCATCCGGCGCGCCGCGTTCTGACCGGCCACCCCACCCTGGATCACCACGTGGGTGTCTTTGTTCACGAGAATGCTCATGAATTCCTCCAGCAAGTAGCTAGCAGCAGGCAGCGAATAGCAAAGATTCAGGACTGCAGAGCTGCGAGCTGCTCGCTATTAGCCCTTTCCCTGCAGCGCCATGTCGACGATGTCCGTCAACGGTGTCTTCCGGTCATAGACGTGGATGTCGAAGCCTTCGTCCTTCAGCTTCCGCATGAGCTCCAGGCCTTCCTTCTCGTTGGGGCCGCCCCGGCGGACCCAGACCTTCACGCCCTTGAGCTTGCCGTCGGCCTTGGCCTTGCGGAATCCGGCAATGATGCCGCCGAAGGTTTTCTTGACGTCGGTGAAATTGGCGATCGCGCCGCCGACGATGATGTGCTTGATGCCGGGCAGCGAAGCCACCTTCTCGGTAAGGACTTCCACGGCCCAGTCCGGCGGGTCGCCGGAGTATTCGGCGTAATTGGCCAGCTTCCCGCCCCGCGCCACGACGGCGTCGGAATAATAGACGCTGGCGCCGCCGCCCGCCGGCAGCATCGCGATGTTGCCTCCTGGAATCTGGATGAATTTGACCGAGCCCTTGATCTTGGCATCCACCGCCATGACGTCGAGCTCGTCCTTGGTATAGGCGCGCCCGAACTCGGCGGCGAAGGCAAAATTCCAATCCGGATGCCGGAACTTGGCGTCGCCGTCCAGCAGCGTCACGGCGTCCAACGCGACCAGCGCCCCGTCACCCTGGCGGGCCACCACCGGGTTCACTTCGAGATATTGGGCGTCTTCGCTGTCGAAACAGGCGAAGAGCTTGCCGGCAAACTCGGCCATCTTCCTGGCGGTCTCGCCTGAAAAGCCGGCGTCCTTGGCAAGCTTCTCGAGCGCGGCCTCGGACGGCTTCTCGCCGATCTCGAGGGTCAGTTTCTTCACGCGGTCCCAATTGGATTCGACCTCGATGCCGCCGCAATTCGCCAGCAGGACCTCGGCGCCCTCGCGGGTGGACTTCACCGCCGCGTAGTACTCGTCCTTGTGCGGGACCATCTCGGACACGATCACCTGCGCGACGGTGATGCTGCCGACCTGGCGGCCCAGCATCTCCTTGATCGCGGCTTGCGCGCCCTTGAGATCCAAATCAACCTTGACGAGCCCCAGCTTGAAGCGAGAGCCCATCGCCTCGTGCGCCTTGGCAACCAGCTTGGATTTCTTGAGCCAGTCGTTGACCTCGGCCAGTTTGTTGAACTCATCGAGCGAGGTGACCACGAGATAATTCGGCACCGTGACTCCCCACTTCTTCATCAACCCCATCCCGGGGCCTTCGAGTACCTTCGCCATGCCGCACTCTCCTTGTCTTTGAAAAACTGCGGTCGTCCTGCGAAAAGAGCAGCGGAGTCTAGCGGAATTCCCTAGCCGACACAATCCGCCAAACGGACTACCGACCCTTAACAATAGGCCTATCGGTTCCCTTCCCGTCAAACTTCCTAAGTGACTGAAATTACAAGAGAAGAACTTAGAGTCTAGGCGATTTGGCAGGAACCAGTCAATAGGTAAAAACAGCCTATTTCTTCTGGCAGAACGAATGATAAGAGAAGCGCACTACCGACCGGCGCGGGCGGCAACCGCAAAGGCAAGGAAATACCGGTCCAGTTCCTCAAGAGTGCTTCCGAATTCCTTGCCGCCCGACATGGCATCGCACAAAAACGCCCGGATACGGGAAAGTTCCTTGCGACGGCCGCTCCATCGCTTGTCGCTGAGTGTCAGATCGAGCAATTCCAGCGCCCGGAGGAAGGCACGTTCGCAGACCTCCGGATTGTGTCCGTGCCACCGCCGCATGCGTCCGACTTCGCTGCCGACATTGGCCAGTTGTTCAGCAAGCGAGAGTCGTTGCCATCCCCCAGCCGCTAGTTCCTTGTGTTGAATCGCCATGCTAATTTTCTCAACTCGCTTAGGCGATCACCGTCCGGATAATCTTGATGTTCATCTTACTGAATGTCCATGATCTAGCTTCTGCAGTGTCGCGTTTGTCCAATGGCTCGCCCCTACTTTCTCTGGCACAAAGGACAGTAAAACGAGCTGCGCTGGTCCGAGCCCAGCAACCGCTTGATGACACCGCCACAGCCGGAGGGGCAGCGCCTTCCTGCTTTACCGTAGACCAGGTGCCGCCGCCTGTAGCGCCCCTCGCTTCCGTCCGGCGCGAAGAAATCCCGCACGCTGGAACCGCCGTCCTTGATGGCCTGCGCCAGCACCTGCCGCATGACGCGGTAGAGCCGCCGCAGAGCCGGCTCGTTCACCCGTCCGGCCAGGCGTGCCGGGTGAAGCCTGGCGCGGAACAGGATCTCGTTCGCGTAGATGTTGCCGATGCCAGCGATGACCTGCTGGTGCATGAGGAGGGGCTTGAGGCGCCCGCGCCGAGTGCGGACGAGCGCGCAGAATTCATCCCGCGACACGGTTATCGGATCGCAGCCGAAGCGACGAGACACGAACTGCTCGAGACCGGGCTTGTCCAGCAAGTAGAGGCGCCCAAAGCGGCGCGGATTCCAGTAGCGGAGATCGGAAATCTGCCCGCCGTCCAGCGTGAGGATGAGATGCGTGTGTTTCTGATAGCGTTCATGCAAGGGGCCGAACAGTAACAATCCGGTCATGCCCAGCTCGGCGACGAGATAGCGCGTGTCGCCGTGGCGCTCGCAGGCCAGCGCCACGCTTTTTCCATGTCGCTCGACGCCGGCAATGCGCGCGCCGCGATACCACGGCAGCGAGGACAGTCCCTGCCGGACAATATCCTCACGGCCCAGCCAACTCTCTTTAATGATGGCTCCAAGGATGCGTTCCCGCAGCTGCCGCGCGACGACTTCCGCTTCGGGCAACTCAGGCATCTGTTCCCGGTCTATCTGGTTTGTTTGGTCTGTCTGGTCTATTCGGTCTTTGGGCAGACTGAACAGACAAGATAGCCCAGACGACTGAACAGACGATTCTCGCTTCTCTAGCCACTTAGCCTCATTTGGATCACCTGCCGGATAGTGTCTTCAAGCATAGGCAGCGGCGTCGCTCCCGGTCGTCGAGCTTTGAGCAACTGTGTGGCTTCGCTATATTCCATTCCCTGCACGCAACAGAGATAGGCAATTACCATCGATACGGAGCGGCCCATGCCCGCCCGGCAGCAGACCATGATTTTCTTTTTTAGCGCATGCTGCTCCAACCAGGCGACCGCCTCATAGACCTGCTGCGGAGTCGCCTGGCCGAATTCAACCAGCGGAATCCTGGTGAAGAGGACGCCATCCGGCGGCGGGATGTCATGCTCTGCGGCGAGAAACAGCACGCCCTCAACAAACAACGGCGGTTTCTTGGCGTCCTCGAGATTGCCGACTAATAGCGATTCAGTGACGTGATGCATGACGGGTATTATAGCGAGAGCCGCTTCTCCGGCGCGACTGATTTTACCCGCCTCCACTGAAAACC
>Ga0326597_10013788_pt1 | contig 10604 bp, 9 predicted proteins | sample RVTome_12_FD_203789 | JGI IMG/M metagenome (GOLD analysis project Ga0326597, IMG submission 203789) | Soil microbial communities from uranium-contaminated site in the Upper Colorado River Basin, Wyoming, United States - RVT100D185 | ecosystem: Environmental > Terrestrial > Soil > Contaminated >... | reverse complement strand
AACTCGGAGGCGCGCGTGACGTAGGCGCGGTACAGACGCTCGCGCAGCGGGCGGTGGTCCGCATACTGCATGACCGGCAGGTAGGATGGCGCGTGCAGCGTGAATTTCCAGCCGGGCTTGCCGTCCGCCTGCGCCGCTTCGCGCGCCGTGGCAAGCACGTCCGGCGGGATGCCGGCTGTTTCCCCCGCGTCGGTGACAAAATGGGAATAGGCGTTGGTTGCGTCGAGCAGGTTGTCGGAGAAGCGCGAGGACAGTTGCGACAGGCGCTCGTTGATCGCCTTGAAGCGGTTTTTCTGCTCGGGCGGAAGGTCGGCGCCGCCCAGCCGGAAATCCCGCAGCTCGTTCTCGACGATTTTCTTCTGCGCGCGCGTGAGCGCCCCGAAGCCGGGGTCCGCGCGCAGCGCCTTGAAGCGCGCGTGCAATCCCTCGTGCTGGCCGAGCTCCGTGTAGTACTGCGTCACCTTGGCCAGGTTGGCGTTGTACGCCTCGCGCAACTCCGGGCTGTTCATCACCGCGTTGAGGTGGCCCACGACGCCCCACGCGCGGTGCAGTCGCTCGTTCGCGTCCTCCAGCGGGCGGACGAAATCCGCCCATGTCGGCGCGGCAACCGGCGCCGCGACGCGCTCGACCACGGCGCGGTTCTCGGCGAGCAACTGGTCCACCGCCGGCGCGACGAATTCCGGCTTGAAATCGGCGAAGCGGGGCAGCCCGGAAAAGTCGAGAAGCGGGTTCATGCGCAGGACACCGGCCATCTAAAGGGAATATGGGCAATTCTAGCGAACTCAAGCAGTTCGCTTCGGACTAACGCTGACGGCTGACGGCTACTTCGATTCGTAGACGACCTGGCCGTCGACCAGGGTGAAGCGGACCCGGCCCTTGAGTTCGAAGCCGGTATAGGGCGTGTTCTTGCCCTGGCTCTTCAGCGACTCCGGCCCGACCTTCCAGTGCCGCTCGGGATCGAAAACGCAGATATCGGCGGTGCCGCCGGTCGTGAGGTGGCCGGCGTCGATGCCGAGCACGCGCGCCGCCTCCGAGGTGATGCGGGCGAGTGCAGCCGGCAGTTTCGTCTTGGATTCTTCGGCCCATTTCAGCGTGAGCGGCAGCAGCAGCTCGAGGCCGGTTGCGCCCGCCTCGGCCTCGGCGAAGGGCAGGTGCTTCACGTCCTCGTCCACCGGGGCATGGTCGGAGCAGATCGCGTCCACGGTGCCATCCGCGAGCCCCGCGCGCAGGGCGTCCCGGTCGCGCTGGCTGCGCAGCGGCGGATCGAGGCGGCTGTTCGAGTCGAAGTAGCCGATATCCATTTCGGTGAGGTGCACGTGGTGAACGGCGACGTCGCAGGTAATGGCAAGTCCCTGGCGCTTCGCCTGGCGCACCATCTCCACGCCCTCCGCGCTCGACAGGCGCGCGAGGTGGACGCGCGCGCCGGTTTCGCGCGCAAGGATCACGATCGTGGAAATCGCCACCGTTTCCGCGCAGACCGGTATGCCGGGCAGGCCGAAGCGCGTGGCGACCTGGCCATCGTGCGCCACACCGTGCCGCGCGATCGCCGGATCCTGCGGGCGCAGCCAGACCGGGAAGCCGAAGGTCGCCGCGTACTGCAGCGCGTGATAGAAGAGCTTGTTGTCTGCGAAGGGGGCGTCGGCCTGCGAAAACGCGACGCAGCCCGCGTCCACCAGCTCGGCCATCTCGGTCAAGTGCCCGCCTTTCAGGCCCAGCGTGAGCGCGCCCACCGGATAGACGCGAGCCTGGTTGAGGTTCTTCGCGCGGTACTTGAGCATTTCGACCAGCCCCGGCTCGTCCAGCGGAGGATCGGTGTCGGGCGGGCAGGCCAGGCTCGTCACGCCGCCGGCAATGGCGGCCTGCATCTCGGATTCGAGCGTCGCCATGTATTCGAAGCCCGGCTCGCGCAGGCGCGCCGCGAGGTCCACCAGGCCGGGGCATACGACGAGGCCCGTCGCGTCGATCACGCGGTTCGCGCTGTAGCCGCCGGGGGCCTCGCCGGTCGCGACGATCTTCCCGGCGGCGATGTAGACGTCCTTTTTCGCGTCCACGCCGCTCTTCGGGTCGATCAGCCGGCCGCCCTTGATGTGGATCTTCATGACAATGCAAAGTGCGAAGTGCAAAGTGCAAAGTGCGTTCGGCTTGGCCGCTTTTCATTTTGCATTTTGCACTTTGCGTTCATCACTATTTGTTGCCCGCCATGATGCTCATCACCGCCATCCGGATGGCGATGCCGAACGTGACCTGCGGCAGGATCACGGACTGCTTGCCGTCGGCGACGCTGGAGTCGATCTCGACCCCGCGGTTCATCGGGCCCGGGTGCAGCACGATGGCGTCCGGCCTGGCGACCGCGAGCTTGTCGTCGGTGAGGCCGTAGTACTTGTAGAACTCCTGTGCCGATGGCAGCAGCGCGCCCTGCATGCGCTCGTTCTGCAGGCGCAGCATCGTCACCACGTCCACGTCCTTCAGCCCCTTGCGCATGTCGTGGTAGACGTGGACCCCCAGCTGCTCGACGTGCGCGGGCAGCAGCGTCTTCGGGCCGATGACGCGGATCTCGGGGCAGCCGAGCGTGGTGAGCGCGTGGATCTGCGAGCGCGCCACGCGCGAGTGCAGCACGTCGCCGACGATCGCCACCCGCAGGCTCGAGAAGTCCTTCTTGTAGTGGCGGATGGTGTACATGTCGAGCAGGCCCTGCGTCGGGTGCGCGTGGCGCCCGTCGCCGGCGTTGATCACGTGGATATCGGGCGCCACGTGGCGCGCGATGAAATGCGGCGCGCCGCTCTCGCCGTGACGCACCACGAACATGTCCGCATGCATGGCGGACAGGTTGTCCACCGTGTCGAGCAGGCTCTCGCCCTTGGACTGGGAGGACACGGCGACGTTGAGGTTGATGACGTCGGCCGAGAGCCGCTTCGCGGCGATCTCGAACGTGGTGCGGGTGCGCGTCGAGGGCTCGAAGAACACATTGAACACCGAGCGGCCGCGCAGCAGCGGCACCTTCTTCACCCGGGTGCCGATGAAGGATTTCGCCGTGTCGAGGATCTGCCACAGGATCTCGGCCGGCAGGCCCTCCAGCGTCAGCAGGTGATGCAACTGCCCTTTCTTGTTGAGTTGCGGGTTGACGGGATTGAGCCACATGCTAGGCCGCCCTCGGGTTCAGCACGAAGGCGAGCCGCCCGTCCGGGCCGCGCGTGAGATCGATGACCTGGTCCGCTCCGACGTCCACGCGCGCGCCGAGGAACTGCGCGGCGATCGGCAGCTCGCGCCCGCCGCGGTCCACCAGCGTCGCGAGCCACACGCGCGCCGGGCGGCCGTAGTCGAAGAGCTCGTTCAGCGCCGCGCGAATGGTGCGCCCGGTGTAGAGCACGTCGTCGACGAGGATGAGGTCGCGGCCGTCGACTTCAAACGGGATGTCCGATTGCCGGACGTCGCGGCGCAGGCCGCGCGCCTCGTAGTCGTCGCGGTAGTAGGAAACGTCGAGCGCGGCGTGGGGAACGTTGGGGCGAAGCGCCTGGTGCACTCGCTCGGCAACCCAGACGCCGCCGGTGTGGATGCCAATCAAACCCGTTTCCGGCCCCACCGCGGGCCGCATCTGCTCGATCAGCGCCTTTAGCAGCTGCTCGGCATCAGGTAACGGGTTGCCGGGCATGTTTTGAGTGTTTTCGCGAGGCGAAGACTACCACAATTTAACCCGGAACTGTGAGGAAAAGCGAGAGACGCCGGGCGATAGACGAGAGGCGCGTCCGAGCATTCATGGACTCGCCGTTCCGTCTTTCGTCTCTCGGTTTTCGTCTATCGAGAAGAATGTCTCGAGTATGCGCTGGGCGGCAACGGCGTCGAGCCCGGCCTTCAACCGCGCGCCGCGCGCGCCGGATGCCCGAAGCATGCCCTCGGCCTCATGCGACGTGAGGCGTTCGTCCACGAGCACGGCGCGCAGCCCGAACCGGCCCTGCAATCGCTGCGCGAAACGGCGGGCAAGGCGGCCAACGGGGTGCTCGGCGCCGTCGGCGTGCGACGGCAGCCCCACGACCAGCAGCACGGGGCGCCATTCCCGGAGCAGCCGGTCGATCTCGGCGAAGCGCGCGCGGTTGTCGCTCGCCGAGAGGGTTGCTAGGGGATGCGCGAGCCGGGTCTCGAAATCGCCGACCGCGACGCCGATGCGCTTCGTTCCGAAGTCGAACGCCAGGACCGTGCCGGTCCTGGGAAAGTGCTGAGTGCTGAGTGCTGAGTCCTGAGTTACTTCAGGGCGAGGCTTCAGCTCCTTGCTCATCACTCTGCACTTTGCACTCAGCACTGGGATCAGGCGTGTCCGGCTTGTTCGGAGAGGCTCGCGAAATCGATGCCGAGCAGGCCCATGGCGGCCGGCAGCCGCTCGCCGGCCGACAGGTCGAAGATCACCTCGGGCTTCGCCCGCACGGTGAGCCAGGCGTTCCGGGCGAGCTCGTGCTCGAGCTGGCCGGCTGCCCAGCCGGCGTAGCCCAGCGTGACGAAAAGCTTCCCGGGACCTTCTCCCCGCGCCACGGCCTGCAGGATGTCCTTGGACGTGGTAAGCCCGATCTCGGAGCTCACCGCGAGCGTCGATTGCCACTGGCCCAGCGGCGTGTGCAGGACGAAACCACGGTCCACCTGCACCGGACCGCCGAAATGGATCGGGATCGACTTGAACTCCTCTCCCGCCAGCGGAATGCTTACCTGCTCGAGCAGCGCCTGAAGGTTCATCTCGATCGGGCGGTTGACGACGATGCCGAGCGCGCCCTGGTCGTTGTGCTCGCAGATGAACGTGAGCGTCTTCGAGAAATGCGGATCCGCCATCGCCGGCATGGCGATGAGGAAGTGATGCGTCAGGTTCATCTTCTGCTCGGCCATTCGGTGACTCCTTCCAGCGCATTGAACGGCGACCCGCCGTCCGTTCGGCTGTGCCGACCTGAGCCCGCTTGAGCAACTGCCTGGCGCGTCGAGCGGCGGGACGCCGTCCGCTCGAACGCGCCGGCCCGAACCAGCGCACCGTGTCTGGTTCAGGGACAATTGTAAAGGCGGCCGCCCCCCACCACAATCGAGGAAGGTCTTTTCCATGCGTCGGTACCCGACCGGCCCGTGCTGGATCCGTCGCGACCGGCGCGCCGGCTGAGGTCGACGGGGAGCGGGCTTGCCGTGGACCACGGCCCGCCGCGCACCAAGCCGCGCGGCTACTTGCGCCAGAACGTCGGCGTGAGCACGAGAAAGAAGGTGAAGAGCTCGAGCCGGCCGAGGAGCATCGCGAAGGCGCACACCCACGTCTGGAAATCGCTCAGCACCGCATAGTTGGTGGACGGCCCGACATCGTCCAGGCCGGGGCCGATATTGTTGAGGCAGGCAACCACGGCGGAAAACGCCGTCATGGCATCCAGTCCGGACAACGCCAGGATCAACGTCATCGTCACCGTGGTTGACACCCACATGAAGAAAAACGCGAGCACGGCAAAGATGACCTGGACTGGGACGGGCTGCCCCCCGATCTTGAGCGGCACGATCGCGTTGGGGTGCGCCAGCCGCTGGAACTCGCGGTAGACCTGGCGGAACAGCACGATGGCGCGGATCATCTTGACGCCGCCGCCGGTCGAGCCGGAGCAGGAAAGAAAAGTGCCGAGGAACAGCACCCACAGCGGCGCGAACACCGGCCACAGGCTGTAATCGGTGATGGCATAGCCCGTGGTCGTGCCTACCGAAATCGCGTTGAACGCGGCGTAGCGCAGGCTGGACGCAAAGTCCGGGTGGATGCCGTGGAAATGCAGGTATGCCGCGACGCCCACCACGCTCAGGCCGGCCACCAGCACGAAGTGGCGCGCCTCCGGATCGCGCAAATAGGCGGCGGGACTGCGACCCCGCAGCGCGATGAAATGCGTCGCGAAGTTGATGCCGGCGACCAGCATGAAGCCGATCGCCACCGCCTCGATGAGCGGCGAATCGTAGTGGCCGAAGCTCGCGTCGTGATTGGAGAATCCGCCGAGCGACAGCGTGGTGAAGCTGTGCATCACGGCGTCCACCCACGGCATGCCCGCCGCGCGGTAGGCAAGGCAGCAGGCGACGGTCAACGCCGCGTAGATCAGCCACAGCGCTTTCGCAGTCTCCGTGATGCGCGGGGTCAGGTGGTCCGCCTTCATCGGACCGGGGATTTCCGCCCTGAAGAGCTGCCGCCCGCCGACCCCGAGCAGCGGCAGCACGGCGACCGCCAGCACGATGACGCCCATGCCCCCCAGCCACTGCAGCAGTCCGCGCCAGAGATTCACCGAAGGCGGCAGCTTGTCGAGTCCGGACAGCACGGTCGCGCCGGTCGCGGTCAGGCCCGACACGGCCTCGAAAAAGGCGTCGGTGTAGGTCAGCCCGGGAATGGCGAGGAGCAGCGGGACCGTGGCGAAAAGCGCGCCGCCGATCCAGACGAAGACAACGAGCAGTATGCCCTCGTGGATGCCGATCTCGCGCCGGTAGCGGCGCGTGCCGAGCCAGGCCGCGAAACCCGCCGCGAAATTGACCGCCATCGAAATGCCGAACCACCGGTGGGTGCCGTCGCCGAGCACGTACGACGCGCCGATCGGGACGAGGTGCAGCAGGCTCATGCCCATCGCGATGATCCCGAGGAGCGGCGCGACCCTGAGTATCCAGTTCATGCGGCCAATATGCCTGAAATGGCGCTGCGGGCGGCTCCGGGTAGCCTACTTCCGCCAGAACGCCGGCGTGAAGATGACGAGGACCGTGAAAAGCTCGAGCCGGCCGATCAGCATGGCGAACGAGCATATCCATTTCTGGAAATCGCCGAGCGAGGCGTAGGTGGTCGCGGGCCCGACGTTGGCCAGTCCCGGGCCGGTGTTGGTGATGGAGGCGACGATTGCAGTCACTGCGGTCATGAAATCCAGGCCGGTCGCAAGGAGCAGAAACGTCATCACCGTGATGCTGGCGCCGTAGAGCGACATGAACGCCAGCACGGCGAAGACGATCTGGTTGGCGACCACCTTGCCGCCAAACTTGACGGGCACCTGGGCTTGCGGGTGCAGGAGCTTCACCATCTCCCGCAGTCCCTGCAGCAACAGGAGCTGCCCCCGGACCATCTTGATGCCGCCGCCGGTGGAGCCCGCGCAGGAAGCGAAGCAGCACAGGAACAGCATCAGCAGCGGCGCGAACGCGGGCCAAAGGTTGTAGTCGACGCTTGCGTACCCGGTCGTTGTCGCAATGGACACGACATTGAATGCCGAGTGGCGCAGCGACGCGAGAAAATCCGGATAGACGCCGTGCAGCCAGAGAAACGCGGCTATCAGGACCGCGCTCCCGAGCACGATCCCCACGAACCAGCGGGCCTCGGGGTCGGCTCGGTACGGCGCAAGGCTGCGCCGGCGCCACACGATGAAGTGGGTGGCGAAGTTCACGCCGCCCACCAGCATGAATACGACAGCCACGGCCTCGATCGCGGGCGAGTTGAAATGGCCGAAGCTCGCGTCGTACGAGGAGAAGCCGCCGGTGCTCATCGTGCTGAACGTGTGCATCAGCGCGTCGAGCGGCGTCATTCCCGCGAGCCAGTAGCCCAGCCAGCAGGCGGCGCTGAATCCGGCGTAGACCAGCCAGAGACCCTTGGCGGTTTCGGTGATGCGCGGCGTGAGCTTGTTATCCTTCATTGGCCCCGGCGTCTCCGCCCGGTAGATCTGCTGCCCCGCGATGCCGAGCAGCGGCAGCACGGCGACCGCCATCACGATGATGCCGACGCCGCCGAACCATTGCAGCAGGCAGCGCCAGGCGTTGATCGAGGCCGGCAGTTTGTCGAGGCCGGAGAATACCGTCGCGCCGGTCGTCGTGATGCCGGAGATGCTCTCGAAGTAGGCGTCGGTGAAGGAGAGCTCCGGCAGATACAGCATCAGCGGCATTGCCGCAAACGCCGGCAGCACCGACCAGACGAGCGTCACCAGCAGAAAGCCGTCGCGAATCTGCAGCTCGCGGCGGTACCGGAGCGTCCCGCCCCACATCAGCAGGCCGCCCGCCAGCACCGTGAAAAACGATTCCGCGAAGACGAGCAGCGTCGGGCCGCCATGCCAGATCGCCACCGCTACCGGCACGGACATCGCTGTGGCGAGCAGCATCACTGCGAGACCCAGCATGTGGACGACCGGCAGGGTGTTCTGCAGCAGCCGGTTGCGGGGTAGGTCGGGTACGGGGAGGGCGAAGGGCGGCGGGGTGGTCGGCACGCTCGCGGCGCTCGTCAAATGAAGCCGACGTCGACCTGGAACAGCTTTTCGATGCGCGGCACCATGCGCTTGTTCACGACGAACACGACGACGTGGTCACCCGCCTCGATCACGGTGTCGTGGTGCGCGATGATGACGTCGAAGTCGTCGCCATTGCCTTTTTCGGCGGAGATGGCATCGCCGCGCCGGCGCACGATGCCGCCGATGGTCGCGCCCTTCGGCAGGTCAAGCTCGTCGACGCGCCGGCCGACGACCCGCGAAGACTTCGGATCCCCGTGGACGACCAGCTCCAGCGCCTCGGCCGCGCCGCGGCGCAGCGCGTGCACCACCGCGCAATCGGCGCGGCGCACGTGCGCGAGCAGCGTGCCGATCGTCGCCTGCGCCGGCGAGATGGCGATGTCGATCTGGCCCGCCTGCACCAGGTTTACGTAGGAGCCGCGATTGATGAGTGCGATCACCTTGCGCGCGCCCCGGCGCTTGGCGAGCAGCGCCGACATGATGTTGGTCTCGTCGTCGTTGGTCACGGCGATATAGACGTCCATGTCCGAGATGTTCTCCGCGTCGAGGAGTTCCTCGTCGGTGACGTCTCCGGCCAGCACCAGGGTGCGGTCGAGATCGGCCGCCAGGCGCTCCGCGCCCGCCTTGCTGTATTCGATGAGCTTGACCTCGTAGCGGCCCTCGATCGCCTTCGCGATGCGCCGGCCGATGTTGCCGCCGCCGCCGATCATGACGCGCTTGACCGGCTTGTCCATGCGGCGCAGCTCCCGCATCACGTTGCGGATGTTGCCGGTGGCGGCGATGAAGAACACTTCGTCGCCGGCCTCGACACGCGTGCTGCCCTCCGGGGCGATCGGGGTGTCGTGGCGGAATATGGCCGCGACGCGGGTGGCCACCTTCGGCATGTGCTTGCGCAGATACTGGATTTCCTGCCCGACCAGCGGCCCGCCGTGAAATGCCTTGACGGCGACCAGGCTTACCTTGCCGTCGGCGAACTCGAGCACCTGCAGCGCTTCCGGAAACTCGAGCAGCTTGACGATGTAGTCGCACAGGATCTGCTCGGGGCAGATCGAGTGGTCCACCGCGAAATTCTCGGGCGAGAAGATCTCGGGATGGGAGAGGTAATCGGCGGAGCGGATGCGCGCGATCTTGGTGGGAATGTTGAACATGGTGGCGGCGAGCTTGCACGCGACCATGTTGGTCTCGTCGCTCTGCGTCACCGCGAGCAGCATGTCCGCATCGCGCGCCCCCGCCTGCTCGAGCACCGCGGGGTGGGCGGCGTTGCCGGTGACGGTGCGCAGATCGAGGCGGTCCTGAAGGCGCTTCAGTCGGCCGGGCTCGAGGTCGACCACGGTGATGTCGTTCGCCTCGGAAACCAGGCTCTCCGCAACCGTGGAGCCGACCTGCCCGGCTCCCAGGATCACGATACGCACTCGGATCCTTCCGCAAAAAGCGCGATTCTATTCCTGATTGCCCCCGGACGAAAGCGCGCAAGCCATGCGTGCGCGGCACGGCTCGAACGGCCCGGATGGCATAATTTCCCGATGAAAGCCGGGGGCAATATCCGTATCTATTTTTCCGGAGCGCTGCAGGAGGGCGCGGCCTGTCGCCTGCCCGGCGCGCAGGCGCACCACGTCACGCGGGTGCTGCGCCTCGCCGCGGGGGACGCCCTCACGCTCTTCAACGGCGACGGCCTGGAGTACGGCGGGGTAGTGGAACGCGCGTCGAAAGACGCGGTAACCGTGAAGATCCGCGACGTCCAGGTCTCGGCGGGTGAACCGCGGCTCGAACTCGTGCTCGGCCAGGCGCTGTCGAGCGGCGAGCGCATGGATTACACGGTGCAAAAGGCGGTGGAGCTGGGCGTGGCGTCCATTCACCCGCTCGCCGCGGGCCGCAGCGTCGTGCGGCTCGCCGCCGAGCGGGCGGCGCGGCGCGTGGCGCACTGGCAATCGATCGCGGTCGCCGCCTGCGAGCAATGCGGCCGCAACCGCGTTCCCGCAGTGGGGCCGGTCGTGGCGCTCGACGACTGGCTCGCGGACCGCGCCGCCCGCCGGACGGCGAGCCTGCGCGTGCTGCTCTCTCCGCGCGCCGACGCGCGGCTTCGCGACCTGCCGCCGCCGGACGGCCCGGTCGAGCTGCTGGCGGGCCCGGAAGGCGGCCTTACCGAAGAGGAGGAAGCGCAGGCGCGCCGCGCCGGCTTCGCGCCGGTCAAGCTGGGGCCCCGGGTATTGCGAACCGAAACCGCGGCGGTCGCGGCGCTCGCCGCGATGCAGACGCTGTGGGGCGATTTCTGAAGGCAGAAGGCACAAGGCAGAAGGCACAAGGCAGAAGGCACAAGGCAGAAGGCAAACCAGCCACCGGTCACCGGTCACGGGTCACGGGTCACCGTAATGGAGTGCG
>Ga0326597_10013787_pt1 | contig 10605 bp, 9 predicted proteins | sample RVTome_12_FD_203789 | JGI IMG/M metagenome (GOLD analysis project Ga0326597, IMG submission 203789) | Soil microbial communities from uranium-contaminated site in the Upper Colorado River Basin, Wyoming, United States - RVT100D185 | ecosystem: Environmental > Terrestrial > Soil > Contaminated >... | reverse complement strand
CGTTCACCTCCGCCTGTACCCATCGGTCTTTCATCGCCATGTGCAGCATGAAAGGCCGGTGCAGGTTCTTCGCCTCTTTTATGCGGTGTTCTATGTAGGTGCCGTAATACGCTACCGCGCAATCGATGTCGGTGCGGCAGCACATCAAGTAGCACAGCTTCCCGCCGAGGCAGTAGCCCACGCTTCCGACCTTGCCGTTGCCGCCGTCGATGGTGCGCAGGTAATGCATGGTGTCTTCCATGTCGCGCACGCCGAGGTCGTAGTCGAACTCGTAGTAGAGGTCGAATGCCTCCTTCACATGCTCGCGTTTGCTGTCCGAGAGCTCGACGCCCGGCTCCTGACGCCAGAAGAGGTCGGGCACGAGGCATACGTAGCCGGCCTCCGCGAACTCGCGCGCATGCACCCTCATGGTGTCATTAACACCCCAGATCTCCATAATAGCGATAACGGATCCAGCAGGCGTGCGCTCGGGATAGGCAATATGCGCCCCCATCTCACCATCCCGCAGCTTTAGCTTGATGCTGTCAGTTCTCATCTTTACTCCCTGATGCAGCGCCATGCGCTGCTTACAATCAGGTGAGGATACGCGCCAAAGGCGACCACGCAATTGGAATCAATAGTTTCGAAAATTGCTCTGTTCACAACCGTAGCTAGTATGCTACCAGTCACCGCGGGCTTTAGAGAACTAAGGGGGCTTCCATGCAAGTGCGCACATCACTCCGACTCTCACAACTTGTCTTCTCAGCTACTGTCTCTTTCCTGCTCTTTCAGCCATTTACCGCATCCGCGCAATCTTACCCGTCCAAACCGATCCTGCTAGTCCATGGTTTCGCGCCGGGCAACGCGATCGACGTCTTCAATAGGCCAATCGCGCAGAAGCTTTCAGAGGCACTAGGTCAACAAGTCATTGTTGACACCAAGCAGGGTGCAACTGGCACTATCGCGAACGACTTCGTGTCCAGAGCGCCGGCGGATGGCTACACGCTGCTAGCGGCCCCGTCATCGGCAATAGCTTCCGCGCCACATCTGTTTCCAATCAAATATGACCCGCTGGCTTTCACGCCGATCATCCAGATCGCCCAGTTTTCGTTCGTCCTCACCGCTCGGCCTGATTTTCCCGTCACCGGTTCCCGCGACCTCATTGCACTAGCCAAGAAGAAGCCAGGTGAGATAACGTTTTCGTCTCCAGGGCTTGGCACCGGTTTCCATCTCGCAGGAGAACTGTTCGCGTCGATGGCCGGCATCAAGCTCAGCCACATTCCATATAAAGGAGGCGGAGGCGTAGAAGTGGGCGACGTCATTGCGGGTCGTGTCGACATGATGTGGAACAGCCTCGGAGTGGTGCGGGGGCACATAGAGGCTGGGAGGCTTCGTCCAATCGGTACAACGGGCGCGAGCCGTGCGGCAGCGCTTCCTGACGTTCCCACTCTCGCCGAGACCGGTCTACCTGGCTATGAATTCGGTGGCTGGCATGGGATTTTCGGGCCGCCTGGAATGCCGCGGCAAATCGTCGATCTCCTCAATAAAACGATAGCGAAGATCCTTCGCGAATCACCCGAAATAAAAGACATATGGGCGAAATTCGCCATGGAGACCGTCAGCAATACGCCAGAACAGTTTGCCGAGCGCGTACGTAACGACTTTTTCCGTTTCGAGAAAATTATCAAGACGGTCGACCTGAAAAAGCCAAATTGACCGCCTCTAGACTTCAGCTCCTCCTTCTCGGGATGATGGGCAGAAGTAAGTACGACGCTTTGTCGCCACCGGCGTAAACCGTGTTCTTCGCGCCGTTATTGTAGTCGGCATGGTAGTGAGTGTAAGGCGCACTTCCTACGCCGTCTCGCGGTTGAATGTCGAGGCGCAACTTATGCCCTTTCTTGAACACCATGCAGGTGGGCCAGATCTCAATTTGGCACTCCACGGGCTTATCGGGCTCCAACCACCACCGCTCGTCGTGCGCATGATAAGGCCGGTATGGAAGTGATCGACTCTGATCGAGCTTACGGTGTGAAGCACGGAGCCATCCTTTGGTGACTGGAACTGGTTGGCCGTGTTGCCCCAGCTCCCAGACGTCGTTTTCCTCAGGGTCGATATTTCGGATAGTGGCGAAGATGTCCATATCTCTCGAAGTGCTAGACACCCACAAGTTGAGAACGAGCGGCCCTGTCACCTCAGTTTCGTCCTCCATCGGTGCCGTCTCGAATGACACCCCCGTCCGTGACGTGATCCAACCCGCGAGAGCAAGCAGTGGCGAAGAAGTCTCCCCTGGCTTCGATACACCGCTTGCGGAGTAGGTGGCCTCCCTTTCCTTCGTTGGTGGGGTAGCGACAAGCGATCCCTCGACGGCATCCATGGATTCAGATGGCTCACGAGCGATCTCCAGATACAACTTGGTCCATTCTGTTCGAGCAAGCGGCCACTCGTTCTCAAAACGGAATGGGTAGGGGTTTTTGCTCCCCCCTGTACGTATCTCTAGCTTCACTGGAGGTTCATCCATAATCCCCGTATCGATGCCCTTGAGCCAGTAGTCCATAAACCGGAGCTGGTCCATGCGCCCTTCTTCTGAATAGAACGGATGAATGTGCGTTCCCGTGTGCACGCGTAGTTTCTTGTGCTTAGAGGCTGCGTTCATGAATCCTTCAATATTGCCCCTCAGGTGTAGTGCAAAGCCGCTCCAGTTGCCCGCGCTATATAGCGGCGTCTCGATCCTCTCCCATCGCGCACTGCACATGCGCCAGTATTCGGAATCGAGATCGTTTCGCATGTAGTTCCATAAAAGATTGTTGTTGAACGCATCAGGGTTGTAAGTGCGCGGTTCGCCGAGAAGGTGATGACCCGCTTCGATGGCGAACAGCATGCAGAGGAATCCCATGGCAAAAATGCCGCCATGATAGGCTTGGTCGCGGTATTGGTCTGCGCGTGCCTCCCACGGAATTATGGCTTTTAGAGAAGGCGGTTTAAGTCCGGCGACGCGCCACTGTGAACTTGCGAGGTAGGAAATACCGAGAAGACCAATGTTCCCTGTGCACCAGGGGCGCCTTGCAATCCATTCAATGGCGTCGTAATAGTCCAGTGCTTCTTGATACGAGCTCGGTTCAGATTGACCAGGCGACTTGCCGGAGCCCCGTGTATCGATGCGCACCAAGGCGTAATCGCGCGGGCACCACCATAGGGGATTCGCCGCCTCGAAAACCATGTACGGATTGGGCTTCTCCTCTAGGTCTGCAGGCGGGCGCCACAACTTGTCCTTCTGATAAATGCCCAGACTGAGGATAGCTGGCACACGCTCGCCCGCGCGGTCCGGTCGGAACACGTCTGCGTAAATTAGCGACCCATCCCGTAGGGGGATCTTGACGTCCTTCTCCACCACGAGCTCGCACTCGCGTGGCTGGGACACGTTATGTGGCATATGAGTAAACGTTTCTAAGGTTGTCTTGCAGTCGCTTCACACCGAGCGCGAGGCGTTCAGCGCCTTATCAGCCGGCTTTCAAGCCAGTCGCCTATGTACGCCACTCCGATGCTTGCATTATCGATTTGACAGTGATGATAGCCGCCCTCCTCGCGGGTAAAGACTTTAAGCGTCTTGTCTTCAGAGCCAATCTTTTCAATGCAGAGTTGCGCGAGCGAAACTGGTACCTGCGCATCGCCCTCTCCATGCACCACGAGGAATGGGCAGCGGATTTTCTGTACCACTCCATCGAGCCTGAACTGCTCGAGTCTCTTCATGGCTTCCTCACGCGACCCCACATTGAGAATCCACAGGAGATGTTCCCATGGCACGGACATTGATGGTTCGGCACCCTGATCGATCAGGTCGAAACGTTTCTTCCATGTCGCCCAGTAATCCCACTGCGCGCCCCAGGCGACGCAGCATGCAAAGCGCTGCTCAAATGCGGCAGCACGCGGGGCGTAGTAACCGCCGAGACTGATCGCCATAACACCGATGCGCTCGGGATCGAATTCCGGCCGGCTTGCCAGATACTCGTAAGCCGCGGTGCCGTAGCGCTCCGTCTCGTGGTGTAGGTAGAGCCCACGGAAGCGAGCGCTTTCACCGTTTCCCGGACCGTCAACAATCAGGCAGGCGATGCCGCGCCGGGCCAAGTCAGGAACACCCTTGAAGTATTGGATCTCCTTCGTGATATCGAAACCATCAAAGAAGACCATGGCAGGCACAGGACCCGGGCGGCCTCGAACGGGAGCGGCATGCACGAGTATTCCGGGCAGCGACACTCCTTCGTACGGCACCTCGATGTGCTCGATCCGCGGCGTTGCAAGTAGGCTCGCGCCATCCCGGAAGCAATCAACTCCTCGCTTGTATGCTGCAAGTCCCTCCGATTTGGGCTGGAGGAAGCGTTCTCCGACGTGATAATAGGTAGCCGCTCGCAAGAGATACGCAGCAGCACTGACGTTGTAACCTTCGGACAATCGCTTACGTCCGGCACTCTCGACCTTCTCTGCCTCACGCACCCACTCCTTAAACCAGGCCTTGTCGTCACCCACACGTGACTTCAGGCGGAGTCCGATGCGATTGATCTCCCCAATCTCCGCTCCCCCCCACGGTGCCGTGTTAAGGGCAATCAAAAGACCATGCGACCATCGATAGTCTTCCGGGAAATAGACGAACGAAAGATCCGGCTGCTCGCCCGCAGGCATGTTCATTTGCATGTTCCTCTTCTATCCAACGAGGCGATTCTAAGGGAACCGACGCAGCAACCCCAGTTGGGGAGGCGCGTCGAACCAACAGTGGTATCGCGGGGGGGCATCGTCCAGTAAAGCCAGCGGGCTGGAACTGTAATTTGTCTATGAAATGGTGCGTCGAGTTCGATTGTTGTCGCCATGTCCACCAGCTACGCCTAAGCAGGAGCGCGGGACGACCCGAGAACGGTGGGCGGGGCGTTCGGCTAAGCCGGCCTGGAAAGGTTTAGCTCCAGCAAGCGATCGAGAATTTCCTCATCGGGGAGGTCCCGGGGTGCTTGGATCTGTGATGGCCGCATTCAACTTGCCGGCCAGTCCATTTCGTCGATGGGACCGGTGCTCGCATCCGCCTCGTTAAGTAGCGGCTGCAACACGGACGGTATCGCGAGTCGTTTTGGTGTTCCCGAGTCTGTCACGGTGCCGCCTAGAGAGCAGGCGGAGGTACAAACATCACATCGTCTGCAACGGTGCTAGCAGACGCGCTTTCGCCACACCCAAGCCCTCAGGGGTAGCAGGCCTACAACGGGCGTCCTGGGAACTAGGGTGCGCGTCCTCTTTCGAGCCGATTTCCGGGTAGGGACGTTACCGCCGCTGTCCGGTAGGGGTGCACCCATTACAAGCCCTCCGGCCTCTGGAGCCGGCTTCGCAAACGACCGTCAATCCCTTGGCTGAACGTAGCGGTCAGGGGTGCCGCTCTATAAAAGCCGAACCGCAGGCGCTCTAGGATCCTCGCCTCAGTCCCCGCACCAGTCCCCGTTTGCACCCCGGCAGCCCCGCTACTCACTCGCCAACCGTGGGATTGCACCCCGTCTGCGTATGGATGCGCCTCGCACGCGAAGGCGAACGGCCCGCATAACCCATTCCCTGCCCTTGGAATCCCCGAAACCTAGCATCGTTCTTCGGCGCCGAAATCGGCCCGTGAGTTTGGGCAGACGATAGCTCGCGCAATGCGGGTCTAATGAGCAAACAGCAACGCTAGAAACGCATCGCACGCATGATGTCCTGCGCAGCGCGATACCCCTGAATTGATTGTATAGCGGCATCGGTTGCTGCTGGCATATCCGCCATTCTCGGAATGGATGCACCGCTCGACGAACTCAATTGATGAGTCGGCCTGCCTGAGCATGCCGTCACGAAGTCTTGCGACCCCAGGCCCGGTTCTCTTTCTGTCCGGCTGACAGGTGATCACAGTAAATACGGTTAGCACGTGCCATAGCGTGTTTATCGCGTGATCCGCTGTGCCAAGCATCTCGTATGCCCGATCAAGATGCGCTGAGCGATCCATTGCGGCCTGCATGCTGCTTGGGTCGCGCATCTGTCTGATTGCCTCGTCCATGCCTTGTGACAGTGTGATTAGGCTCCTACGCTGTTCGTTGGCATGCTGCATTCGTTCGAAGAGTTGATTTGTCTGCTGAACGATCCGCTTGTTTATGTGATGCTCTGGCGTGCCTTCGCGAATCAAGTCTATTTCGTACTCCAGAATCTGGACAATCTTTTTGCTAGCCTCAAGCTGCTTTTCCATGCCGCGCCGCACGCCAGCCTGACGCTGCTTTTGCGTTGCTCGAGGCGCATCCAGTAACAGGTTTGCGAGCCACTCATAAAACAGCGCGCGCGCGCTTTCGATATGCGATTGTTCTAGCAAAGCGGCGAGACCGCTCGGCTGCGAAGCCGCCGTTTCCGGCGGGTACATCGAGCGCGTCCATAGCAGCATGTCGGAGAGGCTTATGCCCTTTTCCTTCGCTTCCCGCTGTAGAGACTCAATGTGCGCTTCGAATAGTTTTCTCGCTCTGCTCATGGGCGTGTCCCTTCACGCTCGCCCTTCGGTGTCAATTCTTTCTCTTAGTCTCTTCGAGATAAGCGATGATCACCGACATCTTTTCGCTCATATCTCTATTCACCGCGATGACGACGTTCGCAAGCGACCAATATAGGAGGAAACCCCCGAACAAGATCAACCCAATTCCCTGCAACGGGTAGAGAACAAGGGTTACTACGCCGACCAAGCAAGCGATCCCGGCTGCGAAGTAGAACGCTTTAACGTGCAGCATTGTCCTTTCGGCTAGGTCTGACATTTGGCGCTCCCTATTTTTCGGGCCATTCTCGATCTTTACCATTGCTGTCTCTGTAGTAAGCGGCGACTTCCTGTTCTTCGGCATCGGGAAATTGGTGCTTATCGAATTGACGCAAAGACACAGCGAGTGCCGCCAACGTGCGCGGTGCGCCTCCTGGACTTACATGCACATGCTCGCGCGCTTGCTCAAGCAACTCCGTAAGCTTGTGAATGCGAACGTGGCCGTTCGTGGCAACGTAGTAAGGCGAAAAACGCCAGAGCGTCCATTTCGATTTCTCTTGATCGTAGATTGGGATTCGCCATCTTGGGAGCTGCTAAAGCCGTCTATGGGCCGGAAATTCATATGTTCCTTAACGATCGTCTCTTCTGCAGTTCCACCGTCACGCAGGGTTAGGAGCTGCAGGATCAGGCTGTAGTGAGCTTTTAGGTAGGGCATTTCTTTTGCATCATCAATCCGCGCAAGCGCTTCTATTAGCGCGTCGTGCTTGCGGTGCAATTCTCGAAGTGACAAGTCCTGATCGCGCCGAAGACCGGCAAGCTCGGAAGCTAGAGCGCCTAGACGGTCATCCGCCGCTGAAATTTTGGCGCTCCACCGTTTCAGTGCTGGTGCGATGGCGAAGAAATAGAAAGCTAGGCCAGGCGGCCATTCAGCCAAAATACTTGCACGTCATACGCTCGACCACTTGCCTCGTATGCTGGTCGGAAAGGTGGGCGTAGCGCTTCACGCTGCCTTGCGTGTTGCCGGCGTAACGCTTAGCCGTAACCCCGTTGCGTCCAGGATCGCGGCGAGGCTCTTTAGCTGCGGATTACCGCGCTTTGAAAGCGTGCGGTACAGCGCTTCTCGGTTAAGCCCGGTCTTCTCGGCTATGCGCGCGATGCCGCCGCGCGCCTCTGCGACATTACGGAGTGCCTGGAGAAGGCCGGCCGGATTGCCTTCGTCGATGGCCGCCTCGACGTAGGCCGCCGCGTTCTCGGCATCTTTCAGCCAATCGAGAAGCTGCGGCCGGTGCGGCACGCTAGCCGGGGCGCTTGCTCTTCGGCTTCGTCCTTTCCTGATAGTCACGCCAATGCTCCTTCGCTCGCTTGATGTCCGGTTGCTGCTTTCGCTTATCGCCACCGCAGAGCAGCAGGATGATCCGGTCGCCTGCGCGCGCGTAGTACACGCGGTAGCCCGGGCCCCAGTCGATCCGCAGCTCCCATACGCCCTCGCCGACCGGCTCGCAATCGCCGAACAGCCCGCGCTCGATCCGGTCAACGCGCGCCTGTATTCGCGCCTGAGCCTGCCGGTCCGCGAGCGCCGCGAACCATTCCGCGAACACGTCTGCGCCGGCAGCGCTGACGTAGTGGCGAACTTCAAGCGTCATTGTAGCTTAGAAGCTACTGGGAAGCGAGCTGCCGGCAGCGCTTGTGGGGCCGGGGTCCCCGAATGGCCCCCGGCCCGCCGACAAAGCCCCCCGGGGCTTCCATCCCGCGGGCCGTTCAGCCGAAATACTTGCGCGTCATGCGCTCGACTACAGCGCCGGTGTGCTGGTCGGGCAGATGCGCGTAGCGCTTCACCATTTGCAGGGTGCGGTGGCCTAGCACTGCGGCAATCTCGGCCGTAGTCGCGCCGCTCATGGCAAGGTAGCTAGCGGCGGTGTGTCGCAGATCGTGAAAGCGGAAGTCTTTAATCTTCGCCGCCTTGAGCGCCGCATACCAGAACTTGTCGAACCAAACCGGATCGTCGCCGTCGCTCGCAAATACCTGATCGTTATCGAGTCGGCGGACCTTGCCATGCTCGCGCAGCAACTCGGCCCCTTCGGGCACGATCGGCACGCTGCGCCGGTCGCCGTTCTTCGCGTTATGAAGCACGGCAACGCGCCGCTCCAGATCTATGTCCTGCCAGCGCAGGCCGAGCAATTCCCCGCGCCGCACGCCCGTTGTGATGGCAAACAGCACGATCAGGTAAAGCGGCTTGTACTCGGACTTGCGGCAGGCATCGAGCAGCGCCGCCCGCTCATCGTCGGAGAGGTAGCGGACGATCCCGCGCGGCTCGGGTTTCTTGCTGACTCGCGCCAGCGGGTTATTGGGTAGCCAGTGCCATTCCTTCACGGCATTGGTGAAAGCCTTGCTGAGTGCCGACAGGTAGCGGTTGACGGTGCCGGGACTCAAGCCTTCCTTGCTCTGTAGCTGGTCGCGGTGCCGGCCGATCAGGTCAGGGGTGAGCGTGGCGAGCGTATAGGCGCCGAGCTTTTCCTTCCACCATCCGAGGATCACGCGCTGCCGGTCGTAATCGTGCGGCCGGTCGATCTTCACGGCCTCTAGCTGGCGGTCCACCAGCTCGGCCAAGGTGTGCCGCTCGGCCTCATGTTGCGGGAAGTACCGGCGCCGGCTCATGTCGGCCTCGGTTTCCCGGGCCCACTTGTCCGCGTCAGTCTTGCGCTCGAAGGTCGCCGTTACCGGCGGGAAGCCGCGCCGTCGAATCTGCGCGCGGTAGCTGGTGCGTTGCTTGCCCTCTTGGTCGGTCCAGGCCCGCCTTTGAATGCTCGCCATGTTTGCGCCCCTTTACTGTGGATAACCGGCGATTTCTGCTACTGATTGTGCCGGAAATGTGCCAAAGAGCGAAAGCCGACCGCGCATATCCAAATTACGTTACTGATTTATAAAGTGGGCCGGCTTGGATTCGAACCAAGGACCAAGGGATTATGAGTCCCCTGCTCTGACCGGCTGAGCTACCGGCCCGTATGGAAAGAGCTTACTTCGCCAGCGCCCGGTCGAGGAAATCCAGGCGGTCCTGGCCCCAGAATATTTCGTCCCCGACCACGTAGCTCGGCGCGCCGAAGACGCCGCGCTCCAAAGCTTCCTGCGTGAAGGCCTTGTACTTCGCTTCGTCGCCCTGCGTCACGCCGTGCCTGGAACCGATTTCCTGGAGGACGGCGCTGTCGGCGAGATCGCGGTCGTCCTTCCACAGGGCGGCGAGGAGATCGCCCGCGAGCGCCATGCGCTTTCCCTCCGGTGCGGCGCAAATGAGGTGGGCGGCGGGATTGGCGTTCACGGGGAAGTGCTTCGGCTGAACCACGAGCGGCAGGCCGAGGAATTTCTTCCAGCGCTCGAGCTCCGCCAGGCGGTAGGCCTGGCGCTGCGGCGCGCGCTTGCCGATCGGCAGCCCGCCCGATTGCGGGAAGATCACGCCCAAGTCCACCGGTTTGACGTTCACCTTTGCGCCGTGGCGCTTCGCCAGATCATTCAGCCTTCCATGACCCAGATAGGTCCAAGGCGAGGCGGGGGACATGTAGTAGTCGATGGTCTTCATAAAAGAAGGGCCGCTCGCGCGGCCCTCGAGAAAAAACGTGGTCCGTCCCTGATTAGCCTTCCTGGTCGAGGAAGCTCTTCAGCCGCTCGGAGCGCGAGGGGTGCCGCAGCTTCCTCAGCGCCTTTGCCTCGATCTGGCGTATGCGCTCGCGCGTGACGTCGAACTGCTTGCCGACCTCCTCCAGCGTGTGGTCGGTCGACATCTCGATGCCGAAGCGCATGCGCAGCACCTTGGCTTCGCGCGGCGTGAGCGTGTCGAGCACCTCCTTGGTGACGTCGCGCAGGGACGCGAAGGTCGCGGCGTCCGAGGGCGCGAGGGTCGACTGGTCCTCGATGAAATCGCCGAGGTGCGAGTCGTCGTCGTCGCCGATCGGCGTTTCCATCGAGATCGGCTCCTTGGAGATCTTGAGGATCTTGCGGATCTTCTCCTCGGGCATCTCCATCCTCTGGGCGAGGGTCGCCGGGTCGGGCTCCTGCCCGGTCTCCTGCAGGATCTGCCGGCTGATGCGGTTCATCTTGTTGATGGTCTCGATCATGTGCACCGGGAT
>Ga0326597_10013786_pt1 | contig 10605 bp, 10 predicted proteins | sample RVTome_12_FD_203789 | JGI IMG/M metagenome (GOLD analysis project Ga0326597, IMG submission 203789) | Soil microbial communities from uranium-contaminated site in the Upper Colorado River Basin, Wyoming, United States - RVT100D185 | ecosystem: Environmental > Terrestrial > Soil > Contaminated >... | reverse complement strand
CATATAAGAATATGAAGAGAGTTGGAAGTCTTAAAAATTCTGAAAAACTATTTTATAATGCATTGACACTTCCACTTCACAAAAATTTAACTCAAGAAGATCAAGAAAATATTTGTAAGATAATCAATAAAACTCTAAATGGTTAATATTAGATTAATTTTCTAATACTTTGTAATTCATTTGTAACAAAAATTTTAATCCATATTTCCAAGGCAAGAATAGAAATCAATCTATTTAGATATCTTATATCACCATCAAGTTCAACTTTATCAAATGCTTTTACAATCCAATCATAATTTATTAGATTTTTTTGATAGATCTGAGATTTTTTGTTTAATAAGAAGGATTGACAAATGTTTTTTCCATTTTTCTGCCAATCAAAAAGTAAGCTAGGTGAAAAACCTTTTTTTTCTTCAATATGATCTATCCCTAATCTTTTAGATATTGCTCTTAACACTAATTTTCCTTTATTGTTTTTATCATCATATTTTTGATGTAATGGTAATTTTTGTGCAAAAGTTATCAAAGATTTGTGTAAAAATATAGGAGTACTTTTGATTTTGTAATAGTCAGATATTGCTTTGCCAGTAGGTATAAAATCAAACATTAATTTTCCATTAAAATCTGCTAACATGACCTGTGATATAGGATGTAAATTATTTTGAAAAGATGGTTTATAGTAATTATAAATTTTATTCCAATTAAATTTGATTTTTTTACTGAACAAATCATTTTGATCAGGAACCCAATCTCTGTTATGACACTCAAGATACTTTTTGGTTTTTTCTAACCAATTATCCTTTGGCTTTAAAAGATGATTAAATTTATTATAACGAAAAACATATCCGCCAAATAATTCATCAGCACCATCACCAGTTACCAAAAAATTTGTCTTCTTTTTAGCTTCTTTTGCAATAAGATGATTATATGTATTCCATCTAGGTCTCTTTGAAATAGATATAATCTCAGGCATGTTTGTAAACATCGAATCCATGTGAATTACTTTAAATTCTACAGAGAATTTATCGGCAATTTTTTTTGCTTCAATTGATTCATCAAATCCATTTTCAAAAACCCCGCATATAGCAAATATTCTTCTGTTGGGAAAGGATTTTCTCAGCATTGCTAAGCATATTGATGAGTCAATACCACTGCTAAGCGAAATTGCTATTGGCTTGTTGTCATCTGGAATGGAGTTTTTTATGGATGATATAAGAAGATTTTCAGTTATATATCCATGAGGATCATAAGTTTGTATTTCAAAGTCTTTCCAAGTTGCTAAATGAGACGAATTTATTGAAGGATCATATCTAATGGTAAGATAATTATGAATTTGTTTTTTGTTAATTTGCAATTATTTTTCTTATTTCAATGAAGTAATTATTGTTTCAGGTTATACTAGAAGTTTTTATAACATAACATGCATAGCCACTTTCTAATTCTTTGATATATTTTATATTTAGATTAAATTCTGTACACCAAGACAGTATTTCTTCTTCTGAGTGTCGCCAACAATATTTTGGGTGATACCAATCAACATTAACAAGATTAGAATAATCATATCCCCATGAATCTTTCCAAAAACATTTGAAAAAATAATCATAAAAAAACCTCTGAAGATCATATGTGCCCTTTTTTATTCCTAATAATTCTATATCAAATGGGATGGTAATGTGAACATTTTTTTCATGTATCAACTTTCCAAAATCAGTAAGAAATTTGATTTTTTGCCAGGCTTCATCATAAGATAGATCAGAAATTTTTGAACGAATATAGTCGTCGGAAAATTCTCTAATCGGTGATTTTTTTTTATATATGTAAAAAATACAAAAACCACCAATTTTTAATTTCTTTAAGGAATTTTTGAGAGCAATTTTTGTATCAGGCGTATGATGAAAAACACCATTACTAACAATAACATCAAAACTTTCATCACGATAAGGAAGCTTATTGATGTCAGCCTGAGAGAGAATAGGATTTAAGATTAAATTTTTTAGATTTGTTTGAACACGATAAACTGCTTTTGAAATATCTACTCCATGGAATTCTTTGGCCTGTGGACCCCATAATCTAGAGGAGGAACCACTGCCAATTCCTACTTCTAGAATAATTTTATTATTAAAAATTTCCAAATCATTTTCATCAAAACCCATCATTTCAAGATAAGTGGGTTTAATTTTTTCATTAAATTCATTATCATCTTGACCAAAATCACTCTGTGTCCATTTTTCTCCGAAAGACTCTTGAACTTGTTTTTGAATAAGATCATTTACATTATCTACAAAGTTGGGTATGCCATTTGAAATAGAATATGATGAATGTTTTGAAATAAGATTATGTCCATCGAAGTTTAAAACTTCATTTGTTATAGGATCAACCCATGGTATTTTCCGATCAGATATTTCCATTGCTAATCTAAAGTTTTAGTATATTATTAGTTATTCATAGACTGAAATTATAAAGTTATTATTTAAAATATTCAAACTCTACACTTTTTCCTTTGACTTTAACTTTGCCTACAATCTTTGCTGGAGAACCAAATGCGATTGAATATGGAGGAATTTTAGAATTTACAAAACTCAATGTTCCAATAATACTTCCTTGTCCAATACTAGAACCCATACTAATTACAGAGTAAGGACCAATGTAACAATTATTACCTATTCTAACAGATTTTTTTTCATATTCAGCTTTTCCACCACTTAGAGCCCATTTTACAGTGTTATGAGTATAGATTTGAACTCCGCTGCTTATACTACAAAAATCTCCTATTGAAAGTTTTCCACCACTACCGTCAATAATGGTGTAAGGACCTATCCAGGTATTTTTCCCAATTGAAACTTTACCATAGACATAACTATTATCATATACGTTACTGCCTTTTTTTCCGTTCAAAAAATTTGCTTTTTCCCATCTGTCAGAAAATAATTCATTAATAGGAAGAACTCGATTCCATTTTTTTTTTACTTCTTTTTGTCTTTTTTTATATAACGATATTAAATCTGAATAGAGCTTGTCTGAGGCATTAGATTTTTTTTTCATAATAATATTGAGAAAAATGTACTAAATAAAAAGTGTCTCGGTATAAATTTAGGAAATGGGAACTAGAATTATCATAAGTTAGAAAAAGTACATTGTTTTTTAGATTTTGATAACGTGATATCTAAAGTTAGTTATATGTTAAGTCTTGAGAGTATTAACAATTGAGTAACTTTATCTTAGAAATATTAATTGGATTTTTATCAATTATTTGATAAAAATGTATTCTAATTTGAATGGTAAATTAGAAATTCATTTCATTTTATAGTTGTTTAATTTAAAATGCAGTATAAGATAAAGTAATTAAGCAAATTTGAATTTTAAAACAATTTACTTTCTAAAACAATAATTTTCCAATCATCAAATATATATTAGTTAAAAATGAATTATTTGTGAATAAATCTTTTCATTATAAATGTAATTTTAGTTATGATCATTATTTTGAGGTTTTAGATTATGCAAAAAAGGAAGAATATCATATTGGACCAATTAAAGACTACATGAGATTAAAAAAAGAGAATAAAATCATACTATTAAGACATGATGTTGATTTTTCACTATATGAAGCCTTAACTCTAGCAAAACTAGAAAATAAAAAGAAAATTATTTCTACATATTATTTTTTACTTCAATCTACAACTTATAATGCACTAGATTCTAAAACAAGTTCATTAATTAAGCAAATTGCAGAATATGGTCATGAAATCGGTTTACATTATGATACTAGATTGGCAAAAAATAAACAGGAATTACTAAAACAGATTGATATGATGTCTGGATTATTAGAAATGATAGCAGGAAAAAAGATTTTTTCTATAGCTCAACATAACACTACAATTTCACCAGCAATGGATACTACAAGTAGTAAAAAATTTCTTGATGCAAGAAATCCCTCAATTCTAAAATCGTTATCATATATTAGTGACAGCGTACAAAATTGGCGTAGTGGTTGTATGTGTAATCACATAGGAATTGTTGATAAATTACAAATTTTAACACATCCAATTTGGTGGAATAAAAAACCAGCATTACGAACCGATATTCTTAAAGTATTAGAAACTGATAAAAAAAGTGATCTAAAAAAAATGTATTATGAGACTTATCTTCAACATGATAATTATATAAAAAATTTAAAAGAAGGTAAAATTACATAATGGATGAGAAATCAATTAAACTATCTGATATTCTATCTCTCTTAGATAATCCAAGATGTATTTTGAAAAATGGAACTGATTTTTTAATCACAGGTGTGAATTCTATCGGTAATTCGAATTTAGGAGATATTACTTTCTGTACATATGTAGGAGAAAAAGGTAGAGATTTAATTCGTTCATCAAAGGCTTCTGTGATAATTTGTCAAGAATTTTTGAAAGATGAATTAGCTGGAATTTCTTCTGATTTGATCTTTGTCAACAATCCCAGGTTATGGTTTTTAAGAGTCATAAAATTATTTCATCAAGAAAAACAAAATGAGGGAATACATAAAACAGCTGTTGTAGAATCTAAAAATATAGGACACGGTGTGTATATAGGACCTTTTTCATATATTTCTAAAGATGTTGTGATTGGAGACAATACAATAATTATGGGAAATGTGTGTATTTACAATAATACAATCATAGGAAAAAATGTCAAAATAGAATCTGGTACAGTGATAGGAAGTGATGGTTTTGGGTTTGAAAAAAATGAAAATAATGTTTATGAGTTTTTCCCACATATTGGTGGAGTTGAAATTCATGATGATGTAGATATTGGAACAAATGTGTGTATCGATAAAGGGGTGTTTGAGAACACTGTTATCTCTGAAGGGACTAAAATTGATAATCTTGTTCATGTAGCACATAATGTAAAAATTGGGAAGAATTGTTTAATTGTAGCTCATGTGGTTTTAGGTGGTAGTTGTATATTGGAAGATAATGTGCATGTAGCAATGTCGGCAGTTATAAGAGATGGTGGTATTGTCATTGGTAAAAATTCATTAATTGGCATGGGTTCAGTAGTAACAAAAAATATACCAGAAAATTCAACTGTGATAGGTATTCCTGCAAAACCAATTTGAGTATTTTTGGAGTCTGAATTTTAAAATTACATACTAAGAACAGAAAGGATAAACAGTAAGAAAAAATATTTTGGGGTTCCGGGACAAGTGGGAATGACAAATAAGGATGGAAGTGTATTAATAATAACTGGTGATGAAGCTATAAAAATTATTAAAGTGAATTTTGAAAATGAAGAAGAAACAGATGCTAGAAATATTCTAAATTCAAGTAAAATTCGATTGTGATAAAAATGGATGATTTTTCTGGAAAAAATAAAATCTGTATTTACTTGGAAAACTTTTTGAACATATAAAGAATGGAAATCTTTTAGAATATCTAAATAAGATCACTGAATAGATAGGATCATCTCAAAATTTGTTAATACAGAGATTCATACAATATATCTGATTAATTGTATTTAGAATTATTGATTTTCACATATGTTATTTATTAGATCACTATTCAATGATTTTGGATTTCATTGTATCAATAGAGTCACCATTTAAAATTGAGTGATAAATTGTTTTCAGATTTATTGAAAACGTATGTGGTGAATGGTATTTCATAGTCCATACTCTACCTTGTTTACCAATTATTTTCCTTGTTTTTTCATCTTTTAACAGTTCTAGACTAGTTACGATATCTTTTGGTGTAGAGACAGAAATGATGGGTGGAATTTCTGAATATGCCCGTTGATGTAAGTCTAACTTAATGTACGTTATCACAGGTTTTTCACAAAGCATGGATTCAAGGGCTATTGAGCCCATTGAACCCACAATGAATTGATCTGCAACTACATCACATATGTTATAATATTTCAATAGATTATGTCTATTTAGTGGTCCAGAAATAAATTGGACATGATTTTCAATTTGTAATTTTTTGATTAATTCTTTTGTTTTTATTGAATCAATTCCACGATCAACAATTAACAAAAGAGAATTAGGATTTTCTTTTGAAAATTCTGCAAAGCCTTTGATCAGAATATCATTTCCTTTTAATTTCCAAAATAAACTTGCTGGATGAAATATAACAAATTTATTTTCAAATTCAGATTGACATAAAATAGGTTTAAAAAAATTCATGTCCCATGGTAATGGAAGAAATATCCAATTTTTGAGATTTAGTTTGTTAATTGTATCAATATGATCTGGTTGCGCAGTAATTACAACTTTAGCTTTACGATAAGCTCTACGTAACAGTATTCCACGTATAGAGTTAGATATTGCTAGTTCTCTAAGATCACTTCCTTGTGCATAAGCTACATATTTTTTATTTGAAAATTGAGAAAAAATTGGAAATTCCACATATGCATGTATAAGATCATATTCCTTGTTTCTCATTAATTTTATAATATCAAATTTCCAAGATTTTTTAGATTTATCAAAAAAATGAATCCAATCAGGATATGAGTTTTGTAGTGATGGATCAATATCTAATGGATTCGACATAATTGGAGGATTTTTTTCCATAAGCAAGTCGACATCCAAGCCATCTTGTCTTAACTGATTTACAATAAAATATCCCAGATTTACCATGTTTCCTGTATGAAGTATTCTCACAAATTAATTTTATAGAGATCGGTTATTAATATTAGAATCAACAATTTTGGTAAAAAAGCAGAATGTATTGATATGAGTAAATGAAACAAAGTGTTTTAAAGTCAACATATATTGTTTAATTCTAAATGTTTCAAAAAATAATCAAATTATTTCAAACAGTTGGCATGATACATTTTTGGGGGGATTATTTTGATTCGAGGTTTTATATTGCAAAAATCATCTCTGGAAAAAGAACAGAGTATACCTTAGATATAGGCTGCGGTGCAGGAGTAATGCTGTTTTTTGCAAATTCTCCAAATAAAATTGGAATTGAAATTGAAATTGAATCATTAAAACAAGCAAAAAAACTTGATCAAAAAATTGAACTTATTCAAGCAGATGCAAATTATTTGCCATTTAAAGAAAATTTTTGTCAGCGAATATCAGCTATGCACTTATTTCCTGTAATGAAAAATATGAATGCGGATTGGAAAAAAGCAATTAAAGAGATTCAAAGAATTTCGACGTATGATTCTGAAATTTTAATTACTGGTGCAAACAGACTGAGTAGACATTTTAAAAAAACTCATAGCATAGAACATAGAGAAGCATATCTCAGTTATTATGAGTTAAACGATGAATTAAAAAATTATTTTAAAACAAGTATTGCTGGATATGGTCCGTATTCAAAATACACAATGTATCCATTTAAAATAATTTTCAAATTTTCTGATAAAATATTAGAAAAATTATGTATTGAAAGAATAATTTTTAATCTTCTCAGGTCACAAAGATTTTTGAAGGATGGAAGATCATATATAATTCAAGGAAAAAAACTTTGAATGTCTTATCGAGAACAAAAATAATATATTCAATTTCATTTTATTCTCTAGAATTAATAATAAGGTAATGTGAATTAAATAAATTGACATATAATGAAAATACTCAAGTAAAGAAAAACATTATCATTATTGGTGCAGGATTAGCGGGATTAACATGTGCAAAGATTTTGTCTGATGGAGGTGCAAAAGTAATCATCCTAGAAAAGCAAAAAACAATAGGCGGTTTAGTTTCCGGAATAAAGGAAAATGGCTTTTCTATGGATATAGGGCCACATTATATGGTACTGCCCAAAAAATCTACAATTACTAGTGAAATACAAAATATTCTTGGGGAAGGAAATCTATTAGAATTTCCAAATTTTATTCAATCACATAGGGCATATTTTTCAGGAAAGGTGTTAGAACAGTTTCCATCTTTAAAAAATACAATAGCTAGTAATGGCATTAGTTTTATTTTCAGGGTTATTTGTCAAATCTTAAAAGCCAACATAAAAAAGATGTTTCGAAAGGAAAAATCTAATTCCGGACAAGAGTATCTTAAAAATAACTATGGAAAATTGTTGTATGAATGTTGGTTTAAACCGTATTATTCTAATATTTTTCTAGATGAAGATTTACCAAAAGAATATGTAGAAAGACAATTTCCGCCTCCAACATTAAAAAAAATTTGGTCATTTTTGTTTTCCAGAAACATGAAACAAGATAAAACAAAAAATGGGAATGGTGATCAGATCTATTTTAATTGTTATCCAAAATTTGGAATGGTTGATTTGATTGATAAACTCAAAAATCATGTATTAACAAAGGGAGGTGAGATAATCCTGAATGCGGAAATCCAAACAATATCACATAAAAAAAATGAAAAAAAAATAATGTACATTAAAGATGAAAATGAGTTTCAATTAAGACCGGATGTCATAATTTATGGTGTGCCTCCTTCAATTTCATTAAGATGGTTTGAAAATGTTCCGAATGATATACTAGTATGTGGAAGAAAATCTTTAGCATATAATTCAATAATGATTTATTTCTTTGTTAATTTAGAAAAGATATTTGACGGGTGGATTATCAATATTTTTGACCCAAATCTTATTTTTTCTAGAATATCACAACAAAACTATCTAAGTAAACATATTGCACCAGAAGGAAAAAGTTTACTTGCAATAGAAATAAAATGTAATCCCACTGATGAAGTATGGGAATCTAGTGATGAAAAGATTTCCATTGTTGTTAAAAATGATTTAGAAAAGATGAATTTTTTTGATTGTCAAAAAATTTATGATTATAAAATTATAAGAATTCCATGTGTGTATCCAAAATTCAATACAATTGAATTTAATGATCAAAAAGTGGTGAATTATATTAATTCTTATGATGATGAATACGCATTAAGCCATGAATTTGATTCTAGTGAATTAATTTCTGAAACAGTTGTTGATTTTCAAGATAAAAAAGATCATCGTTTAGGTGGAATGTTAGTAACAATGTTTGGTGCTCATTCATTAGCACAAAAAATTCTCAATGATTAATTTAAATCAAAGTATCTAAGGTTTGATTAATTTATTAAGTTTTGATTTGATTATACCAGGAGAATTAATTGTTTTAAATAATTTTAGTTGTGTTTTTCTAAAATATTTTGTAACTAAAATCAAATCATATTTTGTACCATTCCATTTAGATTTAAAATGACGGATACCCTTTTCCTTCTCAGATATTGGAAATGGGTTAGCTCCACCCATATCATAAGTGATAAAATTATTTTCTTTAGACCATTTTATGGCATGCCATGTAAGAAAGCTACCACTCTGTAGATTTGTTTGTGCGTTTACGACTGAGTGTTGTACAACATTTTTATTAAAAAGTTTGTTTGCTATACCACTAATTAAATTACCATTCAATCTTGCAACATACATCTTTTCATAGTCATTTTTATAGAGAATTTCCCAAAGATGATCATTAAATTTTTCATATTTTTTTATTAGTGCTTTTTTGTGTTTGTTTCCAGAATATTTAATTTCCATCCATTCATCTAGTATTGATCTGTCAGAACCTATTTCAAATACTAATCCACTGTTTTCTCCTTTTCTAATATCATATCTAGTTTTATTGTGTAATGAATTATAGATAACATCTAATGTCGGATCTAGTTGTGTAACCCAAGTATCCCACGGAGTGTTTGTATACATATAATTTGAGTATTGGTTTTCTTTTCCAATGTTAGAATTTATTGTAGAAGAACCATGGGATAACAGAATTTTATTTTTATGGCAATATTTGTCTAGTGCTTCCAATATGCTTGCTGTAATTTCATTTGCCTTTTCACTATCATGAATAATTGGACCATAATGCCAATTTATAGAATTAATATTAAATTTGGATGTTAAAGATTGGATTATGGAATCAGGATCTCTTGTCAAATTTTTAAGATGGTGAACGGCTAGAAGTTGACCTAAAATTTTTCCAGTTGAGTCTTCTACAAGTAAATATAGAGGTTTAGAGCCAAAAGCCAGTTTATAGGGATCATAATTACGACTCATCTGAAATGCTGTTGAATGGTGTACCTTGAGTAGCAGATTATCCCAATCTTTATTGTTAAATTCAGTTGTAAGCTCAGTTTTTAATGTCATGGCAAAATCAGATATTTCAGATATTTATGGATTCTGAAACGATTAGTAGATAAAGTAAAAAAATGACAAACAGGCATGAGAGGAGAAATTCACGATTTCATAATTTGGGATAAATCTAGACACAGTTATGATTTTTTATTAAATGAGCTCAAAAAGAGATTCCAAATAATAGACATTTATGAAGTAATTTGGACCAAAGAGAATTTTGAAAAAAACCTTCGTAGATTTTACGGGTCTACACTTCCAAATCCTCGAAAGAAAATGGAACAATGCGGTACAGGATCATTCTTGCTAATAGTTTTTTTCGATCCAAATCCCATATATCAATTCAGAAAAACTTCGTTAGGAATGCAGACAGTAAATGTAAATGCATATGATACAAAAAGAGAATTACGGAAATTTTTGGATGGGGAATTTCCCATTCATGGTTCAATTCATGAAAAAGAGGCAAATCATGATCTTACATTAATTCTAGGGAAGAATGCGATTGATCTGCAGAAAAAAGTAAACCAGAATT
>Ga0326597_10013785_pt1 | contig 10606 bp, 17 predicted proteins | sample RVTome_12_FD_203789 | JGI IMG/M metagenome (GOLD analysis project Ga0326597, IMG submission 203789) | Soil microbial communities from uranium-contaminated site in the Upper Colorado River Basin, Wyoming, United States - RVT100D185 | ecosystem: Environmental > Terrestrial > Soil > Contaminated >... | reverse complement strand
CCGTCCCTCGGCACCACTACTTACGAGCTTTCTCAACAAGTTATGCGACTTGTGCTATCCTCAGCTTTCCCCACAATTCCCCCGCTTTTCCCAATCATTCCACAACGCTTTTCACAACACTTTTCTAAAGCTCCAGAGGCGAGCTTATGAGCCGTAAACGATTCGGGGATTGGGCAAGGTGGGAGGTCGTTCGTCAGCTCGATGAAGGGGGCCAGGGCTGGATTTACGAAGTCCGCGATACCTCGGGCACCCTAAGTCAGCCTCTAGTCCTGAAAAGGCTGAAGAACCGCACCCGACTCGATCGCTTTCGCCGCGAGATTGAAGCGCACCAGCGTCTCAACCATTCGGGAATCGCATCGCTAATTGACTTTTCCTTAGACGATCCCCCGTTTCTCGTGGCGCCCCTATACGAGGGACCGACCCTTGAGCAGATTGCCCCGCTAGAACCGCTGCGAGCTCTGGACCTCTTTTTGAAGTTATGCGACGTGGTTCAGTACGCCCACAACGAAGGCGTGTTTCATCGCGATCTTAAACCGTCCAACGTCATCCTGAATAAGGACGAGAAGGATGTGATCGTCATCGACTTCGGGCTCTGCTACTTCGTGGATGAGGACGAACGCTTGACGGAGACGACCGAGCAGATAGGTTCTCGATACTACATCGCACCTGAACTGGAGGGGGGCCGTGCTAACGAGGTGACTTCCGCGGCCGATGTATATGGGCTTGGCAAAACCCTCTACTTTCTCCTGACAGGCAAGCACGTCGCCCGAGAAGCGATTACTGGCGAAAACGATCTGGTACATCTCACCGGCAACCGACAGTTGAAGTACGTGGCGGACAGAATACTTCGAAAGAGCATTGCCGTAGATGCTGAACAGAGAAGCTCAGTGGAGTCTCTTAGTGAGAGCGCGAAGATCATTCATCGTCTGATCCGAGAGCACTATTATCCGGGACCGGACCGCGAAGGAGCCCTGTGCCGTTTCTGTGGCGAGGGATCCTATGAGAAAGGCCCCCCTATGAGTATAGCAATGCGAATGGCCGGTACCTCAGGTGACTTCGTCTGCAAAACTCTGGTTTGCTCCAGCTGCAAACACGTCGAGTGGTTTCGCACCTAAAAGGGAATTGGGGAGCTAGCCCCAAGAGGAGGGTTCTAAATGGCAAAACGGAGACGTAAGGCCAGGAGAAAGGCTTCTAGCGGAGGCTCCGCCCTTAGAAAGGTAAGGGCGGCCGCCAAGCGAAACCTCAATAAAGCGAGAGCTAAGTCTCGCAAGTTGACCCGAGAAGTCGCTCGGTTGAAGAAGCAGTTCACGCGGCTCAAGAAAACGGCCAAGAGGAAAAGCACCGGCACAAGCAGCTCAGGGCCAAGGGTGTACAGAAAGTAATCAGTTTATGAAGCTGGTGGATGCGCGACAAGCATATTACGACCACTCTGGCAAGGCCAGCGATGTCGCCCGGGCATTGGCGTTTGCAGGTATCGCGCTGATTTGGATCTTCAAGATAGAAGACGAGGGCGGGCCGCACATCCCCGCCGAGCTCCTCTTACCAGCGGCTCTTCTGGCGATTAGCCTCGCTTGTGACTTGTTGCAGTACATTTCCTTGACGCTCGCCTGGGGAATCTATCATCGCGTGAAAGAAAAGGCTGGCACCAAGGCGGGGACCGAGTTCCAGGCACCCAATGTACTGAACTGGCCGGGGCTCGTATTCTTCTGGGGGAAGCTTTTCTCCGTTGCTTGGGGGTTTCTGCTGCTCGTCGGGTACACACTCGACAGGCTTCCCATGGTACGACCATGACCCCGGGCGCTTGAACCGGCATTCTCGCAAGGATTTTTTCGGGCTCACCGCGATCACCGCGAGATCCGGTAGGCATCGACAGGGCGGCGATCGTGAGGATCGATCTCAAGCTTTTGCGGCGGCCGTAGATCCTCATCGGTTTGCGAAACGACCGCCTGCCGCAGGAACTCCCGGAGTGTTAGGCGTCTCTGCTTCGCGGCGCGCCGGGCGCGCTTCGCCTCGGGCGGATACAGATCAACCGTGAAAGCTCGCGGTCCTCCCCTGCGTCTCATCCAGTCAAGTATTGCTGGGGCGAGCCAGCCTTCAACCCTGCTTCCCTCGCCGCTGCCTTCTCCTCTGCGGTGACTCTGGCGGCGGGGCAAAGAGCTCGTCGAGGTGCGTTGCCGATTCCGCCCGCAACCGCTGCGCGAACGTCAGCGCCTTCTCTCGCTTGCCGGCGAGATCAGCCACGTGACCCGACCACATCGAAAAAAAGAACCGCCTGAATTGCTCGACCGCCCCTCCGATGATGCTCTCGGCGTTCTCACGCTTGCGATAGTCGCCTCGCCGCATGGCGATCGCGTGCCGCTTGAGTTTCGCCGTGGCGCGGCGGTATGCCCTCCGAGCGTCGATACTGGTTCTCGGGGATGGCGGAAGCGGCTCCTGGTCTGGCGCTGTCAGAGCCGCGTCGATGGCGCGCTCGGCGGCGCTGTTCGCGAAGGCCTCGTGCAGCTTCTCGAAGAGGGGGCGCAACATCGGTTCTGGAGCCTTAAGAGGGATCGGCACACCCGCGGCGGGGTCCCATTCGTACCAGAAGCCGCTCTGTAGTAGCTCGATGCCGCCGCCCGACTCGACGACCTTCGTAATCTTCGGGGCCGCTGTTTCCTTCCACGGCCACCGTGCCGGTGGGCCATCGAGCAGACGTCGGACCTGGGCGGGCTCGAGGAACTGGCGCGGCGTGGGAGGTATCGGCCGCGGCTCGTCGGCCCACGGAGCCCACTCAGGATGCGCGTGAATCGCGGCCGCACGAGCAGCAAGCGCCCTGGGCCAGGATGCCGTCTCCCGCCTCACGAAAGCAGCAAGGCTCCGTGTCGCGAGGACAAGCTGGCGAAGCGGTACGTCACGCTCGCGTAGCGCCTGGAGACGATCTAGGACGCTTTCGGTGCAGGCGTTCCAATATCCGACATTTGCTTCGTCATCCGGTCGGCTACCATTTCCTTTTGACAATTGCACAATATCCTCTTTGAATTTCGTTCGTTTGCGACGCCTAAAAACTGGCTAGGAATCGCGGCTCCGCCTTCCCGCTGGGTGGAATCGCGCAGAAGAACCTAACCCACGCCGGGTCAATGAATTAGGGTGTGTTCCCTTTTGTAACACTTTCGAGCTCCAGTCTCCTGCTTTGCTCGTGGTCGAGCCGGCGTCGTTCGCGTCGGCAGGGCGGGCAAATCTCCGGGAGCTCCCCGTCCCCCCGGTACCAGCCGTCATCGGGATGCGCCTCAAATAGCTTGCGGCACTCCAGGCAAAGCCTGATGCGCCTCACCGCGGCCGCCGATCGAGCCAGCTTGGCCGCCTTGGCCGGGGTCGGTCCATATCCTCGCGCAGCTCGTCGAGCGTCATCGCTCTCCACCAACCGATGAGTCGCCCTCCGTCCCGCACAGGCGCGTAGGCTCGCCGGTCTGGCACCGGGCGGCGGCGCCTGCGAAAATGGAGGAGATCGAGTAGGCGAGCGATCGAAGCCAGTCGCACGCGGTAGGCTTTGGGGGACTGGCGGCGCCCCATTGCCGGGCGGAGAAGGCCCAGCAATCTCATGACGCACATCGTCGATGGTAATAACCTCGCCGTTCCGCCTCGGCTTCCAGTGCTCGGATTGCGAAACGGTCGCATGACATTTCCTGGGCGGCGAGGGACATATTCCGGTAGGCGCCGCTGAAGTACAGGCTAACGTGGCCGAGCTCGTGGAAGCTGATACGGCGCAGTTCGGTGGGATCGAGTGTCGCGTCTAGGAAGACGCTTATTTCTCTCGTCGCGCTGTTGTGCGATGTCGCGCCTCTTGTGAATTCCCAAGCGCGACTGCCGTACTTCCACCGGACATCAATTCGCTTCGGTAACGGAATCCGGAGGCGCCGGGCAATGTCAACGCATGCATTAACGATCTCGACCTGCTTCGGCAAAGGTTCGATCGCTGGGCAACGGATGAGCCTATCGCCGGTACAGCCACCCTTTAGGAGTTGCTGGTAGTACTCGAGGCTATTCACGACGCGACGGGCTCCATCGACTCGAGCTTTGCGATTGCCGCATCGAGCTCGTTGCGACGCGTCTTCAGGGAGGTAAGCAGATCGCGGCCACCGGCCAACTTCTTAATCGCCGCCTCCGCAAGTGAGGTACACGAGGCGAACGGCGGCGATTGCAACCGGAGTTCGAGCTTGCGATCACGAAAACGTGCGTGCATCCATGCGACGTGCGCTAACCGCGCAACGTCCCTGGGTGTGATGACGGGGTGTGTTGCCATCACTTCCAGAATCACGCCGCCGAGCACTGCACGCTGTTGCGGCAACAAATCATGCCAGTGCAGGGGCGGGGCGTGCGGGCTGTCGTCCGAGTTTCTGGCGGGTAGCGATCCGGCCCAAGGGTCAAGTGTGAATGGGGTTTTCTCTTTCATCGAACCTCCTATGGCCAGGTGAATTCCCGGCAATTGTTCAAACTGTGCGAGCGATTCCATCAACTCGGGCAAGATCGAGTCGTCGTCGATCCGTTCCAGTAGATCGTAGCCTGCAAACCATCGCACTTGGCACAATCGGCAAAGCGCCCAAGTGATCGGCCCGATCGAGATCGCCGCGGACGCGTTCCGTAGGCAAACCGGGCACGTGCCGAATCTCGGCTCCAGCCGTGCGCTGTCGCGATCGATGCTAGCTTCCAGGTCGGCCCAAAGTTCGCGGTCGGTCATGCCCGCCTCCCCGCGCACGCGCAACCCCCATGCACCGAAACGAGCTCCTCGACCGTGCGCCTAATCTCGACGCGGTGTCCATCCTGGCTTTCGTGCTGGCGGGCTCGGAGCTGGGCGTCCGCGAGCGAGGGGAGAAGCAGCGCGGCGTATCTGCACCCGCTAGTGCGGCAGTGAACGGAGAACGATTCGCGCATCACACGATCACCCGGTTCCAGCGCTTGCTGACCGCCCTGGCTGGCAACTGTGATACTTTTCGCCGAGAACGGTCGTCCCTCACCGCGGCTGATCACCGCGGGACAGCCGAGGCTCCAGGTTGGGGCGGCCGCAATTTCTGGGGCCGCCACAGAAGGAGGGAGCGATGGGTGACGACGAGGAATACCCGAAGGAAGACGACAGTGACATAGATACGACCGATCGTGGGAGGCCGAGACCTGGTAGCGGACCGAAACCGCCCGACCCACCACCACCAAAGAGGCGGGCGAGTTCAGACGAAGATCGCTAAAGCAAAGAGACCAATCTCGACGGCAGAGCTCGCCATCGCGTAACGGAGCATTTCGGCCTTCCTTGAGATCAGCGCCTTGTTCCCGAGGTACACCGACCCAAGGGACCCCAGCCGCTTCATCCGGTACTCTTGCACCGGGATTGCGAGCCAGCTCGGAACATAGATCGCCGCCGGATTGGGACTCACGAACATTTTTCGCGGCCAGAAGCCGAGCAGAGACAGGACCGCCGCGACGAACCAAGCCGCGACGCCCGCGCCCCAGAGCCAGATGGCGTTCGACGTGTCGGCGAGTGCCGGGACCAGCCCAGCGGCGGCAGAGGCGAGCGTGAAGACGGCAACGAGCTTCTGATCGATGGCCTCGATCCAGGCATCCTGCTTCGCGGTTAGGTCTTTCGACTCGTCGAATGCGAGCTCTAGTGTTTGGGGGTTCGGTTCTTTGAGTTCCTGCTTCTCGCCTACTGACGTCGACATGGTAGCCTCCTGAACAGTGGTAGTCTACTTGAAAGATATGGATCATCGTCCTCTCGCCGAACGCCACTTGCCGAGATCCACTCCGCGTCGAACTCCCGGCGCTCTATCAGCACCGCGGCCACGAATGCGCCCCCGGAGAGCTCCGGGATCCGCTCTCGGCAGTACACGCTCTAAGCGTGCGCGGTCGTGATCGACGGAATGCTCAAGCTCTTCCCAAAAGTCGTGGTCATTCACGGTCGGCTCCAAGCGTTTGATGACCATGGCCTCTCTACTCCCCAGACGGACACGGACATCGGACACCCCTATAGAGAGGGGGTGTCCGTCCTGATCCGGGACCGGACAGTCCTGGAAGAGTTTGTCCGGGCTGTAAAGCGTTGAGAACGAATCGGGTGGGGGATAACCCGGGCGCTTTGTCCCGTTGTCCGGACGCCCTGTCCGCCGGACAAAATTCGGGTACTTGTCCGGATGGCTCATCATATGGCTGCCTTCAGGCCGATCATTCCGCCCGGAAGTAAAACAAAACGCGCTGGATATCGCTGTGCAGTCCTCCGCACGGTGTCAGGTTTGCTTACAATTGCGTCGGCGAGCTTCTCCTTGGTCATCGCGCCGCTCGAAAGCGCGGTTGACATTCGCTCCCACACCGGCAGTCCCTCGGCAAGCTCTGGGTTCGTGGCAACATCCATCGGTGAGATAGCCACCCGTTGGGCGTCAAACTCGAATCGAAACCCACAGGAGCCCTTGAGGCGTCCCAGGTTCGCTTTCCGGCAGTAAAGGGCTAGGTGTGCCTCGCCTTGCTGTGACTCGGTCTTCTTGGCATTCCACACCGCCCGCGCCCAGTTAAACCAAAACGCACTCCCGAATGGCTTCATATCGGCGCCCTCGAAGGCTTTGGTCATGTGCGCGACGTGAAGAGTCCCAATCTCGCCGAGTGAGCGCACGGCTTGGCTGTACCGGATCGCAACCTCGGCTGCTTCTGGTGGCCCGTCCGCCAGGAATGACACCGAGTCAAAAAAGGCGAAGCCCCAGCCGTCTTCCCGCGCCAGCTTGCTCAGTCGGTCGGTTTCGTAGACCAGGGGGCGATTGACGCGCACATGGCGGATACCGCGGGGGACGCGATCGCCATAAATCCGTGCCAGTCGTTTCTTGTGGGCGGACGCAGTGAACTCGGCGTCAACATACCCAACCGTTCGCCCACGCCGCGCCATTTCTCCAGCGAGAAACACAGCTAGGAACGACTTAAGCGAGTCGCCGTCCCCGAACACGAGATTTGGCATATGCTCGAGTAGTGGCAACCCGGCGATCTCGATATGCGCGTCCTCCGGTTCGTCCTCAGCGTCGGCGAGGTCGATCGAAGGTTCCCCTCGTCGGTCAGCCTCAATCACTAAATGGCACGACTGCTCGACGAGCGTGAGCCAATCAGGTCCATCCTTGAGCCGCGCCCGTTCGTGCAAGTGCTGGGCTCTTTCCTTACGGGCTCGAAGCGAGCTGACATTGAAAGATCCTGACGAAAGAATGCCGTCGGCGGCGCGGATTCCAACGAGTCCACACTTAACCACTAGCTCGCAATGTAGCTCATACCGGTCCCGACGAATTCTGGATATCAGAAACTCGGTCTGAATTTGCGGGAGCCGGTAGAGGTAGCCGTCCTCGCCGATGGGTTGAAACTCGTAATCGACCGCAGTGTCCAGCGCGACATCTCGGATCATCGTCGGCTCCGCTGTAGCTCGGCAAGCTGATAACTCTCCGGGTTCGTGGCGCTCCTGGGTTCCCGCCGATTAGTCGGAACCCTTCGGAACCTTTCTTCTCGCGCCGCGATATCTTTCCCCGCCGCGAGGATGTCGAGCTGCCAGGCAAGTGCTTCTTGGCCGATCGGGCCGGCCATCCAGTCTCCACAGTACCGCTCGATCTGAGTGACATCCGCGTATTTGATCTCGGCCTGGCAGCCTGGGCAGATCGGGTCGGGGCCGGCTGGCCGCAGGACAGAGGCGCCGCGTGCGCAGCGCCACAGGGACTCCGCGAGTTCGCCGGCCCAAGGATGAGCCACTAGGAGCGCAGGACAGACGCTCACTTGCTGCTCACTTGCGCGACTGGCGGCAACTTCGCCAGCCATTGGTCCAGTTCGGAACGTAAGGCCACAATCCGCCCGCCGAGCCGACGTGCAGGGATCTCTCCGCGGGCAATCCGACCGCGGGTCGCCTTGTCGGTAAGGCCAACGTACGCAGCGATTCCGCCTACGTCGAGAAGTTGCCCATTGATACGACGCAGGCCGGTCTGTGAGCCTCTCCGCTTCTTGGGGGGCGTTCTCATTTCGCTGGCACCACTTCCAGCCGTTCCAACAACTCCAGATACGGCTCGAGCAGCGTCACGCCGGGGTTTCGCGTGCCGGCCTCCCATCGGCAAACCGAAGCCGGGGTCGTGTTCAGGGCCCGGGCAATCGCGACCTGAGAAATCCCGGCGCGTTCGCGGATGAGCCTGCGGCGCGATGGTGTCGGAAGCCGCCGGCGCACCTGGACCTTCTCAAGTTCCTTGTCGATGAGATCGTGTTCCATTATGAGTCAATGGTATGGACATCCATCGGAACAACGCAAGTATTTTTTCCAGACAAACTAATTCAACGGATAGACTGCCCCTTGACTCTGGGTCAATCGCTTGGTAAAGTCACGGCAAGCTATGGACCGCCGCGACTATTTGCGCCTCGAACCCGGCAAGCCGATGTTGGCCTTCCGCGATGCTGACGAGACTGAGTCTGGCGGGTTAAGTAAGGGCGCGTGGGTCCAAATGGTGCTTCCGGGGAAACAATGGATCGCAAGTGGCCGAATGGAAGCCCAGGGGGATAGCGTCGTCATTGCCGAGTTCCGGCTAACTCCACTGACCGACGACGCTCCCGAAGGCGGGGTCGGTCAGAACGTGGTGCGGCGTGTTCCCTTCGGGCTCTTTCGGTCCTTCGCCCTCAGCGTGGCGGCATACGCGGGCAAACACGGCTTCCCTTTCCTAGTGGACCGGTTTGAGCGTCAACTACCGGGACTCAAGGTTCCGCCTCGACCACGACCACGGCGAGCAGCCGGGAGGGACGACGTCTACTACGCAAAAATGGCCGACGACTACATCAAAGCGATCAAGAACGGGTCGCGGACGCCAGTCGCGGATCTCGCTACTGCCCGCGGCGAGACGTCGGAGACGATAAGAGATCGCCTTCACGAGGCGCGAGTCCGTGGGATCTTGTCCAAGGGCGAACCGGGGCGTATGGGAGGAGCACTCCTACCGCGGGGGCATGATCTCCTGGGTATCGGTGGCAAGCGTAAACCACCGAGGCGGAAGAAGGCAGGCGCGAAGAAACGCAAGAAAGGGAGGAAACATGGCTCGACGAGGTGAAGGTCTATATAGGCGCGGCTCGACTTGGTGGCTCGACTTCACGCATGAGGGGCAGCGGTACGTCCGCCGGCTCGGGAAGGGGATCTCGAAGACGGCCGCAGGGGAGATCGCCCAGACGGTGCGCGCCGACATTCTCCGCGGTCGAGCGGGCATCTGGGGCAAGCGGCGGGATCTCACGTTCGAGAAGGCCGCTGACGTGTTTCTACGGTGGGCTAAAGCCAACAAGAAGCCTTTGACGCTTCGCTTCTACGAAGACTGCATCGGCTGTCGGCTAAAACCTGACGAGGAGAAGCTGGTCCTCAAATTCCACGACCCCCGCGTGAGGCTTGGAAAGCACTTCGCCGGGAGGAAGCTCTCGCAGATCACGCCGTTCCTCGTCGAGAAGTACAAGGCGGCGCGGAAAGGCGATGCCGCGGTACGAGTGAACCGCGAGCTCACGACACTCAAAGTGATCTTCAACCGCTGCGCGGAGTGGGGGAGTTTCGAAGGTCCGAATCCCGTTCGCAAAATCAAGCAGCTTCCGGAGTCCCGCGGCCGGCTCCGCTTTCTCGACCACGACGAAGAGACCCGGTTACTCGAGGCGTGCCGTGAGCCGCTTCGGACCATCGTTCTGCTCGGCATCCATGCGGGCCTCCGGCTCACCGCGGAGGCGCTCACCCTACGTTGGGCATCGGTCGACCTTTCTGGACGGAGGCTCTATGTCGAGGGAGCCTACGCCAAGAATCACGAGACGCGCTCCGTCCCGCTCAATCGCGTGCTCCTTGAAGCGCTGACCGCACACCGGGTCAGATCCGCGCAGAAAAGCCCCGAGGCGCACGTCTTCCTCAACCGCCAGGGGAAACCCCTCGGATCGATCCGAACTACCTACGAGACGGCCAGGACGAGGGCCGGGCTCGGTCCTGATGTCACACCGCACACCACGCGCCACACCTTCGCTTCTCGCCTGGTCATGGCAGGCGTCGATCTCAGGACGGTGCAGGAGCTCGGCGGGTGGAAGTCGCTCCGCATGGTCGAGCGTTACGGGCATCTCTCACCGGCTCACCTTGCCGGGGCCGTCGAGCGGATCGCGGATAGCTCTCCAGCCCCCCTGCGCTCAATCACACAGCAAGGCGTCTGAAGTTCAAGCTCCCCGTTGCTCCGGGTTCATGCGGTTTCTCCATGATCACTAGGGACGACCTGGAACAACCACACAAGGAAGGCTGCTCACGGAGCGGATGGAGTTGGGATGCGTCGACGAAAAGGTGGGAATGTCTGAGCTGCAACGAACCTTGGGACTGGAGCAAGTCGAAGACTCGCGAGGTCTACAAGCTTCTCTCGGAGCCGGATGAACACTGACCGCGGCGATCCCCCGTATTCCTAGAACCCGATCCATTCCACAACGCTTTTCACAACACTCTGAGTGAGCGCACCGCCAAGCCCAAAGAATTCAGCGCGATACGGACGAGAGGCGAAGGACTGAAAATCCTTGCGTCGGCGGTTCAATTCCGTCCCTCGGCACCATCCCACACCAATCAAATAGCAATATGGCGATTCCTGGCAATGCTGCT
>Ga0326597_10013784_pt1 | contig 10606 bp, 5 predicted proteins | sample RVTome_12_FD_203789 | JGI IMG/M metagenome (GOLD analysis project Ga0326597, IMG submission 203789) | Soil microbial communities from uranium-contaminated site in the Upper Colorado River Basin, Wyoming, United States - RVT100D185 | ecosystem: Environmental > Terrestrial > Soil > Contaminated >... | reverse complement strand
TCAACTACCACCGCGCGCCCCGGCGCCGTTGGGTCATCACGTTAGCGGGCCATGTCGACATCGGACTAGGCGATGGGACGAGCATGAATTTCAGGCCCGGCGATGTTTTTCTCGCCGAGGACACCACCGGCCAAGGCCACACGGCGACGCCGCATGATTGGACCCGCCTCTATGTGAACGTCGAATGATTCCGTCTGATGGAGCGACAAGCGTGACAGGTACGACAAACGAAGCAAATTCCTGCCATCACCGCGCCAGCCGCCGCCTACCTGAAAAATTGTTTTTTTGGTTTTATCCCGCCGCGAATCGCGCTAAAATTCATCGTTATGCAAAAACCCGGCAATGACAAACTCCTGAGGCGACTAGGGTTGGGCGATAGAACCCTGGAGCGATGGCTGCTGTTCTTCTGCGCGCTCGCCGGTGCGCCATGGTCCGGCTTTTCGCTATCAACGACCGCCTACGGGGCGGAGGCCCCCGGCACAGCTTTCAACTCGCTCGTCCCCATCGTGCGCCAGGCCGAACGCGTCGGTGTTTCTCCCCCGCTGGAGGCTATCGAGCCATCGAAGAAGGAATCGGCATTTAGCGGCGCCGCGCACCGGGAAATTCCCCTCCGCCGCTTCCGCGGAGCGAGAGCTGGGGCGGCGGCTGATGCCCAAGAAGCGCGCGAATCCCTCGATCCCGTGGTGCAAAGCTTCGCTCCCGCTCCCAAAACACCGGCGCCCAGCCTTGCCTTGGAAGGCATCAGCAACGCCGACAATGTTGCGGTCCATGGACTTTCCGTGCTGCCGCCCGATCCTGTGGGCGATGTCGGCCTAGATCACTATGTTCAAGCCGTGAACTTACTCTTTGAAGTTTTCGACAAAGCCAGTGGAGCATCGCTAGTCGGTCCAATGCCCATTAGTAGCCTGTTTCAAGGCCTTGGCACAGCCTGCGATCCGGCAGTGGGTGGAGTTGACAGCGATGGCGGTGACCCCATTGTGCTCTACGATCATATCGCCGACCGTTGGTTGATCAGCCAGTTCGTGTTCGTAGGTCCGCCGTTTCACCAATGCATCGCCATCTCCCAGACCGGCGATCCGACCGGCGCATACCACGTCTACGACTTTGAGATGGTAAACGATAAGTTCAATGACTATCCCAAATTCGGTGTCTGGCCGGACGCTTATTACATGAGCGACAATCAATTCGACCTGTCCGATAATTTCCTCGGCGCGGGCGTGTTCGCTTTCGAGCGCGACAAGATGCTGAACGGTGACTCGGCTAGTTATATTTATTTCGATCTGGCGACACGCGATCCGTCGATCGGCGGCTTGCTCCCGGCCGATCTCGACGGCCCGGCTCCGCCAGCGGGCACACCGAACTACTTCGCCTATTTTACCGCCACCGAATTTGGCGATGCCCAGGACGGCTTAAGGATCTTCGAATTTCACGCCGACTTCACTACCGACCCGCCGAGCGGGACGTTTACCGAGCGCAGCGGCAGCCCCCTCGCTACCGCCGCATTCAGTCCATTATCCTGCCTGGACGGGCCGGACGTGTCCTTCAAATGCATCCCGCAGCGGGGCACGAAAGTAAAACTCGACTCGCTCGCCGACCGCCTGATGTTTCGTCTGCAATACCGCAACTTCGGCACCCACGCCTCCCTGGTCACCAATCACACCGTCAACGCCGGCGCCGGCAAGGCGGGCATCCGCTATTACGAGCTGCGCGCCACACCGCCGGGCGGCAACTTTGTGGTTAACGAGCAGGCGACCTTCGCTCCCGGTAATTTGCATCGCTGGATGGGCAGCGCTGCCATGGACTCGGCCGGCAATCTCGCCGTCGGCTATAGCGTTTCAGGTGGCCTGCTGTTTCCGTCGATCCGCTACGCGTCGCGACTGGCGAGCGATCCACCCGGTGGCCTGTTTCAAGGCGAGGCGACGCTGCAAAAAGGCGGCGGCTCGCAGACGAGTCCATTTTCCCGCTGGGGCGATTACAGCGCGCTCTCCGTCGATCCGGTAGAGGAATGCACCTTCTGGTACACTCAGGAATATTACGCCACCACGAGCGATCGCGGCTGGCAAACCAAGATCGGCTCGTTCCGCTTGCCCGGTTGCATCCATGACCTGGCTGTGGTCAAGATCAGCGCCAAAGCAACCGTCAAAGGGCCCGGGCCGGTGACCGCAGGGGTCGCGGTCAAAATTCAAAACCGCAGCGACCACCCGGAAGTCATCGATTCGAGCGATCTCGGCGACGGCGTGACCACGCGCTTGGTCCGCTTGAACGTTAGCATCGTCGACGATGACGACGTTGAAGGATGCCAGTTCACTCCGCCCGTCCTCGATGACGCCAAAAACGCCGCTCTGTTCAGCCGCGGGGCGAAAGTATTGAAGCCCAAAAAACTTATGACCGTGAAATTTCTCGTGACCTACAATTGCACCTCTCCTCAGCCCTTGAACAAAGCCGACCTGACCCGGGGCGATTACAACCATGTCGCCACGGTCTTTCACGACGTGCTCGATGGCAACGCCGATGATCACGCGGCGGACGACACCTGCCCGCACGCTGCCCTGCCTGGAAATCGGGATGCAAACCCGCCGCCCAATGGCGTCAAGGATAAAGGCTGCGGCGCCAGGATAACGCTAAGGACATTCGGCGCCCCGGTCCAAACGGACGTGATCCAATGAAGCTTTCAGCCCTCGCACTCTTCGCTCTTATGCTCGCGGCGGAAAACGACCCGGAGTCGAACATCGCCGTGAACCCCAAGCTTGCGGTCGAATTTCAAAATGAGCTCCTCAGCGTCCACGCCGAGGAGGTGCCGCTCCGGGATCTCCTCGCGGAGATCGAAGAAAAGTGCGGCATTAATTTCATTCTCAGGGACGAAAAGGCGGCGGCCAATGTTATAACGCTTGACCTGAAGGACCTCGCGCCGGCGCGCGCGCTGGAAGAGATCCTGCGCGGATTGAATTTCGCCTACTTCTACTCCGGCGCCCGGCTCGCACGGGTAGTGGTCCTGCCCCAGGGGGTCGGCATGGCCGGCCCCGGAGGTAGAGCGCCGGGCTTAGGCGGCTTGCGCGGATGGCTCCCGGGCGCGGGCAATCTGGCGCCCAAAGCTCCGGCTGTCCAAAAATCCCCGGAGCAAATCAAAGAGGAAAGCCGCGTCACGTCAAAGCTCGATGCCATCGACGACCTGGAAGACAAAAACGATCCCAAGAGCATCGCTGCTTTGGCGGATATGCTCACCGACCCGAGCCGCGAAGTTAAAGACGCCGCGCTCGAGGCCCTCGCCGACAAAAAAGGAACCAACGTCACGCAATTGATCCAGCGCGGATTGAACGACCGCGACCCTGAGTTTCGCATCGAGGTGCTGGAGGTTCTGGCGGATCGCGGCGATCTCAACTCGCTGCGCAAAGCCAAGTCCGACCCCGACAAAGATGTGCGCGAGCGGGCTGCGGATTTGCTGGAGAGCGCGACGCCGTAAGCCGTAATGTCCACGAAGTCGATTCAGTCGCCGGGTGAACCATGTGATTCTTGGCGCGATCGGTTTTAACAGTTCAAATCGTTCCAACCGTTCAAAACGTTTCAGCCCCCACCTTCCTTCGATGGGACTCAGGACAGGCTTTCCTCCCCCGCGTCGCGGGGGAGGATGAAGGAGGGGGAATTGAACGGAGCGCAGCGATTGAACGCCTTGAACGTATGGAACCTTAATCCCAAAGGCGTAAGGAACGCGCGCCAAAAAAGGAATCATGGCTTCACCGTCACAGCCGGCGGAACAAGAGAGCGAGCTGCGCAGCGTCCACACCGCCAATCTCCCCGCCCTCTTCGACCAACTCGGAATCAGCCTCGTCGTCTCGACCTATCAGGCCGGCAAAGCGATCCTGGTGCGCAAAGACGGCGGCGCACTCAACACCCATTTTCGCAGCTTCGCCAAACCGATGGGCGTTACCGCCGATCCGAATCGGCTGACGATCGGCGGCAGCAACACCGTCTGGGATTACCACAACATGCCCGCCGTGGCGCGAAAGTTGGAGCCGGTGGGAAAACACGACGCCTGCTACATCCCGCGCCGTATTCATGTCACCGGCGACATCGATATCCACGAGCTCGCCTGGGACGACGGCAACGAGCTCTGGCTGGTCAACACGCGTTTTTGTTGTCTGTGCACGCTCGACCCACAGCATAGCTTTTATCCGCGCTGGCGCCCGCCCTTCATCACCGCCTATGCTCCCGAAGACCGCTGCCATCTGAACGGCCTCGCGATGGTCGGCGGCCGCCCCAAGTACGTCACGGCGCTGGGCGAGACCGACACGGCCGGCGGCTGGCGCGCGAACAAAGCGCGGGGCGGCATTCTGATGGATATCGAGACCAACGAGATTCTGTTGCGCGGGCTCTCCATGCCGCACTCGCCACGCTGGTATCAAGGGAAGCTCTGGGTTCTCGAATCCGGCGAAGGCAGCTTGGCGGTAGTCGATCTCGAGCGGCGTACCTGGCGCATGGTCGCCCAGGTACCGGGCTTTACGCGCGGCATCGATTTCGTCGGGCCGCTCGCGTTCGTCGGCCTCTCTCAGGTGCGCGAGAGCGCGGTGTTCAGCGGCATCCCGCTCGTCGAGCGCTTGAGCGAGCGCACCTGCGGCGTCTGGGTCGTCCATATCGAGACCGGCCAAACCATCGGCTTTCTCCGCTTCGAATCCGGCGTGCAGGAGATTTTCGCCGTGCAGGTGCTCCAGGGCATTCGCTTTCCCGAGCTGATGGAGTGGAACGATGAAAAGCTGGCTCACTCCTACGTGCTCCCCGACGAGGCGCTCGCCGACGTGCGCTTGCCGACCGAAGAAGAAATCGCCAGGACTCCGGCTTATCAATTTCAGCTCGGCAACAAGCACTACGAAGAGGGAAAACTGGAGGAGGCCATCGCCGCGTACCGGCGCTGTCTTGAAGCGGAGCCGAAGCATGCCGATGCCCGCTTCAATCTCGGCGTCGCGCTCGGCGACGCCGAATTGTACGACGAAGCGAGTGCCTACATGGAAGAGGCGGTTCGCACCGATCCCAAGCGCGCCGAGGCTTACAACAGCTTGGGCTATCTGGCCAGCCGCCGGCGCGAGCCGCAAAAGGCGATCTCGTACTGGGAGAAGGCGATCGAGTCGCAGCCGAATTACGCCCATGCCCATTTCAGCCTGGGCGCGACGCTCTTGCAGCTCGGCGAATACACCAGGGGATTCGCTGAATATGAGTGGCGCCTGAAAATGGGCAGCCCCGCGGCGCAGCATACTTCTCATCCCAAGTGGGACGGCCAACCGATACCCGGCAAGACGCTCATGATCCACACCGAGCAGGGCGCGGGCGACGCGATCCAATTCGCCCGCTACCTGCCGCTGGCGGCCGAGCGCTGCGGCAAGCTGATCGCGGTTTGCCCGCTTGATCTAACGCCGCTCTTTGCCACTTTGCCCGGCGTCGCCGAGCTGCGCGAGCCGGGACGGCTCGGTGTGGCGGAATTTGACATGTACCTGCCGCTTATAAGCCTGCCGCATGTCTTCGGCACGACGATCGAAACCATTCCCGCGGCAATTCCCTATTTCGACGCGGCGGCGCTCCGGCGCCGCAGTGAAAATCCCGCGCTGACGTTGCCTCCATCGCCCCGACTGAGAATCGGCATCGCCTGGGCCGGCAGCCCGACCCATCGAAACGACCGCCATCGCTCCTGCCCCTTGCAAGAATACCTGCCTCTGCTGCACTTGCCCGGCGTGACTTTTTTCAGTCTGCAAAAGGGCGAAAGCGCCCGCGATCTCGCCGAACTTCCAACCGATGTCCGGGTAGAAGACCTGGAACCCAAGCTCGGCGATTTCGGCGATCTCGCCGTGATCATCGACCAGTTGGACTTGATCATCAGCGTCGATACCACCGTGGCGCATCTGGCAGGCGCGTTGGGCAAGCCGGTTTGGACGCTTCTGGATTATGTGCCGGATTGGCGGTGGGGGTTGCACGGCGACACCACGCCGTGGTACAGAACAGTCCGCCTTTTTCGTCAGACGGAAGCGGGGAATTGGGTGGGCGTCATGGAACGGGTCACACGGGCGTTGAGCGAAACGCTAAGTAGGAAATCCAAGTAACCAAAAGCAACGCACGTTACGCCATGAATTATTTCAACCCTTATCCGCTTTGCATTGACGACAACGTAACCACCGCCTGGAAATTCCAGATCACCGAAGCGGCCAAGACGCCGTCGCTGGCCGAGCTTTTATTACGGCACGGCGGCGAGCTGTTTCCCCGCTTTGTTGCGACCTACACCGAGCTGCGCGCTCTCCCGCGCGGCGCCCGCCGGGCTCTCCAGCGCCGTCTCGCGCACTCGCGCGAGCTATCCGCTGTCCTTCAAGAATGGCTCCAGCAACAATCCGGCCGCGCCCTGCAGCAAAAGCTTGCCCGCACCTTGGCCGGCACAGCCTTATTGCTCGTGCTGGGCCAGGGAGCATCCGACGCGGAGACGATCACCGTGAATACAACAGTGCCCGGGATTGCCGCCGACGGGAAGTGTTCGCTGATCGAAGCGATCATCAATGCCAACAACAACTCCCTTACGCATCCTGACTGCTTGGTGGCGGGCGACTCTGACCCGACCGAGGACCACATCGTCCTGCCGAAAAAAACATTCACGCTCACCGCTCCCTACGACACCTATTACGGCTACACGGGCCTGCCGCTGATCACGAGCGCGATTACGATTGAGGGGAACGGCGCTAAGATTACGCGCAAGAAAACGGGGGCGCACTTCCGTTTGCTGGCTGTGACAAACACGGGCGACCTTGAGCTCCAGAATTTAACGCTCAGCGGCGGATCTTCCGACTATGGAGGCGGCGCGATCATCAACGCGGCACAACTCACGATCGCCAATAGCACAGTTACGGGTAACACCGGGCCCATCGGCGGCGCAGTTGCCAACTATCAGGACCTCACGATTACGAATAGCACGGTTTCGAAAAATACCGCTAATGGTGCTTACCCCTCCGGGGGCTTCGGAGGCGGCATAGCAAACTCCGATACCGGCACCCTTACCATCACCAACAACAGCACCATCACCGGAAACAAGGCATCCTATTACGGCGGCGGTGTGGCCAATAGCGGTAATTTCAACATCGACGCCAACACGATCTCCAAAAATTCAGCGCCCTATGGTGGCGGCTTCGCGAACTTCGGCGGCGTGTCTCCGACTCAGACGATTTCCAACAGCACGATTTCGGGAAACAAATCCACCACTAAAACCATAACGTATAACGGCTACAGCTACATCGTCGGTGGCATCGGCGCGGGCATAGCAAATCTTTACAGTACTCTCACGATTACTAACAGCACAATTTCTGGCAACATCGCGAAAGGGAAGCGGATCAGGAGCTATCCGTACTTCGCGGGCGGCCTAGCCGGCGGGATTTTGAACTTCGGCTCGTCATCTAACCTCACGCTGTCCGGCGGCATGGTCACGAAGAATACGGCGACGTTTGCTGGCGGGGGTTTGTTGAATTTTGAGGGGACTTATACTTATACACCTGGCACCATCACGGGAAACAAGGCTAAGTACGGCCCGAACATCTACAACGTCCCGTGACGGGAATACCTATTCTTCCGTCTAACCGGGACTCGGAAGTGCCGGACGGTGCAATATGAATTATTTCAATCCCTTTCCGCTTTGCGTTGACAATACCGTAACCACCGCCTGGAAATTCCAGATCACTGAAGCGGCCAAGACGCCGTGGCTGGCCGAGCTTTTGGCCCAACGCGGCGGTGAGCTGTTTCCCCGGTTCGTGACCACCTACTCCGAGCTGCGCGCCCTGCCGCGCGGCGCGCGCCGCGCTCTGCAGCGCCGACTGGCGCACTCCCGCGAGCTAAGCGCTGTCCTTCAGGAATGGCTCCAGCAACAATCCAGTCGCGCCCTCCAACAGAAGCTCGCTGCGACTTTGGCCGGAGCGGCGTTGCTGCTCGTCTTGGGACGGGGAGTCGTCGAAGCGAACACGATCACGGTCGATACGACCGTTCCCGGGGTAGTCGCGGACGGCAAGTGTTCGCTGATCGAAGCGATCATCAACGCCAATGATACCGTCACGGGGCGACCGCTTTTAGACTGCGCAGCAGGCGATCCCCTCGGCGAAGACCACATCGTCCTGCCGAAAAAAACATTCTCGCTCACCGCTCCCTACGACACCTACTATTATGGCCTCCCCACCGGCCTGCCGTTGATTACCAGCAAGATCACCATCGAAGGCAACGGTGCCAAGATTACGCGCAAAAAAAGTGCGCCGAACTTTCGTCTCATGGCGGTAAGTTACTACTCGGGCAACTTGGAACTGAAAAATCTAACGCTCAGCGGCGGTTCAGGATATTACGGCGGCGCTATTCTAAACGGGGGCGAGCTCACCGTCACCAATAGTACCATCACAGGCAATACTGCTCGGCTGGGTGGTGGCATAGCCAACTACCATGAGCTTACCGTCACCAACAGCACGATTTCCAAGAATAGCGCTACCCAAGACGATACTTTTTTCGGTTCCGGCGGCGGCATAGCCAACTCCATTGGGGCCACTCTCACCGTCACCAATAGCACGATTACGGGCAATACCGCCTCCTACGGCGGCGCTTTGTTGAACAGCGGTTCACTCACGCTGCAAAACACCATGATATCGAAGAATACCGCCAAGGGCTTTTTGTACGGAGCGTATTATACCGGGGGCGTCGGCGGCGGCATAGCCAATCTCAACGGTACTCTCACGATTACCAATAGCACGATCACCCGCAATAAGGCCGATGCTTCGGGCGGCATCCACAACAGCGGGACTATGGAGATCAATGGCAGCACCCTGTCGAAAAATGCCGCGTTTTATGGCGGCGGCATCGGCAACGTCGGCCCCGGGACCATCACCAACAGCATCATCTCGGGGAATAAGGCCAACCTCAAAACCATCAAGGTTACGGACGCCGGTTATACAAGCACCTATTTCATAGGCGGACTCGGGGGTGGTGTAAATAATTCGGGTCATCTTACGATCAGCAACAGCACCATCTCGGGCAATAAAGCTACGGGCAAGTTTCTTAAGACCTATCCCTACTTCGCCGGCGGCGTGGGCGGCGGCGTAATGAATTATTTCGGCGATCTCACTTTAACCGGCGGCATGGTCACAAAGAATACGGCAACAATCGCCGGAGGGGGCTTAGCCAATATATCGGGCACCTACACCTACACTCCCGGCACCATTACCGGCAACAAGGCGAAGTACTATGCGAATATCTTCACGTATTAGCCGACGGTGACGGTTCCAGGAAAAAAGCCCGGCTTGGCTACCCAAGCCGGGCTTTTTGTTTCAAAGGGACCTCATAACCTTACTCCAACTGTCAATCAACGCTTGCTTGACTTTTTCCGACGGATCGCGTTGGTAAGGAGTCATGGAAGCGCTTTTGCAGAAGCTTCTGAATCTGGTCGCGAAGGGCACCGTGGAGCAGCGCTGCGCGGCGTTGTTGGTTTTGGGCGCGTTGAAACTGGACAACGCCCAGGTCGTGAAAGCGGCCGGCGCGGCGATCGCCCAACCCAATCCGATACTCAAGGACTTCGCGCTGCGCTACTTCGAGGAAGTAAAGCCGAATAGCGCCCTGCCGCTCTTCGCGGGCCTGCTCGACGACCCGGATAAAGATACGCATGAGCGCGCCGTGCGATTTTTGAGCCACGCGGGGCAGGCCGCGGTTCCGGCTGTGCTGCAATTCGCCGCCAGCGCGTCGCGGGCCGGTCAAGTCAACGCCGCGCGCGTGCTCTGCGAGTTACGCGGCAAGGCCGCTTTCAAGGGCCTCTTGCCAATGCTCGTCGGCGGCACCGACGAGTTCAACAAAACCATCTGCGATTTGATGACGCCGGCGATCCGCGGGCTCGATGATAAAGAACAGGCGCAGCTATACGGCGATGTCGAAATGCTCGCGGCCAAGCTCGACCCCAAGGAGCAGCGCCCCGCGGTGGTGTCCGCCATGCGCCTGATGGGCCAGTTGGGCCGCGCCGAGGCGCGCCGCTGGCTCCTTAAGTTCGTCACGCCGGAGCACCATCACACGCTGCGCTCCCACGCGCTGGTCGCTTTGCTACGCTGCCTGCGCGATCACGATCTGCGCAAAGAGGAATACGCCAAGCTCTTTCCCCTACTCGAAGAAGCGGAGGCCTCGGAGGTCACGCGCCTGACCATCGATCTGCTCGACGCCCACGAGCTGCCGGAGGACTCACGCTCGCTACTCTCGCGTTTGCTCGACAGTCCGCACCCGGACGTGCAGAAATTCGCGCTGCGGAAGATGGGCGACTTCAGCACCCCGGCAACGGTGCGCACGCTGATCGAACAACTGGGCGACCCTGACTACCGCAAGCGCGACGTCGCGGCCAATTCGCTACGCAAGATTCCCGAAGCGCGCGCCGCGCTACTCAAGGAACTCACCGCCTGCAACGACGCGAGCAAAGCCTGGAGCATCACCGAGCTGTTGCCTTCCTTCGAAGGCAAGTGGCGCCAGGACGTTTTGATTGCCCTCTGGAAAAGGCTCCACGCGGCGATCAACGCCGAGGACCGAATTCAGACCGCCTTCTTGCAAGTGCTCAAACTGGCGGACGCGAAATATTCCTACC
>Ga0326597_10013783_pt1 | contig 10609 bp, 12 predicted proteins | sample RVTome_12_FD_203789 | JGI IMG/M metagenome (GOLD analysis project Ga0326597, IMG submission 203789) | Soil microbial communities from uranium-contaminated site in the Upper Colorado River Basin, Wyoming, United States - RVT100D185 | ecosystem: Environmental > Terrestrial > Soil > Contaminated >... | reverse complement strand
CGCCGGATCGCCGGTGACTTCGACCTTCGGATATGAACGGGCGATGGCGGCCGTGCGCGATTCATCCGGATCGCAGCAGACCTTGAGATTCGTTCCGATGACGGAGTTAAAGTTGCGGATCAGGTTCGGACCCCAATATCCCAGCCCGATCACGGCCACTCTCGGCCTCGTCGATTCGTTTTCGGCGCAGCGCGTATCGCGCGCCAAACGCGTCTCCAGACCCGGCCACGTGACGAGCCCACGCCTCCGCGATCCCGCCTCCGCCTCCCGCGCGCAACTCTCGGCGCTGACGCCGTCCAAGGTCAAAACACTTTCGTCGGTCCGGGCTGCGTGTGCCATGCCGCTCCTCCTCCGCCGAATGGCGGATTTCGCACGCGTATTGGTCGACTTATCGGTCGAAGGACTTTAGGTATTCTCGGATCTCAGCGCCGGCACGGCCGCGTCGCGCCGGCGGCGTGGGCACCCGTCACTTACCAGCGCGCAAACGTCGTCGGTCAATACACGCACTCATCACCGGCGGCTCAGCGTCCGATATTACGATTGCCATCGTTCCACTACAGACGCGTTGTCGGAGATTCACCAACGAAACTGTCACCGCCCACCGTCACGCCCGCGTTGCTTCATAGCGAAACCGCACTGGAGGCCGGCGACCGTGCGCCAGGCGACGGTACCGCGCCGTGCGTGTTTGAGTACCGAATCTTTCTCGCGGGCCTGATCGTGATACTGGTCGCCGCCGCCTTCCTTCGCTTTTCCGCCCTGGACAGCCAGGGACGGCACATGGACGAGTACGGCCAGACCAAGGTCTACAACCTTCCACTGCGCTACGTCGTGCTGGCCGCGCAGCAGCAGGTGTGCCAGCCCCAGCTCGACTACCTTCTTGGATGGGCCTTGGCCAAAGTTGAAGACTCCGACTGGATGCGGCGGTTCCCCGCGGCTTTGTTCGGAGTCATCGGCGTGGCCGGCTGCGCCATCCTCGCGCGCCGGTTGTTCTCCTGGCAAGTCGGCCTGCTCGCCGCGGCCATGCTGGCCGTCTCCCCCATGCACTGGAGCCTGAGCAGAATCGCCCGGCCCTACAACATCTGTGTGGCCGCGACGCTTTTCATGCTGTGGACTCTCGCCCGGGCGCTCGATCGCCCCGCTAGAACGCGCCTTATTGCCTACGCGGCCGCGGCCTACTTCATGACGCTCACGCGAAGCCTCCTGCCACTGCTTATCCTTTTTACGACGGGCGCCGTTATCGCCGCGTCGTTGGCCATCGCACACATCAGGAGCACACCCCCGAGTAGTGACAATCTACACGTACTCAAACGTGTCGGGCTCGTGACGCTATTCGTCGCTCTGGCGGCTGTTCCCATGCCGACCGCGCTGCTCCCCAACCACGACGTGCCGCTCACCGTCTTCGGTACGCTCGCCCAGGTCTGTGCGGCCGATTTCGGCGTCTTCCCGCCGCCGGTCGTTCCCTTCGTGCCGACGCTGATGGCCAACGTAGCCGAATGGCTCAAGGCCGCCGTCATAATGTTCGGACCGCTTTTCCCGCTCGTCTTGGGGCTGGCGTGCGCCGGCGTCATTATTTGCGCGCGACGCCATAGCGGCATGTCCCTCGGCGCTAACTGCACCCTCGCGGTCGTAGCATTGGTCGGCCCGCTGTATCAAGTTATCTTCTCCGCCGCCGCCCCCCGCGCGAAGATGATGGCCGCCTACGCCATCTTCATGGTGCCCATCGTCGGCCTGTTCGCGGCCGTGTCTCTCGTGTCCCTGGCGCGCGCATTCCGGCGCCTCGTCCGAGGCGGCCCGATTCTCGAAGCCGCCGCCGTGACCGTGCTTCTCCTTGTAGTAGCTTCGCCCGCGCTGTACGCGATTTTGGCCGGTTATGATCCGCTTTACAGACGCCCCGATTGGCGCGGCTGCGCCGATTATCTGGTCGACAAGACCACTTCCGACGACGTCATCATCACCTTCGAGGACCGCAAACTCGGCCCGGGCTGGACGCAGCCCAACTTCTGGGGCAAGTATGACTGGCCCGCCGAGAAACAAAGACCGCTCGCAGAGTCCGCCTGGACCCTCGTCGCCTCGCAAGCGCATTGGCAGCGCCTCATCGCCAAGACCGGGCGGTGTCTCATCGTCGTCAAGAACTTCGGCGATACGGACGAATCCGCGAGCATCCAACCCTCGGCCGGGATGACCGCCCGCACCTTTCGCGGTTTGACGCTGCTTTCCAGGCCATCGCCAGAAGGCGATCCGACCGCCCGGATGATCCGCGCGTGCGACGACTTGATCACCCTGCCGAAGCGATATGCCGACGCAAACGCATTTCTTTACGTACTCCGCTCGCGCCTTCAGCTACATTCCGGCGACGCGGCCGCCGCAACGGAATCGTTCCAGCTTGCCCAGCGAATCGTCCAAAGCAATCCGCTCCTGAAAGACTGGTTCGCCCTGGCCGCAGAACACCACCGCACCGTGCTCGCTTCGGCCGTGAATGAGCGGCGCTCCGCCCGGTCGGTCACCCGCGCCGCTCCGGCCACGACAAAGCACAATCTCCCATAATCCTTTCAGTTGCCTGGGCACGTTGCGGCGCCGGCGTGAAACCCCTCCCGGCTTGCCTCCCCGGCCGGGATATCCAACACTCCATGCGTGATTGCACCTCTATCCAACCCCGTAGAGTTATCGGCCAGGTACGCGCTCGCGCGCACGCAGTCTCGCCAGGCAGACATCTTCACCCGCCTGTCCACGGGGAAGAAGATCAACCGCGGCAAGGACGGCCCGGCCGCCCTCATCTCCACCGAACGGCTCCGCGCCGCGCTCGCCGCGCTCGAAGCCGAAAACAGGGCCCTCCGCAGGCAGGAGTCGAACGCGGCCGTCACCGATGGTCACACCGCCCAGCTCGCTGGCCTTATGACGGATCTTCGCGCCCTGGTCGTTTCGAGCGCCAACCAGGCGGGAATGAGCGACGCGGAAATACAAGCCAACCAGCTTCGTGTCGACGGCATCGTCGAGAGCATCAGACGCTTCACCGGCGACGCCGTTACGTCGCTCGACGGCGTCACGCTTCCCGGCGACGGCAACACCGACGTCGCAGACCTTCTGAACGGTGCTGCGCTGTCCATGTCCACGTTGGCTTCGGGCGGCGCCAACAATCTATGGAGCGGGAATCTCGAAGCGGCCGCGCACGCAGTCTCCACGGCAATCCTGGACGTCGTCACCGCCCGCGGCACGATCGGCGCATATCAGAAAGACACGCTCGAGCCGCGCGTGCGGTCCAACGAGATCGCGATCATAAACACGACGGCTTCCAAGAGCCGAATCGCCGACACCGACTACGCCGTCGAAACGAGCAATCTGATCCGAAGCAAGATTCTCACCGCCGCCGGAATTCACGTCCTGCGCATGGCCCGGCACCGGCCCCGCGCCATTCTCGACTTGCTAAGTTCATAAACTGATAGATTTGCGCTTTCGCGATCCGCAGGCCGGGCGGCCCGGCGCTTCCGCGGTGCCGGAACCGAATTCGACGAATATCCCGCCTCGGTTCGACGCGTGTGACGCTTTGATCCAAACCGAAACCAGCGCCCCCGCAAACGGCGATCTCAGGCTTGGACCGGCGGTGCGGGGCCCGCCGCGATCGGTGCGCCTTCCGGCGGGTACCATTGAAACAGAAACAGATACACCAACACGCCGCTGATCGACACAAACACCCAAATGGGAAATACAAATCTGCCCAGCCTCTTGTGCGCATCGAACCGGCCGCGATACGCGAGATACAGCATTCTGCACGCCAGCACCGCCACCACCGGCGCGAGAATCACATGTGGAATCAGTATGCAAAAGTATACCGGGCGAATCCAACCCCGGCCGGTGAACTTCTTTTCCTCGCCGACGATGTGATACGTAACGTAACTCGTGAGGAACAGCACCGAAACCGCAAACGCGGAGATCATGCCGCGGCGGTGCGCCGCGACCTTGCCGCGGCGTATGCACGCGTACCCGAACACGAGCAGCGTCAACGCCACCGCGTTGAGCACGGCGTTCAGCGTCGGCAGCGATTCCACGTCCATCATTGCGCGAACGGTTCGGCGCGAAGCGCATCTACGTCGCGAAGGATCTTCGGCTTGGAGTCGCCCTCGAGGCCCTCATAGAAACCGCGGATTCGCCCCGCGCGGTCCACCAGGACGAAATACGTGCTGTGTACGATTTCCCCGCCTCCCTCCGTACGCAGGACGCTCTGGAGGAAGCCCCTTTGGACGATCGCGTGCATCGTCGTTTCGTCGGCGCCGGTCAGAAACCACCAACGGTCGCGTTGGGCGTTGTATTTCTCGGCGTATTTCTCCAGGACCGCGGGCGTGTCGTACTCCGGATCTAGAGAAAAGGAAATTAGCTTAACGTCGCTGTGTTTGCCGGCGAGCGACTTCTGAAGGCTCTCCATCCGCAAACTAAGCTCCGGGCACGGCCCCGCGCAGCGCGTGAATATGAAGTCCGCAATCCACACCTGCCCGCGCAGATCGTCGCGCGCCACCGCCCGCCCGCTCCGTTCCGTCAGCGTAAACTCCGGCGCCATGCCGACCACCGGCAGCGGCTCGGTTCTCGCGCCCGACGCCCCGCCACGCGGAACGAAGCTCCACACCGCCGCGGTCACGATGCAGATCGGGATGACTCCGTAAATGAGCACGGGCTTCGCTGACGCGATGACCCCCTGGCCGGAGATTGACCGCGCCCTGGTAGTACTCTGCGATGTTCCCGTGGCGATGGTTCGTGTATCGGTCGATGTCGAATTGCCGTTCATGTAATTTCCCTTTCCGTCATTACCGCGGCGAGAGATCGTGGGCGGGCGATCACGAGGTTATGTGGCAACTCCAATAATCTGCCGGGACCGCGTGAGTATCCTTGCGCTTGACGGCTCACGTGCATTTCCTGATCGCCCGGGCCGTCAGTGCGATCAACACCGCCGCAAACAACGCGCACAGTATCAGGCTTAAGCCCAAGGGCGGCAACCCGCCCATCCGCTCCCCGGACCCCAGATACAGCACGTGCCGCAGGCACGCAAGGCAGTACGTAACCGGGTTGACCGCCATGAGCCAACCCAGCCACGGCGACGCCCCCTCGGCCGGGAACAAGGCGCCCGACAAGAGCCACGTCGGCATGAGAACGAGGTTCATCACCGCGTGAAACCCCTGCGTGGAATCCATGTACCACGCGAACAACAGGCCCGTCGCCCCGAGCCCCAACGAAACCATCGCAAGCACGCCGACCGTAGCCATTACGGCGCCGAAGCTGAGCGTGATTCCGGCCAGCGGCGCCAACAGCAGAAACATCAAACCCTGCACGACGGCCGGCGTGCCGTTGCCGAGGATCTTCCCCACGACGATCGCCATGCGATCCACCGGAGCCACCAGCACCCCCTGCAAGAAACCCGTCGTCCGGTCCTCGATCAGCGAAATGGAAGAGAACACCGAAGTAAACAGCACTATCAAGACCAGCATTCCGGGGTAGGCGTATTCTAGGTAGTTTGCAGAACCGGCGCCGCCGCCCGCGCGAAACGAATCACCCATGCCGAACCCCAGCAGCAGCCAGAACACCAGCGGCGTGCCCAGGGCCCCCGCGACTCGGCTGCGCTGCCGCGCAAATCGGACCACCTCGCGCCGCCAGAGCGTCACGCTCGGCAGTATCAGCGACTCGAAGAGCGGGCGTCGGCTCACGCGCGGTTTTACTCCTCTCCCGTCGATTCGCCGCTGAACCGGCGTCCGGTCAACGACATGAACACGTCCGCCAGCGTAGGCCGGCCGACGCTGATACTGTCGATCCTCTTGCCCAGGGCGTTCATCAACTCGGGTACGAGCTCCGCAGCACCCTCATGGCATATCCGCACCGCTCCGTCGGTCTCCTTGGCCTCGATCGAGTACCGCTCCGTGATCGTCGCGGCGACGATGCGCGGCTCGTTCGTCTTGATGTTTAAGACGTCGCCGCCGATGCGCTCTTTCAATTCGGCGGGTCTGCCGGTCGCGATCCACCGGCCGCGGTCGATGATCCCCACCAGGTCGCAGCGCTCCGCCTCGTCGATCAGGTGTGTGGAAAGAAGCGCCGTCACGCCGTCGCGGTCGCGGAGGTCATCAAGTACGTTTAATAAACTTAGCCGAGCGGCCGGGTCCAGACCCGTGCCCGGTTCATCGAGAATGAGAACCTCCGGTCGGTGCAACAACGCCTTGGCCAGCTCCACGCGGCGTTGCAGACCCCCGGAAAGCGTCTCGATCTTGTCCCGGGCGCGCTCGTTCATCGCAAATCGCTCGAGCACTTCCCCTACGCGCCGTTTCAGCGCCGGGCCCCACGTGCCGTACAGGTGACCGTGGTGAATCAGGTTCTCCGCAACGGTCAGCTTCGCGTCGAGGCTGGGACGTTGAAAGGCCACGCCGATGCGCCGGCGGACCCGGTCCCGCTCGCGAACGACGTCGGCGCCGCAGATCTTTGCAGTGCCGGCGGTCGGAACGAGCGCCGTGGTGAGGATGCGAAACAGCGTGGTCTTGCCCCCGCCGTTGGGGCCCAACAGTGCGAAGGCCGTCGCGGGGGGGATTGAAAAGGAAACAGAGTCCAGCGCGACGCGCGAACCGTACCGATGCGTGATCGCGTTTCCTTGAATTGCCGGGCCGGCGCCGGAATTGCATTCTGCCGCGCTGCGCGACTCGCTTTCGCTAGTGTAGTTTCTCACGCTGTTTGCATCTTATCCGAGCCGCGACCTCCCTTTTCCGAGCCGCGACCGTGAGGGAGCGAACGTGGCATCGGCTTTTCCGAGCCGCGACCGTAAGGGAGCGAACGTCGCATCGGCTTTTCCGAGCCGCGAGCGCCTGCCTGTGCGTGCCCGCACGCAGACAGGTAAGGGAGCGAACGTGGCATCGGCTCTTCCGAGCCGCGACCGCCTGCCCTTTACGTCGCGCAGCGATGTCAAGGGTGAGGGAGCGAACGTCGCTCGGCGGCGCAGCGCCGCTTCCTGTCGGGCGCGACTCGGTCTTGAGAAGGTGCATTATTTATGATGGACTACACTAGCGGCCGATATCAAGGCGATACCTTGTCGACCAGCATAGCCCCAAAAAGGGCCGGCAGATAAGCCACCGACGCGAACAGATGGAGCCGTGCGGCCGGGCGCGTCCGCCGCACGCAAAACCACGCTCCGAACGCCATGAACGTAACGCCCAAAAGGACTGCTCCCGCCGCGTACGCCCCACCGGAAAGCCGCAAGAACACCGGGAGCAGGCTCACCGCCAACAACACGATCGACCCGGCCATCATGTGGCGGCACAGCTTCAGCCCGTTCGCGTCCGCCGTCGCCAGCGTCGGATACCCGGCGCGGCGGTAGTCCTCACGGTGCAGCCACGCGATCGCCGCGAAATGTGGCAGTTGCCAGACGTACAAGATGCCGAATAGCGTCCATGCCCGCGCGTCGAACGCACCCGTCGCCGCCGTCCATCCGATCACCGGGGGAAGCGCCCCGGGGACCGCCCCGACGAACACGCTCGTCCAGCTTACGCGCTTCAGCGGCGTGTAAAGCAGAACGTACCCGGCGAGCGTGACGGCGCCGATCGTTCCCGTTGTCGCGTTCGCAAACACGAAGAGATATCCGACGCCTCCGAATCCGGACACGACGCCGAAAACCGCGGCCCAAGCGCGCGTGATCCGCCGCGACGGAATCGGCCGCGACATCGTGCGCACCATAAGCGCGTCATACTCGGCTTCGATCGCCTGGTTGAGCGTGTTGGCCCCGGCCGCAATCAACGCCGTACCGAGCAGAACGTTGCCCAGAAGCGTAAAGTTGGAAAACGGCTCGTCGGGTGCGAGCGCCAGGAAGAACCCGGCCGCCGTCACCGCCAGGACCAGCAGCGCGATGCGCAGCCGGGCAAGCTCCGCCAACGCCGTCAGCAGCGCGCGGACGGAGGTCCGGCACGCGCATCGAGTATAAGGCGTTTCAATCACTTAGGAACTCTAACAAAACCGAGCCGCAGGCTTTAGCCTGCGCGATGCTACGAACAACCCGAGCCGCAGGCTTCAGCCTGCGCCTTAGTCCGATGCCATTTCGCCGGTGATACTTTGATTCAAACCCACTGCTTCCTCGTGGCCCGACGGTCGCAGTGTGCCCAAGGCCGCCAGAATCGTGCACGCCAGCAACAGCGCACCCGTCGCCACGTGCGCCGACGGAACCGCCCACCGCGCGAGCGGCGACTGAACTATTTGCATCTGCGTCACCAGGAACGTCAGTCCGCCGAGGAGCAACTGAAACGCAACCAAAAGCCAAAGACCTATCCCAAGCCCCCTTAGCAATGAGTTACCCCCGCATCGCCCGATCAGGCAGTCGCCCAGCCACCCCAAGAGTCCCGTCACCACCAGGGCCCAAATCACGTGTGCAACCAAGGCATGGTTGCCGCCGAAATGCCGCAACGCCGCCCCGAGGATCAGTTGCAACAACACCGCGCCGGCGCCTATCACGCACAGGTTCTTGATAAGCTGCGCTCCGACCGCCGCGGGCGCATCCCGTAACTCCAGCCAGGTCCGCGACGTGATCAATGCCGCCGATGCCGCCATGCCAAAGCAGACCTGTCCCCAGATTCCGTGGAGCATCGCAAGTTCGGTGGAATCTTCGGTAACGCGCAGCCCGCCCACAACACCCTGAACACTAACGGCGATCAACGTCGCCAGTCCCGCGGCGCGGACCGCGCCTCCGCCGCGCCAGCTAAGGGCCGCGAGGACGATCGTGAGCATACCGACCATCCACCCCAGCAGCCGATGCCCGTGCTCCCAGCGCGTATCCGATGCGTCCAGCCAGCCCGGCGGATTGAACACGCGACCGGCCGACGTCGGCCAGTCCGGGAACGCCATTCCCGCGTCCTGGCTCGTTACGCCCGCGCCGACGATGATCAAGGGAAACACGGCAACCGTTGTAATGACCGCAGTCGCGTGCAGCCAGGGAGAGTAGGACGCGCCGCCGCTTTTCTTCAAGCTCGCCATCGATCCCCCTATCTGGTGGGGGCGGCACCGCCACCGCCGAGCCGGCGGCTGCGGTGGACCCAAAGCAGCCCCGTGCCGGCCACGGCGAGCAAGATCGACCCGATAAAGCCGCACATCACCAGCACCCCGGCCGCGGCGCCCTTGGCCATGGCCGATTCCGGGTCGCCGAAGCACACCGAGCACGCCGGAGCAGGCTCCACTTGGAGCAACGTCGCCACCCCGGCCAGCCACGGCAAAACGTGCCTGTTTCTTCGTAACGAGATCACAGCCAACTTACCCCCTTGAGTTTCTGCATGACCCATCGTCCGTACAACGGCAGAACGGCCCCGAAAGCCCAGGACACAACCGCAACCGCGGCCGATCCGACCTCCCCGCTTCGCGTATAATCGCGGAACGCCCACACCCCGAAGCCCAGGGTCAACAGAGTCGACAACGTTACGAAAACCAGATGGAATGTCTTAAGCGACATCGCTCGCCAATCCCGAACTGCCGTCCGACCAGTTATCCCCACGTGCCTCTATGTACACCGGGCGGCAAGTCCTCCGTCGTAAGAGTGGGAAGCGCCATCAGCACCGCGAATAACACGGCGCTCATCAGCAGGATGACCCACAACGTCGTTGCCTTCTCCCACTTGAGGTGCATGAATACGGCCGCGACCAACGAAGCCTTTACCGCCGCGATCACCAGCGCGACGGTCACGTGCATGGGCACGCTCGCTTGTATTCGCGACGCCAGAACCGTCAGCACCGTGAAGACGGCCAGCGCCACGAAAACCGCGATGTACAGTTTTACGTGCCCGCCCACGTCGGCGTGCGTGTCACTCATGGTCATCTCCTAGAGCAGATACAGCACTGGAAAGAGAAAGATCCACACGAGGTCGACGAAGTGCCAGTAGAGCCCCGTACACTCGATACGGTTCGTGTAGTATTCCGGGTCCCGGCCCCAAAGGGCGCTTCCCGGGCCGATGAAATACGCGATGACGATTATCCCGCCGATTATGTGAAGCGCGTGCAGGCCCGTCATCGTGTAATAAAGCGCGAAAAAGTTGCTGTGACTCGGGACCAAGCCGTGTTTGAAGTGCGGGTAGTATTCCAGGGAAAGCTTTATGACGAGAAACAGCAGGGCGAGCGCAACCGTAATCGTCAGGTAGAGCTTCGCCTTGGCGAGATTCTCCATCTTCAGCGAGACCCACGCCATCACCATCGTCACGCTGGAGACGATCAGCACCAGCGTGTTGAACGCCCCGATCCGCCAGCTCAGATGTGCCTCCTCGTGGCTGAGCCAGTGCCCGGGCCCCTCCGCCGGAGCGCCGACCCGCAGAAGCACGTAGCTGGAAAACAGCGCCCCGAAGAGCATCACCTCGGAAGCCAGAAAGAGCCACGTCCCGAACTTCCCGCTGTACATCGCGGTGACGGGATGCGGCTTGACGGTATAAGCGAGTGTGTCTGCGGACATAAGTCAGGTCTCGAGGGCCGCGTGTTGCGGGCAAAAGTCGGTGGAATGACCGGGAACGCTGTATTCGTACGGGCCGCGGTACACCGCCGGGGCCGTCGCGAAGTTGCCGTGCGGTGGTGGCGACGGCGCCGCCCATTCCAACGTCGTCGCCTGCCACGGGTGCTCGTCCACCTTC
>Ga0326597_10013782_pt1 | contig 10609 bp, 5 predicted proteins | sample RVTome_12_FD_203789 | JGI IMG/M metagenome (GOLD analysis project Ga0326597, IMG submission 203789) | Soil microbial communities from uranium-contaminated site in the Upper Colorado River Basin, Wyoming, United States - RVT100D185 | ecosystem: Environmental > Terrestrial > Soil > Contaminated >... | reverse complement strand
CAAGTGCGACCAGTATCAGGGCTATCTGTTCAGCAAGCCCGTGCCCGCGGAACAAGTTCCAGCGCTGCTTGCAAAGCCGTGATTGGTGTCAAAAGCCGTGATTGGTAATTAGTGATTAGTAAAAGCAGGTTTGCCCAATCACCAATCATCAATCACCAATCACTAGTCACCAATCACCGATTTCAAGTCACCAATCACCAATCACCAGTCACAAATCACCAGTCACAAATCACGAGCCACGAACCACGAACCACGTAATCCTGTCCGGTGAGGTGATTTCCAAGAGAAAGTTACGCGCCGTTGCGCTGTTCGTTGTAGACAACCTTGACATTGTCCTCGCTCAGCCACGCGGCGAGCGATTGCAGCAGGTTGTCATTCAGGTTGACGCGCCACGTCTCGCCGAGTTCAATCTCGCAGCTCGCGTTGTGGTTGTGATAAACGACTGACACCGGGCACGGACCGTTGCGATACGGCGCGAGCAGTTCCTTCAGTTTCTGCGCCGACGACTGGCCGTTGCAGGTCAGCCGCACGCCGCGCGCGAAGCGGTTGCGCGCGGCACTCAGGTCATATATTTTCTCGGCGTTGATGCGCATGAATACCGCCTCGGCTTCCTCGCCGCCGCCACGGCGCACGCTGCGCACCTTGGCCTCGATCACCAATACCGCGTCTTCGACGATGATTTGCCGATACTGGTCGAAGAGCTCGCTGTATACCGTCACCTCCTGGGTTGCGGTGCCGTCGCCGAGGCTGATGATGAGCATGCGCGACGCCTGGGTCTTCTGAAAACGCATCGACTCGACGACACCCGCAATCAGCACGGTCTGGGCGCCGCCGCCGTAATCGCCGCCGGATGGCGCGAGGCGATCCAGCGTGGTACGCACGAACTGGCCGATTTCCTGCCGGAAGGCGGTGAATGGATGGCCCGAAAGATAGAACCCGAGGGCCGCTTTTTCCTCGCGCAAATAAACGTGCTGATCCCAGCGCGGTGCCTGCACCAGTGCCGGCCGCGAGTGCGCCGCTGCGTCCGCACCGCCGAACAGGCTGACCTGCCGCGCGTTGCGTTCGAGCTGCTCGGCGGCCCCGAGCGCGATGCCGACCGAGGCGAGCAGCCGCGCGCGGTGATCGTCGAGCGCATCGAACGCTCCGGCGCGGATCAACGCCTCGATCACGCGCCGGTTGACGATGCGCTTGTCGATGCGCTCGCAGAAATCAAACAAATCCCTGAAAGGACCGTTTGCCTGGCGCGCCGCAACGATCGCAGTGATTGCCGATTCGCCCGTGCCCTTGATCGAACCCAGACCGTAGCTCAAGGTCTTCGCGTCGAGCGGCACGAAGCGGTACTCGCCGCCATTGATGTCGGGGCGCAGCACCTTAAGCCCGATGGCGAGCGCATCCTCGTAGAATTGCCTCACTTTGTCGGTGTCGTTCATCACCGCCGACAGGTTGGCCGCCATGAACGCGGCGGGCTGATGGACCTTGAAGTAGGCAGTCTGGTAGGCGACCAGCGCGTACGCGGCGGCGTGCGAGTTGTGCACGATCAGACCGTCAGCGACAAAGTTGTGGTCTCCTTCGACCTCGAGGTCGTACACGTCTTCGACGCCACGCGGCGCGATTTCGACCACTGTGTCCCAGTACACGTCCGACGTCGCTAAAGCACGCAAACCATCGTCGTTGAAGTATGCGGCGAGCCTGCCGACGGTAGCACGGCGGAACCCACGCTTGCCCACCGAGCCGCGACCGTAAAACTCCCTCATCGAGACGGCGCTTTGCACCTCCAGTTCGCGCCAGGTCAGTCCCGCTCCGATCCGCGCGGCATCAACCCGGCGACGCACGGTGCCCGGTACCGTGTCCTTGCTGCTGGCGCCGCCTGCCAACAGCGCCAGACGTGCCTTCAACCCTCGAATCTGCACATCGCGTCCAACACAATGCGGCACGAGGCACTCGACGAACCGCCGTACACTGTCTTCACCCAGCAGGTATACGGCGTAACCGGGGCGCAACCCTCCTCGATACTTGAACCGCTTCGCTTGGATGCGCGCGACGACGCCCAGCCGCAGCAAGAGATCCTGCACGTCGCGTGCCAACCCCTCCGAACTGGTTGCGTAATACGGCACCGTGTTCGACGGCCCGATGAAGAATCCATCGCCCGACCACATGCGACCGAGCACCAACGCGATGTTCTCGTCGGCGAGCGTGAAAACCGCGCCCGGTACGCGCTTCTGATCGGCGCGACGATTGAGCAGGCCAAGCTGTTGCGCCCACAGAAACACGCCGCTGCGAGCGGGAAGGTCATCGCGCGCGAGCGCGGCGTTGCCCTCGGTCGCGTTCCACGGCCGCTGGCCTTTGTGAAAGCGCGCATCGCGCCCTGTGGAAACGCACACCTCCAATCGGTCATCGGCGCGCCTCGCCACCCTCGCGACCGTGTTCGGAAAGCCGCTCGCGGCGCGGGTGAAATCGGCAATGAGCTCGGCATCGTTGTTATAGTAGTACAGGCAAGTCGGATGGCAGGTGTTACCTTCCGAAAGCAGTCCGCCGAGCACGATCAGCTCGTGCTCCGGCCAGCGCGCCGTGCTCGCCAAATCAAGTCGGCGTGGCGTGGCAATGCGGTCGCCGGGCGCGAGATCACTTAGCGGGATCCAGCCATCGAGCGTACGCAGCGGATGGTTGCCGGTCGCGACGATGCGACGGCCCAGCGCGGTGCGCAGCTCGAACGTCGGCCGGCGGCCATTCCATACGACGTCGCGCACCGCGCGTGCGCGCAAGCGCCAGTCATCGCCGAGCGAATGCACGACCAGGTCGAGGCTTTTCCACCGCTTGAACAACTCCTGCACGGTCCAGCGTGTGCCCGTGCGTGCGTCCTGTACCTGCGTCGAACCCACAATACATTTGTTGAACCCATAGCCTGCGAACTTCTCCATCAGATCGAACAACTCGTCGGCCTTGGCCTGTGTCAATCCATTCTTGCCCGCACCGTCGCGAAAACGGCCGCGGTGCTGCGCCATCTCTTCCGGCAGTTTCTTGCCCATCGCGCGGCGCAGCAGGTCGGCGCCGCCCAGACTGTAGCCGCCGATGATCTGCGCCATCTGCATCACCTGCTCCTGATAGACCATGATGCCGTAGGTCTCGGACAGTACCGACTTGACGCGCGGATCGGGATAGTCGAAGGGCTTGCCGTGCTTGCGCGCGGTGAAGTCCGGGATGAGATCCATCGGCCCGGGGCGATACAACGCAACCAGCGCGATGATGTCCTCGAAGCGGTCCGGGCGCGCCTGTTTGAGCAGGTCGCGCATGCCGCGCGATTCAAACTGGAATATCGCAGTGGTTTTGGCGCTCGCAAACAGGCGGTACGCATCCGCATCGTCGAGCGGCAGCGCATCTAGCGTAAGCGTTGAGGACGGATCGAGGCGCTTGATGTCGCGCAGCGTCCAGTCGAGGATGGTGAGCGTAGTGAGACCGAGAAAGTCGAACTTCACTAGCCCCGCCGCCTCCACGTCCTTCATGTCGAACTGCGACACGACGCTCGCTGAACCCTCCGCGGCGTAGAGCGGGCAGAAATCGGTAAGTTTGCCGGGCGCGATTAGTACGCCTCCGGCGTGCATACCGACGTTGCGCGTGAGGCCCTCGAGCCGCTCAGCCAGCTCGAGCAACTCGCGCACTTCCTCTTCCTGTTGCTCGCGTTGGTTGATCAGAGGCTCGGCTTCGCGCGCGTAGATCGTTTGGTCATCCTTCGGATTGGTGCGCCGGCGCAGTGTGATGTACCTGCCGGGCTGAAACGGAATCAGCTTGGCAAGCTGGTCGCAGAAGGTGTAACCGAGATCGAGCACGCGCCCGACATCTCGAACCACCGCTTTCGCCGCCATGGTGCCGAAAGTCACGATCTGCGACACGCTGTCGGCGCCGTACTTGCTCCGCACGTACTCGATAACGCGGTCGCGGCCGTCCTGGCAAAAATCGATATCGAAGTCCGGCATCGACACGCGCTCGGGATTGAGAAAGCGTTCGAACAGCAGGTTGTAACGAAGCGGATCCAGGTCAGTGATCCCCAGCGAGTACGCGACGAGCGAGCCCGCACCAGAGCCGCGGCCGGGACCGACCGGCACGCCGTTCGCTTTCGCCCAGTTGATAAAGTCGGCCACGATCAGGAAGTAGCCCGCGAAACCCATTTCCAGGATGGTCTTGATCTCGAAGTCAAGCCGCGCGCGATACTCGGGCGATTTGCCAGCGCGCTGCGCGGCATCGGGATACAGCCGCGCCAGCCGCTTCTCGAGACCGGCGTGGACCTGCTCATGCAGGTAGTCGTCGACGCTCTTGCCCTGCGGCGTGGGAAACCGCGGCAGCCGGCTCTTGCCGAGCTCGATCTCGAAATTGCAGCGCTTGGCGATCTCGGCGCTGTTGGCGAGCGCCTGCGGAATATCCGCGAAGAGCTGCGCCATCTCGGCCTGCGTCTTGAAATACTGGTCGGGGCTGTAGTGGCGCGGCCGCCGCGGGTCGGCAAGCATGTAGCCTTCGGCAATGCAAACGCGCGCCTCGTGCGCCCTGAAGTCGTCGGGCTTGAGGAACCGCACGGGATGCGTCGCCACCACCGGCAGCTTGAGCCGGGAAGCGAGCTGCAGCGACTGCTGGACGCAGTTCTCGAGCGGCGGCGATGCGGCATTGTGCTGCAAACGCTGCAGCTCGACGTAATAGCGCCGCGGGAACCGCGCCGCCCACGCCCGCGCCAGCTCGAGCGCATGCTTGTGATTGCCCGCGAGCAACGCCAGACCGACATCGCCGCAATGCGCTCCCGACAAAGCTATCAGGCCGTCGCATGCAGGCGCGGCAAACCATTCCCTTTTGAGCTCGGCACGCCCGCGGTACTGGTTGGAGCGATACGCCCGCGTCAGCAGCTCGCACAGATTGCGGTAACCGGCGCGCGACTGGCATAACAGCAGCAGCCGCTGCGGCTTGTCGCGGTCGGACTCGTTCTCGATCCAGACGTCGCAGCCGATGATAGGCTTCAGGCCTTTGCCGCGCGCGGCCTGGTAGAACTTCACCAGGCCGAACACGTTGGCAAGATCGGTCAGTGCGAGCGCCGGCATGCCGTCGGCTAAGGCGGCCTCGACCGCGTCGTCAAGGCGCACGATGCCGTCGCTCACCGAGTACTCGCTGTGCAGCCTGAGGTGGACGAACGGCAATTGGGACATGGCGGCTATTTTATCGCTATTTGACTTGACACCATGGCCAATCCCGACCAAATTGATGGCCGACGCGTAAGGATCGCGGAGACCGACCCACATGCGACAAGCCATGCTCCTGATTGCACTAGCGCTCTCGGCAACGGCAGCGCAGGGCCAGGCCGTATTCCGCTCGGTAATGCCGGACGGCAGCATCGTCTATGGCGACAAGCCGGCGCCTGGCGCGAAAGAGTCCAAGGAAGTCAGCCTGCCGCCGCCGAATATCGCGACACCACCGCCGGCGCCGCCGAAGCAAAGCGCACCAGCCACGACTCCTCGGCAGCAGGCACCGGATTCCGATGACCAGGTCAGAAGCGCAGAGCGGGAATTACAGACGGCAAAAGCGGCGCTCGAAGCCGGACGCGCGCCGCAGCCGGGCGAGCGCATCGGCACCGCAGGCGGCGCCTCGCGCCTGACCGACGTCTATTTCCAACGCATCAAAACCCTCGAAAATGCGGTAGCTGGCGCTCAGAAGAAATTCGACGACGCCCTCGCGCAGCGCCGCGGCGGTCGCTGACGCGACGCCACATCATCCCAAAAACCGCATTTGAACCGCCAATGTTTGCGCCGCTGTAGGGCGCAGCTTTAGCGCGCCGACCCCGCCGAACGCGCCGCACGCGCCAACCCCGCCAAATAGTTTCCGCCGGATCGATGGCGCGATAAATCTGCGCCCTACGTGGGTGCGCGTGCCATTGACGGCGCGATAAATCCGCGCCCTACGGTTCTGTAGTATTCCGCGTGCTCGGCGCGTAAAGCGTCGTGCGCTCGCGCGGCCTGCGGCCGAGCGAGCGGATCAGATCTTCCATCATCGCTGGCGTCATCTCCGGCCCGTGCGATGCACCCGCGGCGCGGGAGATCGTTTCGTCCATGAGCGTTCCGCCGAGATCGTTAGCGCCCGCGCACAGGCAGGCTTTCACGCCTTCCGGCCCCATCTTCACCCATGACGTCTGAATGTTCGGAATGAGCGGGTGTAGGGCCAGGCGTCCCACCGCGTGCATGAGCACGGCCTCGCGGAACGTCGGCCCGCGGCGCGCCCTGCCCTTCAGATAGATCGGCGCCTCCATGTGCACAAAGGGCAGCGGCACGAACTCCGTAAAACCGCCGGTCTCGGCTTGCAGCGCGCGAAGCCGCAGCAGGTGGCGCGCCCAGTGCGCGAGCCTTTCCATATGGCCGAACATGATCGTCGCCGTGGATCGCAACCCCGTCTGATGGGCGGCTCTCATCACCTCGAGCCATTCGCCGGTCTTGATCTTGTCTGAACATAGGACGGCACGGACCTCGTCGTCCAGGATCTCCGCGGCCGTCCCCGGCAGCGTTCCGAGGCCGGCCCGCTTCAACTCGGCAAGGAACTCCTCGAGCGAGACGCCCAGCGTGCGTGCGCCCTGCCACACTTCGAGCGGCGAGAAGGCATGGACGTGCATGGCGGGAACGACGGCCTTCACCGCCCGGCAAATCTCGAGATAGGTCGCACCGGTATAGGCGGGATGGATTCCGCCCTGCATGCACACTTCCGTCGCGCCGCGCGCCCAGGCTTCACGCACGCGGCGCTGGATTTCTTCAAGCGGCAGATCGTAGGGCTTGCCCCGCAAGTTTTCGCTTGCCTTGCCTTTCGCGAAAGCGCAGAACTGGCACCGGTAGCCGCAGATGTTGGTGTAGTTGATGTTGCGATTAACGACATAGCTGACCGTGTCGCCGTTCATCCTCGCCCTCAACTCGTCGGCTGCGGTGCATACGGCGGCGAACTCCTCCCCGCGCGCACGGAACAGTTGCACGATTTCTCCCTCGATTAGCGCCTCGCCGCGAGTCGCCTTGGCCAGGATAGCACCGACTTCACCGCGCGGACCCGCGCGGCGGGGCGCGGCGGTCAAGGCGAGATCCGACGCTGGGAGACGATCCTTCATGCCGGGCGACCAGTCATCGGTGCGGGGAAAGCCGTCGCTGTCGATCCGGTGGAGCAGTGCCGTGCGCAATCCCGGGTCGATCCAGCGGTCCATCTCGCGCACAAAGGCCGGATAAATCGCCAGACGTTCGACGAGTTCCTTGCCCGCGGCCTGCGTCGCGCGCGCGAGTATGCCCAGATGCGGCCAGGGCGCTTCCGGATTGACGTGGTCGGGAGTCACCGGCGACACACCGCCCCAATCGTTGATGCCCGCGTCGACGAGCTGACGCAAAGAGCCGGGGCTGAGATTCGGCGGCGCCTGAATGTTCATCGCGGAATCGAACACGAGCCGCGCGACCGCAATCGTCCACAAATGCTCTTCGAGCGGGGGCGCGGGGAACCCGGCCATGCGCGTTCCGGGCTTCGGCCGGAAGTTCTGGACGATGATCTCCTGAATGTGTCCGTAGCGATCGTTGAGATCCCGCAGCGCGAGCAGCGCATCGATGCGCTCCACGCGGGTCTCGCCGATGCCGATCAGCACACCGCTCGTGAAGGGCACCTTCGCTTCGCCCGCGAGCCTGATGGTCTCAAGGCGGGCCGCCGGACGCTTGTCGGGCGAACCGTGATGAGGTCCGCCGCGCTCGCACAAGCGCTCTGCTGAGCTTTCGAGCATGATCCCCTGGGAGGCGGAAATCTTGCGCAGCGCTGCGATGCCGGAGGCGTCGAGCAGCCCGGGATTGACGTGCGGCAGCAGCCCCGTCGCTTCGAATACCGCGCGCGCCGCCGCGGCGAGATAGGACAAAGTTGTCTGGTGCGCGAGCCGGACTAGCTCTTCGCGCGCGGCGCGATAACGCAGTTCCGGCTTGTCGCCGAGCGTGAACAGCGCCTCCTTGCAATGCGCCGCGACGCCGGCCCGCGCGATGGCAAGCACCTCGTCGAGCGTCAGGAAGGCTGCTACGCCTTGCCGCGGCGGCTGGGCAAACGTGCAGTAATGGCACACGTCCCTGCAAAGCCGCGTCAGCGGGATGAAGACCTTGCGGGAATGCGTCACCACCCCACCGTGCGCGGCGTCGCGCCGCGCAGCCGCCGCCCGCATCAGCGCGTCGAGATCGCTATGTTCCGTCAGCGCGAGACACTCATCACGCGATAGCCGACGGTCCGGCGCAAAGCTCGTGGAGGCGCAACTTGTCATGAGTTCACGGCCTTTTCCATCATTGCGGCAATTACCCGGCGCTGGTTTCGTCGCATCGATCGCGGTGCGCGCGACGCAACCGTTCCGCGATCCCATTCGCGGTCAGATACGCGTAGCTTTGCGTCGGCGACGGGCGCAATAGAAAAGTAGCGAGATCATCGGGCCGGTCGATGTCGTGCCCGAGACGCTCGAGCAGCAGGATCTGCGGCTCGATTCCACGCGCCCGCGCCGCTTCCCGGTGCCGGCGCAAGCTGTCGTCGCCAAAACAAACCGGGACCGCACCGGGCGGGGAACAGGCCAGCGCGTTGGTTCCTCCATCGATGCTCGCAGGCACCAGCGTGACCGACGGGGCGGCGCGATGCGCGGCGACGATCATCTCGACGTCCGCGGGCGTGATCAATGGTACGTCAGCCGGAATCACCAGCATGCCGTCCCTGCCCTCCCCGGCGAGGTACGCTGCCGCCGTCGTCACCGCTGCCGTCGTCCCGGCGTTCGCGGTGTCAGCCAATACGAACGCACCGGCCGCATGCGCCATGGCCGCCGCATCGGCATCGCCTGTAATCACCATAATGCCGGCGAGCGACTGCGTGCGCGCCAGCGCAGACAGCACATCCGCCAGCATGGCGCGCGCCAATGCTTCGCGTTCGTGGCTTGCGAGTCGCGGCATCAGCCGCCGTTTCGTCCGGGCGAACAACTTGACCGGAACGACGGCCCAGAGCCCGTGGCTCGCGCTCATGCAATCGGGATGGCGCCGGCAGCACCGCAGACGATTCCGGTGATCCGGATGCCGGCCCCGTCGACCTTGTATCTTCGGTTGATGCCGATTAGAACTGAGGTCAACGCTTCTGCCGCCACCGAATTGGCGAGGGGGCCCCCATCGATACCGCGCGTGCCGATGGCGTCCGCGAGAGCGATAACAATGTCGCGCGCTTTCCGGTCGTTGCCGAACACCAGCACGTCGCAATCCACCGCACCGCTGGAGCGCAGTTTGGCGGCTCCGACATGATGGAACGCCGACACGACCCGCACATTGTCGCCGAGACGCGCTTGCGCAATCTGCGCGGCCGAGCCTTGCGCAGGCAACTGCACGAGCGACACTTTGGGCGGCACGAGCGGCACGACAGCATCGACCACGATTTTGCCCGCAACGGACTTCTTGATCTCGTCGAGGATCGCGTCATGGTTCGAAAACGGCACCGCGATCACGACGATGTCGCCGGCGCGCGCCGCCTCCGCGTTGTCATCACCGCGGACCGGCGGTGCGCCGTTCCCCGGTTTGATCTCGCGGGCAGCGGCTTGCGCTTTCTCCCGCGAGCGCGAGCCTATGACTACCGGGTATCCGGCAGCAGCCCAGCGCATGGCGAGGCCCGAGCCCAGCGCGCCCGTGCCGCCGATGATCGCCAGGGTGGGACGAGCGAGGGAACACTCCCTCTCCCGCCTGGGCGGGAGAGGTGCGCCGGAGCGTGGAGCAGGAACCCGTTTACGGGATGCGGCCGTGAAGGCGCACAATAGCACGCGGATACCCGGCGCTTTGCATCCCGCTGCGGGGTCACATCCATCGGCAAGCCGATGGAATCCTGTTCCGCCCTCCGCGGGCGCGGGGAGAGGGTGGGGCGTCTCAGCCAAGTGCCATCTCCGGAAGCGGCACGATCTTCACGCCGGCAGCCTCGAGACCCGCGCGCACGGCGCGCGCAAGTGCAATCGCAGTCGGCTCGTCGCCGTGAACGGACAGCGTGTCGATGCGCCCGGCAATCCGCTGGCCGTTGCGCGTAACGATTTCCCCGTTGACTACCATGTGAACGGCGCGCTCCGCCGCGATCGCCGGGTCCTTGATCACGGCTCCCGGGATTTTCCGCGAAGTCAGGTTGCCGTCGTCATCGTAGAGACGGTCGCAGTAAGCCTCGCGCGCAACCTTGAGGCCGAGCTTGCGGCCTGCTCTCTCCATCTCCGAGCCGACATTGGCGACATAAATAATGTCGCGATCGACAGCCTTGATGGCGCGCCCGATCGCCGTCGCGTAATCGGCGTTCTCCGCCGCCATGTTGCTCAGCGCCCCGTGCGGTTTCAGGTGCGTGACTTTCTCGCCGACATACGCCGCCATCGCCTGCAACGCGCCGATCTGATAGGCGACGAGGTATTCGAGGTGCTCCGGGATCATGTCGATGCGGCGGCGTCCGAAGCCCCACAGATCGTTGAAACCGGGATGCGCGCCGATGCTCACGCCTTCCTCCTTGGCGCGCTGCACGACGTGCCTCATGGTAAGCGGGTCACCGGCATGCATGCCGCAGGCGATGCTCGCGGAACGGATGATCTTGAGAATAGCGT
>Ga0326597_10013781_pt1 | contig 10609 bp, 7 predicted proteins | sample RVTome_12_FD_203789 | JGI IMG/M metagenome (GOLD analysis project Ga0326597, IMG submission 203789) | Soil microbial communities from uranium-contaminated site in the Upper Colorado River Basin, Wyoming, United States - RVT100D185 | ecosystem: Environmental > Terrestrial > Soil > Contaminated >... | reverse complement strand
CATCCGCGTCATCCGCGCCAACATCGTCGCCGAGTGGTTGTTCGAACTGCTTCCCAGCCGCGGCCGCGCGCCGAAGAAACGCGCTGACTGAATAAGGAAAAGCGTATTTGGCGGTTTGATATCAGGCACAAACACCGCGCGGTGAGGTTGTCGTCTGTTTCCGGGTTCCAGTGCTCGACCGTCATGGACGCAGGGTTGAGCAGGGGAGAGGCGATATTACGAGCCGCGCTGCTTGCTATTCAATCACAAACACCACGCGTCTTCCCTTCCCTCATGGTGCAAGCCGGGACCCGGGTGTAGGATTCCCAAGAAATAAAAAGGGATTGGAGGAGCGTTGGCCCCAGAGCCAGAAAATGAAGCCAGGGAGACAATAGACAAGCTGCTTACGCAAGCTGGCGGGGGAATCTATGACGGCAATGCTAATGGAGCAGTGAGTTATGGCGCTGCATCCTGAATTTCCGAAATCCCCTTATTCAGTCCTAGTACCGGACCAACGTTGGTTTCCGGCGGCAGAAGAGCTTCGAAGCACGGCCTATGAGAAACTGCTGCCGCCGCTGGTCGCCAAGATTCGCAGCGAAATATCGGATTGGCGGGTCGCAGGTTACGCGGGTGCTTCCAACACATCTCGCGCGCTCCTGAATTGGTGGTTTGAAACCGAGCATTTGGTTGAGCAGGCTGATGGCACGTTATCGCCATTTCGGTACTACTACGCTCAGCGTGAGGCGGTGGAAACGGTTATCTGGTTGCACGATGCACGTAAGGTGCGGGACAAATTTGATTTACTCCGATTCGATGCCTCCGGGGCTATATCGGTTGGCATGTTCTATGAAGATTGGCCTCGTTACGTTGTAAAGATGGCCACTGGTGCGGGAAAGACCAAAGTCATATCGTTGCTCATCGCCTGGAGTTTTTTTCACAAGCTCTACGAGACTGACTCTGCACTTGTGCGAAACTTCCTACTGATTGCGCCGAACATCATTGTTCTTGACCGGCTGCGTGCCGATTTAGACGGTCTGCGCATCTTCTTCAACGACCCTGTCCTTCCGGATAATGGCTACGAAGGCCACAATTGGCGCGACGACTTCCAGCTGACGCTGCACATTCAGGACAACGTTCGTGTCGTGCGGGAGACTGGAAATCTCTTTCTGACAAACATCCATCGTGTCTATCTCGGTGACGTGCGCGAGCCTTCGCTAGAAGACGACGACCTGCGTGATTACTTTCTCAATCCTTTTGGTCTCAAGCCTGTCGGCAAGACCACCGACAGCAAGGCCGATCTTGGAGAGATTATTCGCGAGATCGATGAGCTTGCCGTGTTCAATGACGAGGCTCATCACATCCACGATCCGAAAATGGCCTGGTTCAAGAGTATCCAGGATATCCACCATCGCATGTTGCAGAAGGACTGTCGTCTGGCCTTGCAGGTGGACCTGACCGCCACGCCCCGGCACGACAGCGGTGCGATCTTCGTACAGACGGTTTCTGACTATCCACTGGTCGAGGCGATTTATCAGAAAGTGGTCAAGCAACCGGTGCTGCCAGACCCCGCCAGTCGCGCCCGTCTGCAGGAACACACGAGCGCCATCTTTACCGAGCATTATGCGGACTATCTGCAACTTGGCATCGAGGAATGGCGAAAAAGCTATGCCGAACATGCGGCGATGAACAAGAAAGCAGTCTTGTTCGTCATGGTGGACGACACCAGGAACTGTGATGAAGTCGGCGTATATCTGCAAAAGATTTGTCCGGAACTGGAAGACGCTGTATTAGTGATCCACACCAAGGACAATGGTGAAATCTCCGAATCAGCCAGCGGAAAAAAGAAGGACGAACTGGAACTGCTGCGTAAACAAGCTAACGAGATAGATTCATGGCACAGCCCCTTTAAGGCCATCGTGTCCGTGCTGATGCTCAAAGAAGGTTGGGACGTCCAGAATGTCACCACCATTGTCGGTCTCCGCGCTTACGTAGCCAAGAGCAATATTCTGCCGGAGCAGACTCTTGGTCGCGGTCTGCGGCGAATGTATTTCGGATACGACATTCAGGAAACTGTCTCGGTGATGGGTACGCCCGCCTTCATGGAGTTCGTAGAATCCATCCAAAGCGAAGGCGTGCAACTCGAATATCGCCCGATGGGTGGCGACGCCAAGCGTGAAGACGCTTTGATCGTCGAGGTGGATGCACAAAATCCCAACAAAGATATACAGGCGCTGGACATCGAACTGCCCAAGCTTAGCCGTCGCTACAATCGCGACTACAAGAATCTTGAGTTGCTCGATCCTTCAGCGTTCGGCAACAGGACCATTCCATTGAAACCTTTCACTCAGGAACAAACCCGTGAGATCGTTTTTAAAACAATGCTGGATGGCGAAATTCACCACACCATCCAACTCGATGGTGGGGGTCCGGCCGATTACCGTTCCGTAGTGGCGTTTTTCGCGCGCCAACTATTAAAGGAAATGCGCTTAGTCGGCGGTTATGACGCCCTGTATCCAAAAGTGCGCGACTTCATGACCCAACATATGTTTACCGGTGCATCGGTCAATCTGGAAGACCCAGCGGTGTTGCGCAATTTGTCCGAACCCGAGGCCGGCAAGATTTTGTTCGATACCTTCAAGAAAGCAATCAATGCGCTCACCGTTCAGGAAATCGGCACATCGCGCATTGAAGATCACATCCGCCTGCGCGATGTCCGTCCGTTCAAGCCCGAAAACCCAGGCGGCGCCTTCCTGGTGCCGAAGAAGTCGCTGTTCAATAAGATCGTCGGCGAGGCCCATACTGGCGGCTTCGAACTGACCTTCGCCGGCTTTCTCGATCAGGCTCCGGATGTCCAGGCGTTCGCCAAGAACTACCGGCACATCGGCTTCAAAATCGATTACGTCAAAGCAGATGGCGATTTGTCTACTTATACACCCGACTTCCTGGTTCGGACCACCGACGGCGCCGTATGGATTGTTGAAACCAAGGGTCGCGAGGAACTCGACCTGCCACGCAAAATGTCCCGCCTGCGCCAATGGTGCGCGGACGCGACACAGGCGAGCCAAGCCGATAGCGGGCCGGCTTACCGTTTCGTATACGTGGACCAAGACGGTTACGAACGCAACCCGCCGAATACTTTCGCAGCGCTCGCCACAAGCTTCACCGAATATCAGGAGACCTGAGCATGGCCCGCCAGCCGAAAGAAGCCTACGACCTGACGGACGCCGAGAAGCGCGACCTGATCCAGCTGATCCAGCAAGGGAAAGCTTTGCCAGAGAAATACCGCTTCATCCTGTTCGAGGACAAGCGCGAGGTGGAGCTGGTGTGGAACGACAAGAGCCGCGAGGTCTGCACCACTGTGCTGCCGTTCCAGTCGCTGGAGCACGTGGACGAGCCGCGCCAGGAGAAGCCGGAACTCGGTACGCTCGACATGTTCGACACTCGCGGCCGCCAGCTCAAGGGTTGGACCAATAAACTCATCTGGGGCGACAACAAGCTGATTCTCTCCTCGCTCAAGAGCGGCGCGCTGCGCCGCCAGATCGAGGACGCAGGCGGCCTCAAGCTCATCTACATTGACCCGCCCTTCGATGTCGGCGCCGACTTCTCCATGGACATCGAGATCGGCGGCGAGACCTTCCACAAGGAACCGAACTTGCTGGAGCAGATCGCCTACCGCGACACCTGGGGGCGCGGGGCGGATTCGTTCATTTCGATGATTTACGAGCGGCTGATTTTAATGCGGGATTTGATGCACGAGGATGCGAGCATCTACGTGCATTCGGACTGGCGGATGAATGCGCTGATTCGCTTGGCAATGACAGAAGTCTTTGGGGCAAATAACTTCATCAATGAAATCGTCTGGAAGCGGCGAACGGGAATCTTGAACCAATCTCGAAAACTCGGCGCGTCCACGGATTCAATCTATCTCTTTTCAAAGAGCGCAGAACGCTACGTATTCAATCAACAATTCATTCCATACACGGACGACGACCCGTATGTACAAACGAAGTTTGTTTACAAAGACGATAGAGGTAGGCGTTACCGACTTCACGCAATAACTAGCCCGTCCTACAGCCCAAGTCTCGTTTATGAATACAAAGGGTACAAGCCGCCCGCGAACGGATGGTCATTTTCTCGCGAGACGATGGAAGATTGGGAACGGAGAGGAATGCTCTACTTTCCCGAAGATAAAAGTCAGAGAATCCAGCGGAAGCAGTTCCTTGATGAGAGCGAGGGCAAGCCCGTCCAGAGTCTTTGGGATGACATTCGCCCCATTAATTCTCAAGCCATCGAAGACACAAAATATCCGACACAGAAAACGGAACAGCTACTTGAGCGCATTTTGGCTACATCAAGCAACTTTGGCGATCTCGTCGCCGACTTCTTCTGCGGCTCCGGCACCACGGCGGCGGTCGCGGAAAAGCTCGGTCGCAAGTGGATTTGCACCGACCTCGGCAAATTCGCCATCCACACCACGCGCAAGCGCCTGATCCAGGTGCAGCGCGAGTTGAAGGACTCAGGCAAGCCGTTCCGCGCTTTCGAGGTGCTGAACCTCGGCCGCTACGAGCGTCAGGCCTATCTCAATGTCGGCGGGCGGTTGACCGGCAAACAGAAGGAACAGGCACTGGCGCAGAAGGAACGCGAGTTCCGCGATCTCATCCTGCGCGCGTACAAGGCGCAGCCGCTGGAAGGCGAGAGTTTCTTCCACGGCAAGAATGCCGGACGTTTAGTCGTGGTCGGCCCGATCAACCTGCCCGTGGGCCGGCTGTTCGTGGAGGAAGTCATCACCGAATGCCGCAAGCGCGGCGCCTCGCGCGTGGATATGTTGGCCTTCGAGTTTGAGATGGGCCTATTCCCGGCGGTGCTGGACGAAGCGAAACAAAAGGGTATTGATCTCGTGCCGAAACAGATTCCTCCCGAGGTATTCGACAAACGGGCGGTAGAGAAAGGGCAGGTGGTGTTTTTCGACGTCAGCTTTATTGAGGCCACGCCGCGCTATAACAAGAAAGACAAATTCACGGTCCAGATCGAACTGACCGACTTCTCTGTCTATTACACCCAAGGCGCGGCCGAAGCCGCGGCCGCGAGCCTCAAAAACGGCAAGAGTGAAGTCGTCTGCGAACAAGGCCAGCTCATCAAGGTGAGCAAGGACAAGGATGGCGTCGTCACGCGCGAAATACTGACGAAGAGCTGGACTGATTGGGTGGACTACTGGGCCGTGGACTTCGACTATATGCAGCGCAAGGAGATCATCAAGATGGCAAAGAGCGCCGGAACGGAAAGAGATTCCACCGACGCCAAGACCGGAGGTGCCGTCGAGTTCGAAGAACGCTGGACCGGCAGCTACATCTTCGAAAACGAGTGGCAAAGTTTCCGCACCCGCAAGTACCGCGATCTTGAACTGAAATCGGCACCGCACACCTATACCAAGTCCGACCGCTACACAGTAGCCGTGAAGGTGATCGATATCTTTGGCAACGACACGATGATCCTTGTATCAGTGAACGTGGGATAGTCAGGAGGGTATCAAATGAGTCAATGGACAGAGCGAGTTCGCAATCATCAAGTTTGGCAGCAGCTCACATCGCTTGGACCGGCGATAGATCAAGCATTGGCTAGAAAAGAGAATGTACCAGACGCTCTTGACGGGTTAGAGCGGTTGCGCTCAGTTCTAACATATTGCGGAAAGCGATTAGCCGCGAATGATCCATTCCTGATTCATATGCCGCCAATCGACGGTTTAGCAAAGAACGTCGAGAGATCGATAGCTGAAGTAAACGCATACATTACTGATGGAAACGTTGGACACATCGACAACGCAAATGCGCATGCTGATTCCATACTAAGCAATCTTGCACAACTAACTGCACCTTTTACGCAAGACGACATCACCATCATCAGTGAATCGGTATCGTCTTACAGGAAAACACTAGAGCAATTCCTTAGGGACGCATCCAAGTGGCGGCATGACCAGCAAGGCGAAGTGGATGCTCTACGCAAAAAGATTGAAGAGGTGGCCACTGAACTTGTAAGTGCACGTGAGCGCGTTTCCGCTCTAACTTCCGAATTTCAGTCACAGTTTTCTGGTTCACAGGAAGGGCGCGGACGTGAGTTTACGGACGCGCAGGCAGTACGACAGGAGAAGTTCGGTGAGCTAATCGCAGATTACAATGAGAAGTTGACAGCACAAAATGCCGAATTCGATCGGCAAATTGAATCCGCCACAAAAAACTACGAAGAGGAACTTCTAAAGCTAAAGAACCAGTACGAGCAAAGTGCAAATGCAATCCTTGATCAGATTAACGTTCATAAGGCCGAAGTTGAGAAACTTGTTGGAGTCATCGGCAACCTAGGCGTTACCTCCGGTTATCTTAAGACCGCCAACCATGCCAGGCTAACGTTGTGGTTTTGGCAGCTAATTACAGTGATGGCACTGTGTGGCGTGATTTTCGTTGCTTACGCGGCGTTCATTCCGCTTGTCCAAGGAGGATTTACTTGGGAAGGTTTCGCTGCGCGCGTTTTTGTCTCGATCACAGTTGGCGTACTTGCAGCCTACTCAGCTAGCCAGGCTGATAAGTCTTATCAAGTGGAAAGAATCAATCGAAAACGTGCACTGGAGCTAGAGGCATTAGGCCCGTTCCTCGCTCCCCTGCCTCAAGAAATGCAAGACAAGTTTCGAATCGAGGTCGGAGATCGTTCGTTTGGTCATGAAGAGCGTGGCGGTGTGCACAGCACTGAAAAGAGTCCTGCGACTCTTTTGGATGCACTTGGTAGGTCGAAAGACGCTAGGGATCTTCTCGTTCAGCTCGTGAAGGCAGCGCGTGAGTAAGAGTTACGCACAGAACGGTACCACAGAACGGGGTCAGGTCTTGCATTGACGCATGGGAACAGAAAAAAATGTCAGGAACCGTTGCGTGATTAGTTGTTGTCAGTACTTCCGAAACTGCCCGACCACCACCCCGAAAATCTCAAGCTTTCCTTTCGGGCGTATTACCGGGTAGGCCTTGTTCTCCGGCCTCAACACGACCCAGCCCCGTTCGCGGTCCAGCCGCTTCAGCGTGAATTCGTTGTCCACGATCGCGACTACGATGTCGCCGGCGGCAAGTTGATCGACAGCTTTTTGAGAAGACGCGGTGACTGCTGTGAAGCAGGGGGATTACCCTATGACGGTCATTCCTCTTGGTGTTGGAAAAAAAGTGCCAAATTACCAAGGAATTCACACGCTCGGTACGTCCGGGTTTGCTGTTTATTGTTAACCGGACGTGCCAGGGATAGACTGAATTAAAAATCAATGATCTAGGGACAAATGCCTGCTTACTCATTCCAATGCATACCCGGATGTCCACGCCCGGCTAATCACTGTTAGGCGCGCCCAGGTACTTCAGCGCATTCCGAAACGTGCGATCACGTGTAAGCTATCCTGACCATGCTCCAGCGAGGACAGTTATGGCAACAGACAGTTGGCCCACTAAGCGTCTCTCCGTAGCCAGTCTCCATTTGGACGCGAAGAACCCGCGGCTCGGACGCGAGACTCTTTCGCGCGCCCCTAGAGATATCATCCAACACCTCTTTGAACACGATAAGGCGTTGGAGGTCGCCGACAGCATTGCCACTCGCGGCTTCTTCCCAAATGAGCCGCTATTGGCGGTAAGAGAAAATGATCGGCTTGTCGTGGTGGAGGGCAATCGGCGTCTCGCGGCATTGAAGGCTCTACGTGAGCCGGGGCTGCTCGAAGGATCTCTAGAGCGTCAGGTGGAGCGACTTTCTCGTCGGATCACCGACCCACAAGCGATCGCGACGGTTCCAGTCACCATCGCTCCGAGCCGCCGAGCGACAGACCGGCAGATCGCGGGACGGCACATCGGCAGCCCAGTTCTTGCGTGGCAGGCAGAGAATCGAGCGAGTTTCATTCTGGACAAACTTGAGGAAGGATACGACAACGAGGAGCTTCGCGATGAACTTGGCTTCACGTTGCCGGACATTCAGAAGGCACGGCAGACCAGAGCCATCGCCGACATGGCGCGCTCGCTCGATCTGCCTGAAGAGGTGAAAGCTAAGCTCGATAGCCCTCGGGCCAAGATCTTCACAACGTTGGAACGCGTCTTTGATTCCTCCGTGGGCCGCGATTATCTCAAAGTTGAGCCCGACCCAGATCACGGACTTCGTGGTATCACGACGAAGAACGAGTTCGTTCGTGGATTCACGAAGCTCGTAACCGAGGTGGCTCTCGGCAAGCAATCTTCACGGACACTGAACACCAGCGAGAATATCCGAGACTATTTCAAATCGTGGGATTCCGAAGAGCGACCCGCAAGTAAGCGTGGGTCATTTGTTCCTTCTGATGTCATACAGGGCAAATCTGTCGCGTCGCCTGCCCGTAAGCCGGAACCAGCAACAGCTCTGACGAAGCCAAAGCAGGTAAGCAAAACGGTTCTGCCGCGGGATTTTAAGGTTAGGTTCGGGAACGATCGACTCACCGATATTCGCCGCGAGCTGGCCAAGATGAAGCGTGAAGACTACCCAAATGCTGGTGCAGTGTTGCTTCGAGTGTTCTTTGAGCTCGCGGTCGTAAACTATCTTGAGCGCACTGGCGAGCTTCCGAAGCTCATCAAGAAACTGGGAGGGAAGGGCCAACTACCCTACGGCACGCCGACGATGAAACAACTCGTGCCGGAGATTACGCGAATCGCCAAGATGCACTTGCTACCAGCTGAGGCAATTAAAGTCGAAAAGGCGATCCGATACGACGCTGCGGCTCCATTCACTCTCAGTGACCTCCATGCGTTTGTTCACCAATCATCAGATCTTCCTAGCGAGCGGGACATATGGCAGTTTTGGCTTCGCACGGAACCTCTTTTCAGAATGATGCTAGAACAGGATCCAGAGAGCGCGCCAAAATGAAGACCTTCAGCCCTCTTCGATACCCCGGCGGCAAGTCGGCAATGGCGGATCTACTAGGTCAGGTCCGCAGGTTGAACGGGCTTGGAGATCGAGCGATCGCCGAGCCCTTCGCTGGCGGGGCTGGTGCATCGCTCTCGCTGCTGTACCTCGAAGAGACTCGCGAGATCTATGTTAACGACGCGGATCCTGCAATTCACGACTTCTGGTGGACCCTCGTCAACCGCCCAAAGTTGTTTATAGATATGCTCACGAAGACACGTGTGAGCATGGCTGAATGGCATCGTCAACGGGATGTGTACAGGAATTGCGGTTATCTGTCTCATCTCCGTCGCGGTTTCTCTGCGTTCTACCTGAACCGATGCAATCGGTCCGGGATCATCATGAACGGCGGCCCTATTGGTGGGGTGAAGCAAACAGGCAAATGGAAACTCGACGCCAGGTTCAATAAACCTGACCTTCGGCGCCGGTGCGAGAAGGTCACCGAATACCGTGATCGTGTCCACGTGTCCTGTTGTGACGGGATAGAGTTCATCGATAGCCTCGATGCAGTGTCAACCTTTTTCTTCATTGACCCGCCCTACTTTGTCAAAGGGAAGACGCTATATATGAACGCCCTAGATGAGGAATACCACGTCGCCCTTGCGGCTCGGCTGAAGTCCATGGCGGGTGCGGCTTGGGTATTGACTTACGACGACTGCCCCGAGATCCGTCGAATGTATCGGGACTGGGCAACGATTCGACCATTCTCGCTCCGGTATGCGGCAGCTGATCGGCGAAGCGGGAAGGAAGTCCTCATTGCCCCAAGGTGGATGCGTCTACCTGCGTCTCAAGCATCGGCGACCATCACATGGTGACTTCTGGTTCGGCGCGGCTTGAGTGGAAGGAACAGGGCTCAGGGTCAGCAACTGTCTTACTTCCCCACCTGAGCTGAATCGGCATATCGCCACGGCTCGTTCGTTTTAGCCATGGTGTTGAGGATCACGAGCAGCTTGCGCATGCACGCCACGAGCGCAAGCTTCTTCGGCTTGAGAACATGCACGGGGTCAAGGAGAACATGCACGGGGTCAAGTCTTGCATTGACACATTGACACATGCAATCCTTGTTTAGTGGCCGCGCATAGGCAAGCGAAAACTCAGATCAGAGTAAAAATTCCGCCAATCCTCATACCTGCTGAATTCTTGCCCGAGACGAAAACGCGTCAGGAACCGTTTCGGCGGCCTCGATGAGAATCCGCAACATTGATCGGCGTCGTTCTGCTCTTGGCAGGAGTAGGGGCCTGAATGAATCGATAGGATCAGGAACGATCGAAAGACATGCACGGGGTCAAGTCTTGAAATATAAGGTTTGCGCACACCACCATGCTTTTTGGGTTGAAGGCTGGGATTAGATTGTGACAACCAACCCGTCAAAGCAGAGGAGATGGCTAAAATAATCATTCCGCATTTTTCTAAATCGGCCCAACCAACTCCGCTCCCGGATGCTTCCGGCTGTTGACCTTGAGGCTCACAGGCCAGGCTCCCATCTCCTTTTCCACCCACGCTCACGCCGCCGTGCCCGCCGTCTTGCCGCATAACCCACCTTTATATTGAGGGCTAATCGCCGCTCATACGACGATATAATCAAACCCAGTCATCAACATAAACGAGATCAAAGGTATCTCATGCCTGACGCGCTGCATTATCACTGTCTGGACATCTTCCAGTGTCACAACACTGGAGGAAATCATGT
>Ga0326597_10013780_pt1 | contig 10609 bp, 7 predicted proteins | sample RVTome_12_FD_203789 | JGI IMG/M metagenome (GOLD analysis project Ga0326597, IMG submission 203789) | Soil microbial communities from uranium-contaminated site in the Upper Colorado River Basin, Wyoming, United States - RVT100D185 | ecosystem: Environmental > Terrestrial > Soil > Contaminated >... | reverse complement strand
TCCGATCCGCAGTCTCGCCTCGCTCAGCACCATCGAAGATCTTCGCGATCTTCCCATCGATGACAAGGGTCTGAAGCTCTCCGACATCGCCGATGTCGAGTATGGGACGCCCGTGTTGCCCTACGGACGGTTTCTGAACCTCGAGCCAGCCGTGGCCTTCGTGTTGCAGAAGAGCAGCGACGCCAACACGGTGGACGTCGTCAAGCGAGTAAAGGCGGAGCTCGCGGAAATCAACCGGGACCCGATGCTGGAAGGCATCGAGGTCTTGATGTTCTTCGATCAGGGCGCGCAGATCACGAACAGCATCGAGGGTCTCCTGCAGGCCGGCGTGATCGGCTCGATTCTGGCCATCGGAGTCCTCTACTTCTTCCTGCGCCGCCTCGGAACTACCCTCATCATCGGCCTGGCGATTCCCATCAGCATCGTCGGCACTGCCAGTTATCTGTATCTCAGCGGCCGGAGCCTGAACATCCTCTCGATGATGGGACTCATGCTGGGTGTCGGTATGCTGATCGACAACGCCGTCGTCGTGCTCGAGTCGATCTATCGCCGCATGAGCCTGGGTGACGATCCCATCGAGGCGACACTCAAGGGGACCAAGGAAGTGGGGCGCGCCGTCGTCTCGGCGACGCTGACCTCCATCGTGGTGTTCGCCCCCGTCGTCTTCGGGGGCACCAATGAGTTGGCGATCTGGCTCGGCGAGGTCGGTCGCACCATCTCGGTGACGCTCATCTTCTCGCTGCTGGTCAGCTTGACGGTCATCCCCGTGCTCACCACGCATTGGCTGAAGCCTGGCTCGGCCACGGTGGCCAAGAACCCGACCGTCGAGGGTTGGGCTAGGCGCTACGGAAAGATCCTCGAGTGGACGGCGATTCGCCATCCGTGGATCACCGGCGTCCCCATCGCACTCGGAATTCTCGTGGTCACCGGCGCCGCCATCGCGATCACCGGATTCGGACCTGATGTCGAAAGCGATCGCGGCATGCGGCGCGAATATTTCCAGATCATGTACGAGTACACGGACAACGTGAACTACCACAGGAGCAAGGAGACGGTCGAGACCGTCCAGAACCTTCTATGGGAGAAGAGAGCCGACTACGGAATCGAGTATCTCTACAGCTTCTATCGGGACGGTTACGCGATGAACCGCCTCTACCTCCAGAAGCATGCGCTGAGCGAGAACGATTTCAAGCAGCTGCGAAAGCGACTCCGCGACGATCTCCCAGAGCTGGCGGGCGTCAAACTCCGCCTCGGCGACGATTCGGGCGACGCCGGCGCCGGCGCCAAGAGTTTCAGCGTGACCCTGTACGGAGAAGACAGCGAATTGCTGGCCGGCATGTCGGACGAGGTCAAGCGTCGCCTCAGCCTCTTCGACGACATCCAGGATCTGCGCACGGACATCGAGCAGGGGGCCGACGAGATCCAGGTCAAAGTCGACTCGGAGCTGGCCGAGCGCTACGGCATCACGGCGGACGAAATCGCGCAGGTGATGGGCATCACCTTCCGTGGCGTGCAGCTGCCTCGGGTTGCGACCGAGAGGCGGGAGGTCGATCTCTGGGTGCTCCTGCAGCCGGAGGATCGGCAGGACATCGAGAGTCTGAGCTCACTCGTGGTCAGCGTCCAGAACGACCGTGACATCACGCTCGAACAGGTCGCGGCGCTCGAAATCGCCAAGGGGCCGGCGCGGATCTCACGCGAGAACCAACGCACGGCCGTCCAGGTCTACGGCAGCTACGAGGGCGAAGAGTTCGACGACATGCTCCGTGACATTCGCATCGCCATGGACGCTCTTCACTTACCCCCCGGCTACGGCTGGAATTTCGGAAGCGAGATCCAGGACGCCCGGCAGCAGCAGAACGACATGGCGGTCAACGCCCTCTTGGCCATCGCCTGCGTCTACATGATCATGGCGAGCCTCTTCGAGTCGCTCGTTCATCCGGCCGTCGTCATGTTCTGCCTGCCGTTCGCCATCTTCGGCGTGGTGTGGATCATGATCCTCACCGGCTCGCCGATGAACATCATGGCGATGATCGGGGTGGTTATCCTCATCGGCGTCATCGTGAACAACGGCATCGTCCTCGTGGACCACATCAATCATCACCGGCGCGAGGGAAAGTCCATGGACGAGGCCATCGTGCTCGGTGGGCGGGAGCGATTCCGGCCCATCCTCATGACGGCCACGACGACGGTCCTCGGCCTGATTCCCCTGGCCGTCAGCCGCAGCCACGTCGGCGGCGCCGAGAACTATCCGATGGCTCGCGCGCTGATCGGCGGTCTCTTGAGCGGGACCTTCCTGACGCTGGTCATGCTGCCGACCTATTATCAGCTGAGTCATCGCATCCTGACGCGCGTGAGGGCCATTCCCGCAGTCGTGCGCCGGCTGGCCGGACGCGTTCTGCTGCGCCGCCGCGCCTTGGATCCGGCAGGTGCCGTCGGCAAAGTGTGATAGAGTTCGGCCCATGCACGCGGGCCCACGAATCGTCACGTACGCCTTGGCGGGCGCCCTCCTCGGGGCGCCCGCTTGCATTCATGCTGCCAAGCCAACGGACGGAAGCGCGAGCAGCAGCGATTCACTGAGCGACGAGAGCGTCGCGCGCCTCCTTGAACTTCTGCCGTCGCTCGAAGGAGAGTGGGCGCTGTTCGAGACTCCCATGCTGAGACTACTGGCCGCCGACCCGGGTGTGGTCCATCCGGCTGCGCTCTCGAGCATGGCGTCCACGCTCGAGAAGTTGCTGGCCATCTTCGACCGCGACGGCTCGCTGCGTCGAGATCTGGAGCGCTTCCCGATTCGCTACATCCACGGGCTGACCCGCCCGGAGTTGAGTTTTCTGGCGGGCATCGAGACCGATGGCATGGCGCTGTGGGGCCCGCGCATCGTCCTCTCGCGTCGGCTTCCCCACGCGCACGAACTCGTGCACATCGTCGCGCATCTGGCCATGAGCTCGCCCGAAATCGCAAACGTCGACCCGTTGCTGCGCGAGGGAGTGGCAACCTACCTCGGCGGCGCGCGCGGGCGGGCTCCGGAAGTCGTGTTGGCCCTCGGCGACAGCTATCTGGACATGGGACTCGGCGATCCCACGGAGCTCCTGGTGCCCGATCGCTTTTTTCATGCCCCGACGGATCCGTCGATCCACTACGCCACGGCGGCTCGTTTCGTGCAGTTTCTCGTCGAGGCGGAGGGCTGGGCTCGCTTCGGCGAGATCTACCAGCTTCTGGCCGCGACCGACCGCGGCGTGGCGGCGCGCCCCGATGCGTCGAAGCGGCTTCAGTTCGCCGGTGTCTACCAGCGGCCCTTTCGGCAGCTCTGGCTCGATTTCCACGCATGGCGACGCAGCCATCCCGTCGCCGGCGTCGAAGCCGCGATTCCGCCGCCGGGGCCCGCCGATCTCGAACTCGAATCCGACGGCCGCCAGCTGCGCCTGTGGAGGGGCGAGAACGAGTGGACCGTCCAGTTGCGCGCGGAGCTGGGGTATCCCGAAGTCCATCTCCAGTGGGGCGAGCGTTTGCCCGAGAGCTTCCGTCCGCGGCTGCGCATCAGCACGGAGGGTGCGGCGCTGCTGCGCTACAGCCTCCTGCTACGCCCGGGCGGGGTGGAGTTCCTCGACCTCGCGCTCGACGAGATCCTCCTGGCGACGACGCCGCGTCCGCACCAGGACGGCCTCGACGAAGAGGGAGGCCCGCCCCGGGAATTCTGCGTACGTCTGCCCTTCGCGCAGCAGGCGCCGCCGTGGCCCTACGATCCTCTGTTGTGGGTGAGTCCGAGGCTGCGCTGAGCGTCACGGCTCGCGTTCTGCATCGACGGCCGAACGATAGGCCTCGTGCAGCTGTCGTGTCCACGGTCCCGGTCGACCGTCGCCGATCGTCGTGCGATCCACACCCACGACCGGCAGAACTTCTTTTACGCTGCTGCTCAGGAGGATTTCGTCGGCCACGAGAATCTCGCGGTAGTCGCACGCCAGTTCCTCGCATGGCAGGCCGATCTCAACGGCGAGCTCGAGGATTCTCCGGCGCGCGAGTCCCGGCAGAATTCCCGCGCTGGCGGGCGGTGTCGACAGGACGCCGCCGCGCAAGATGAACACATTGCTCGTTGCCCCTTCGAGGACGCGCCCCTGATCGCTCAGACGGATCGCCTCAGCGAACCCCGCCGCCCGCGCGAATCGGAGCGCCATCATGCTCGGCAGGTAGTTCAGCGACTTGAATTGCGGAAAATTGCCACGCGCGAAGGACGACTGCACACTCATGACGCGAGCGCCGTCGCGCTGCCATACGGCGAGTTCGCTCGCGATGCGGCGGGTCGTGACGAACTCGACGGCTTCGATACCATCGGGATCCCCCGCGACATGATCGGTCTCAGGCAATCCGCCGCGACTCAATTGAATCCTCACCATCGCATCACCCTGCAAAAGCTCGTTGGCGGCGAGCAGCCGCTTCAGCCGTGGCTCCCATCGAGCGCGTTCGCCGTCGAAGGGAATCTGCAGCAACCGAGCGGCGCGCTGCATCCGGGCGAGATGCCGCGGGAGGTCGAACGGATGGCCGTCGTAGCTACGTAGAGTCTCGAAGAGGCCATCGCCGTACATGTACCCGGCGTCGAAGGGGGAGACGCGTGCCTGTTCCGCATCCACGATCTGAGTGTTGAGGTCGATCTTCATGTGCTCATGGCGTTGGCTCTTGGGGCGCAGGCGTGCAGGCTCTCTACGAAGGACTCGGCCTTGAGTAGAGCTTCGGCGTACTCGCACTCGGGATCGCTGTCGAGGACGATGCCGCCACCGCAGCCGAAGCGAATCTCGCCGTCTTGCCAGACCGCGGTGCGGATGGCGATGTTCCAGTCCGAAGTTCCGTCGGCCCGCACGACGCCGATGCTCCCGGTGTAGACGCCGCGTCGAGAGCGCTCGACCTCGCTGATGATCTCCATGGCGCGGCGCTTGGGGGCGCCGGTGATGCTGCCGCCGGGAAAGATCGAGGGCAGGAGTTCCAGCTCGCAGCCCGCCCGCAGCCGCCCCTCGACGTCGCTGACCAGATGGACCAGGCCGCGCAGGGGCAACTCGCGCATGAGTTCTCGGACGACGACGCTGCCGTATTCGCTCACCCGCCCCAGATCGTTGCGGCACAGGTCGACGATCATGACATGTTCGGCGCGGTCCTTGGCGCTGCTTTGCAACGACGCCCCATCGGTCAGGGCAGCCGTGCCCTTGATGGGCGAGGTGAGAAGCCTGCCGTCGGCGAGCTGGAGCAGCCGCTCGGGGCTGAAGCTGGTGATGGCGGCGTCGTCCAGCCGGACGAACGCCGCGAATGCGGTGGGATTGCGTCCGAACTCCACTTCGAAGAGGGTCCAGGGCTCGACGCCGCCGCGCGCCAGGATCTGCGCCGTGAGATTGGCCTGATAGACGTGGCCCCGGCGTAGATAGTCCTGGATGCGGTAGACGGCGTCATGATGCCAACTTGCATCGGGGAGTTCGAGTTCCACTGGACCTCGATCTACCGCCGGCTGGCGCCGCGCGATGTCCAGGAATTCCGCGGCTCTGCGTTCCCAGAGTTCCGGGAGCGAGCGTGGCGCCGGATGCAGCGGCGAGAGATCGGCGACGGCCAGGCGCGGCGGTCCGTCGCCGAAGAGGAAGGCGGCATCATAGAGCCCGAACCACAACTCGGGCATGCCGCCGCCGGGCGACTGCGCGTGGATACAGCCCGCCGCGCGGGGACCGAGGTCGTAGGCGAGATAGCCCGCCATGCCGCAGGCGCTGCGCCCGGGCTTCTTCTTCCACGCGCTCGAGAGCCGATACGGCAGCTCGAGCGGATCCACATGTGCGAGATCGACGGGGCAGCCTGGGGCGCGCATCGGGCCGTCCGGGTCGAGCTGCATACGCCAGCGGGGAGAGAAGTACAACACGCTGACGCCCAATGCGCCTGGTTGGCGCAACAGGATCGTGCCAGGCCGCGCGCTCCAACGCTCGACGAGCTGCAGGCTCTCGGGCGGTAGATCTCGTTCGTAGAAGTGCTCGTGCATGGAAAGCAGAGCTTAGCCGCGCCTCGCTTTGGCTGCCATAGCTCACGTGTTCGATCCAGGATGCCGGCTCGAGTGGCGTCCGAATGGCCCATCTCCTTGCGAATTGGGCCACTTGCGGTTGACACCCCCTGCCGCCGAAGTTAGCTTCTGCCCGCGCAAGCCTGGGGGGGAGTCCGACCGGTGCTCCCAGCTTCTAGCCACGGAGCCCGCGATGAATGCGTATCTGCCGATCCTCCTGGTCGTCTCCATCGCAGTCGCGTTCACCCTCCTGTTCTTGTTCCTGGCACGCGCCCTCGGGCCGCACAATCCGAGCCCAGGAAAACTCACCGCCTACGAGTGCGGTGTGCCCAGCCGCGGCACGACGAAGCTGCGCTTCTATGTGCGCTTCTATGTCGTGGCACTCTTGTTCCTTCTTTTCGACCTCGAGACGGTCTTCCTCGTCCCCTGGGCCGTGAGCTTTCGCTCCTTCCTCGGGAAGGGCCAGGGCGAAGAGCAGTTCTTCGCCATGCTCGCGTTCTTCGCGATGCTCGTCGTCGGCCTCGTCTACGAGTGGCGGAAGGGAGCGCTCGAATGGGAGTAGCTCTCGACTCGCCACAGAACTTCATGACGACGCGCCTGCGGCAGGCGGTCAACTGGGGGCGCAAGTACAGCCTCTGGCCGATGCCCTTCGGCACGGCGTGTTGCGCCATCGAGTTCATGGGTGCCGTCAGCGCCATGAGCGACATCTCGCGCTTCGGCGCCGAACTCGTGCGCTTCTCGCCGCGGCAGAGTGATCTCCTGCTCGTCGCAGGGACGATCAGCTACAAGCAGGCTCCGATTCTCAAGCGCGTCTATGAACAGATGGCAGAGCCCAAGTGGGTCATCGCCATGGGCGTATGCGCCAGCTCGGGTGGCTTCTACAACAACTACGGAACGGTTCAAGGAATCGACACGCTCATCCCCACGGACATGTATGTGGCTGGCTGCCCGCCGACGCCGGAGAATTTGTTCAGCGCATTGGTGAGATTGCAGAATCGTATCGAGCACGAAGGCCTCGATGCCGTGAAGGAGAGGCACCGTGTCGGAAAACGTGCTTGAGAGACTCCGCGCCGCGCTGGGTCCGGATCTCCTGGAACACAGTGACGACCACGGCGATCTGTGCGTCACCGTTCGGACGAGCGCTTTGCCTAGGGCGGTGGCGCTGTGCCGCGACGATCCTGCCCTTCGCTGTGAAATGCTGCTCGATATCGTGGGTGTCGACTATCTCGGCCGCCCCGAGCGCTTCGATGTCGTCTACAACCTACGCTCTCTGGCGGACCCCAAGCGCATCCGCGTCCGCACACGGGTCGACGAGGCGACGCCGGTTCCCACCATCAGCCATCTGTACAAGAACGCGGATTGGCACGAGCGTGAGGTCTACGATCTCTTCGGCGTTCGCTTCGACGGCCATCCGGATCTGCGGCGCATCCTGACGCATCACGAGTTCGAAGGCCACGCGTTGCGCAAGGACTATCCCATCGAACGCGGCCAGATGTGTTATGTGCCGGAAAAACTCCTGACCGACGAGGAGATCGTGCACGGACGCGAGATTCATGTCTCCCCGGCGAGCGCGGCCGTGGCCGTCGCCGCCGAAGGGGCGGGGGAGGAGATCGCCTCGGATTATCTGACCGTGAATCTCGGGCCGAGTCATCCCGCGATGCACGGCGCCCTGCGTGTCGAGGTTCTGCTCGACGGCGAGACGATCATCCACAGCCGCAGCGAGATCGGTTATCTGCACCGCTGCTTCGAGAAAGAGGCCGAGGATCACACCTGGCAGCAGATCATCCCCTACACGGACCGCCTCAACTACGTGAGCTGTCTCACCAACAATGTCGGCTATGTCCTGGCCGTCGAGAAACTGATGGGCGTCGTGGTCCCCGAGCGATGCCAGGTCATTCGCGTCATCGTCGGCGAGCTGGGCCGCATCATGGATCATCTCGTGTGCGTGGGGACGAATCTCGTCGATATCGGAGCACTGACGAACTACTGGTACACCTTCAACGCGCGCGAGCGGATCTCCGACGTCGTCGAGCGGCTCTGCGGCGAGCGCCTCACGACTTCGTACACGCGCATCGGCGGACTTTATCGAGACTTGTACGAAGGCTTCGAGGCGGATCTGCGCGTCGTCCTGACGGAGGTGGAGACCGCGATCGGCGAAGTCTCGAAACTCGTCCGGCGAAATCGGATCTTCATGGATCGGACCATCGGTGTCGGCGCCATGAGCCGGGAGGACGCGTTGGCCTGGGGCTGGACGGGTCCCTGCCTGCGCTCGACCGGAGTAGACTACGACATCCGCAAGGCGGCGCCCTACAGCGGCTATGAGAATTACGACTTCGACATTCCCGTGGGCGAGAACGGCGACGCCTACGATCGCGTCCTCGTGAGGATGGAGGAGATGTATCAGTCCATCGGCATCGTGGGCCAGGCTCTGGACCGCCTCCCGGACGGGCCGATTTTCTCGGCCGACCGTCGTGTGAGCATGCCGCCGAAGGATGAGGTCTACAATTCCATCGAAGGCATGATGAATCACTTCAAGCTTGTGTTCGATGGCATCCAGGTCCCCAAGGGCGAGGCCTACGGGTTCAGCGAGGCCGCCAATGGCGAATTGGGCTTTCACATCGTGAGCGACGGCAGCGGCCACCCGTATCGAATGAAGGTGCGTCCGCCGTGCTTTCCCATCTTTGCCAGCTACGGAGAGCTGGTTCGCGGGCACATGGTGGCCGATGCCATCGCCGTGCTCGGTGGCTTGAACATCGTCGCTGGGGAACTGGATCGATGAGCGAAGCAGAAGGAGCGATGAAGGCGGCGGCGGCGTTCGCCTTCTCGGCCGAGCGCGAGGCGCGCTTTCAGAAGCTGGTGGAGCGCTATCCCACGAACTTCAGCGCCCTCATGCCGACGCTGTGGCTCTGCCAGGAGGAATGGGGCTGGCTGAAGCCGGGCGTGCCGGAGTGGGTGGCCGAGCGCCTCGATGTGCCCGTCTCGAGGGTTTACGAACTCATCACCTTCTACACGATGTACTACACGGAGAATCCCGGCCGCTTCAATCTGCAGGTCTGCCGCAACGTGAGCTGCCATCTGATGGGAGCGCAGCGCATCGTGAAACATCTGTCGGGACGCTTGGGGCTCGCGCCCGGGCAGACCGACGACGAGGGATTGTTCCGCCTTGAAGAGGCCGAATGCCTCGGCGCCTGCGGGATGGCGCCCATGATGCAGGTCGGCAACCGCTACTACGAGAATCTCACACCGGAGAAATGTGACGCGCTGATCGAGACCTGGATGGCCGAGGCGACGAGCGACAGTCTCCGCGAGAGCAGAGCCGAGGAGGCGAGCGATGTCTGACATGCCTCGCATCCTGAGCGGAAATTTCGACGTTCCCAACTGCCATCGGATCGATGTCTACGAATCGCGCGGCGGCTATGCCGCCCTGCGCAAGACACTACCGGAGACCCTGGGCACGAAGGTGCAGGAAGAAGTCAAAGCCGCCGGCCTGCGCGGCCGCGGCGGCGCGGGCTTTCCGACGGGGGTCAAGTGGGGTTTCGTGCCGAAGGACACTGGCAAGCCAGTCTACTTCCTCGTGAACGCCGACGAGAGCGAACCTGGCACCTTCAAGGATCGCTTCATCCTCGATTACGACCCGCATCTGATGATCGAGGGGACGATCCTCTCCTGCTTCGCCGTGAACTGCCACGACGCGTTCATCTACATCCGCGGCGAGTACGGCTGGCTCGTCGACCGCGTGCAGGAGGCCGTCGACGAGGCCTATGCGAAGGGCTATCTCGGCAAGAACATCCTGGGCAGCGGTTTCGATCTCGAGATGATCGTGCACAAGGGCGCCGGCGCGTATATCTGCGGCGAGGAGACGGGGCTCATTAACAGCCTCGAGGGCAAGAAGGGCCAGCCGCGCATCAAGCCGCCGTTTCCGGCGCTGGTCGGTTTTCTCAACTGCCCCACCATCGTCAACAACGTGGAGACGGTCGCCTCGGTGCCGTGGATCATGAGTCATGGTGCCGAGGCCTACCGCGCCATCGGCACCGAGAGGAGCCCGGGCACGAAACTCTTCAGCCTGAGCGGTCCGGTGAAGCGTCCGGGCAACTATGAGATTCCCTTGGGGCTGCCGCTGCGCGAGTTGATCTTCGGCGAGGACTTTGGGCAGGGGATGCTCGACGGCATCGAGCTGAAGGCGTGCATTCCCGGCGGCAGCTCGGTCCCCGTGCTCACCGCGGCGGAGAGCATGGAGGTCAACCTCGACTACGAGGATCTGGCGGCGAAGGGGACCATGCTCGGCTCCGGCGGCTGCATCGTCATCGGCAGCGATGCCCACATGCCCGAAGTCCTGAAGGTGCTGCTCCAGTTCTATCATCACGAGAGCTGCGGTCAGTGCACGCCCTGCCGCGAGGGCACGGGCTGGTTGGACATGCTCATCGGCCGCATGCTAAAGGGCAAGGGACATCAGCGCGATCTCGAACTCCTCGAGCGCGTCTGCGCGGGCATGGCAGGCACGACGATCTGCGTCCTGGCCGACGCCGCGGTGATGCCCGCGCGCAGCTTCATCAGCAAGTTCAAGCACGAGTTCGAGGCGCTCCTGCCGAA
>Ga0326597_10013779_pt1 | contig 10609 bp, 9 predicted proteins | sample RVTome_12_FD_203789 | JGI IMG/M metagenome (GOLD analysis project Ga0326597, IMG submission 203789) | Soil microbial communities from uranium-contaminated site in the Upper Colorado River Basin, Wyoming, United States - RVT100D185 | ecosystem: Environmental > Terrestrial > Soil > Contaminated >... | reverse complement strand
AGCCTGCGTGCGAGCCTGCGTGCGAGCCAAAAACAGGATCATCGCCGAGCGATTGACGAACCGGTCGAACATGGCGGCTTCGCCGTTCTTTTGTGTATTTCCGAAAGACGCCCCGGCGATACTTTAGCAGGCCTGAAGTGGAGTCCCAAGACCTCTCGATCGACGTGGTGGTCCCGGTTTTGCGACACCACCGGCCGGCCGCAGGGCAGCGCGCGGGCCGGCCGCCGGCCGGGTCAAAGCTGCGCGGTTTCGACTTCGGGAAGCTCGAAATGGTACATCGCGCCCGACGCCGGCACCGTGTCGTGGCCGAGCGTGCCGCCATGCTGCTCGATGATCGACCTGGCGACGGCGAGGCCGAGCGTGCCGCGCTCGCCTGCCGGCGCCTTGTTCCGGTTCGTGCCAGCGGCCACCGACACGCGGATGCGCGGAGCCGTCCGCTCGAGGCGGAGGACGACCTCGGCGCCCGGGCGGGAGGCCGTGACGGCGCCGCAGATCAGGCTCGACAGCGCCCGGCGCATGCGCTCGACGTCGGCGCGCACGCGCGCGTTGCCGTCGGTCGCCGTCTCGAGCCGGCAGGTCACCTCGTGCAAGGCGGCGAAGTCGGCCTCGGCGGCAATCGCATCGCGGGCCATTTCGTTGAGGTCGGCGGGCACGAGGTTCACCTGAATCCCGGCCTCCCCGGTCTGCCCGGCGTCGAGCAGGTCGCCGATCAGCCGCTTGAGCCTCTCGCTGTTGCGCGCGGCGCCCAGAATCATGACCTGGAGGCGGCGCGGCAGCATGTGCCGTGCTTCGGACACGAAGCGCTGGAGCGTGCCCGCGATCGCGGCGGCAGGCTTTCTCAGCGCATGGATCACGATCGCGAGATGATCACGCGCCGCCCTCCAGGGTGCGCCATTGCGCGGCTCTGCCGCGGTCCGTCTGCCATCGACGCGGTCGAGCAGCGCGCGCCGCTCCTCGACGCGCCGGCCGATCTCGGCGAAGTTGAGATTCAGGTCCGGTTTGTGCACCGCCTTGTCGGCGAGCTCCGGCGGCAGCTGCCTGATGAAGTGGATGCCCGCCATGCGCGCGCGCCGCCAGGCGATGCGGGCGAGCAGCGGAGCGCGGAACGATTCGGGATAGAGCCAGAAGGTCGGCGGCAGCTCGGACACGTCGGGCGAGTAGAGCCGGCAGCCGTCCTGCGAGGCATCGCGGATGAAGCAGTAGTAAAAGAACCGGTTGTCGAGGTCGGCCGCGAAAGCCTTGCGCGATACGCGGGTGCGCGGGCCGGCCCGCCGGTTCTCCATGACCGATACCGCGGATCGGGACGCCATGCGGGACCATCCATCGCCGGTGGAACGGCGAGTTCACCAGCGTCGGATTAATTTGACGTTTACTGGCGGCGTGGCGTCAGGCGGCGAGCGTGGCCCTGAAGTACCTCACGGTTTCCCGGATGCCGTCGTCGAGCGAGACCGTGGGCTGCCAGTCGAGCAGCGCGCGCGCCGTGGCGGTGTCCGGCTGGCGCTGCCGCGGATCGTCCTCGGGCAGCGGCTTGAAGGCGAGCTTCGATGTCGACCCGGTATGCTGCAGCACGCGCTCGGCCAGCTCGCGAATGGTGAACTCGCTGGCGTTGCCGAGATTGACCGGGCCGGTGCAGTCCGGCCGGGTGGCCATCAGCCGCACCAGCCCCTCCACCAGATCGTCGATATAGCAGAAGGACCGCGTCTGCTCGCCGTCGCCGAAAATGGTGATCGGCTCGCCGCGCAGGGCCTGCACGATGAAGGTCGACACGACGCGCCCGTCGTCGGCCTGCATGCGCGGGCCGAAGGTATTGAAGATGCGCGCCACCTTGATCGGCAGCTTGTGCTGGCGCCAATAGTCGAAGAACAGGGTCTCGGCGCAGCGCTTGCTCTCGTCGTAGCAGGCCCTGACGCCGATCGGGTTGACGTTGCCCCAGTAGGACTCGTGCTGGGGGTGAACCGACGGATCGCCATACACCTCGCTGGTCGAGGCCTGCAGGATGCGCGCGCGCAGGCGCTTTGCCAGGCCCAGCATGTTGATCGCGCCGTGCACGCTGGTCTTGGTGGTCTGTACCGGGTCGTGCTGGTAGTGGATGGGCGAGGCGGGACAGGCGAGATTGAAGATGGCGTCGACCTCGACATAGAGCGGGAAGGTGACGTCGTGGCGGATCGCCTCGAACATCGGATGCTCCAGCAGCCCGGAAATGTTGCGCCTGCGGCCGGTGAAGTAGTTGTCGACGCACAGCACCTCCGCGCCCTCGCCGATCAGGCGCTCGCACAGATGCGAGCCGATGAACCCGGCGCCGCCGGTCACCAGCACGCGCGCGCCCGTATATCTCCAGTGTGATGTCATGTTCCGTGGCACTTTCCCGACCAGGTTGGCCCTTATCGCGTGCGCTCCGCGTTCGCCGCCCTCGGCGGCCCGGCGGCGCCCGGCCCGCCGAGGTTGCGCGCGGCGATCAGCGTCGCGGCCAGCACGACGAACAGCCAGCCGCGCTCGAAGATCCAGATCACGCTGTCGAACATGCTGGCGACAAGCTGCTGCAGCACGAATGCCTGGCCCAGCCAGCTGTACAGGCCGCTGCCGAAAAACGCGGCGGCGAGCGCGATCCACAGGCCGGCGAGCGCGGCGAGGCCGAGCGCGCCGTAGGGTATGGCGACGGCAATGAACTGGTTGTGCGGATCGTCGGTGGCGACCACCGTCGAGCCGGCGTCCTCGGCGCGCTGATAGAGCGGCAGGATCGATCCCGTGCCGTGGCCGAAGAGCGGGGCCTCGGAGATGAACTCCAGCCCGTTCTCCCACAGCGCGAGACGAATGCCGACGCTCGTTTCGGTTGCGATGCGCTGCGCGTCGTCGCTGTCGAAAAACGCTTGAAATTCCTCGGCGCCGACGGACACCCGGTCGCGGAAATAGGGCGATCCGAGCCACATGGCCGGCGCCAGCAGGGCGGCGATCAGGAGGCCGATGACGGCGCCGCGCGCGCCGATGCGCTGGAAGCTGAAAAGGGCGGCCAGCAGGAGGAGGCTCACCCATGTCGAGCGCGCGGCGGCGACGAACAGCACATTGACGAGGCAGGCGAGAGCGCCGAGCAGGAAGAGAGACGCGGCGCGCCGCCGGCCGACGCGCCAGCTCTCGATGGCGAGATGGCCGAGCGCGAAGGCGCCAAGCGCGAAACCGGTGCTCTGCACGGAGTAGTTTTTTACCGGAACGCCGGGCTCGGTCATCCATCCCCACGGTCCGGACGGCCAGATCACGGACAGCCACGACAGGAGCAGCACGACCGAGAATGCGGAAATCAGGGCCCACATCACGCGCTGCACGGAGCGCTCCGTGTCCAGCACCGCGAGCAGGAGTCCGACAAAGACGAGCTTGCCGTACTTGTCGAACTGGTCGGCCGCCACCTCGAATGGCGCAATGGTCCAGGCGGTCGCGACCAGCATCACGAGCGGCAGGGCAAGGGTGGCGAGCACGACCGGCCGGCCAAAGGTCGCGCTGGCCTGGCGCGGCGAGACCGCGCACAGCCCGGCGACCAGCAGCGACACGGCGGCTATGCTGGTCGCGCTGGTCGACCAGGGCAGCGTCAGGGCAAGCAGCGCCGCCGTCCACTGCGCCGTGATGCGCCAGTGCCGGCGGCTCAGCCAGAAGCCGTGCACATCGCCCAGCAGATACGCGAGATCCCGAACCGCCGTTCGCACCGTCATGGCCCCCGCCGCCTTGCATCGCCATCTGCCGGCCCGCGGCCTCTGGCACATGGCTTTATGCGGCAATCGCCGGGCGGTTTCCATCCCGTGATGCCCGCCGGCGCGGCGGGCCGGCCGGGGTATCGTCAATCCCTGGCGGCGTATTCCTCCAGCAGGTGCTGGCATATCGCCTCCACGGTCAGGTTGGCGCGCGCATGCTCATGCGCCCGGCGCGCCATGTCGCTGAGCCGGTGCTTGTCCTTCAGCGCCTCGGTCACGACCTCGACGGCATTGTCCTCGTCGGAATAGTAGACTAGGCAATGCGTGCCGATGATGAGCGGCCGGTAGCGATGGATCGAGGGCTGGCTGATCAGCGGAACCGAGCCGGCGAGGGCCGCTTCGACATGGCGATAGCAGTCCCATCCGAGCCCCGCCGGCGACAGCGTGAGCCAGGCCTCGCCGCAGCGCCGGATATACTCGCTGAACGCCAGCGCGTGCTCGGGTGCGTCGACCCTCACTCCCGCCGCGGCCAGGCGCGCGATGAGCCGGGGCACTTCGAGGCGGGCCACGCTGTTGGCCTCGATGGCGCCGGCGAAAAACACGTCGGTTTTCTTTTCGCAGCCGAACATGGCGGCGGCCTGCGCGGCGACGTCCGCCGTCACGCCGAGCGCGATCGGGCGGACCTTGGCCATGCGGCGGCGCCAGCGGCGGCGGCGGCGGAACGTCGCGCCGGGCAGCCGGCGGTGCGCGGTGCCGTGCAGCGCCTGCCAGTGGTCGATCGGAAGCTCGCGCTTGAAGAAGGCACGCGCCATGTCGAGCAGGAAAAAATGATGGCGCGGAATCGAGAAGCTGTCCGAGCGGTCCACGGCGATCAGGTTGGGCAGCCGCACGAACCGCAAGAGCTCGAACACGAGCGGGCTTGCGAGCGCGCCGTAGAGGCCCGCGGGGCGTCCCCTGAAGAGCGTGAACTTGAACGCGGCGAGGAACGAGCGGTAGTGCCAGCCGGGATAGAATGGCGGGTGGAGCACCACCAGAGCGTAGTCGCCGCGCCGGACCCGGCGCGCGATGCGCCATAGCGCGGACAGGCCGAGAAAGCGCCGGCCCCGGCGCATGTCGGCCCGGTAGCTCGCGAAATAGGCGTCCGTTCGCGCGGGCATGCCCATGTGGAACAGGCCTATCTCGCCGATCTCGAGGATGCGCGGCGCGGCGTCTTCGGCGACCGGCGGCGCGGGCGCTGCGGGGTCGGCGGGGGAAGGGCGGTCAGGCATCCGGGGAATGGCTGTCGGCGACGGTGACGCGGCGCGGCGGGCGATCCGCCGACGATCGCTTGGGGGCGCGCGAAACCTTATCCATCGTCTCAGCGATGGCAAACGAATCCGCAGGAGCGGGCGCAGCCGCGCGCGCTGCCTCAGCGGGCGAGGTCGTCGGTAAACAGGGGCTGCAGCGCATACATGCCGAACTGGGCGACCCAGTGGCCGACCTTGCGGTAGTCGCCGCTCCAGTTGCTCGCCGGCGCGTAGCCGGCGCGCAAATGGGCCGCGTAGGCGCGCGCGGCGTCGTCGCGCCCGGTTGCCGCGTAGATATCCCAGAGCCCCCAGGCGCGGCTGAAGTTGAGGCCGTAGTGATGCGCGCCGAGCGGTCTTGCGACCGGCTCGGGAAGGCCGTTGCGGCGGATGAACATGTCGGCCCAGATGGCGAAGTCGTCACGCGCCATGACGCGCGCGGCGAGAGCGGCCCAGTTGGTGCACACGGCCATGAAATGCCCGCGCTCCAGCTCGTAGGGGCAGGCCGGATCGACGGTGACGAAATTGTCGAGGATGAGCTTTCGCGCGGCCTCGCGCAGGGCCGCGTCGCCGCGCGCGACCGCGTAGTCATGGAGGTTGATCAGCGCCCAGGAATGGCTGGCATAGGAGCCGCGCAGCCGATCGATGCGCCGGTCGCGGAGATAGTCGAGGAGGCTTCTTGCCACCTCGTCGGCGAACGCGCCGAGGCCGGCATCGGCGCGCAGGCGGGCGAGGTCGACGGCGAGGCGCAGGAACCAGGCCCTGCCATACGGCATCTCGAAGGCCGGCTCGGCGCGCAGAAGGGCGCGCTCGCGGGCCAGCCTTTCGGGCGACAGGACGGCGGAGACGAGGCCCGAATACCGGCGATCCCCGGTCGCCAGCTCGTAGGCGACGAGCGACCAGGTTCCGTGAACGGCGGAATGCCAGTCGATGCAGCCGGCGAAGGCGGCGTGGCCGGTGTCGCGGCGCGCCGTGCAATAGGCCGTCTGGGCGGCGAGGCGCGACGCGATCGCGGCGCGCTCGGCGACCAGCGCGCGCAGCGGTTCGGGCGTCTCGGCCAGCGCCGGCGGCGCGGCGAGCCAGACGACGGCGAGCGCAACAAAGGCGCGGAGCCCCGCCATCGCGTCACGGCATCGCCGGCGGCGCGGCAGCAGCGGGATCTTCGCGCAGCTCGTAAAACCCGATCTCGCCGGCATAGGGATAGTCCCGATTGGAGAACGCGCCGGTAATGGCATAGCCGCTTTTCCAGCGGCTGACATTGGTTACGTAGCGGGTCGCCACGGCGGCGGCGCCGAGAAGCGCGCCCGTCGGCGAAAGCCTGACGACGACGCCCGCGCCATAGATGCAGACCAGCACGGAGCCGTCATCGGCCGGCTCGATGCCGTCCGGTCCGGTGGTGCCGGCGAGCGGGCCCGCCGCGCCTGCCAGGAGCGCGCGATCGGCGAGCACGCCGGCGGGGCCGAGCGTCGCGTCGGCATTGATCGGGAAGGCCAGCACGCGCCCCGCCAGGTGCTCGGAAACCAGGAGCCGGCGCCCTTGGTCCACCACCGCGACGCCGTTGGCGTAGTGCAGCCCCGTGACCAGCCGCCGCGCCCTGAGGTCCGGCGAAAGATGCAGCACCGAGCCCTCGGCCGGCGCGTCGGCGCCGAACGGTCCTGAGTCGGAGAGATAGACCCCGCCGCGTCCGTCGGCCATGGAGTCGTTGGGAGAGCGAATCGGGCGGCCGTCCTCGTCTGACGTGACGCGCGCTTCGGTGATGCCGGCGGGCGAGACCACCGCGAGATAGCCGCCGATGTGGCAGAGCACCACCACCCGTCCCCCCTCGATCGGCGAAAGCGAGGTCGGCCCGCAGCCGTCCTCGTGCCAGAACGCGCGCCTGTCCGTCGCGCTCGCCTCGACCACGCGGTCGGCGGTCATCTCCGCGACATAGAGCCGTCCCGCGATCGCAATCGGACCTTCCGGGTAGGATGCCGCAAGCGCGCCGGTCTTCTCCAGGAAGGCATCGGGGGCGCCGGCCGCCGGCCAGCAAAACAGGCAGGCGAGGAGGGTCGCCAGCGGGCGCGGCGTCAGCCGGCCCATCTGCGCGACCCGCCGGGGCGAAACCCGCCGGCGGCGAGCCACAGCACCGCCGCGCAGGCGAGCGCCACCGCGCCGAAGCCGAAGGTCGCCGCCCTGGTGCCGACATTGGGGATAACCCACAGCGCGGTGCCGAGCGTGCCGACGATGTTGCCGAACGTCGAGACCCCGTAGATGGTGCCGGCCGTCGAGCCGCTCCTCGCGATATCCGACATCATCAGGCGCACGGCGATCGGCGAGTAGGTGCCGAGCGCGGCGATGGGGCCGAGGAGCAGCACGCAGGAGGCGAGCAGCACACCCACGACCTCATCCTCGAATCCCAGCATGATGGCTTCGAGGAACCCGGTCGAGATCACCGGCACGACGAGAAACCAGACACCGGCGAGGCCGGAGAACAGCGCCGCGAGCCTGAGGGTGGGGAAGCGGTCGATGAGCAGGCCGCCGATGAAATAGCCGAGCGTCATGGCCAGCAGCACGACCGCGATCAACGCCGCCCAGGTGTGCACGCCGCTGCCGAAATAGGGCGTGAGATAGCGGCTCGCCAGTATCTCGAACCCCATCAGCACCGAGCCGAGCACCAGCGCGCAGACATAGATCACGGTTCGCATGGCTCGCCGACCTTCCCCCGTGCCCGCGCTCAGTCCTGCGGCCGGCGATTGTGCCGCTCGGTCGCGTGCAGCGCCTCCACGGGCGCGAAATCGTCGGTCAGCACGTCGCCCTCGATCTTCTCGGGAACGGTGCGGCCCTCGATCATCTCGCTCATGCGATAGCGCGGCGAGAACGTGCGGTCGATCTCGGCCGCCCGCGCGGCGAGCTCGGCGTCGGACTTTGCCTCGCCGTTATAGGCGATCACGACGTAGTTGCCGCTCGCCCGGTAGACGTCGAGATGGTCGAACACGCTGGCGATGGTGGCGAGCGCCGCGTCATACAGCATGGTCGAGGGCTCGACATTCTGCGCCACGACGCCGCCCGGCTTCAGGCTGTCCTCGACGATCTCGAAGAACTCGCGGGTCAGCAGATGGAACGGCACGAACGGCCCGCGATAGGCGTCGACCAGGATGGCGTCGTATTTCTTGTCCGACTTGCGCAGGAAGATGCGGCCGTCGCGAACGTCGATGTTCAGTTTCTCGCCGGGCTTGACGAAGAAGTATTTGCGGGCGAGCTCGACCACCGCCGGGTCGAGCTCCACCACGTCGAGCGTGAGCTCGGGAAAGGTCTTGTGCAGGTACCAGATGGTCGAGCCGCCGCCCATGCCGATCTCCAGCACGTCGCTCGTTTCCGCCCGGTAGGCGAGGGGCAGCGTCATGAACCGCGTATAGGTGACGGGAAGCTCGGTCTGGTCGAAGCGGTTGGCCATCGACTCCGTGTACAGCCGCTCGTTGTGGCCGAACGTCATCGTGACGTAGGTCGGGTTCTGGTAGACGTAGATCGAGTTGTACTGGGACTCGACGGCCTCGACGCGCGTGTTCTGCGCCGTGGCCGGCGAGGTCAGGGCGGCGAGCGCGGACACGAGCGCGACGATCGGTCTGAGAATTCCCTGCATGGTCTCCTCCGCGACCTTCGGGCCGGCGAACGGCTGATCGATGAAGCTGGCGTCCCAAGCGGAATGGGCAGGCCTGCGGTTCGGCGCCAAAAGATACGGCGCGGGCCTGCGCGCCGATGTCGCAAGCTCCACCGCCCGACACCGGCCTGCCGCCGCCGTCGCGGCGCGCGACGCCGGCGGCATTGATAACCCACGCGGATCGGCCGGGCAACGACGGGCGCGCGAGGTCGGGGTCACGATGCGGCGAGCGACGCCGGGCGCCGGGCGCCGGGCGCTATCTCGGCGCCAGACGGCTGTCGCGCACCGGTTCGGTGCGCGACAGCGTGAAGGTGCCGCTGGCGCCGCTGGTCCAGCGCCCGGCGATCGATTTGCCGGCTCGGTCGAGCGTGCCTTCGTAGGTTACGCTGTGCGACACGCCGCCGGTGCCGTCGTAGGTCTTGAGCCAGCGGATGTCGTCGCCGTTCACCGCGCCGGTGAAATTGGCATAGAGATTGTTCGACGTGCTGTCGCCGAAGGTGTTGGGCTCGACCACGGACCCGGCGATGGTGCCCTGCGAGAACACCAGGTTCATGGTGAAGTCGACGCCCGGCCGCCCGTCCGGATACTCGTAGCGCCCGCTCCAGGTGCCGCTGAGCTCGGCGCCCGGATCGTCGGTCGCGGCGAGCTCGCCGAGGCGCACCAGCGTGCGCAGCGCGGCCGCGCGCGAGCCGGTCTCGGGAAGCGCGAAGCTCGCCAGCGCCGCCTCGGTCTGCGGCTCGGCGACGCCGTCGACCGCGCCGCCGTAGAAATTGACCTGGCGCAGCGCGCGCTGCACCGCCGTCACGTCGCCGCCGTCGAGCGCGCGCAGCGACACGGCGCGGCCGGCCGCCGACTGCACCGCCGCGCCCGGGTCGAGCCCGGCCTGGCGCTCGGCGGCGAGCAGCCGGTAGAGCGCGGCGAAGACGCCGCGCCCGGTCAGCGCCACCTCGTCGAGCGGCCGCCACGACGCGGACGACAGCGCCTCCTTCCAGGACAGATATTCCGGGTCGATGGCGCCGCTATAGGCCTGGTCGGGAATGCCGAGCGCGGCAATCCCCGGCTTCTCGTCGCTCGGGCGGTCGGCGCCGCCGGGAGCCAGAAATATCTCGTCCGCGCCGAGCGAGCCGTAGATGAACGGCTCCTGGCGACCTTCGGTCAGGCGCACCACCTCGTCGCGAACGGCGCTGAACACCAGCCTGACGTCGCGGCCGGGCGTCAGCAGATGCTTGATCAGCGCAGTCGCATAGGGGCTGTTGGCGGCGCTCTCGCCGTCGAGCGCGACGTTGCCGGCCTGCGTCGCGTAGGCGATCAGCGTCTTGTTGGGAACGTCGTCGACCCGGCTCAGGCCGCGCCCCAGCGTCAGCGACCGGGTGGCGCCGATCGATTCGGCCATCCGCTTGAGAAACGGATTGTCGCGGCAGGCATCGAGGATGACGAGGCCGAGCTCGCTCGCCTGCGAGGCGTCCTGCAGGAAATACTCGGCCGACACGGTGCGGCGCAGGTCGCGGTCGTCCTTCAGGTCGACGTCGATCGGCACCAGATAGGTGGTGCCCTGGTACTGGATGCCGTGGCCCGCGTAATAGACGATGCCGATCGCGGCGCCGTCGAGATTGCCCACGAAGGCGTCGAGCACGTCGTCGGTGGCGGCGGCGGTCAGGTCGTACGCCTCGATCACCTGATAGCCGCCCTGGCGCAGCGCCGCGGCGACCCCCTTTGCATCGTTGACCGCGTTGTTGAGCTTCGGCGCGTAGGAATAGTCGTTGTTGCCGATGATCAGCGCCACGCGCTCGGCTGCGCGGGCGGAACCTGGCGGCAGGGCGGCGAGAAGCAGGATCAGCACGGTCAGCGCACAGCGCAGGACGGCCGCTTTCTCGAGGTTCATGGGTGCGATGCCTCACAAGGCGGTGGCACGGTCCGCCGGCAAGTATCGGAACGCGGCGGCGGCGCCGTCAAGGCTTGGCGACGGCAGCCAAGGAGTTTCCGGCGTTCGACTGAGCGCTGCCGCCCCGGGA
>Ga0326597_10013778_pt1 | contig 10610 bp, 8 predicted proteins | sample RVTome_12_FD_203789 | JGI IMG/M metagenome (GOLD analysis project Ga0326597, IMG submission 203789) | Soil microbial communities from uranium-contaminated site in the Upper Colorado River Basin, Wyoming, United States - RVT100D185 | ecosystem: Environmental > Terrestrial > Soil > Contaminated >... | reverse complement strand
CCCCTTCACCGGCATGCTCCTCAGCCCCATGCTGGCTGCCGCCGCCATGTCCGCCTCCTCCCTGTCGGTTATCGCCAACGCCTTAAGACTGCGACGCCTGGACCTGTGACGCCCCTTCTCCCCGGCGCTGAGGAGACTTCCTACAGCCTGGAAGGCACCGTCCGGCGCATCGTGTTCACAGGATCCGAAGATTCCTGGAGCGTGATCCGGCTGCAGGTCGGCGGGCAGGAAGACCAGGTGACGGCCGTGGGTCACCTTCCCGGTGTCCAGGTGGGCGAGAGCGTGCGCCTCACCGGACAGTGGCAGGAGGATCAACGCTGGGGGCGCCAGTTCAAGGTGGCGACCTACATGAGTGTCACGCCATCCACCCGCCTGGGCCTGGAAAAGTACCTGGGCTCCGGCATGCTGGCGGGCATCGGCCCGGTCATGGCAAAGCGCCTGGTGACCCGTTTCGGCCTGGAGACCCTGGAGATCATCGATCAGCAGCCCGAGCGCCTCACCGAGGTGGAGGGGATCGGCCCCGCGCGCCTGGCCGGTATTCGCGCCGCCTGGGACCGATCCCGGGATATGCGCGAGATCATGGTTTTCCTGCAGTCCAACGGCATCTCCCCTGCCTATGCCACCCGCATTTCCAGCCGCTACGGGCGCCGGACCTTGGCCACAGTGCGGCAGAACCCTTACCGCCTGGCTACCGACATACACGGCATCGGGTTTCTCACCGCCGACGGGATCGCCCGGCGGCTGGGAATCGCCGCCGATGCGCCGCAGCGGGCCGACGCAGGGGTGCTCTTCGCCCTCGACAGATTCGCCCAGGACGGTCATGTCTTCATTCCACGCCCGCGTCTCCTGGAGGCGGCGGCCCGCCTCCTGGACCTGCCCGCAGGGGCGGTGGCGGCAGCCCTGGCGCGGGTCACCGGGGATGGGCGCGCCGTGCTGGAGGCCGGCGCCGATCCTGCGGGCGAGGACGCCGTCTATCCCCGCGGCCTTCACCAGGCCGAGACCCGGCTGGCCAACAGGTTGCGTGAGCTCCTGCTCGCGCCCTCGCGGCTGCCTCCCCTGGACGCGGACCGCGCCCTGGCCTGGGTCCAGGAATGTCAGGGGCTGCCCCTGGCGGCGGCGCAGGGCACCGCGGTGCGCCGCGGCCTGGACAGCAAGATCCTGGTCATCACCGGCGGCCCCGGCACCGGTAAGACGACCCTCATCAATGCTCTCATCCGCATCCTCGAGCGCAAGGACCAGCGCATGCTCCTGGCCGCCCCGACCGGCCGTGCCGCCCGCCGCCTGGCCGAAACCTCCGGCCGGGAAGCCCGCACCATCCATCGCCTGCTGGAATTCCAGCCCCGTGACGGCACCTTCCTGCGCAATGCCGACCGGCCCCTCCCGGCGGACCTGGTCATCGTGGACGAGGTCTCCATGGTCGATCTGCCCCTGGCCGACCGCCTGGTGCAGGCGATTCCCCTCACCGGCCGTCTGGTACTGGTGGGTGATGTGGATCAGTTGCCCTCGGTGGGCCCCGGGAGTTTCCTCAGGGACCTCATCGATTCAGGCGTGGTGGGGGTTGTTCGCCTCACGGAGATCTTCCGCCAGGCCAGGGAGAGCCGCATCATCGTCAATGCCCACCGGGTCAACCAGGGCGAAATGCCGGTGATGGGAGATTCCCAAGGCGACTCCGACTTTTTCTTCATCACCAAGGATGAACCGGAAGAGGTGCTGGCGGCGGTGCGAACCCTGGTGGCGGAGCGCATCCCGGCCCGCTTCGGCATGGATCCCGTCCGGGACATCCAGGTCCTTTGCCCCATGCACCGGGGCCTGCTGGGAACCACTCACCTCAATGACATCCTCCGCCAGTTACTCAATCCCCAGGGCCCCGAATTGCAGCGCGGGGAGCGGATTTTCCGGGTGGGCGACAAGGTCATGCAGGTCCGCAACAATTATGACCGGGATGTCTTCAACGGCGACCTGGGACGGATCACAAGGGTGGACGCCCGGGAGGGCGGTCTGCAGGTGCGTTTTCACGACCGCGACGTGGACTATCGCAGCGGCGATCTCGACCAGCTTTCACCGGCCTATGCTTGCTCCATTCACAAGGCCCAGGGCAATGAATACCCCGCCGTGGTGCTGGTCCTTCATCACCAGCACCACGTCATGCTGCAGCGCAATCTCCTCTATACCGCCATCACCAGGGCACGCCGGCTGGAGCTTCTGGTCGGCAGCCGCCGCGCCCTGGCGCGGGCGGTGCAGAACGACCATGTGCAGGAGCGCCACACCCTCCTGGCCCCCCGCCTCGCCGGCCGCCCGCTCCACGGCTGAAAGCAGCCCCGTGGCCGCGGTTCCACCATGCGCAACTGTCTGCTACAATGCGGGTTTTCCCGAAACACCCTCTAGGAAAGCGGCAGAACCTTGATCAGCGACCTGACACGAGTGCGCAATATCGGCATCAGCGCCCACATCGACTCGGGGAAGACCACCCTCACCGAGCGCATCCTCTTCTACACCGACCGCATCCGGGCCATTCATGACGTGAAGGGCAAGGATGGCGTCGGCGCCAAGATGGATTCCATGGAGCTGGAGCGCGAGCGCGGCATCACCATCGCCTCGGCGGCCACCCATTGCATGTGGGATAACAACCACATCAACATCATCGACACACCGGGACACGTGGACTTCACCATCGAGGTCGAGCGCTCGCTCCGCGTATTGGACGGCGCCGTGCTGGTGCTGTGCGCCGTGGCCGGGGTTCAGTCCCAGTCCATCACCGTGGACCGCCAGATGCGGCGCTACAATGTCCCACGCATCGCCTTCGTCAACAAGTGCGATCGCTCGGGTGCCAACCCGTTGCGGGTGGCCCGCGAGTTGCGCGAGAAGCTGCGCCACAACGCCGTGCTCATGCAAATCCCCATCGGCCTGGAGGCCGGCCACGAGGGCGTGGTGGATCTGGTGGCGATGAAGGCCTCCTACTTCGATGGCGAGAACGGCGAAAAGATCCGCTGCGAAGAAATCCCGGCGAACCTCCGGGAAGAGGCCGCCCGCCGGCGACACGACCTCATCGATGCCGCGTCCATGTTCTCCGATGAACTGCTGGAAGCCGCCCTGGAAGGTGAACCCACCGCCGAGATGATTCAGGAGGCCGTGCGCCGGGGTACCCTGAAGCGTGAACTGACCCCTGTCTTCATGGGGTCCGCCTACAAGAACAAGGGTGTCCAGCGCCTGCTGGATGGGGTGATCCGTTACCTGCCCAACCCCACAGAAGTCGAGAACGAAGCCATCGACCTGGAGAAGGGCGAGATGCGCTATCCCCTGCGCATCGACGCCGAAGAACCCCTGGTGGCCCTGGCCTTCAAGCTGGAAGAGGGCCGTTTCGGGCAGCTCACCTACCTGCGCGTCTACCAGGGTACCTTGACCAAGGGCAACACCATCTACAACAGCCGCACCAGGAAGGACATCAGGGTGGGACGCCTGGTCCGCATGCATGCCGATGAAATGGAAGAAATCCAGGATGCAGGCCCTGGCGATATCGTCGCCCTCTTCGGCGTCGATTGCGCCTCCGGCGACACCTTCACCAGCGGCCGCAGGCGCATCGCCATGACCTCCATGCACGTCCCCGATGCCGTGATTCATCTCTCCCTGAAGGCCAAGGACAACAAGTCCGAAGCCAACATCGCCAAGGCACTCAGCCGCTTCACCAAAGAGGACCCCACCTTCCGTGCGCGGGTGGATCATGAATCATCCGAGACCATCATCTCCGGCATGGGCGAGTTGCACCTGGAAGTCTACGTGGAGCGCATGCGCCGGGAGTACCAGGCCGAAGTAGAAGTCGGCGCGCCCCAGGTTGCCTACCGCGAGGCCATCAGCCGGCGGGCCGAATTCAATTATGTCCACAAGAAGCAAACCGGCGGCTCGGGCCAGTACGGCCGCGTGGCCGGCTACGTCGAACCCCTGGAGAGCGGCGACTTCGAGTTCGTCAACGAGGTCAAGGGCGGCGCCATCCCCACCGAGTTCATCTCGGCGGTGGAAAAGGGGTTCCGTTCCATGCTCAAGAAGGGCCGGCTCATCGGCTTTCCGGTCACCGGCCTCAAGGTAACCATCAACGACGGTGCCGCCCACTCGGTGGACTCTTCCGACAACGCCTTCCAGGCGGCGGCCCGAGGCGCCTTCAACGAGGTGTACCCCCATGCCAAACCCCAGATCCTGGAGCCCATCATGCGAGTTTCCATCGAGGGGCCGGCCGAGTTTCAGGGGGCCTTCGTGAAAGGAATCATGCAGCGGCGAGGGATCGTCGCCGGCACCACCGAGTCCGAGGGGTTCGCCCGCCTGGACGCCGACGTGCCGCTGGCCGAGATGTTCGGGTATTCCACGGACCTGCGCTCCGCGACCCAGGGCAAGGCGGAATACACCATGGAATTCACCCGCTATGCCCCGGCACCGGCGGAGATCTCCAAAGAACTCATCGAGAATTACATAAAATCCCAAGCGACCAAGAACTGAGGCGGGAGAGCATCATGGAGAAAACAGAACTGAATCGGCGCAGCCCCCTCCGGGCACTCGAGCAATCGCTGGCCGGTGGCCTGGGCAGCGGCAACATCGGCGTGGTGGTCGCGCGCACCGGCATCGGCAAGACCGCCTTTCTGGTGGGCATCGCCCTGGATCAACTTCTGCGTGGGCACCGTGTCCTGCACCTCTCCCTGGGGCACTCGGTGGAGAAGGTCTGCGCCTATTACGATGAGATCTTCGCCGACATGGCCCATGATTACGAACTGGCCGATGTCTGGCAGGTCCGCCTGGAGATGGAACGGAAGCGCCACATTCATGTCTACTCCGATGGCGCCATGTCCACCAAGCGTCTCACCCAGGCCCTGGATTTCATGCGCCAGCACGCCGACTTCGCGCCCGCCACCATCGTGATTGATGACTGCGACTTCGCCAAGCTGAGCCAGGCCGACATGCAAGGGTTGCGCGCTCTGGCCGCCAAAGAGAATTGCGAAGTGTGGATGTCGGCCATTACCACCCGTGGTGCCAATGTCACCGAAGACGGCATCCCCGAGCCGGTGGCTCACCTCCGCCATGAGGTGGCTGTCATCCTGCGCATGGCCCATGACGGCAATGGCGTGCATATCACGCCGCTGAAAGTGCAGGCCGAAGCCACCCCCGCTTCCCTCAAGCTGGCCCTGGACCCCAAGACCCTGCTGCTGGTGCGCGAGTAGCACCCAGCCAGGCGGCCATGGCGGCGACGCACCGGCCGATACGGCGTACACAGTTGCCATAGACTTCCGGCGTGCCACCGAAGGGATCGGCAATGGCCGGGCTGCCGTCCTCGGGGGCGAACTCCCCCAGCATGAGGATCTTCCGGGGAGTCTGGCCGCTCAGCCGGCCGACCTCCTCCCGCTGCCGCTCTTCCATGATCAGGACCAGGTCCGCCTGCCGCCCCACCGCGGGTAGAGGGCAAGCCCGGTGCGCATGGAGAGAGATACCCGCGGCGCAGGCCGCCACCTGTGTGGGCAGAAGCGGCGTGTCACCGGCCACGGCCACCAGCCCGGCACTGCCTGCCTCCCAGTCCATGAGGCCGGGATCGCCGGCCTGCAGGCGGCGAAAAAACGCCAGCGCCAGGGGCGAACGGCAGATGTTTCCGTCGCACACGAAGAGCAGATAGGGCCGCGGCGGGATATGGTTTGTGACCATGAACCCTACATTGTACAGAGGAACCTTTCGCCCCACCGCCGGCGTCCTCATCTGCCGGGATCAGGGGGTCATCCTGATCAGGCGTGCCGGCGATCCCGGACGTGGCTTGTGGGATATCCCCGGCGGCTTCCTGGAGCCGGGCGAGACGCCGGCAGTGGCGGCCAGGCGGGAGATCCGGGAAGAACTGGGCGTGGAACTGGGCCCTCTGGATCTCTTGCTCACCGATATCAATCCCCTGCCGGCCTTCACGGTTCTCGATCTGATCTACACGGCGCCCATTGCCTCGGGCGTTCTCCGGGCGGGATCCGACGCCACCGCCTGGGACTGGTTTCACCGCGACGCCCTGCCCGAGGATCTAGCCTTCGCCACCACCCGCCGGATCCTGGCGCGCTGGCGCGCCAGCACCCGCAGCACCCATTACCGGCTGTTGGGCGGCACCAGGCTGCCCCTGGACGACGCCACCAGAGTGGCCGCCCTGGCCGCTCCGTGGCCGCAACTGCCGGCGGGCTGGCAAGCCGGGAGCGGCAAATGGCGCATCCATGACGAGGCTCTGTGCGGTTCGGTGGAGGGGGAAGGCCCCGCGGTCCTCTGGCTGGCAACGCCTGTGCCCGGTGACCATGCGGTTCTCTTTCAGGCGGCCACCGTCCCCCCGCGCTACAACGACATCAATTGCTACTGGGAAGGTTCCGGCGACCTCTCGGCAGAAGGCGACCCCCGGTGCACCATCGGCGGTGTGGGTGGCTGGTGGGATGGCCTCACTGGCATCGAGCGTTATCCCGAGGGCGGCCTGCGCGCGACGGGCCGTCTCCTTTCCATCCAACCCGGCCGCACTTACGAAATCTGTGCCGGGCGCTGGGGCGACAGCGACTTCGTCTTCATCGATGGGCGCCTGGCCGTGCAGCTTGACGACCCCGGGGCAACCCGGCGCGCTTTCTCCCGGGTCGCCCTGGCCACCTGGAACAGCCACGTGCATTTCACCTCGGTGCAGGTCTGCAGCCTGCCTGTGGCCCCCGGGTCATGATGCAGGCTCTTCCCGACGCCTCCTACTTCGCCCGGGTGGAGGCCTGGTCCTCCACCGCCGCCTATCGCCGGGAGATCGGCAGCCTGCTCATGGCCCTGGATTTGCGCTCCGGAGCGCGCATCCTGGACGTCGGCTGTGGTCCGGGCGCCACCATGGAGGAACTGCACCGCCGGGGTATTGCGCCGGTGGGACTGGATATCTACCCGGCCTGGGCGGATCTCTGCCGGCAGCGGCCGGTGGTGCGTGCCGATGCCGCCATGCTGCCCTTTGCCGCCGGCACCATGGATGCCGTCCTCCTGGTCCACGTGGTGGCCCATTTCCAGCGGCCTGCCGCCGGTCTGCGCGAGATCCGCAGGGTTCTCCGTCCCGGCGGCCGCTTGGGTCTGCTCACCCCCAACGCCACCTATCTGCGCGCGCTGCGCTGGCGGCGCGGCGGCCCGAGGCACTACGTCCCCGACCCCACCGTCAACCAGCATTTCAAATTGCGCGACCTCAACCGCTCCGTCTCGGCCGCGGGCTTTCAGATCCTGCACGCCCGTCCATGGGGCCGGCGTGCCCTGCCGCTGCCTGTGGCATCCTTGCGGGAGCGCTTGCTCCTGGTGGCCACGACGGGCACTGTTTGAGGTAGCATGCCGCCGGTCATGCTGCCCGCGCGCAAAGTCCGTTGCCCTCTCCTCCTGGCGGCCCTGACCCTGGCCGGCACGGCGCTCCCGGGCGCAGCGGCGCCTGCCGAAGAGTTCAGCCCCGCCTCTCCCGGCACCGGGACCGTCACCGTTTTTCTGGTGCGCCACGCCGAGAAGAGCGAGGACGACCCCCGGGATCCGACCCTCACCGCGGCCGGACGGGGGCGGGCTGTGGCCCTGGCGGAACTCCTCGCCCCTGAAAAAATCACCCACCTGTTCTCCACTCCCTTACGGCGCACCCAGGAGACGCTGGCTCCCCTGGCCCTCGCCCAACATCTGGTCGTGACCACCATCATGGATGTTGACGAGCAGGTAGCGGCCCTCCTGAACCTGCCCGCGGGGTCCACCGCCGTCCTCGCCGGCCACTCCAACACCGTGCCGGCTCTGGTGACCGGCCTGGGCGGTGCCGTGTCGGCCACGGTGGCGGGACGCGCCGGGCCGCAACTCCACGAGGACAGCCACGATCGTTTGTTCGTGGCCCTCCTGACCGCACCCAACGCTTTGCCGCAGCCGCGCCTGCTGCGCCTTCTGGAGTTGCGTTACGGGGCCCCGTGAGCGGCCGCCTGAGCACCCTCCCGACCTTGCTGCTGCCGGTCGCCTGGCTCGGCGGCGCGGAACTCATTCTGTCCATCCTCCAGGCGGGCAGCGACCTCCCTTATGTCACCCGCTTCGGCGGCCGGCTCCTTCTGGCTGAACTTTCCCTGGCTGCGGCCGCGGGTCTGGCATGGTCGTGCTTTGCCGTTGCCGGGGCACCCGCACGCCGCCGCCGCCCTCTCGCTTGCGGGCTCAGTGTCACCCTGGGCACTCTGACCGTCCTGGCTAATGGCCTGCCCCGCATGGTGCCGCCGGGAACCGTCCCCATGGCGGCGGCATGGGGCACTGCCCTGGCCCTGGGCCTGGGTGCCCTGCTCCTGCGTCGGGCGCTGGCCCAACGAGACGCCTCCGGCATGGCCCTGCTGCACGAGCCGCTGCTCATCGCGGTGGTGATAATCGGCGGCTACGGCCTGCTGCGCCTGCTCCGTATTCCACCCGCCACCGTCACCGGCGCCGTCATCTGGGGGGCACTGGCCGCGGCAGGGCTGCTGGGCGGTCTGCTTCTATCCCGTCTTCCTCTCCGTCCGGAACGATGGGCGATTCTCATGCTGCCGGTCATCCTGGTCACAGCCCTGGGCGGGGTAGCCATGGCGGTGGGGCGGACACCGTACCCCCTGCCGCCGCCGCGCACCTCAGGACCACCTGATGTCCTCCTGGTGGTCCTGGACACGACACGCGCGGATTTCGCGCCGGCCGGGAGCGACAGCGCCTGGCCGACCCCGGGTCTTGCGCAACTTGCCCGCGAGGGACGGACCTTCGGTTCCTGCTTTTCCACCTCGTGCTGGACCGTTCCGGCCCATGCTTCCCTGTTCACGGGGCGGCTGCCGGCCGCTCACGGCGTCACCTGGAACCAGCCTCATCTACCCGCCGGTGTGCCGACCCTGGCCCAGCGCCTGGCTCGAGCCGGCTGGCGCACTGCCGGCTTCTCGGCCAATCCCTGGATCGGTCCCGAGTTTGGCTTTGACCGGGGTTTCGATTTCTTCATGGAGGCCAACGCCGACCGCCGGCCTCTGCGCCCGTGGGCTTGCGCCTTTCTGCCTGCCTGGCTGACCGCGCCGGCCGTGGATCTGTTCGATGATAAGGGTGGCCTGACCCTGGCCTCGGAGGCGTTGCGCCACCTCCCAGGCAATGAAGGTCCGCCGGTGTTCACCTTCCTCAATCTGCTGGAACCGCACCTTCCTTACCTTCCCCCACGCCGGTTCAGAAACCAGGTTGCGGCAGCCGGTTGGTCCCTCCCCCGGATTCACGCCCTGGACCAGAACCCTCTCTCCGGGCTCACCGGCGGCGGGTCACCAACCGATGCGGCGAGAGGTAGAGCCCTTGCCGGCGACGACGCCCGCCTTCTGCGCACCCTTTACGCCGCCGAAGTTGCCTACGCCGATTCCATCCTGGCGCGCATCCTGGAGCGCCTGCGCCAGAGCGGGCGGCTGAATCACACCATCATCGTCGTCACTTCGGACCATGGCGAGAACCTGGATGACCACGCCCCCCTGGATCACCAGCTATCTCTTTATGACACCCTGGTTCATGTCCCTCTTCTGATTCGCTATCCGGCCGGTGTCCCCGCCGGCTCAAGGGAAGACGGTCTCGTCTCCCTGGCTTCGGTCCCGCGCCGGATCCTGCAACTGGCCGGCGCCCTTCCCGGCGCGGAGAAGGCCGGCGCGCCGCCGGCCCCCACCGACAGGGTCTACTTTCAGTACGCCCGGCCGGGCCCTTTTCTGGAGCGGATCAGGGCGCACCTGGACATGGATCCTTCGCCCTGGGACCGCGCGCTGGACGGGATCCGCAGCGAAGGTCACAAATGGATCCGATCTTCCGATGGGCATCACATGGCCTTCGACCTGGCCGCCGACCCTCTGGAGCAACGTGATCTTTTTCGCGCGGGGCTAGCCGGTGAGGAGCCATGGTCCGGGCTGGCGGCCGCTCTGGAGCAGAGACTGCCGGCCGGTTCCACGGCCGGCACCGAAACCCCTCCCCTGGAGCTTTCCCCTGAGATCCGCCGGCGCCTGCGCAGCCTGGGCTACCTGGACTGATCTCCCGCCCCCGAACCGATGGACGCCGACCTCATCCTACTGAGTCTCGGACTGGCCCTCACCGCCTGGGTGCTCGCCCGCGGCCTGCACCGGGCCCACCGCCTGCCCCTGCCCGGCGAACCGGCCTATGGCGCGGTGGCGGCGGACCACGCGGCCGGAGCCGCCGGCTTTCTGGCTCTTCTCTTCGCCCTGAAGGTGCTGCCGCTGCTGACCCCGGCCATGGGTCTTCTGCGCCGTGATTTCCTTTTTCCTTTATGGGCCCTGTGGCGGCGGGGTGATGGTGTCTGGTGGTTGTTGCCGGTGTTCGCCGTGGGCCTGGCGCTCGCGGCCTTGGCGGCGCGGCCGGGCAGCCGGCGCCTTTCGCCGGGGGTCTTCGCGGCCCTCACCATGGCCGGTGCCGCCCTGCTCTGGTTATCCCTGAGCCTCACCAACGGAGGCTGGCCCCAAGGCCTGATCGAACCCATGCTGCGCGGCGCCGATTACTACGTCGACGTGGAGCGGTTCACATCGCCGGCCGACATCTGGCGCCACTACGTTGCCCGGCAGGGCAGCCTGTCGCTGCACGGCCGGACGCACCCACCCGGCGCCCTCACCCTTCTCTGG
>Ga0326597_10013777_pt1 | contig 10610 bp, 10 predicted proteins | sample RVTome_12_FD_203789 | JGI IMG/M metagenome (GOLD analysis project Ga0326597, IMG submission 203789) | Soil microbial communities from uranium-contaminated site in the Upper Colorado River Basin, Wyoming, United States - RVT100D185 | ecosystem: Environmental > Terrestrial > Soil > Contaminated >... | reverse complement strand
GTTGAACCCACACGCCTTGCGGCACATGGCCCTCAACCATGCCTGTCTGCCAGTTCCAGCACCAGCGCCGGAGGGAAGGATCGAACTCGCGGTATTATAGCGGACGCCGAAGCGCTGTCAATTGAACCGGCCCGGGTGGGACATGCGGATCGTGCTGGACGCCATGGGGAGCGACGACCACCCGGAGCCGGAGGTGCAGGCCGCCCTGGAGGCCTTCCGACTGTGGGGCGAACCGGTGCTGCTCGCCGGTCCAGAACCACAATTGCAGGAGCTGCTGGAACGCCTGGGCGGGAGCCGCGGGCAGGTGCAGATCGCCCACGCGCCCGAGGTTCTGGTGATGACCGATAAGGCCGCCGGAGCGGCCAGGGGCAAGCCCAACAGCTCCATGGCGGTCGGGATGGAGCAACTGCGGATCGGTGAGGCCCAGGCATTCGTGACCGCCGGGAACACCGGCGGCGCTATGGCCACCGCCCTCTTCAAACTGGGTCGCATTCGGGGCGTGCGCCGACCGGCGCTCAGCCCGACCTTTCCAGTGCGCGGCGGTCGGACCGTGGTGATCGACATTGGTGCCAATACCGAATGCCGGCCGGAGTTTCTGGTGCAGTTCGCGCAGATGGGCGCCCTCTATTCCCAGGTCATGTATGGAGTAGCCAACCCTCGGGTCGGCCTGCTCTCCAACGGAGAAGAGGCCGGGAAGGGAAACCTGCTGGTGCGGGAGACCTTCCCCCTGTTTCAGGGCTTGGGTCTGAACTTCGTCGGCAACCTGGAGCCGAAGGAGGTCTACCAGGGAGCGGCCGACGTCGTGGTCACCGACGGCTTCACCGGCAATGTTTTCCTGAAGACCAGTGAGGCGGTTGCCAGCATGCTGGTGGACACCTTGCGGGAGGAGATCCGCTCCACTCCCGTGAGCATGATCGGTGGGCTGCTAGCCCGCCCCGCTTTCGCAAGGGTGCGCCGCTTGATGGACCCATCCGAGTACGGTGCGGTGCCGTTGCTGGGCATCGACGGGCTGGTGTTCATCGGGCACGGCCGTTCCAACGCCAAGGCCCTGATGAGTGCTCTAACCGTGGCCAGGCAGGCCGTGGAGGCCGATCTGTTGAAGGCTATGCGAAATCTGCTAGAGAAGAACCTGAAAGCGAAGGCGGAGGTCGGCGCTTGAACCACCGCGCAGACGGCCATCGCCGGGTCGTCATCACCGGCATGGGGGTGGTTACACCGCTGGGGTCGGGCCGGGAGAAATTCTGGCAAGCCCTGCTGTCGGGGAAGTCCGGAATCCGCAAGATTACGCAGTTCGACGCCAGCGACCTGCCCTGCCGGATCGCCGGCGAGATCCCCGATTTCCGCCCGGAGGATCACATGCCGGCCAAGGAGGCCCGCCGGATGTCGCGCGCCTCGCAGATCTCCCTGGCTGCTTTCCAGGAGGCAGTGGACGATTCCGGCCTGCCAACGCCCTTCCCTGAGCCCGAGCGGCTGGGGGTGAGCATGGGGACCGCCATCGGCGGCCTGGAGAAGGCCTTCGAGGGCTACGCGAACTATCTCGAACACGGCCTCGGCCGGGTCAGCCCCTTCGCCGTGCCGGCCTCCGTACCCAACATGCCGACCTTTCACATCGCCGATCGATTCGGCGCCCTGGGCCCCAACCGGACATTGGTCACCGCCTGTGCCACCGGCACCCAGTCCGTCGGCGAGGGCGCCGACCTGATCCGGTGGGGAGCGGCCGACGTCGTGTTGGCTGGCGGCGTCGAGGCGTTGATCCGCGAATTCACCCTGGTAGGCTTCGCCGCCATGCGGGCCCTGCCCACCAACTACAACGAGGACCCCGAACGGGCCTCCCGGCCCTTCGATGCCCGTCGGGAGGGGTTCGTGTTTTCCGAGGGAGCGGCGGCCCTGGTCCTGGAGAGCCTGGAGGGCGCCCAGGCCCGCGGGGCCCACATCTACGCCGAGATCGCCGGACACGCCAGCTCCAGCGACGCCTTCCATGTCGCCGCCCCCGATCCCTCCGGGGCGGGCGCGCTGCGTACCATGAAGCGCGCCCTGGCCGACGCGGGAATCGCCCCACAGGCGGTGCAGTACATCAACGCCCACGGCACCTCCACGCCGGCCAATGATGCCGTGGAAACCCTGGCCATCAAGCTGCTGTTCGGCGAGGGCGCCTATTCCATCCCGGTTTCGTCCACCAAGTCGATGATCGGCCACCCCATGGGGGCCTCCGGCGCCATTGAAGCAGTCGTGTGCGCCCTCACCCTCGACCGGGGAATGATCCACCCCACCATCAATCTGGAGGAGCCCGACCCGGAGTGCGACCTGGACTATGTCCCCGGGCAAGCCCGCGCCGCCGCGGTGAAGGTGGCGCTCTCCAACTCCTTCGGGCTGGGCGGGCAGAACGCCTGCCTGGTCCTGCGAGCGGCCCCGGCCTGATGCGCCGCTTCCTGCAAGAGTCCAAGGTGAGGAACTACGCCCGCCTGGGGCGGATCCTGGGCTACGGCGGCCTGGGCGTCATGGGGCTGGGATTTGTGCTCTCGTTCCGCCAGCCCTACGACGTGACTCAGGTCTTCACGATCTTCCTGATCGGCATGCTGGGCTCCCAGATCGGTCTGCCGCTGGTCAACCGTTGGGGCCGGCACCCGCGGGTGGACGAGGTCCTGGATGGGGCACTGCGGGGGCTGGACACGCGCTTTGGCCTGTTTCATTACTCCCTGGGGGCCGACCACGCCTTGATCACCCCGAGTGGCGTCTTCGCACTGATCCCACGGGTGGATGCCGGCCGGATCGAGTTCGGCCCGGGCGGCTGGCAGCGGACCGGCGTCCGCCGCCGCGGCGGTCCCGGCAAACCCCGCAAGATTCGCGGGGTAGACCGCGCCGTCGAACTGGACATCAGCGCCTTGCGCCGCAAGCTGGCCAAGCTACTCGGCGACGATCAACTCCCGCCGGTGGGCGCGATCCTGGTCTTCCTGCATTCCGGCGCGGAGGTAGAGGAGCAGGGGTCGCCGCAATTGGCCACCCACGTCAAGAAGCTTAAGAACCTGCTGCGCAAGCTGCCCAAGGCCCCCACCTTGGGCGAGCAAGATATCGATCGCTTCGCCGAGCAGCTTGGATTGGGCGGCTAGCCGGCAGCCGCCTCATTCGCCCAGGTAGTCGTCCAACGCCTTCTTGCTGATACGATAGCCCTTGCCGATCTTCTTGGCCTTGATGTCGCCGGCCTTGATGGCGGCCAGTACATCTTCTTCCGAGACCTTCAGGTAGCCCGCCGCCTCGCCGGGTGTCATCACGTCGGGGACCGCGGCGGCTTGGGCGGCTCCGCCTTCGGCACCCTTGCGCAAGGCATCTCCGATGGCTGATCCCAGCCCCATCCCGGCCCCGATACCTGCTGTCAGTCCGGCGCCCCCCGAGGGGTTCTGGGCTGCATCGCGCATGGCGTCGGCCGCCTGCAGTTGCGTGTAGGTCGCCATGTCCAGCATGCCCATGGCCCGCAGCTCTTCGGCGGACTTGTCGGAGGGCTTGAGGCTCTCGATGTAGAACGACTTGAGCGTCAGCCCCAGCGCCTTAAAATCGTCCTGGGCCTTGGCCCGTACGCCGGCCCCCATCTCCTCCACCAGCCCGATCAACTCCGGCACGCTGCTGGCTTTGGTCGTCTCTCCCAGAAGATCCTGCAGTTTGGAGAGCAGCATGGCCCGCAGGCGCGCCTGGATGTCGTTCATGCTGTAGGCACCCATGGCCCCCACGATCTGGGTCACGAACTGCTGAGCGTCGGCTACCTCCACCCCGTAGCTACCGTAGCCCTGCAGCAGCGCCACCCCCAGCCCCATGCCGGGATTGCGCACCAGGATGGGCTGTGGGGTGCCCCACTTCTGGTTGGGGAACTCCCGCATCGACACAAAGTAGACCTCGGCGGTGAACGGGGTCCGGTCGCTGAAGGCCTTGCCGATGAAATCCACCAGCAACGGGATGTTGGCGGTGGTCAGCGTGTGCCGGCCCGGGCTGAAGGTGTCCAGCGCCTTGCCGTCTCGAAAGAAGACCGCATTCTGGGCCTCACGGACGATCAGCTGCGAGCCGATGCGGAAGTCGCCGAAGCCGGTCTCGGGGACACGGCGGACGATTTCATCCCGCATCTCATTGGGGTACTCAACGACGTCGAATATCCTTGCCATAGTTGGGCCTCCCGGTCCCTTAGCCCGCCATGATCGCTTCGCCACGGCGATCGAACATGTCCACCGAGTCCTGGCTCACCACCACCACCCGCTGGATGGCGCCGGACAAGTCGTCCTTGCCCACTGCCGCGACCAACTCGTCGACCGCGGTCCTGAGCACCTCGGCCTTCTGCAGCAGTTCCAGGTCATAGGCGTAGAGTTTCTCCAGCTCCTGCTTGTGAATGCGCACCGCGTCGAAGAAGCCGGCATAGCCGGAGGCAGCGCCCTGCACCCGGTCCACGAAGGCCCGCAATTTAAGCGCCGCAGCTTCCAGGTCGCCCACCTGCTTGAGCTGGCCACCCGACACCAGCTGGCGCTGGACCTCCGAAATCCTGGACCACTGTTCCTCAAAGCGCTGAGCCACCGTCTCCCGCAGCATGCGATCCGCCTCGCGACGGGTTTCTCGATCAAGGTAGCCGACGAAACCCGACAAGAAGCCGCGGATCTTGCCCAGCACATCCCCCTGCTCCGTGATCTTGCTCAACGGATCGGTCATCTGCTTCTCCTGATTCGGAGGCGCCCGTCCCTCGACGCGCCCAGCTCGATTATAAGGGCACATAGGCCGGCCAGCAATGCAGAACGACCCGGACGGTATAATCCCGGCGGCATGGAACTCGGCGAGTCCTTCCTGCACGGTCAGCGGCTCGACCCCGACCGGTACGCTCTCATCCCGCGCACACTCACCTTCCTGGAGCGCGGTGGGCAAATCCTGCTCCTGCGCCTGGCCGAGGGTCGGGGCGCGTGGGCCGGCCGCTACAACGGGATCGGCGGGCACATCGAGCGCGGCGAAGATCCGCTCTCGGCCGCCCGCCGGGAAGTGGCCGAGGAGACCGGGCTGCAGGCCCGAGGGCTGAAGCTGTGCGGGGTGGTGGCGGTCGATCCCGGCAGCAAGATCGGCATCGGCCTGTACGTCTTCGTGGGAGATCCGGGGCCCGGCGCCATCCGCCCCAGCGCCGAAGGAACCTTGGAATGGGCTTCTCCGGATAGCCTGGCCGCCCTCCCCTTGGTCAGTGACCTGCCCTTCCTGCTCCCTCGGGCCTTGGCCGCCTATCGGGAGGGCACCACCTTCTCGGCCGCCTATCAGGCCACCGCGGAGGGTGCGCTGGAGATCGTGCTGGGATGATGCCCCCCGTTGGACCCGCTGGGAAGACCTTGCGCCTGCCCGGACACACCTGGATCGGCCTGCTCGTTCTGGCCGCCGGCCAATTCGGGCTCTTCCGCGGCAACCCTCTGCTGGCCACCTGGCTGACGCCGATCATGTGGTCCGGCTACATCCTGGCGCTGGATGGGGTCAACTTCCGGCTGCGCGGCCAATCCTGGCTCACCACCCGGCGGCGGGAGTTCCCGCTGCTGGTACTGCTCTCTGTGGCGGTCTGGCTGGTCTTTGAAGGTTACAACCTGCACCTGGTGAACTGGGTCTATCGCGGCTTGCCGAGCCGCGCGCTGGTGCGCGATTTCGGCTATTTCTGGTCGTTCGCCACCATCATGCCGGGGGTGTTCGAGACTGCGGACTTCGTCGAGGCGCTTTTCGGGCGCGCCGCGGGCTTGCGTGCAGCGGGCCGACCCGCCACCGGCCGGCGCGCCGCGACCCGGCCAATGTCCGTGGGTCCCGCCTGGCTCTGGTGGCTGGCGGGGATCGCCATGGTCAGCCTGCCGCTGGCGTTGCCCAATCCAGCGGCGGCCCACACGTTCGGGGCCGTGTGGATCGGCTTCTTCCTGCTCCTCGATCCGCTCAATGAGCGGCTCGGGCTGCCCTCCCTTCGAGCACAGTGGGCAGGTGGGCATCGGCGCGCCGCGCTGGCGCTCTTGCTGGGCGGCCTGCTGTGCGGATTCCTGTGGGAGACCTGGAATCAGCAGGCGGTCCGGGCCGGCGGCGCCCACTGGGTGTACACCGTGCCTCAAGGGTTGCGCGTGTTTGGCTGGCACTTCGGGCAAATGCCCGTGCTGGGACTGCTGGGGTTTCCGCCGTTCGCCCTCGAGTTGTTTGCGGCCTACCAGCTGCTGCGAGAGATGCTGGGGGGATCGCGCCTCTTCGGCCCGCTCCCCACCGAAGTTCCGGCTGACTGAGAGTCGGCCCGATCGGGAAGCCTGGTCTCCCCGCCCTAGCCTCCCGGTAGTTCGTAAAATGCCAGCAGCGTCTGTCCGTACTTGCGTTGGTCAAACAGCTCCAAACGCTCCAGCGGCAGGGTTGTGAATTCCTTGGGGTGCATCTGGGCGATCACCCAGCAGTCGGGGTTCAGCCAGTCGGCCTGGCGTTCGAGCTGCTCCACGGTGCGTCCCCACAGGCCGCGATACTGAGGCGGCGCCACGTATAGGTAGTCGAAGCCCCCCAGCCTCTCCCTCTTCAACGCGGTGAGCACGTCCAGCCGCATCACGCTGGCCCCCTGCTGCAGTCCGGTATACTCGAGATTCTGACGGATGGTCTTGCAGGCCAACGCCCCGCCATCGACAAACACCACCCGCCTGGCCCCCCGGCTGAGCGCTTCGATCCCCACGCTGCCGGTTCCTGCATAGAGATCCAGGAAGGCGCTGCCCTCCACATCCGGGCCGATGATATTGAACAGGGCCTGCTTGACCCGGTCGGTGACCGGGCGAGTCCCCTCCCCCGGCACCATGCGGAGCTTTCTGCCTTTGGCCGTGCCGCTGATGACCCTGAGATGGCTCATTCTCGGGCGGCCTGGATTGCCTGCCTCAAGACTTGAGCAGATCGGGGATGGCTTCCGGATGCTCGGCCACGGGCACGCCCACCGCGGTCAGCGCCTCGATCTTGTCGGCGGCGGTCCCCTCGCCCCCCTCCACGATGGCCCCGGCATGGCCCATGCGCTTGCCTGGAGGGGCGGTTTGACCGGCGATGAATGCCACCGCCGGCTTGGTCAGGTGATCGCTGATGAACTCCGCCGCCCGCTCCTCGGCCGTGCCGCCGATTTCGCCGATCAGGACCACCTGTTCCGTGTGCGGATCGGCCTCGAACATCTCGAGCGCATCGATGAAGTTGGTGCCGTTGATCGGATCGCCCCCGATCCCGACGCAGGTGGAAACCCCGATCCCGCGCTGTTTCAGCGCATAGAGGACTTCGTAGGTCAGTGTGCCCGAACGGGAGACCACCCCCACCGGTCCGGGCATCGCGATGTGCCCGGGGATGATGCCTACCTTGCACTCGCCGGGGGTCAGCAGCCCGGGGCAATTGGGGCCCACCAGGCGGGTTTCACGCCGGTTGAGGTAGGCGCGCACCTCCATCATGTCTTGCACCGGGATGCCCTCGGTGATGCAGACCAGCAGCGGCACCCCCGCGTCCGACGCCTCCAACATGGCGTCGGCAGCAAAACGGGCCGGGACGAAGATCACACTGCAGTTGGCGCCGGTGGCCGTCAGGGCGCTCTCCACCGTGTCGAATACCGGCACCTTCTCCCCCAGCACCCACTCGCCGCCCTTGCCGGGCGTGACCCCCGCCACCACCTGGGTCCCATACTCGAGCATCTGGGAAGCGTGGAAGAGCCCTTCGCGGCCGGTGATCCCTTGGACCAGCAGCCGAGTGCGGCGGTCAGCCAGAATGCTCAATGGCCTCTCCCTTGGCAGCCGCCACTGCGCGTTCGGCCCCTTCCAACAACGAAGTGGCGGTGATCATCTTGGCTTCGGCCAGCAGCCGCCGCCCCTCTTCCTCGTTGGTGCCCACCAGCCGCGCCACCATGGGAACCTGCGGTTTCACTTCTTCGATCGCCATCAGGATGCCTCGAGCAACCTCGTCGCAGCGCGTGATGCCGCCGAAGATATTGAGCAGCACCACCCGCACATTGCGATCCGACAGAATGATCTCCAGCGCGGCGGCAACCTTCTCAGCCGGCGCTCCGCCGCCCACATCCAGGAAGTTGGCGGGCCGGCCTCCCAGATGCTGGATCACGTCCATGGTGGCCATGGCCAGGCCGGCGCCATTCACCATGCAGCCCACATCTCCGTCCAGCTTGACATACGAGAGGCCGTACTTGCGGGCCTCGCGCTCGGAAGCGGCCTCCTCGTCCAGATCGCGCAGCTCCGCCAGGTCCGGGTGGCGGAAGAGGGCGTTGTCGTCCAGTACGATCTTGCCATCCAGCGCCAGCATCGAGCCGCCTCCCAGGATCACCAGCGGGTTGATCTCGGCCAGCGACGCGTCGGTCTGCTTGTAGACCCGGTAGAGCGCCCGGGCGATGTCGGTGAATTGACCCCAGTGCGCCCTGGGAAGCTCCATCCCGGCCGCCAGATTGCGGGCCTGATAGTTCCTGAGGCCCAACAGCGGATCGACCCAGGCCCGCGCGATCTTCTCCGGCCGAACCCTGGCCACCTCCTCGATATCGATCCCACCCTCGGCGGAGGCGATGAGTACCGGGCTGCCCGTGGCACGATCGTTGGTGATGCCCAGGTAGATCTCGGTCTGGATATCGGCGGCTTGATCCACCAGCACCTTACGCACCGGGAGGCCCTTGATGTGCATCCCCAGCACCTGGGTGGCTAATTCCTCGGCTTCCTCGGGTGACTGGGCCAGCCGGATTCCGCCGGCCTTCCCCCGCCCGCCGACCAGCACCTGGGCCTTGATCACCGCCCGGCCCCCCAGCTCTTCGGCGATGGCGCGGGCCTCGGTGGCCGTCATGGCCACCCGTCCCCTGGGAACGGGGATCTCGTAGCGGGCGAAGATCTGCTTGGATCGGTACTCGTGCAGCTTCATCCAGCTATCCTTGTTCTTACGGCTCGAATCGGAGCAACCGATCGTTGCCCGTGTCAACCACCCAGACCCCACCCTGGGGATCGAACGCTATGCCGCCCACCAGCCCGAACTGGCTGTTCTCCGCTCCAAATCCACCCCAGCCCATGCGGAACTCACCATCCGGCTGGAAGCACAGCACCCGATAACCCTCTGGATCGGAGACGCATACTTCGCCCTCCGGTCCGACAGCCAGGTAGGGCTTGTTGTCCAGCGACTGCCCGAACCAACCCTGCACGTCCCAACCCGCCACCGCGCTGTACTCGCCTGCACCGATCTCCTCGAAGACCTGTACCCTCTGGTTCCAGGTATCGGCCACGAAGATCGATCCGTCCCGGCCCAATCCAAGGCCCACCGGTTCGTCCATGCCGCCGAGCTGCAGCCCGAAGCCGCCAAAGCTGCCCAGGGCGCGACCTTGTTCGTCGAACACCGCCACCCGCTTGTTCCCGGTGTCGGCCACATAGACCCGGCCCTCGGCATCGACCGCAACGGCGCGCGGCCCCCAAAAGGCATCGGCGCTCTCGGCCTGTCCGAAGAAACCAAAGCTGCCCAGGAACTCACCCTGTGCGGTGAAATGCTGCACCCGGTGGTTCCAGGTGTCGGCCACGTAAACCGTTCCGTCCGGAGCCACCGCCACGCCCCAGGGCTCGTTGAAGGTCCCGTTGGGCGCCGGTGCCACCTCCTCCGTGCCGCCGGAGAACCCACCCCACTCATCCAGCAGCTCGCCCTGTTGGGTCAAGTGTTGAATGCGGTGATTCAACGTGTCGGCGACGTACAGGCTGCCGTCTGCTGCCACCGCGACCGCCCGCGGTCGGGAGAACTGGCCCGGGCCGGAGCCGTTGCTGCCCAGCACGGCCGTCGCCGCCAGGTCGATCATTCCATCGGCGTAGGGATCCACGAACTCCACCGGTTCCAGCGCGGCCGGGGTGATCCCGTAGTCCCAAACCAGCGCGGCGATGTCGGATCGTAGATACAGCTTCATGCGGTCGGAGGGATTCCAGTGTTCGAGCGAGTAGTCGGCCGCGGTGAGCTCGCCGTAGGCCGTGTAATCCCGGTTGAGCCAGATATTCCACAGCGCCCCCCGGTATTCGGGGGAGGTGATGGCATTCAGAACCCGCTCCCAGGTCAAGCCGAAGTATTCCTGCATCGGCCACCACATGCGGATGTACTCGAAGCTTCGGTGGGTAGGAGCCAGCAGCGGATCGACCTTGGTGTAGTTGCTGTCACCGGCGATCACCACCGGGTAGTTGACCAGGTCGCGGCTGGGATTGCCCCCGTAGAAGAGCGCCTGGGAGTAGTTCCGTAAATACCAGTGGATCGGCCAGGAGACGTCGTCGTCGAAGGCCACCTGGATGGCCAGGCCGTCGGTGGTACGCATGGAGAGGTCTTCGACCTGTGCCAGGACGTTCTTCACCCCGGTGGCCGAGTGAGCGTAGACCAGGAACTCGGTGGCCCGGTCATAGTTGACGTAGGAGGCGCGAAACGCCGTGCGGATCGTGAGCAGAACCAGCACCCCCAATCCGGCCAGACCGGCCAGGCGGCCGACGGCGCTGAAGGTCCAGCCGCGTGTCAACCAGGCCAATGCGACCCCCGCGCCGGACGCCACGAACAGGGCGGCCAGAAAGTTTCCGGTTGCATCCAGTTCGCCCAGCTGGTTGCCCTGGAAGGGCGGATTAGGGCCCAGCAATGAA
>Ga0326597_10013776_pt1 | contig 10610 bp, 9 predicted proteins | sample RVTome_12_FD_203789 | JGI IMG/M metagenome (GOLD analysis project Ga0326597, IMG submission 203789) | Soil microbial communities from uranium-contaminated site in the Upper Colorado River Basin, Wyoming, United States - RVT100D185 | ecosystem: Environmental > Terrestrial > Soil > Contaminated >... | reverse complement strand
GGCAGCGGCAATGGGCTCCGGCTGTCTGAAAATCCGCGGATTACTGACCAACCGGATGAAGCCGAGGATGCTGGCCCACGGAAGACCGACGGGGGCAAAGCCATTGAGTCGTCCATCCAACCAGGATCGAGCCGCCTGGTGCTGCCGGAAGGAAGAGACGTGGGCGTATACCAGCAGGTTGGCGTCGACCAGAATCACCGCAGCGATTCTTCTTCAGCGTTGGCGAGTACTTCAGCCACGTCGTCGATGTTGCCAACCAAGCAATCCCCGAGAGCGACGCTCTTCGTCTTGATGGTTCGTTTCGACTCCTGAGGCGCCGCCATCTGCTGCAACCCGCGACGGATCGCCTCGTTGACAATCGTCTTGAGCGCGATTCCTCGCTCCCTGCGGATGCGCCCGATCAGAGCGGCCAAGTCCTCGTCCAAGGTCAGCGTGGTTCTCACGCATCACAACATAGGATGATTGATGTTCTGATGTCAAGCCCAGAGTGAGCTCCCAGCGGTCCGGCGCGGGGCCCAATCCCGGGGACTTTCGGCGGCCGCGCTATTCGGCGCGCAGGGCGATCAGCGGATCGACCCGGGTCGCGCGCAGCGCCGGGACCAAGGTGGCCACCAGCGACACGAGCACCACCAGGGTGATCACCGCCGCGAGCATCAGCGGATCGTGCGCCCGCACGTTGAACAGGATGTTGCTGATCGCCTCGCGGCCGAAAGTGGCGATGGCGAGCGCGAGCCCGACTCCGAGCACCATGCCCAGCACCACGGTGCCCGAGCCCTGCCGCAGCACCAGGCGCAGGATGCGCGGCCGGTCGGCCCCCAGCGCCATGCGCACGCCGAACTCCTGGGTCCGCTGGCTGACCGCGAACGAGGTCACGCCGTAGATCCCGACCGAGGCCAGCACCATCGCCACCAGCCCGAAGATCGAGAACATGGTGGCGATGATGCGGTTGGGGGCCACGAAGGTCTCGAGATTTTTCTTCGGCGTGTCGACGAAGTACAGCGGCAGGTTCGGATCGACTTTGCCGACCAAGCGGCGCAGCGGCATCGCCAAAGTGTCGGCGCGCTGGCCGCCGCGCGGCTTGACGATCACGGTGGCGAACTGATTGGCGAACGGTGCGGGATCCAGCGGGCCGGTCGGATTGGAATAAAACGGCACGTAGAAGCCGGTCTCGTCGACGTTGGGGTTGTTGAACGGGCCCAGCATACGAATCGTGCTGACCACCCCGATCACGCTGCGCCAGGGGCCGGGCTGCTCGGTGTTGCCGTCGATGGTGCGGAAGCGGCGCCCGAGCGGGCTCTCGCTTCCGAAGTGCTTCCTAGCGAACGCCGCGTTAACGATCGCCACCGGCAGCTTGGTGTCGAGGTCGTCCGCGTTGAACGGCCGGCCTTCGAGCAGCTTCTGGCCGGTGACCTCGAAGAAGCCCGCGGTGATCTGCTCGAAATTGACGTTGGGCCGATCGCGCTTTTCCTTGTACTCCTTGCCTTCGATCTCGATCGGGCCGCTGCCGGAGAAGGCCATGCGGAAGCGGTTGGTGAGCGCCGCTGCGCTGAAACCGGCGTGGCCCTGGAGCTCGATCATCAGCCGATCGAAGAACAGCTGGCGCGACTCGGGAGTCGGATAGTCGCCGTCCATCAGCCCCATGCGCGCCGACATGAGCCCGCCAGTGTCGTAACCGTAGTCGATCGATTGCTGGTTCAAGATCGAGCGCACCTGCAGCAGCGAACCGATCAGCAGGATGCAGGTCACGCCGACCTGGAACACCACCAGGCCGCGGCTCAGCAAGCCGACCCGCTGGCTGGTGCTGCCGCGCCCGCCCTCCTTCAAGGCATCGACGATCCGCGCGTGCGACGACATCCAGGCCGGCAGCAGTCCGGAGACCACCGCGGCGATCAAGGTGGCCGCCACGGTGAAGATCAGCACCGGGGTGTCGATGTCGAAGGTGATCCACGAAGGAATCGGATTGTCCAGGCTGTGCAGCGACGAGGACAGCCAGTCGACCGCCAGGGCGGCCAGACCGATCCCGAGCCCGGCGCCCATCACCGCCACCAGCAGGCTCTCGGTCAGCATCTGCCGGATCAGGCGCGCGCGGGTGGCGCCGAGCGAGGAGCGGATCGCCAGCTCGCGGGAGCGGAGCGTAGCCCGCGCGAACTGCATGTTCATCACGTTGACGCATGCGATCAGCAGCACGCCGACGCAGAACGCCAGCATGGTCAAAAGCGTGCCGCGCACCGCCAGCGGGGTGTAGGTCTTAATCAGCGGTTCGACCTGAACGACGTTGAAGATCTTGTTGGTCTTGGGATAGGCGGCGGCGAAGCGCTTGGCGAAGCCGTCGAACTCTGCGCTCGCCTGATCCAGGCTGACGCCGGGCTTGAGCGTTCCGATCACCGCCGGATTGATCGCGCGCGGATCGCCGCGCGGCCGCACCGGGAACTCGCTGTAGAGCGGCACCCACAGCTCTTCGTTGACTGGGAAGGCGAAGCCCTGGGGCATGACCCCGACGATGGTGGCCGGAACCCCGTTGACCAAGACGCCCTTGCCGAGGATGTCGGCGGCGCCGCCGAACACCCGCTGCCAGATGCCGTGGCCGATCAGCATGACCTTGGGCGCGCCCGGCTGGTTGTCGGCCGCGGTAAAGTCGCGGCCCAGCGCCGGGCGGACGCCGAGAGCCTCGAGGTAGTTCTCGGTGATGTACCCGCCGGTGAAGCGGCGCGGATCGCCGTCGATCGTGACGTTCACGGTCGATCCGCTCAGGTAGGCGGCGATGTGCTCGAAGGACTGCTGGACGGTGCGGAACTCCTCGAAGTCCATCGCCGCGATCTGGCCGTTGGCGCCGAAGAAGGTCGTGCTGGTCGGGTCGATGAAGTTGACGCTGGTCAGCCGGTCGGCATTGGGGAACGAGAAGCCGCGCAGCATGACCCCGTTGACCACGCTGAACATGGTGGTCACCCCGGCGATGCCGAGGGCCAGGACCGTGATGCCGAGGATGCAGAAAGACTTCTCCTTCAACAGGATACGCAGACCGATTCTCAAATCGCGGTAGACGCCCTCGGGGATCATGGCCATGACTCCCTATACGGTAGCCGGGGCGCCAAGGTTTCTTCCATTCGGGAAGCTCGCTCGGCGTCCTCGGATCGGGCCATCACACCAAGGCAGCGAGTTGCTAGACGATCGGCGCGCGACGGCTGCGTTCGAACAAGCGAGCGTCGCCGAAGCGCTCTGCGTGTGCTCCGAACGCCGTGGTCGGGCCGCGCCACCGGAGCTGGTTCGCGTCAACGAAGAGCGGTTCGTCGGTCCTGAGCGTCGCCAGCTCCTTGAATCGCAGCGCCAGCTCCAAGTTGCTCAAGGCGCCGGGAGGAAAACTCTCGAGCGCGCCGTAGCGATTGAGCAGGCGGGCGGCGGTCTTGGGCCCGATCCCGGGAATGCCGGGATAGCCGTCGGCCGAGTCTCCGACCAGGGCGAGAAAGTCGGGGATCAGCGCCGGCTCGACCCCGAACTTCTCGCGCACACCGGCGGCGGTGAGGACTTTCTTGCTGCGGCGATCGACCTGCACCACCCGCTCGCCGCGGACACACTGCGCCAGGTCCTTGTCGGGGGACCAGATGCAGACTTGCTCCACGCTCGGGTCCTCGGCGGCGAGACGGGCGGCGGAAGCGAGCGCATCGTCCGCTTCCAGCTCGACCATCGGCCAGACCGCGACCCCCATCGCGGAAAGCGCTTCTTCCAGCGGCTGGAACTGCGCCAGCAGCGCGCGCTCGACCCCCTCCGAGGTCTTGTAGTCGGGCCACAGCCGGTTGCGGAAGGACTCGATGACGTGATCGGTCGCCACCCCGAGGTGGGTCGCCCCGGTCTCGATCATCTGCAGCACCGTGTGCAACACGCCGGCCGCGGCACCGAACGGCGCATCCTTGCCCTGGTTGAAGCGGCGCCGGCCGTAGAAGTGGCGGAACAGCTCGTAGGTGCCGTCGACCAGATGGACGATCACGGCCGGCGCGGTCATTCAGCCGCCGGCGATCGCGCCGAGGATCACGAACGGCTCGCGGCCGGCGCTGACCGCGTCGGGCAGTGGAGCGTCCGGCGATTCGTGCGATAGATCCTGGCCGCAGGCAAAGAACCGCAGAAACGGCCGGCGCTGCTGGGTCACATGATCGCGGATGGTTCCGCGCAGCATCGGATAGCGCGCCTCGAGCGCGTCGAGGACCGAACCGCGCGTGGCCGGCCCCTCGACCAGCAGCTCGACCTCGCCGTTGACCCGCGCCAGGGTCCGCAAATGCGCGGGGAGCACCACTCGGATCATGGCAAGGTCTGGACCTCCACCGAAAGCACCGCCGGCAGATCGCGGACGATCGGCGCCCAGCTGTCGCCGCCGTCGGCCGAGCCGTAGACCTGCCCGCCGGTGGTCCCGAAGTAGACGCCGCACGGGTCGTGCGAATCCACCGTCATCGCGTCGCGCAGCACGTTGACGTAGCAGTCCTGCTGCGGCAGGCCCTTGGTCAGCGCCTCCCACTCGTTCCCGCCGCTGCGGCTGCGATAGACGCGCAGCTTGCCTTCCAGCGGGTAGTGCTCCGAGTCGCTCTTGATCGGGACCACGTAGATGGTTTCGGGCTCGTGGGCGTGGACGTCGATCACGAAGCCGAAGTCGGTCGGCAGGTTGCCGCTGACCTCGCGCCACGAGTCGCCGCCGTCGTCGCTGCGCATCACGTCCCAGTGCTTCTGCATGAACAGCACCTGCGGCCGCGACGGGTGCATCGCGATGCGGTGCACACAGTGGCCGACCTCGGCGGTCGGATCCGGGATGTACTGCGAATGCAGACCGCGATTGATCGGCCGCCAGCTCTTGCCGCCGTCGTCGGTGCGAAACGCGCCGGCCGCGGAAATCGCAATGAAGATCCGCCCGGCGTTCTTGGGATCGAGCAAGATCGTATGCAGGCACATGCCGCCGGCGCCCGGTTGCCACTGCGGCCCCGACACGTGGCCGCGCAGCCCGGCGAGCTCCTGCCAGCTCTTCCCCCCGTCGGCGCTGCGAAACAGGGCGGCGTCCTCGACCCCGGCGTAAACGGCGTCCGGATCGTCGAGCGACGGCTCGAGATGCCAAACGCGTTTGAACTCCCAGGGGTGCTGGGTGCCGTCGTACCACATATGGGTGGTCAGCGGCTTGCCGGTCGCATCCGACGCGTCGTAGACGAACTTGTTGCTCTCGCCCTTGGGCATGCCGTCGGGCGTGGTGGTGGGCTCGCCGGGCGGGGTCCCGGGTTGATGCCAGGTCTTGCCGCCGTCATCGGAGCGCTGAATGATCTGCCCGAACCAACCGCTGGTTTGCGACGCATACAGCCGGTCCGAATCGGCGGGCGATCCCTTGAGGTGATAGATTTCCCAACCCGCGAAATGCGGCCCGCTGACGTCCCAATTCTGCCTTCGGCCGTCCGAGGTCAGAATGAATGCACCCTTGCGTGTTCCCACCAGTACTCGAACTCCACTCATGCCGTGCGTCCTCCCGTTTGGCTCTCGCCGTTTATCTCGCTTACAGATGAGCTCAGTTTCGCTAAGCCCCGAGTCGATGTCGACTCCCCGTCAATCCGGTTGATGCCTGGTTTCGCTTCTATATACGAACCCAAAGTTGAAATGTCTCACGAATGTTTCACGCCGCCCCGCAGCTCCGCCTCGGTTCCGAAGCGGTGCCGGCCAACGGCGTGCTGCGCGCCGCGGATCAGCCAGTTCCCGTCGTCCCTTGAAGCCGACAAACAACCACTGCAAAACCTAAACCGGCTCGCCGATCCAGCCCACCGACGGACGAGTGCACGATCACCAACTTGGGTTATTCGTTGGCCGGCGGCTTCGACCAGTCCAGCACGGGATCGTCGATTCGGGCATTGTGAATCGCCGTCTTGTCGGCATCACCTCGAATGCGCCAGGTTTTTCCGTCGGTTTCATAATGAAACTCGCGCCCGGTCCAGGGATCAGTCAAGGAGGAAAGGTAAGCCGGGAGGAGATCTGTCAACGAGCCCGGCGCGCGACCAGTTTCGATGCGGTAGCGTTCGACCGCGATCGCGACGCGCATCAGCTGATCGCGCGATTCGGCAAGATCCGTGCGGTCAATTAGACTGGACAGATTGGGATCGACGATCTCCCGAACGATGAGGTCCCAGGCCTGCAGTGGTGGTCTCGGGCTGGGCTGCGCTCGAGTGTGGCGTGGCGAGTCCAAGGTGAGTATCTGGCGTTCCATTTCCTCGAGCCATAGGCGCTCCTCAGCCAGAAGATACGGTCGCGCGATCGCGCGCAAGATCGGCTGGCGCATCCACGGCACTGGCCACGCCACATCCGGAAATTCACCTCGGCCGGTAAACAGACCATCGTACGCCGTCGCCTCCACGACCAGAGCCTGCTGAATCGAGCGGCGAGAATTCAATCCGGGAAGAGTCGACTGAAGTACCTTGAGTTGCTCACCTGTGAGATCAACGGTAGCCAGGGTGCTTCGCAACAGGTCCGCGCTGGCTCGAGTCAAGGCGAGCCGGACCAGTTGTATGATGGGAACCGGTTCGCTTTCCAGCGATGCCGCAATGTCGGCAGAGCGGCGGAGTGTAACTACGACTTCGTCCACGCGCCCGTCCTCCAGCGCGTGCCGCCCCGCAGCGACGTTGAGCCGCGCAAGCTGCAAGATCCTCATTAGCGGAGCCGCACTCATGTCGGCTCCACGTTCGTAGCGCAGTTCCCAGTTCGAAGCCGGCCGATTGGCGGCCGTGTCCAGCACCGTAAGCGCGAGCGCATTGTCGGCGACTACCCTTTCGATCAGGTCGCGATCGGCAGTGTCGAACCGCTGGCCCGTCGCTTGGAGACGTCAATCGCCTCTCGATGGACCATCGCAGCCAGATAGTGGGCCAGGTTCCGCACTCCCAATAGATCCGCCCCCATGCCGGCCAGACGAACGAAAACTGCCTGCACAACGTCTTCGGCGTCTTCACGCCGTCCGGTAACCCAGAGTGCGTGGCGGAACGCCCTATCTCCGTGGGCTTCCCAAATAATCTCCAAGGCGCTTACATCTCCCTCCGCGCGGCGCCGCAGGCTAGTGCGATTCTCCTCCCGCGAATCGGCCCCGCTCATCCTTTGCTTTCCAAGACGCACGGATGGGACCGTTTTGTCACTTCCCTTCTCGTTGGGCTCAAACCTTAAGGGGCTCGACCTCTGAACCGGCGAGCACCGGCGGCCAGGGTATCACCACGGATCGGATCCTCAGAAGAATAGTTGACTTAGTCCATACTATGAACTAAGTTGATCCGTGTGAAGACAGTTAACGTTCACGAGGCAAAGACTCATCTTTCGCGACTTCTCGAACGCGTTCGCGCCGGAGAGGAGATCATCATCGCCAAGAACGGTGAGCCTTGTGCACGACTCTGCCCGTTGGCTCCGCCGGCGCGGCGCCAGCCAGGACTGCTCAGCGGAACGGTAGACGACTCCTTCTTCGCTCCGTTGCCTGAGGAGGAGCTCGAAGCTTGGGAGTCATGAGGTTTCTCCTCGATACGCATACCTTGCTCTGGTGGCTGTTCGATGACCCGCAGCTGTCGGCGGTCGCGCGCGAGCTCGTCGCGGACCCCGACAATGAGATCCTGGCGTCGAGCGCCAGCGCCTGGGAGATCAGCACCAAACATCGGCTCGGCCGACTGCCGTCCGCGGGTCAACTGGTGCGCGATATCGCAGGGTGGGTAAGCCGTGCTGGATTCACCGAGCTGCCGATCAGTCTGCTTCACGCCCAGCGGGCCGGAAGCTGGTCCCAGAAACACAAGGACCCCTTCGATCGCATGCTGGCAGCCCAGAGCCTCCTCGAGAATGTGCCCCTGGTGAGCCGCGATGACGCGCTTCGGACCTTCGGCGTTCGCCTAGTCTGGTAGCTTCAAACCAAAAGTCGAAACACCCTGTCCCTCGCCAGCACCGACGGGAGCGTCCATCTCTCCAGAAGCCGACGATGTGCTTGGTCCGTTCCCGTTCGACCCCCTCCCCATCGCCACCCAAATACACCGCGGCTGCCAATACACCGTTGGCCAGGGGATCAATACCTGTGGCCTGACAGCCGGCACCATGCTGTGTGCGGGTTGCCCAGGTTTCGGAACCTGTCCTAGAAGTAGTACCTACGACGTCTTGATCGCTGGCACCCCGGCTAAACGCTGCAATATGCGAATCGAGAGCCAGGGCGGGTGCGAAGGCTGCCGCGGCACCGCGCTGAGTTTTGCCGATTGAGAATGCCCGCAACTGGATGGCCGCTCGTAACCTGCCCCCTAATTAGATTCAGCTAAACTGTCCCCAAAACCGGGGTTAAGTGAACTGTCCCCGAATTAGGTGCGGAGCAGGAGCTTGAGGCTGTGCCCCAGGACCTGGCGGTTGACCTCGGCGATCGAGGTCACCAGCGGGATGTGCTTGGGGCAGATCTTGACGCAGTTCTGGGCGTTGCCACAGTCCTGGATCCCGCCCGGCTCCATCAGCGCCTCGAGCCGCTGGTGCGCGTTGAGCGCGCCGCTGGGGTGCTGGTTGAACAGCCGCACCTGATTGATCGCCGCCGCGCCGATAAAGTCGGAGCGCGAGTTGATCTGCGGGCAAACCTCGAGGCAGCAGCCGCAGGTCATGCAGGTCGACATCACGTAGCGCTGCTGCTGGATCTGGTCGCCGACCTTGGGGCCCGGCCCGAGATGATGGGTGCCGTCGATCGAGATCCAGGCTTTCACCCGCTTGAGATCCTCGAACATCTTCGAGCGATCGACCACCAGGTCGCGCACCACCGGAAACTTGGTCATCGGCCGCAGCTCGATCGGCTTGTCGATCTGGTCGACCAGCACCGCGCAGGCCTGCGCGACCCGGCCGTTGACCAGCATGGTGCACGAGCCGCAGACGTTCTCGAGGCAGTTGGCGTCCCAGACCACCGGCGTGGTCGGCTGCCCTTCCGCGGTGCGCGGATTCTTTCGGATCTCCATCAGCAGCGAGATGATGTTGAGGTTCTTCTTGTAGCGAACGGTGAACTGTTCCCAGCGCGGTTCGGCCCGCGGGCTGTCCCGCCGCAAGATCTTGACCGTGATCGTGCTCGCCATGCTCAGTCGTATTTTCGTTCCACCGGCTCGAGCAGCGAGGTGTCGACCGCTTCGTAGCTCAGCCGCGGCCCTGCGCCGGTGTGCTCGGCGATCGTGGTCTTGAGCCAGTTGGCATCGTCGCGCTTGGGGAACTCGGGTTTGTAGTGCGAACCGCGCGATTCGTCGCGCTGCAGCGCGCCCAACGTGATCACCCGCGCCAGCACCAACATGTTGGTGAGCTGATTCAAGAACATCACCGGCGAGTTGGCCCAGCCGCCGCCGTCCAGCACCGAGCACTTGGCCCAGCGCTCGGTCAGCTCCTGCAGCTTGGCGTCGGTCGCCCGCAAAGCCTCGTTGTGGCGCACGATGGTGACGTTGCGGGTCATCAGATCGCCGAGCTCCTCGTGCAGCGCGTAGGGATTCTCGGGACCGTCCATTCTCAGCAACCCGCCGAAGTGCTGCTCCCAGCGCCGCTGCTCCTGGTCGAACAAGGCCGAGGGGGCATCGGCGGCAGAAGTTTTCAAGCCATGCAAATGACGCACCGCCGCCAGCCCGCTGAGCTTGCCGGCGTAGATGCAGCTCAGCAGGGCGTTGGCGCCCAGACGGTTGGCGCCGTGGTACTGGTACTCGCACTCACCGGCGGCGTAGACCCCGCTCAAATTGGTCTGGTGGTTGCGGGCGCTGCCGAGATCCGGCAGCCCGTCGGCGCCGCGCTCGTAGTCGACCCACAGGCCGCCCATCGAGTAGTGCACCGCCGGGAAGATCTTCATCGGCACGGTGCGCGGATCCTCGCCGACGAAAATCTCGTAGGTTTCGAGGATGCCGCCGAGCTTCTTGTCCAAGTACTCGCGGCTCTTGTGGGTCAGATCCAGATAGACCATCAGCCCGCCGCCGAGGCCGCGCTTTTGGTTGACGCAGACCTCGTAGATCTCGCGGGCCGCGATGTCGCGCGGCACCAGATTGCCGTAGCGCGGATATTTCTCCTCCAGAAAGTACCAGCGCTCCGCCTCGGGGATCGAACGCGGATCGCGATCGTCTTCGGCGCGCTTCGGCACCCAGACCCGACCGCCCTCGCCGCGCGCCGACTCGCTCATCAGCCGCAGCTTGTCCTCGCCCGGGATCGCGGTCGGATGGATCTGGATGAACTCGCCGTTGGCGTACTTCGCGCCTTGCAGGTAAGCGGCCGCGGCGGCGCTGCCGGTGCAGGCGGTCGAGTTGGTGGTGCGGCCGTAGATCAATCCCGGCCCGCCGGTCGCGACAATCACCGCGTCGCCGCGAATCGCTTCCGGTTTCATCGAGCGCAGATCTACCGCTACGATCCCGCGGCAGAGCCGGTCTTGATCCAGCACCAGGCCGACGAACTCCCAGAACTCGCGCTTGCGCACCAGCCCATCGGCCTCGAAGCGCCGCACCTGCTCGTCGAGCGCGTAGAGCAGCTGCTGCCCGGTGGTGGCGCCGGCGAATGCGGTGCGGTGATGCAAGGTGCCGCCGAAGCGGCGAAAGTCCAGATTGCCCTCCGGCGTGCGGGTGAACGGCACCCCCATGCGATCCAGCATCCAGATG
>Ga0326597_10013775_pt1 | contig 10610 bp, 5 predicted proteins | sample RVTome_12_FD_203789 | JGI IMG/M metagenome (GOLD analysis project Ga0326597, IMG submission 203789) | Soil microbial communities from uranium-contaminated site in the Upper Colorado River Basin, Wyoming, United States - RVT100D185 | ecosystem: Environmental > Terrestrial > Soil > Contaminated >... | reverse complement strand
CAACGGCGATGGTCGTTCGCGACAGCCGCGAAGAGGATATCGCGGCCATCACGGAGATCTACCGCGACGCGGTTCTGACCGGCACGGCGTCGTTCGAGCTCGCGGCTCCCGACGCGGCGGAAATGGCGCGCCGCCGAGGCCTGCTCATCGAAGGCGGTTATCCCTATCTGGTCGCCGAATGGTCGGGGAGGGTTGCGGGCTACGCCTATGCTGGCCCGTACCGCGCGCGGCCAGCTTACCGCTATACGGCCGAGGATTCGGTCTATGTCGCCGACTGGGCGCGTCGGCAGGGGCTGGCGCGCGCGCTCGTGTCACGGTTGATCGAGACGTGCACGGCGTGCGGCTTCCGCCAGATGATCGCCATCATCGGCGATTCCCGCCACCAGGCCTCGATCGACCTGCACCATGCGCTCGGCTTTGAGATGGTCGGGACGATCAAGGATGTCGGCTACAAGTTCGACCGCTGGCTCGACACCGCCGTCATGCAGCGCCCGCTCGGCAAAGGCGCGTCGGCGCCGCCAGGCGGCTGAAACCGGGGCTTACGCTTCGACTAGGCGCAGGCGCCTGTCGAGCACCTTAAGAACGCTCTCCAGGCTGTGGCCGCTCCGAACGATGGCGCCCGAAGCGGCGACCACCGCATAGGCGCCCTGGCGGCGCGCTTGGCGCGGGTTCTTCTCGATGCGGAACAGCGGGAAGTCGCAAGCGTGGCGGAACACCGAAAAAACGGCACGTTCGCCCAGCATGTCGATGGCATAGTCGCGCCATTCGCCGGCGGCGACCTTGCGGCCGTAGACTTGCAGGATCTGGTCCAGCTCGCCCCTGCTGAAAGAGGTTCTGCCGGAGGAGAAAGTCGGCCGGCGCGCGGCTGTCGCCCTGGCGGCGACGCCGCGCGGCAGAACTATCGGATCGGTTTCGCTCATGGCGCCTCCTTATGGCGTGTCGCGCAATGTTCCTCCGCGATCGCGCCGATTGCAACCCCAAGAGGCAGATCAGGACGCCGATCACCGGTTAACAAAATCATATTTTTGCCCCAGTTCGGCCTTTGGCGCGCCCAAAACAGCCTGGATAGTCCCAACCGTTGCCCCTGTGGCCCGGTTCGAGGAGAACCCCGGAACTCTCAGCCCCCCAAGCCCCCCGGGGTTGTTCCGCTGAACCGGGTCGCCGTTTTCAAGTGAATTGAGAACATAAGGTGCGAGTATTATCGGGCCGGTTCGCCGGCCCGATTTTTTTGTTGCCGTTCCCGCTTCGCCGCGGGCTTGAATCAGCGCCTGCCTTGGGCGATATCAAGGGCTGCTTCCAGCGACGATCCGCCCAAATGAGCGAAACACGCAAGAAAGCCAAGAAGCCGAATGCCGCGCCCAAGAAGGCCGCAGCAGCGCCGGAAAGCCACGCCTTCAAGGCGGAGACGGCGCGACTCCTGCACCTGCTGATCCATTCCGTCTATTCCGACCGCGAGGTGTTTCTGCGCGAGCTGATCTCCAACGCGGCGGACGCCTGCGACAGGCTGCGCTACGAGGCAATCCAGAACCCGAAGCTTACCGAGGACGACCCGCGGTTCCGCATCACGGTCGTCGTCGATTCGGCGGCCAGGACCCTCGGCGTCGAGGATAACGGCGTCGGCATGGACCATGACGCGCTGGTCGCCGACCTCGGCGTCATCGCCCGCTCCGGCACCGGCGCCTTCCTCGACAAGATCGTCGAGGCCGGAGAGGGCGGAAGCCTGATCGGCCGATTCGGCGTCGGTTTCTATGCCGCCTTCATGGTGGCGCGCGAGGTCGAGGTTATCAGCCGGGCGGCGGGTTCCGGCGAGGTATGGCGCTGGTTTTCCGCGGGCGGCGAGGGTTTTTCGGTCGAGCAGGTGACCGCAGAACGGGCCGGGATGCACGCCCGCGGCACCGTCGTGACCCTGCATCTTGCCGAGGATGCCGCCGAGTTTCTGGAAGTTTCCCGCATCGAGCGCATCGTCAAGACCTATTCCAGCCATGTCCCGGTGCCGGTCCTGCTGGCCGAGGTCAAGGACGGCAGGCGCGGCGAAGCGCGCGCCGTGACCGACGCCTCCGCCTTGTGGCGCAAGCCGAAGAGCGAGGTGAGCCTCGAGGCCTACAAGGAATTCTACGGCCATGTCTCCGGCCAGTTCGACGAGCCGGCGCTGACCGTCCATTACCGCGCCGAAGGAAGGCACGAATATGCGGTGCTGCTGTTCGTCCCCTCCGCGCCGCCCTTCGATCTGTTCGATCCGGAGCGCCGCGGCCGGGTGCGGCTCTATGTGCGGCGCGTCTATATCACCGACCAGGCGGAGCTGCTGCCCGCCTATCTGCGCTTCGTGCGCGGCGTCATCGATTCGGAGGACATGCCGCTCAACATCTCCCGCGAGATGCTGCAGAACAACCCGCTGGTCGCCCAGATCCGCAAGGCGGTCACCAACCGGCTGCTCGCCGAGCTCGGCAAGCTCGCCGAGAAGGAACCGGACACCTTCGTCAAGATCTGGGATGCGTTCGGGCCGGTCATCAAGGAGGGGCTCTACGAGGACGCCGAGCGCCGCGACGAGCTTTATGCGCTTTGCCGCTTCCGCACCACTCGCGATCCCGAGGGCTGGCGCAGCCTCGAACACTATGTCGCCGATCTGAAGGACAACCAGACGGCGGTCTATTACATCACCGGCGAATCGCCCGAGCAGTTGGCATCGAGCCCGCAGCTCGAAGGCTTTACCGCCCGCGGCATCGAGGTGCTGCTACTCGCCGACCCCGTCGACAGCTTCTGGACCGCCACCGCGCTCGGTTTCGACGGCAAGCCGTTCCGCTCGGTGACCCAGGGCGCGGCCGACCTCGACGCGATTCCCGTCGAAGAGTCCGGCGCAAAGGATGAGAAGACGAAAGACCGGGAGGCGCCCGCCAAGGCCAAGCTTGCGACCCTGATCGCCATGGTCAAGGAGACGCTGGGCGACGCGGTGAGCGATGTTACGGCCTCGCAGCGGCTGACCTCGAGCCCGTGTTGCCTGGTGGCGCCGGCGGGCGGCCCGGACCGGCAGCTCGAAAAGCTCCTGGCGCGCCATGCCGGCAAGGGCGCGCTGTCGGCGCCGGTGCTGGAGATCAATCCGGACCATCCGCTGATCGCCGCGCTCGCCGAGACGGCGGCGGCCGGCGGCGGCGGCGACGCCTTGAAGGACGCAAGCTGGCTCATTTACGACCAGGCGCGGATTGCCGAGGGCGAGTCGCCGCACGACGCGGCCGCCTTTTGCAACCGGCTGACAGAGATACTGGTCAAGGCGATGGCCGGCAAGACTGGATAATGCTCTAATCCCGAAAGAGGCATCGACCGAAATTAGAGGGCGGATGGCTGAGTTGTCGCAGCGGATTCAGCCGGCGATCATGTGCGGCGGTTCGGGCACGCGCCTGTGGCCGGTCTCGCGGCAGGAGCTTCCCAAACAATTCTGCACCCTTGAGAAGGGGCAAACTCTGCTTCAACAGGCTCTGGCGCGGGTCGACGGGGACGGATTTCTGCCGCCGGTCATGGTGTGCAATGTGGCGCGGAAATTCATCGTCGCAGATCAGGCGGCGGGCGTCGGGGTCGCGCCCAGCGCCTATCTTTTGGAACCCGTCGGACGCAACACCATGGCGGTGGCCGTCACCGCTGCCCTGCACGCGCGGGAGACGGCCCCCGGCGCGCTCGTCCTGCTAATGTCGTCGGACGCCCACGTCGCCGATAAGGACGGCTTCCGCGCCGCGATTCGACGCCTTGCCGCCGCGGTCGCCGCCGAAGGCGGGATCGGCCTTCTCGGAATCGTGCCGGACCGGCCGGAGACCGGTTACGGCTATATAGGCTGCGGCGCGCCCGTGTCCGGCGGGGAAGGGAGCGTGTTCCGCGTCGCCAAGTTCCTGGAAAAGCCGGACGAAGAAGCAGCGCGCGGCTTTATCGAGGCCGGCGACTATGTGTGGAACGCTGGTATCTTCCTTTATTCTCCCGAAACGCTTCTCGCCGAGGCGGGCCGGCTCAAGCCCGACATTCTCAGCCGTTGCGAGGCGGCCTATCGCGAGGCCGCCGTGTCCGGGCCTTACCGGTCGCTGGAGCCGCACGCCTTTGCGGCGCTCGAAGCCATCTCCATCGACCGCGCGGTCATGGAGCATACGGACAAGGCCGTCGTCGTCCGCGCGGCGATCGGCTGGAGCGATCTCGGCTCTTGGGCTGCGGTCGGCGAGGTCATGCCGCACGACGAGGCCGGCAACGCGATCCGCGGCGAGGTCGTCGCGATGGATACCAAGCGCTCCGTGATCTGGGCGGAGGACAGGCTGGTCGCGACCCTCGGCGTTAAGGACCTCACCATCGTCGCGGTCGACGACGCGGTGCTGGTGGCGGGCCGCGAGCGGGCGCAGGACGTGCGCGACCTGGTCGCCGCGCTTGCCCGCATGAGCCGGCCCGAGACGCAGGCCCGCACCACGACGCAGCGCCCCTGGGGCAGCTTCACCAATATTTCCGTTGGCCCCGGCTTCCAGATCAAGCGCATCTTCGTCAAGCCCGGCGCGCGGCTGTCTCTGCAAAGCCACGCGCGTCGCGCCGAGCACTGGGTGGTGGTGCAGGGCCACCCGCGCGTCACCTGCGGCGAAACGGTGCGCGAGCTTGCGGAAAACGAGCACATCTTCATTCCGCTCGGTGCCCGGCACCGCATCGAGAACCTCACCGACTCGCCGGTCGAGATCGTCGAGGTACAGCTCGGCTCCTATCTCGGCGAGGACGACATCGTCCGCTACGAGGACATTTACGGGCGCGTCTAACGGGCTGTTGGAGAAGGGTGTAGGGGCCGCCTTGGCCACCTCTCCCCGGCGGGGAGAGGTCGCCCGCCTTCGTTCTTCGAGCTTCGGCGGGCTTGCCCGCCGTAGCCAAGCGAAGGCGGGCGGGTGAGGGGGTCTAGGAGTTTCAATAGGTTACGTCGGCCCCCCCTCACCCTGTCCCTCTCCCCACAGGGGCGAGGGAACGCATACTTCAGCTTCCTGCGTCCTTTCTCTACCGCCTGCTAGCGCACCGCCACGTCCATGCGGCCGATGCCCTCGATCCAAGCCGACATCACGTCGCCGGGGCGCACCGGGCCGACGCCCTCCGGCGTTCCGGTCAGGATCACGTCGCCGGCATCGAGCGTGTAGGCGGCGGACGCATAGGCGATGAGTTTGGCGATGCCGTAGATGAGGTGGCTTGTGTTGGAGGCCTGCCGGACCTCGCCATTGACGGCGAGCTCCAGGTCGAGCGCGCCGGGATCGGCGATCTCGTCGGCGGTGACGAGATGGGGGCCGAGCACCGTGAACGTATCCAGCGACTTGCGGTAGGAGCGATCCTCGGTGCCGCGCACCGACATGTCGAGGCCGATCATGTAGCCGGCGACATGGGCGAGCGCGTCGGCCTCGGCGATGTTGCGCCCGCCCGGCCCGATGACGACGGCAAGCTCCACCTCATGGTCGATCCGCCGCTGCGTGCGGCCGAGCACCACCCCCTCGTCGCAGCCGGCAAGCGAGCTCGTCGCCTTGAGGAACAGCCCGTATTCGTCGATGGTCTTGACCTGCGCGCCGAAATGGATGCCCGGGTCGGCCCGCGCCTCGTCGAGGTGAAGCTGGTAATTGACCGGCGCGGCGATGATCTTTCCGGGATTCGCCACCGGGCTCAGCAGCCTTATGGCCGAGCGCGCCACAACCGGCGCTGTCCCGGCGATCTCTTCGATCCGCGCCCTGAGCGCGGCAAGGCTCGCGATCATCAGGTCGCCGCGCGGCACCGGCCAGCGCACCGATGGAAGCACGTCAAGCGCTTGCGTGACGTCGCGGATTTCCTCGCCGAGTGCGAGCCCGAGGCGGTTTTCGTCGAAGCGGCAAAGGCGCATGGTTGCTGTTTCCGACTGGAGCATTCACCGCGCGGGTGACAGGGAGGGCGATCCTCCGCTAACCTCATAGGCGAATGAGCCGGGGGAGCGCAACGTGCCGGACCGCTGTTTCGCCAAAGCCATTATCGCTGCCGCCATGACCGTTATGTTCATGGCCCTGGGATGCCTCTCCGCCAGCGCCGGCGCCGCCGACATTCTGCTGATGTCCCGCGTCCGCGCGGAAATCGCGCGCGGGGCAAGCGACAGCGCCATCGCCCTGCTCGAGGCGGCGGTCAAGGATCCGGCTACCGGCGCGGAGGTGCGCCTGGCCTTCCTGGGCGAGCTTGCGCCCCTCTATCTTTCCGCCGGCAAGTTCGCCGATGCCGGCGAGGCCTTCGGCTACGAGGCGGAGCTGACGGCGCGGCTCAACGGCGCCGACCACCCGAGCCTGACAACCATCTACGAGGCGGCGGGCGACGCCTATGCGCGCGCCGGGGACGGTGCCAGGGCGGTCTCGTTCTTCACGCACGCGCTGCGCATCGACACGCGCTATGGCGATTGCGCCAGCGAGGCGACCGCGCGGCTTCACGCGCGGCTGGCGCGGGCCTACGACATGCTCGGAGAGACCGGAAAGGCCGACCGGCACCGCGGTCTCGCCAACGACCTCGCGCTGCGTTGCGCGGAGCCCGGCGCCGGATCGGGCACCCGCGGCATCACTGTCACCAGCGAAGCCGCCAGCGCCGACAGCGGCGGTTTCACCCGCGTCAAGGTCTTCTACGCCACCGACCGGGCGCGCACCGGCAGCGACCGGCCGAACGATTTCTACGGCGGGGAGCGGGGCGACCTCGATTTCGGCACGCTGGAGGTCACCGTGCCGCGCGTCCACAAGCCGGGCGCCGTCGAGGCGCCGTCGCTGGCCAGGCTGGAGTGGCGGGAGAACCCGAGGCGCCACTTCGTCATCATGACGCTTACGACCCTGAGCGGCGACGAGCTGTTCGCCGACATGGCCGAGACGCTTGCCGGACGGGGCGCCGAGGAGGCCTTCGTCTTCGTCCACGGCTACAACGTTTCCTTTGCCGCCGCCGCCAAGCGCACCGCCCAGATCGCCTACGATCTGAACTTCGACGGCGCGCCGATCCTCTATTCGTGGCCGTCGCGGGCAAGCCTTCTGTCCTACTTTGCCGACGAGGCGGTCGTCCGGCTCAGCGGCCGGCACCTGCGCGGATTTCTCGAGGATGTCGTCGCCCGCTCCGGCGCCAAGCGGGTTCACCTCATCGCCCATTCCATGGGCAACCGGGCGCTGATCGACGCGCTTGAGTTGATGGCCGCCGAACGCCGCGGCATGGCGGACGGCGCAGCCCCGATGTTCGAGCAGATCATCTTCACCGCGCCCGACGAGGATGCCGGCCTGTTCGCCGAAATGGTCCGCTCGGTCCGGCCGTTGGCGCGCCGGCTCACGCTTTACACCTCGGACCAGGACCTGGCGCTCGCCACCTCGCGGGAGCTGCACGGCGATGCGCCGCGCGCCGGCGAGGCGGGCGAGAAGATCCTGATCGCCGACGCAATCGACTCCATCGACATGACGGGGCTCGGCGAGGACATGCTCGGCCACAGCTATTTCGCCAACGACACCTCCGCGCTCACCGACATTCTGTGGCTGTTCTGGAACGACACCGCGCCCGACGGGCGCTGCGGCATGCAGCCTACGGCGGACTCGCGCGGACGCTATTGGGTCTTCGACACGCTGCGATGCGACGGTCCGGTGGCGATGTCCGCGCTGACGCTCGCCCGCGCCAAGGGGCAAGCCGCACTCGTCACGGTCGACCGGGCGCTGGCCGAGCTCGCCGGCCGGCCGAACAGCGCCGACGCGGTGCAAGAGTGGCGGGCGATCCGCGGCGTTCTGGCTAGGATCGTCGGGCGCTAGCCCGCGTGCCGGATATTCCTAGTGGAAATCGACCTGGATGCGGAACGGGTTCGGCGAGCGGGCGTCGCTTCTGCCGTCGGAGACTTCCAGCCGGTAGGTGCCGGCGCCGGGCACGGACATGGCCGCCTCGGTGACACCGCCGGGCCGCGGCGGACCGACCCAGTCGCGGATCACCTGCGCCTCGGCGTTCCACAGCCGGACATGGATGTCGAGGGCAGGGTCGACCTCGTCGACGGTGACGGCGAACTCGCCGCTGCGCGGCGCTTCGAGCAGGTACCAGTCGGTGTCGCCGCGCGGCAGGATATGGGCATGATGCGGGGCGCCGAGCGTGAGCGGCCGGGCAGCGCCGAAACTGTCGTTCGGCTCCAGCGGGTCGTCGGTCGGGGTGAACTTGGTCGCGAGCGTGGCGTGCGCGACCGAGCGGTCGTCGCTGCGCCCGTCGGAAACCTCGATGAAGTAGACGCCGGCCGAGGGCAGGTCGGCGAAGCCCTCCGTCAGGCCGCCCTTCCGGTAGGGCGCCACCCAATCGCGGATCACCTTCCGATTGGCGTCCCAGACCCGGTAGTGCAGATCGAGATCCTCCGGTCCCTCGTCGATGATCGCGGCAAGCTCGCCGGCGGACGCGGTCTCGATGCGAAACCAGTCGGTGTCGCCGCGCGGCAGGATGTTGAACAGGATTTCGCCGCCCGGCATCAGCGCCGCCGCCGCCGCCGCGCTATCATTGGGTTCGTACTGGTCGGGCTGCGGCGTGAACGCCAGGCTGATGTCGAACAGCTCCGGGCTCGCCGCGTCGGAGCGGCCGTCGGAGATCTCGATGAAATAGCGCCCCGGCCCCGGCAGGTCGGCGAAGTCGTCGACGTCGCCGCCCACGCGCAGCGGACCGAACCAGTCGCGCTGCACCTCCTTTTCCGACGTCCAGACGCGCATATAGATGTCGAGGTTCTCCGGCGAGTTGGCGGCCGAAAGGCGCAGTTCGCCGGAATGCTCGACGTCGATGCTCAACCAGTCGATATCGCCGCGCGGGAAGATGGCGATCTTGTGGGCGCTGGTCGGCGCCACCGCGGCAGCGGCGCCGAAGGAATTGTTGGGCTCGGCCACGTCAGGGACGGGGCGGAAATCGAACGACATCTGGAACGGGTCCACGGTGGCGGCGTCGCTGCGGCTGTCCGCGGTCTCGATGATGTAGACGCCGGGCTCGGCCAGCTCCGTCTCGTGCAGCGTGTCGCCGCCAGGCCGCGGCGGCACCGCCCAGTCGCGGACCACCTTTCCGTCGAGGTTCCAGACGCGGATGGCGATGTCGAGCCCGTCGGGCACCTTTTCGGCGCGGACCGACAGAAGGCCGGGCTCGCCGACCCAGACCTTGTACCAGTCACTGTCGCCGCGCGGATAGATCGTCGCCAGGAACGTCGCCGGCAGCGGCACCGGGTGCGCCGCCCCGATGGCGTTATTCGGCTCGAAGGGATCGTCGGCGGCGGCGAAATCGACGTTGAAGGTGAAGGGATCGGCGCTCTCGGCATCGCTACGGCCGTCGCTCATTTCGATCCAGTAATCGCCGGGCCCCGGCACGGGATAGCGCCCGTCGAGCGCGCCGCCGGGACGGCCCGCGCCCTGCCAGTCGGCGACCACCTTGTGATCGTCGTTCCAGACCCGCGCGAACAGGTCGAGCTGATCCGGCGAAGATTCCGCGAAAACGCGCAGTTCGCCGGCCACCGGAATGCTGATCCTATACCAGTCGATGTCGCCGCGTGGCGTGATCCGCGCCGTGACGTCGGCGGCGAGCGGAACGGGCTGCGCCGTCCCGTATGTGTCGTTCGACGCCGCCTCGGTTATGCCGCGCGCCGGCGCCGAGTGGAAGCCGGTGGCCTGCGGCAGCGCGGCCTTGCCCGCCCAGTCCGGGTGAAAGATCACCCGTTGGCCGAAGAACCGGTCGTCGGCCCGCGCCGTGCCGCGCGGCTTTCCGTTTCCGGCCGCGGCGACCTTGACGGGCGCCGCCTCGGGTTCCACCTCCGCCGCGCCTGCCTCGGGCGTAGCCGCGACGGGCGTGGCCGGCAGCGCCTCGGCGATCGCCTCGCCCGGGTTCAGATAGACTTCGTCGACGAGCCGGACCAGCAGCTCGGGGCGCTGCTGGCCGCGGGTCGCATCGAGGACCCGCTTGGCGACTCGCCGGAACATCAGCCCCACCTCGACGCCCGGCGCGCCGATTTCCTCGAGCAGCGCCGCGGTGTAGGGGCTGTGCTCTCCGTCGCCGTCGCTCGCCACCGCGCCCGCCGCCGCCGCATAGGCGATGATGGCGCCGCGGCCGCGAAGCTGCATCGGTCCGAGGCCGCGCTGCACCTGGGTCGAACGGCTGGCGGCGCGATCCGGCAATTGATCGAGGAACGGGTTGTCGCGGCAGGAATCGAGGATGACGATGCTGACGCCGGCGCGGCGCTCCATCTCGGCGACGACCTCCTGGATGTCGATGGAGCTGTAGCGAAGCGCCCGCTCGCTATCGACCGAAACGTCGGTGGGAAGGAGGAAATTCCGCCCGCCGATCTGCACCGCGTGTCCCGCGTAATAGACCAGCGCCGTCGCCTGGTCGGTGAGCCTGCGGCCGAACTCGTCGATCGCCGCGATCGCCTTGCGGCGGTCGATGTCGGTGGCCAGCAGCACCGAGAAGCCGAGCTTCTCGAGCGCGGCGCCGATGGCGGTGGCGTCGCGGACCGGATTGTCGAGCGCGGCGGTGCCGGAATAGGCGTTATTGCCGATGACCAGCGCGACTCGATCCGCCGCCTCGGCGCGCAACGGCGCGGCGAGCAACGTCAGCAGCAGCACGATTCCCGCAAGAATGCGCACGGTCTTCGCCCC
>Ga0326597_10013773_pt1 | contig 10611 bp, 9 predicted proteins | sample RVTome_12_FD_203789 | JGI IMG/M metagenome (GOLD analysis project Ga0326597, IMG submission 203789) | Soil microbial communities from uranium-contaminated site in the Upper Colorado River Basin, Wyoming, United States - RVT100D185 | ecosystem: Environmental > Terrestrial > Soil > Contaminated >... | reverse complement strand
CGAGCCGTTCGGCGGTGGACTACACGGTGCTGGCGGAGCAACTCGGCTTCCGCCGGGCGTGGTTTTACGACTCGCCGGCGTTCTACCCGGACGTGTGGGTGATGCTGGCCCTCGCCGCGGAGCGCACGGGCCGGATCGGTCTCGGCCCGGCGACGCTGATCCCGCACCTCCGTCACCCGATGACGCAGGCCGCCGCCATTGCCACGCTCGCGGACATGGCGCCCCGGCGCCTCGCCGTCGCGATCAGCACCGGCTACACCGGGCGCCGCGCCATGGGCAAGCCGCAGCTCACGCGCAGCTACTTCGAGCGCTACATCCGCCAGCTCATGGCGCTGCTGCGCGGCGAGACGGTCGAGGTCGACGGCGCGATGGTGCGCATGCTGCACCCCGACGGATACGGCGCGGCGCGCCCGATCGACGTGCCCATCCTGGTCGGCGGCAACGGGCCGCGCGGACAGGCATTCGCGAGAGAGATCGACGCCGCCGGCATCGTCACCAGCGCGCAGACCGTGGTCTCCGGCTTCGACTGGGTGTCGCCGCTCGTCTTCGGCACGGTGCTCGACGAGGGCGAGTCGCCGACCTCGCCGCGGGCGCTGGCGGCGACCGAGGGCGGCCTCGTCGGCCGCTACCACGGCGCGTGGGAGCGCGACCGCGCGGCGCTGCCGGGCCTCCCGCGCGGCGGGCAATGGCTCGCGGCGATCGAGCGGATCCCCGAGCGCGAGCGCCACCTCGCCGTGCACGAGGGCCACCTCGTCGCCCCGAGCACCGTCGACCGCAGCGTGCTCGACTTCTCCGAGCTGCCGGCGGCGCTGCTCACCGGCACTCCGGCGGACGTCCGTGAGCGCATCGGCGCGCTGGAGGCCAACGGCGCAACCGAGGTGATGTGGCAGCCGATGGGACCCGACATCGGGCGAGAGATGCGCACGTTTGCGAACGCGCTCGGCCTGTAGCGCGAGCGGCGAGCCGGGCCGCCGTTCGGCACGGTGGCGAGCGGTCACGGCCGAGAACGGAGTCGAACGATGAGCCATGGCATCGTCCCGGAGCACGCCGAGCTGCCGCCGCCGACGCTCGAGGAGGTGAGCCCGGGCGTCTTCGCCTACGTTCAGCTCGACGGCTCGTGGTTCCTGAACAACGCCGGCTTCGTGGTCGGACCGGAGTCCGTGATCGCAATCGACACGCTCGGCACCGAGCGGCGTGCGCACGCGTTCCACGACGCCGTGCGCCGGACCTCGACGAAACCGGTGCAGGCATTGATCAACACGCACAGCCACGGCGATCACACGCACGGCAACTTTGTCTTCTCGCCGGCGTCTGCGATCATCGCGCACGAGCGCTGCCGCGAAGACGTGCGCCGCGCGAACCCGGCCGGGGTGCGCGCGCGGTTCCCCACCGGCGACTTCGGCGAGTTCCCAATCGTGCCGCCGATGATCACCTTCAGCGAGCGCGCGAAGGTCTACGCCGGCGAACTCGAGATCGAGCTCATTCACCTGGGCCCGGCACACACCACGAACGACGTCGTGGCGTGGATCCCCGAGCGGCGAGTGCTCTTCAGCGGCGACCTCGTATTCAACGGCGGCACGCCGTTCGCCGCCGCCGGCTCGATCGCCGGCTGGCTCGAGGCGCTCCCGGTGCTGCGCGCGCTCGGCGCGGAGACCGTGGTGCCCGGCCACGGGGCCATCTGCGGCCCCGACGTCTTCGACCACGTCGAGGCGTACCTGCGCTTCGTGGAGGGCACGGCGGCACGCGGCTTCCGGGCCGACACGTCGCCGCTCGCGCTCGCGCTCGCCACGGACCTGGGCGAGTTCGCGGGCCTCACGGACCCGGAGCGCATCGCAGGCAACCTCCACCGCGCCTACAGCGAGCTGCGCGGCGAGCCGCGCGGCACGCCCCTCCCGGCGCAGATGTTCGACGACATGATCGCCTACAACGGCGGGCAGCCGCTGCGCTGCCTGGCGTAGGCGGCGTCGAGGGAGCGGGCGCCCGCGCCTAGAGCTGGTACAGCCGCTTGCCGTCGACGTAGGTCTGCTGCACCACGATCTCGCGGATGAACTCGGGCGCGACGGCCGTGGGGTCGTGGCTGAGTACGACCATGTCGGCGCGCTTGCCCACCTCGAGCGTGCCCACCTCGTGATCGCGGTTCATCGCGCGCGCGCCGCCGAGCGTGTACAGCCGCAGCGCCTCCATCGCATCGAGCGCCTCCTCCGGCGCCACGATTACCCCGCTGCGCGTTCGCCGGCTCACGATCGAGTACAGCCCGATCAGCGGCTCGAGCGGCGCACACGGAAAGTCCGAGCTGGCCGCCACGCTCATGCCGGCATCGAGCATCGACCGCATCGCGGCAGGCGGGGCGTCGATCCCGCGTTCGGCGAGCGTGGCCGCCGCACGTTCGCCGAACGTGTAGAGGAACGGCGGCTGATGCACGGCGGTGATGCCGAGGCTGCTGGAGCGCTGCATGTGCTCGCGCGTCGGCGCGGAGAAGTGCTCGATGCGATGCCGTACGTCGCTCGCCGGGAACTTGCGGAGCGCGCCTTCGAGCGCGTTCAGCGCCTGTTCGATCGCCCACGTGCCCAGGCAGTGGATCGCGACCTGCAGCCCGCGTTCGGCGGCCGCGAGCACGAGCTCGTCTGCCTGTGCCTGTGTGTAGTACGGACGCCCCAGCTGCTCACGGCGGCCATCGGGATGGATCCGCAGGCCGGCGTTCTCCGGGAAGACCGGGTCCATGAAGATCTTGACGGTGCCGCCGCGCAGGCGGTCGGAGACGTCGTCGTCGCTGAAGGCGCCGTGCGCGGCCTTCTCGGGCGGCGCGAAGAACTGGTCCCCCGCGCGCATCTGATGCATGACGATCGGCAGCTTGCCGCGAGCATCCGCGAGGCGATACATCGTGGCGCTCTCGGGCATGACGTTGGCGTCGCCGACGCTCGTGATGCCGTGCGCGAGGTGCCGCATCGCGTTCTGATGCACGAGGTCCGCGACTGCGTCCTCGCCGTAGTAGTCGATCAACGCGGCCATCGACTGCTGATGGACGCCGTTCATCGCGCGTTCCCACAGCGGGCCGTCCGCCTCGCCATTTGCGTCGCGGAGGATGCGTCCGCCATCGGGGTCCGGCGTGCTGCGATCGATCCCGGCCAGGGCGAGCGCGGCCGAGTTCGCGTAGCAGGCGTGCACCGAGGAGTCGATCACGCACACGGGGTTGTTCGGGGCGACCTCGTCGAGGTCGCCGCGCGTGAGCTGGCTCGGCGCGATGCCGCCCCGGGCGCTGTAGCCGAGCCCCCAGATCCAGCGCCCGGGCAGGGCGCCGGCCGCCGCGGCCGCGATCGCATCGAGCACGCCCGGCTTGCCGGCCAGCGGCGGGATGCGGCAGTCCACCGACACCGGCTCGAACACGGTCATGCTGAAGTGATTGTGAGGATCAACGAAGCCGGGGAGGACGGCGCGTCCGGACAGCTGGACGACCTCCGTGCCGGGGTCGACGAGGCGGGCGAGCTCTTCGCTCGCTCCGAGTGCGACGATCTTCCCATCCTGCACCGCGAGCGCCGACGCGCGCGGCCGGCTCGTGTCCATCGTGACGACGTTCCCGCCCAGCAGTACCAGATCCACGGTCGGCCCCCCATCCTCGCTTCGACTCGGGTGCATGGTCCATGCGCGTGCGCCGCCGTCAGGCGGGCGCCGTCCCTCCGAACAGCAGCGGGCAACGCGGGACGCCGGCGAGCGCACGCCGCGTCGCCGCCGGCAGCAACTCGCCCGCGTCCGTGACGGCGGCGATCACGCGCGCGACGTCCTCGAACGTCTGCGCGTCGATCAGCCCGACCGCCTCGCGGCTCTGTGCCTCACGGACCGCAGCACCGCGTTGCGCATAGATGTCGGCGAGCTCGGCGAAGGCGTTCTGAAGCGCGCGCTGGTACCGACCGGCACCGGCCTCGATCGGTTGAACGGCGGGCAAGAGCTGGACGACGAGGCGCGACGCGGACACCACGCGCGCGGTCAGCACCGCGTCCCGCTCCTGCAGCTCGGCGAGCGGCACCTCCTCCTCCGGCATGCCGTAGGGCTCACCGTAGACAAACGCGTCCAGGAAGCCCTGGGTCGCCCCGCACACCTGCGTCGCCCACTGTCGGGCTCGCAACGGCTCGGCAGCCGCGCCCCTCGAGGCGGGCGTCGACGTGGTGACCTGGGCCTCCTCGGAAGGCTCCACCGCTGGGGCCGATCCCTCGGACGTGAGTGCAACGGGCTGAGCGCAGGCGGCCGCGAGCAGGGCGAGCGCGCCGAGCGCCAGCGCGCGCTGCACCCGGTGCAGCGTCACTGCAACGGGGGCCGACGCTCGCCCCAGCGGGTTGCGCGCTCAAAGGCGTGAGCCACGCGCAGCATGGCAGCCTCGTCGAACGGCTTCGCGGTGATCTGCAGCCCGATCGGGAGCCCACCCCCGGTGAATCCGGCGGGCACGGAGATCGTCGGCAGCCCGAAGGCGTTGAACGGGGAGGTGTTGCGGAGCGTCTGCAGGCCGATATCGCCGGCGTCGGCGACCGCCGCGAGCGTGGGGGCCGGCACGGGCGAGGTCGGGGTGACGAGGACATCGACCTCGTCGAAGACTGCGATCACGTCGCGTCGCACACGCGCGAGCGCCTGCCGTGCGCGGATGTAGTCGACCGCGGAGATCCCCGCGCCGCGCTCCACGCGTGCCAGCGTGTCCGGGTCGTACGCGTCGGAACGCACGGCGACGTACTCGGCGTGATACGCGTAGGCCTCGGCGAGCAGGACGGGACCGCTGATCTCCCGCAGTCCGCCGATCGCAGGCAGATCGACGGCGACGACGCCGGCGGTGAGCGTCTCGAGCGCGGCGACTGCCTCGCCGATCGCATCCGCGACCTCGCCGTCGAGGTTGTCGTAGAAGTGCCCGCGCGGCACACCCACGCGCAGCGACCGCGCATCATCGGTGAGCGCGGACGCATAGTCCGGGACCGGGACGTCGACGCTGCTCAGGTCACCCGGGTCGTAGCCGGCGAGGGTCTGGAGCATGACGGCGGCGTCCGCGACGGTGCGCGTCATCGGCCCGCTGTGATCGAGCGACCAGCTGAGCGGGATCACGCCGCGGTTGCTGACTCGACCGTAGGTCGGCTTCAGGCCGACGATCCCGCACATCGCGGCGGGCTGGCGGATCGATCCGCCGGTGTCCGAACCGAGCGCGCCGAAGCAGAGGTTCGCCGCGACCGCAGCGGCGGATCCACCGGAGGAGCCCCCCGCGATGTGCTGCACGTCCCACGGATTGTGTGGCGGGCCGAAGTGGCTGACGTGTGATGTGCCGCCGTACGCGAACTCATGCATGTTGAGCTTGCCCAGGCTGATCGCGCCGGCGTCGCCCAGCCGTCGCACCACCTCGGCGTCGGCATCGGGGATGCGCTCCGCGAAGAGCCCGCTGCCCGCGGTCGTCGGGACGCCGGCGGTGTCGAACAGGTCTTTCAGTGCGATCGGCACGCCGTGCAGCGGGCCGCGCCAGCCGCCGTCGCGGATCTCCACCTCGGCCGCCGCCGCGGTGCGCAGGGCGGCGTCCGCCGTGACGGTGATGAACGCATTCAGCGTCCCGTCCAGGCGTTCGATGCGGTCGAGGCAGGCGCGGGTCAGTGCGACGGGCGAGACGCGACGCTCACGCACGGCCTCGGACGCCTCCACCAGCGACAGCGCGGTCAGCTCGGCGTCGTTCATCGCGCGCTCGATCTACGCGATGTTGCGCACACGCGGGTCGAGCGCATAGCGAAGCCCGTCGCCGATGAGGTTGAAGCACAGCGCGGCGATCCCGATCGCGATCCCCGGAACGGTCGCGACGTGGGGCGCCACACCGAGCACCTGCCGGCCCTCGGACACCATCAGCCCCCAGTCGGCAGTCGGCGGCTGGAGCCCGAGGCCGAGGAAGCTGAGGCCTGCGACGAACACCACCATCAGCCCCACGAGCGTGGAGGAGTAGACGAGCACGGATGGGAAGCTGTTCGGCGCGAGGTGCACGAACATGATGCGGAAGGGCGAGGCCCCCACCGCGCGCGCGGCGTCCACGAAGTCCTGGCCGGTCTGCTCGCGCACGGCGATGTAGGCCACGCGCGTCATCGGCGCGAGCAGCACGATCGTGACGGCGACGAGCACGCTGGCATAGCCGTTGCCGAGGAAGGCGGCGATCACGATCGCGAGCACGACGGTGGGAAACGCGAAGAGCACGTCGATCACGCGCATCAGCACGTTGCCGATGATCCCGCCGTAGTACCCCGCGACGAGCGCCAGTGACATGCTGAGCACCATCGCGATCATCACAGGAGCGACGGCGAGCGGGAGCGAGACGCGGCCGCCCCAGATCACGCGGCTGAGCACGTCACGCCCCTGGCCGTCGAGCCCGAGCCAGTGCCCCTGCGTGCCCAGGCCCATGATGCGAATGCTGGGATCGGCTTCGTACGGGTCGAACGGCGACACGATCGGGGCGGCGGCCACGAGCACGATGATCACGAGCAACACCACGGCCGCGATCACGGCGAAGCGGTCCTTGCGGTACGCCCGGAAGGTGACGACCCACCACGAGTCGACGCGCGGTCTCGCAAACCGGGTGGCATCGATCACGCTTCGCTCGCCAGCGGCCATGGAGCCTCCTATGCGAGCCGGATGCGGGGATCGAGGATGCTCTGCGATACGTCGGCGATGAAGTTCGCCGCGATGAACGTCACGGCGGTCATGAGCGTGATGATCTGGATGACCGCGGCATCGCGCGCGCCGATCGAGGAGTAGAGCTGCGAGCCCATGCCGGGCCAGGAGAAGATGATCTCGGCGAAGATCGAGCCGCCGAGCAAGAACCCGAGCTGAAGCGTAACGATGCCGATCGTCGTGGGCGCGGCGTTCCGCAGCCCGTGCCGCAGGATCACGAGCCGCTCCTGCAGCCCCTTCGCGCGCGCGGTGCGGATGTAGTCGTGCTGCATGACCTCGATCATCGCCGAGCGCACGAGGCGCGAGATCACCGCCGTGGGCACGGCCGCGATCGTGATCGCCGGCAGTGCCATGTGTTTGAGCAGATCGATGATCCCGCCCGGTTCACGGGCGTCGTACATCCCTGTCGAGGGCAGCCAGCCGAGCCGGAGCGCGAACAGGAACATCAGCATCAACCCGAGCCAGTAGCCCGGCACGCTCGCCGCCACGATCGAGAGCGTGGTCAGCGACCGATCGCCGAAGCTGTTCGGTCTGGTGCCGGCATACACGCCGACCGCCACTCCGACGGCGGTGCTCAGCACGAATGAACCGAACGCGAGGATCAGCGTGTTCCTGAACTTCGGCCAGATCACGGTCGAAACGGGGCGGCGGTACTGGTTCGAGTAGCCGAAGTTGCCGGTGGCGGTGTTGCCGGCCCATACGACGTACTGCTCGTGCCACGGGCGGTCGAGCCCGAGTTCGCTCCGCAGGGCAGCGATCTCGGCGGGGTCCGCCCCGGAGCCGAGGATGTAGTTCGCGATGTCGCCGGGCAGGATGCGGACGAGCAGGAAGACGACGACCGTCACGCCCCACAGCACCGGCAGAGTGAAGAGGAATCGCCGGAAGACAAAGCGTGCCAGCTCGAGCCCCCTCGCGGCCGGGGCCGCCCGGCACAAAGCCGGGCGGCCCCGGGATCAGCTCCGTCGCATCACCGTCGGCGGATCGCCTACGTGTCCAACCACACCACCCGGAAGTCGTAGGTCTCCTCCGTGGCGTGGATGAAGCCCTTGACCGTCGACTTCATGGCGACCGGCGCGGAGTCGTGCACGATCGGCACCCACCAGGCCGCGTCCATCGCCTGCCGGTTGACTTCGCGGTAGAGCTCGATTCCCTCCTCGAGGCTGGCCGCCACTTCCGCCTTGTCGAGGGTGTCGGCGATCTTGGTGGCGTTGTCGACGTCGAACTCCCACCACCATGTCCCGGGGAACTCGGGGGTACGCCACTTCTTGTGCGCGATGATGTTGATCCAGAAGTTGTTCGACATGCCCCAGGACATCTGGTACCCGGCCATCTTCTCGTCCTTGAGCAGGTCGTTGAGTGCGCCGAGATAGGCGATCCACTCCTGCGCCGTGATCTCCATCGTCACGTCGATCTTGGCCAGGTCACGCTGCATCCACTCGGCCATCTGCACGGGCAGGATGTTCCCCGAGCCGGCGGCGGCGAACCACCAGTTGAACGAGAGCTTGTCGTGCCCAGCGGCGGAGAGCAGCTTCTTCGCTTCGGCGGGGTCATAGTCGTACATCTTGAAGTTCGGATCGTGCGCCGGGGCGCCGGGCGCGTGCATCTGGTGCGCGGGGGTGACGGTGTCGCGCAACAGGTCCTTCGACATGCCCTCCTTGTCGATGGCCATGTTCATCGCCTTGCGCACCCGGACGTCGCGCATGACCGGATTGAGCAGGTTGGGGTTCATGTACCAGATGTGCGGGGTCGCGCCGACCGCGACGTTGAACCCGGAATCCTGGAGCTGCTTGATGGTGTCGGGAGGCGGCACGAAGATCAGGTCCGTTTCGCCCGTCTGCAGCGACGTCACGCGTGACACCGGCTCCGCCATCGGGCGCCAGATGATGCGATCCAGGTACGCCTTCGGCCCCCAGTAGTCCTCGTTGCGTTCGAAGACGATGCGCTGGCCCTCTTCACGCTCGACGAACCGGAACGGTCCCGTGCCGATCGGCGCGGTGGGGAAGCCGTCGTTGCCGAGCTTCTCGACCTGCGTCGGGCTGACAATCGCGGGGTTGAAGTAGCCGCGCATCATCTCGAGGAAGTCGCCGAACGGCCGGTCGTTCGTGAACTTGATCGTCAGGTCGTCGATCACCTCCCACGTCTGGAGGTACTGGTTCATGTACTGCGCCCGCCGCCCCGCGCGGTCGAAGTAGAACGCGTAGTCCTTGTCCTTCAACCGCGACCAGTTCTTCGACACGGCCTCGGCGTTGAACTCGGTGCCGTCGTGGAAGCGCACCCCGGGCCGCAGCTTGAACACGTACTCGAGCTTGTCCGGGCTGATCTCGACGCTCTCGGCCAGCTTGTTGATGTCCGGCTGGATACCGCCGGCGGTGTCGACCGTGAGGTCCTTCGAGACCAGCGTCTCGGCGAGCTGGTAGTTGACCCGCCACGTCGCCCACGAGTTCACGGTGTGCGGGTCGATCGGATCGATGTCCGTCTCCATGCCCCAGATCAGCGTGCCGCCCGACTTGGGCTCCCCCGCGGACGACGCCGTCGTGCCCGTCGTGCCGCCCTGGGCGGGCCGCGACGCCGCGCCGTCCCCCCCGTCATCGTCGCCGCCGCAGCCGACCAGCGCCGCGCCGGCCAGCCCCGCGAAGCCGATCGCGCCTGCGTTCAGCAGCCGCCGGCGGCTGATCGTGCGGGTGTTCCAGTAGTTGCGGTCGCTGTCGTCGTACACGTGCTGCCTGACTTCCTCCGCCGCGCCGCGGTGGGTCTGATCGCATGCGCCCTTGAATGCGTGCGTATTAGCACGCGGGAACTCGCTCCACAACCACGGATGGGATATGGCCTTGCGCCCACCGCGCGCGCCTGTGATAGTCCGCGCGCCGTCTGCGTACACACAATGGCGCCATCCGGGTCCGCGTCGACGGCCGGCAGGATTGGGTGGAGTACGGAATGAGGCTGACGCCCACCGAGATCGACCGGGTACTGCTCTTCTCCGTCGCGGAGATGGCGCGCCGGCGGCGTAGCCGCGGGCTCAAGCTGAACCATCCTGAGGCGGTCGCACTGATCTCGGACGAGCTGATGGAGCTCGCCCGCGGAGGCGCCAGCTTTCAGGACGTCGTAGACGCCGGAGCGACGATCCTCAGCGCAGATGAGCTCATGGATGGTGTGTCCGACCTGGTGGGCTCCATTCGTCTCGAGTGCGTGTTCGACGACGGACCGCGCCTGGTCGTGGTGCACAACCCGGTGCGCTGAACCTGCGACGCGGTCGATCAGGCGAGCGAGTTCGGAGGACGCATGCGCCCGGGTGAGATCGAGTTCGCACAGCCACCGATCGTGATCAACGCGGGGCGGCCGGTCGTCACGCTGTCTGTGCGGAACACGTCGGCGCACGTTGTGCGGGTGTCGTCGCACTACCACTTCTACGAGGTCAACCGGCGCCTGGAGTTCGACCGCGCGGCTGCGTATGGCCGGCGCCTCGATGTGCCGGCCGGGCACTCCGTGCGCTTCGCTACCGGGGAGGAGCGCGAGGTGAGCCTGGTGCCGTACGCGGGGCTGGGCGTCCCTCGCGGCTTCCGCGGAATGCCCGCGCCACCGCCGGGGAGGGCCTGAGCGTGCCCCGCGAGCTGAGCCGCTCGCAGTACGCGGCGCTCTACGGCCCGACGGCCGGCGATCGCGTCCGGCTGGGCGACACGTCGCTCTGGCTGCGCATCGAGCGTGACCTCGGCGAGTACGGGGACGAGCCGCTCTGGGGCTACGCGAAGAACATGCGCAACGGCATGATGCTCGCCAGCCGCGCCCCCACGGACAGCGAGCTGGATCTCGTGATCGTCGGCGCGACGGTGATCGACCCGGTGCTCGGCATCTTCAAGGGCAGCATCGGCATCAAGGACGGACGGATCGTCGGGATCGGGAACGCAGGCAACCCCGACATCGCGGACAACGTCGACCTGGTGA
>Ga0326597_10013772_pt1 | contig 10612 bp, 9 predicted proteins | sample RVTome_12_FD_203789 | JGI IMG/M metagenome (GOLD analysis project Ga0326597, IMG submission 203789) | Soil microbial communities from uranium-contaminated site in the Upper Colorado River Basin, Wyoming, United States - RVT100D185 | ecosystem: Environmental > Terrestrial > Soil > Contaminated >... | reverse complement strand
GCTGCGAATCGAGGAGGATCTCGGGGAGGCGGCGAGCTATCCCGGTCGCGGGGCGTTCTACCAACTGCGGTAATGGGTCGTGCGCAATGGGCAATGCGCGATTCCGTAATCCGCCACCCATTGCGCGATGAAAGCGCTGACGCTCGTTCTTGCGGCCCTGATCGTGCTGATCCAGTATCCGTTGTGGATGGGAAAAGGGAGCTGGTTCCGAGTGTGGGAAGTGGATCAGCAGATCCGCGCGCAACGCGAGACCAACCGTGACCTGCAGGGGCGCAATGCCGCGCTGGAAGCCGAGGTGCGCGATCTCAAGGTCGGATTGGATGCAGTCGAGGAACGGGCGCGCAGCGAGCTCGGCATGATCCGGCGGGACGAGATCTTTTTCCAGGTGCTGGAGGCATCGCCCGCGGCGGCGCCCCGGGAACCCGCGGCGCGCTGACATGGCTGCGCCCGGCGCGATGGGCCCCGCCAGGGTCATTGACGGAGCGGCCGCCGCCCGCGAGATCCAGGCCCGGCTCAAGGAGCGGGTCTCGGCGCTCGGCCGGTTGAACGTACGGCCGGCGCTTGCCGCGGTCCTGGTCGGCGACGATCCCGCCTCGCGGATCTACCTGCGCAACAAGGCGCGCGCCTGTGCCGAGTCCGGCGTTCGTTCCGAGGTGCACGAGCTGCCGGCGGATTGCGCGCAACCCAGGCTCCAGGCCACTCTCGAGAAGCTCAACGCGGACCCCGGCGTCAGCGGGATCATCGTTCAGCTCCCGCTGCCGCGGCATCTGGACGCGGCAGCGGTTGCGACGACGATCTCTCCCTCAAAAGACGTCGATGGGTTGAGCTGGCACAACCTGGGCGCCCTGATGGCGGGGCACCCGTTGTTCGAGCCCTGCACGCCGCGGGGGGTGATGGCGCTGCTCGACCGGGCGGCAGTCGAGATCGATGGGCGGCGGGCGGTCGTAATCGGGCGGAGCACGATCGTCGGCAAGCCGATGGCGCTGATGCTGATGGCGCGCGGCGCAACCGTGACCATGTGCCACAGCCGCACCCGCGACCTCGCGGCGCACACGCTCCGTGCCGACATCCTGGTGGCCGCGGCCGGCCGGGCGGGCCTCGTCACCGGTGACATGGTGCAGCCGGGCGCCGCCGTCATCGACGTGGGCATCAACCGCCTGGCGAGCGGCAAGCTTGCCGGCGACGTGGATTTCGCGTCGGTCCGCGCGGTCGCCGCCTACATCACGCCGGTACCGGGCGGCGTGGGGCCGATGACGATCGCCATGGTCATCGCCAATACCGTGCTCGCCGCCGAGCGCAACCTCCCGTCGCGGCTGGCGTGAGCGGCGGGCGACGCTCAGCACGAAAAGGCATTGGAGAAATTGAAGAACAGCTCCGGGTTGAAGTAACCCCGGAACGCGAAATAGGCGACGAGCGCCGCGAGCACGGCCAGCATCATCCACAGCAGGATGCGCCTGCCCTGCGACATGCGCACTTCGAGCATGTGTGTCGCGCCCGGTCTATAGCCAGAAGGCATTATTGCACAACCCCCGCGCTCCCCCGGCTGACCGCGCCGGGCGCAGACCGCTGCCTCGACCTATCCGGCGCATATGAAAAGAACGCGGGGTTATGAAGGCACCGCACCGCGGTTGATATAATTTCGTGTTTTCCACTCGCTTCCCGCGCACACTTGGATTCACGCACCATTCCGGCACCCGGCTTCGGCTGCACCTTCGACGATCTCTATGCGCGCGAGGGGGTGGTCCGGCTCGACCAGCATTTTCTCGCGCGGCTGAAGGAAAGCGATGGGGCGCTCCACGGCGAGCTGGTGCGAGCGCGCGGCGATCCCGCCACGCTCGCGCCGAAACAGGAATCCGCGCTGCTCCTCGCGCTGGCGCCGCACCTCGAGCAGTTCGTCGCGTGCCTGTTCGGGATCGAAACCGAAGTCCAGGCGCTGGCGGCGGAGCATCACCGGATGGCACCGCTCTACCGGGTCAAACGGCAGTTCGTGCAGCGCAAGGCGATGCATCGTTACGCAGCGCACGAGGCCGTGGCCTTCGACGGCGCCGCGCTCGAGCGCGAGCTGGAAGCGGCGTTCGGCGAGCCTTTCACCGAGCTCGCTTACGCGCGTCACGTCGCGCGCTGGCAGGAGAACGAAGCGGTGCACGCGGCGCACCTCGAATCGGCGCTGCGCTACGCGGCGTGGGCCGCGCATACCGAGGCAGGAAGGGCGCGCCGCGCGTCGGGAGTGCTGTTTAAGGCGCCGGCCAAGATCGATCCGCGGCGGCTGATCCCGGTGGCAAGCGATGAAGCGGGCGGATACCGGAGCCACCGCCTCGAGCCCCACCATCTGCGGCGGCGCGATGGGTTCAAGCTCACCGATCCCGGCGCGGATCTCGTGCACGCGCTCGACGAGGCGAATTACTGCATCTGGTGCCACGAGCAGGGCAAGGACTCCTGCTCCAAGGGCCTGCTGGAGAAGGGCGCGACGGGGCGCGGGACGGCTTCCTTCAAGAAAAGCGCATTTGGCGTCACCCTGGCGGGCTGCCCGCTCGAGGAGAAGATCTCGGAGTTCCACCAGGCGAAGGCCGAGGGGCACGCCATCGGCGCGCTCGCCATCATCGTCGTGGACAACCCCATGGTCGCGGCGACCGGCCATCGGATCTGCAACGACTGCATGAAATCGTGCATCTACCAGAAGCAGGAGCCGGTCGACATTCCGCAGGCGGAGACGCGCACGCTGCGGGACGTGCTCGAGCTGCCGTGGGGGTTTGAAATCTATTCGCTGCTTACGCGCTGGAACCCGCTCAACATCCGGGCGCCCTATCCCAGGCCGGCAAGCGGCAGGCGCGTGCTGATCGCCGGCATGGGCCCGGCGGGAATCGCGCTCGCGCATCACCTGATGAACGAGGGGCACACCGTCGTCGGCATAGACGGGCTCAAGATCGAGCCGCTGCCGGCCGGTCTCTCGGGCGTGGATGAACACGGGGCGCCAGTGCCATTCCAGCCGGTGCGCGACGTGCGTGACATCACCGAGCCGCTCGATCGGCGCGTCATGGCGGGCTTCGGCGGCGTGGCGGAATACGGCATCACGGTGCGGTGGGACAAGAATTTCCTCAGGGTGCTGCGGCTCCTGCTCGAGCGCCGGCGGCAGTTCGCGATGTTCGGCGGCGTGCGCTTCGGCGGCACATTGACCGCCGACGAGGCTTTCGCCATGGGCTTCGACCACGTTGCGCTCGCGCTCGGTGCCGGGCGGCCGACCGTGCTCGACCTGCCGAACGGGCTCGTGCGCGGCGTGCGGGCGGCATCGGACTTCCTGATGGGGCTGCAACTGACCGGTGCGGCGAAAACGGACTCGCTCGCCAACATGCAGTTGCGGTTGCCCGTCGTGGTGATCGGCGGCGGATTGACTGCCATCGACACCGCGACCGAGGCGCTCGCGTACTATCCCCTGCAGGTGGAGAAGTTCCTGCGGCGCTACGAGCAGCTCGCGCGCGAGCATGGCGAGGCGGCGGCGCGGACCGCGTGGGACGAGGAGGAGCGGGGCATCGCGGACGAATGGCTGTCCCACGCGCGCGCGGTACGCGACGAGCGCATGCGCGCCGCCGCGGAGCAGCGCGCGCCCCACCTCATCGAGTTGCTGCAGGGGTGGGGCGGGGTCACCATCGCCTACCGCAGGCGGCTGATCGACAGCCCTTCCTACACCCTCAATCACGAGGAAGTGCACAAGGCGCTCGAGGAAGGCATACGGTTCGCGGAAGGGCTGGTCCCGCTCGCGGTGGAGGTCGACGCGCGGGGGCATGCTCGCGCCCTCAAGGTTTCGGTGCAGCGCAGGGGAGAGGACGGCCGGTGGGTGGAAGCCGCGCGGACCGAGCTGCCGGCGCGGACGCTCCTGATCGCAGCCGGCACCCACCCGAATACGGTGATTGCACGGGAGGAGCCGGGGCGTTTCAAGCTCGACGGCGAGTATTTCCAGGCCTGCGATGAAAGTGGCGCGCCGGTCGCGGCCGAGCGGTCCATCTCCAAGCCGTCGCAGCCGCAGGTGCTGCTCGCGCGCCGCGACGATGGGCGCTTCGTGAGCTACTTCGGCGACGTGCACCCGTCGTACTTCGGCAACGTGGTCAAGGCGCTGGGCAGCGCCAAGCAGGGCTATCCGGTGGTGAGCCGCGTGCTCGAGCGGGTCAGTCCGGCGTCGGCATCGAGCGACTCGCAGTTCACCGGGCGCCTGAACCGGGAGTTGCGCGCGACCGTGCACGAAGTGAACCGGCTGACCCCCCTGATCGTCGAGGTCGTGGTGAAGGCGCCGGCCGCGGCGCGGCGGTTCCGGCCCGGCCAGTTCTATCGCCTGCAGAATTTCGAGATGCTCGCGCGCCAGGTCGACGAGACGCGACTGATGATGGAGGGCATCGCGCTCACGGGCGCGTGGGTGGACGCGGCGCGCGGCCTGGTCTCGCTGATCACGCTCGAGATGGGCGGCTCATCCGATCTGTGCGTGCTGCTCAGGCCGGGAGACCCGGTGGTGGTGATGGGGCCGACCGGCACGCCGACCGAGATTCCCAAAGGCGAGACCGTGATCCTCGCGGGAGGGGGGCTCGGCAACGCGGTGCTGTTCTCGATCGGCCAGGCCATGCGGCGCGCGGGGAACCGGGTGCTCTACTTCGCGGGCTACAAGCACATGACGGACCGCTACAAGATCTCGGAGATCGAGGCGGCCGCGGACACGGTGATCTGGTGCTGCGACGAGGAGCCGGGATTCACGCCCGAGCGCCCGCAGGACCGGGCGGTCGTCGGCAACATCGTGCAGGGCATGCATGCCTATGCCAGCGGCGCCCTGGGCGCGCAGCCGATCCCGTTCGGCGCCGCGGACCGCGTCATGGCCATCGGCTCGGACCGCATGATGGGCGCGGTGGCGCGCGCGCGGCACGACCTGCTGAAGCCCTTTCTCAAGCCCGGCCACCGCGGCATCGGCTCGATCAATTCGCCGATGCAATGCATGATGAAGGAAATCTGCGCGCAGTGCCTGCAGCCGCACCTGGACGCGCACACCGGGAAAGTGAGTTACGTCTTCTCCTGCTTCAACCAGGATCAGCCGCTCGACCGCGTGGACTGGACGGCGCTCGATGCGCGGCTGCGCCAGAACTCCGTGCAGGAAAAGCTCGCGGCCGAATGGATCGATCACTGCCTGGTGGATCTCGGCGCGCGCGACATGCAGCGGATCTGAGGGCCTCGCGTTACGCCGTAGCGCGCAGCACGCCATCGAGCGTCGCGCCCAGTTCCTCCAGTTGGGCGGGACTGATAATGAGCGGCGGGGACAGCGCGATGATGTCGCCGGTTACCCGGATCAAGAGCCCATTCTCTAAGCACTTGAGGAAGGCCTGGTAGCCGCGCGCTCCCGGGCTTCCGGGCAGGGGCTCGAGCTCGATTCCCGCCATCAGGCCGAAATTGCGGACGTCGATCACCGGGCCCGCGCCGTTCAGGTGGTGCACGACCTCCGCGAAGCGGGGCGCGAGCTCCCGCGCGCGCTCAAAGAGCTTCTCCTCGTGGTAGAGCGCGAGCGTCGCCTCCGCGGCGGCCGTGGCAAGCGGATGGCCCGAATAGGTGTAGCCGTGAGGGAATTCGATCGCGTCGAGTGGCGCGCGGTTCACCACCGTCTCGTAGATGTCGCGGCGCACGATCACCCCGGCGAGCGGGACAGTGCCGCTCGTGACGCCCTTGGCGAAGGTGATCATGTCCGGCGTCACGCCGAACGTCTGGGCCGCAAACGCGTGCCCCGTGCGGCCAAAGCCGGTGATCACCTCGTCGAAGATCAGAAGCAGCCCGTGCCGGTCGCAAATCGCACGCAGCCGCTCCAGGTATCCCTGAGGCGGAACCAGCACGCCGGTCGAGCCGGCAATGGGCTCCACGATCACCGCCGCGATATTGGAAGCGTCGTGCAGCGGGATGATGCGCGACTCCAGGTCGTCGGCAAGATGCGCCCCCCAGGCCGGCTGCCCGCGGCTGTAAGCGTTGCGCTCGAGGTTGTGGGTGTGCGGCAGATGATCGACCCGCGGGAGCATATTGCCGAAGGCCTTGCGCGTGGCGGGAATACCGCCCACCGAAATGCCGCCGAAGCCCACCCCGTGATACCCGCGCTCGCGACCGATGAGCACGTTGCGGTGACCTTCCCCGCGCGCGCGCTGGTAGGCGAGCGCAAGCTTCAGCGCGGTGTCGACCGCCTCCGAGCCCGAATTCGCGAAGAAGACGTGATCGAGCCCCTCGGGGGCCATCTGGGCCACCAGCGCGGCGGCGCGGAATTCCCCGGGATGCCCCATCTGAAACAAGGGCGAATAGTCGAGCGTCTCGGCCTGGCGGCGGATCGCCTCGACGATTTTCGGGCGGCAGTGCCCCGCATTCACGCACCACAGGCCTGCCGTGCCGTCGAGGATTCGCTGCCCGCTTTCGGTCGTGTAGTGCATGTCCCGGGCGGAGACCAGAATCCGCGGCGCAGCCTTGAACTGCCGGTTGGCGGTGAAGGGCATCCAGAACGGCTCGAGCGGGTAATCGCGCGGGGGCATGGTTCGCGGGCAGTCTCAAATGGGTCGTTACTATTTTGCCAGCGCCGCCGAGGTTCAGCCATACTGCGGACGAATGAGTCGAATCGCGTTGTGCCTGGTAGCACTCCTGCTGACGCCCGCGCTGGCGCCGGCCCAGCCGGTCGTCAACGTCGGCTCAAAGCGCTTCACCGAGTCCTACATCCTGGCCGAGATCATGTCAGGCACGGTGGCGGCGGCAGGGGAAGCCCGGGTGCGGCACCACCAGGGGCTCGGCAATACCGCGATCCTGTTCTCCGCGCTGAAGAGCGGCGCGATCCATGCCTACCCCGAGTACACCGGGACCATTGCCTTCGAGCTGCTGGGGCTGCAGCGCGTGCCGGGTCTCGCGGAACTCAACCGGTTGCTCGCGCCACACGGGGTGGCCGCGAGCGTGCCGTTCGGATTTGGCAACACCTATGCCCTGGCGATGCGCGCAGAACACGCCGAGGCGCTGGCGATTTCACGACTGTCCGATCTGGCGCGGCATCCCGGCCTCAAGCTCGCGCTGTCCCAGGAATTCCTCAACCGCAGGGACGGGTGGCCCGCGTTGCGCCAGGCATACGGGTACTCCTTCGCCGGCGTCCGCGGCCTCGATCACGGGCTCGCGTACGAGGCGCTCGCGGGCGGCCAGGTGGACGTCATCGACGCCTACACGACCGATGCCAAGATTGCGCGTTACCGGCTGCGCGTGCTGGAGGACGATCTTCGGTTCTTTCCGGCATACGATGCATTGATCCTCCACCGCCGCGAATTCGAGAGGGAGTTTCCGCGCTCGTGGAACGGATTGCAACGGCTGGCGGGCCGCATCAGCGTCGAGCGGATGACGGCAATGAACGCGGCAGTCGAGCTTTCGGGCTCGTCGTTCGCGGCGGTCGCGAAGCGTTTTCTGGACGCGGCCCCCACCGAGGCGCAGGAAGCGCCGAGCAGGCGGCGGTCGTTTCTCGCTGCGCTGGCGGGCCCCGACCTCTGGCGTCTCACCGTCGAGCATCTGGCGCTGGTGGGGGTCTCACTCGCGCTGGGAGTGGCGGTTGGCCTGCCGCTGGGTGTCTGGGCGGACCGGGCGCCGCGCGCGCGCTACTGGATACTGGCCGCGGCCGGGGTGCTGCAGACGGTGCCGGCTCTTGCGCTACTCGCGTTCCTGATCGCCGCGCTCGACCGCATTGGCACGCTGCCCGCGATCATTGCCCTGTTTCTGTATTCATTGCTGCCGATTGTCCGCAATACGGAATCGGGGCTGGGCGGCGTCCCGGGCTCCCTGCGGCAGTCGGCGATCGCCCTGGGGCTGACCGACTGGCCGCGATTGCGGTTGATCGAGCTCCCCCTCGCCGCACGCTCGATACTCGCGGGCATCAAGACGGCGGCGGTTATCAATGTGGGCACCGCCACCATCGCGGCCTTCATCGGCGCAGGGGGCTACGGCGAGCGCATCGTGGCCGGGCTCGCGGTCAACGACCATGTGTTATTGCTGGCGGGAGCCGCCCCGGCGGCACTGATGGCGCTGGCCGTCCAGTGGGCTTTTGACCTGTTCGAGCGCCGGTTCTTCCGGGAACCGCCCGGCCAGCAGTCGCGCCGGTCGTGAATCCCGGCACACGCGGGCTCGGCCCATAGCCCCGGGATCGAGGGAACGGGACCGGGTCCGGACTGAACTAATCATCGGCCAACCTGTCCCTGCAAGGAGGATCGGTTCGCGTCATTCGGGCGCGGTGCGGCCGGGTATACTTGCCGTATTCGAGGGCGAGCCTGCCGCCCGACTCGGACAACAAGAAACTCAGGGACGGGTTTGATGAGCGATCGCGAACTCGATCAGCAGCTGGTCGAGCGCGCGCAGCGTGGCGACAAGCATGCGTTCGAGCTGCTGGTGGGCAAATACCAGCGCAAGCTTGCCCGGCTGCTGTCGCGCTTCATCCGCGACTCGACCGAAGTCGAGGACGTGACGCAGGAGGCCTTCATCAAGGCCTACCGGGCGTTGCCGACGTTTCGCGGTGACAGCGCGTTCTACACGTGGCTGTACCGGATCGGCATCAATACCGCCAAGAACTACCTGGTGGCGATGGGGCGGCGGGCGCCGACCACGACGGACATAGACAGCGAGGAGGCGGAGGGCATCGAGGACGGCGACCAACTGCGCGACCTCAACACGCCGGAGAACGAGTTGATGAGCCGGCAGGTCGCGGAAACCGTGAACCAAACCCTCGCCGCGCTGCCTGAGGAACTGAGGACCGCCATCACCCTGCGGGAAATCGAGGGACTCAGCTACGAGGATATTGCCAATATAATGAGTTGCCCGATCGGCACGGTCCGATCGCGGATTTTCCGGGCACGCGAGGCGATTGCCGCGAAATTGAGGCCGCTGCTGGGGACCCGGAAAGACAGGAGATGGTGAGATGGACAGGATCTCGGAATGTATGGACGGCGAGCTGAAGAAACACGAGACACGCGTTCTGGTCGAGTGCATCAAGCAGGACACCGAGTTGCGACATTGCTGGGATACTTTCCACCTCATCGGCGACGTGATGCGCGGCGAACCGGCGCTGTCGGAGGAATTCGAGCGCCGGGTGGCCGAGCGGCTCGCCCACGAGCCGACGATACTGGCGCCGCGGACCCCAACCGTGAGGCGCTTTGCGACCTACGCCCTGTCGGCCGCGGCTTCGCTGTCCGCGATTACCCTGGTCTGGTGGATGGCGTTTTTCAACAACCCCCTCGTCCCTCAGCCTGAAATCGCCCAAGTCCCGATCACCCCCTCGCCCATAGCAGCAGTCCCTCCCTCCGAGCAGTTGGCCAGCGTTCCCAGCGACGGGACGATGAATGAATATCTGATCGCGCACCAGGAATTCTCGCCGAGCAGCGAGATCCAGGGCCTCGCCCCCTACATCCGCGGCGTGTCGAGCCTGCAATCGCCCAAGGGCCGCTAGTGCCCTGGTAACCCGGATACGATAGGAACGGTATGACCAGGCTCGCGGCAGCAGGCAAGTCACGGCGCGTCCGCAAATGCCGGACAGGAGCGGCGCGAGCGTGATATCCGTCTGGTTCTTCGTTCTCCTGGGACTCGTCGCGCCGGCTCTCGCGGCGGAGCAGGACGGGCTCACGTGGCTGACCAAGATGGCGAACGCATCGCGCCGGCTGAATTACAGCGGCACCTTCGTCTACCAGCATGGTGACCGCATCGAAACCTCCCGCATCGTCCATTTCGTCAACCCCGCGGGGGGCGAGTTCGAGAAGCTCGAGACGCTCGACGGGCCGGCCCGCGAGGTGATCCGCACCAACGACCAGGTCAGCTGCTATCTGCCGGATGCAAAGATCGTGATCGTCGAGAAGCGCAGCGCGCACCGCTTCCCGGCGCTGTTTCCGGAGCCACTGGTCGGCGTCGCCGACAACTACACGGTGGTCGCAGCCGGCAGGGACCGCGTGGCGGGCTATGATTGCCAGGTGGTCGAGCTCGAGCCCAAAGACCGCCTGCGCTACGGCCACCAGTTCTGCGCCGAGGCACGCTCGGGGCTGCCGTTGCGGGCGCGTACCTTCAGCGAGAACAAGCGGCCGCTCGAGTCATTCGCGTTTACCGAAGTACAACTGGGCGGCCGCTTCAGTCGCGATCAGGTGCGGTCGCGCTATGCGGCGAAAAGCCGGAACTGGAAAGTCGATCATTCGGCACTGGTATTGAGCGATGTGCCGGCCGACACCGGATGGACGCTGACGCGGCAGCCGGCGGGATTCAAGAAGCTGACCGAGCTGAAACGCTCCATTGCCGGTCGCAGCAACGTGGTGTCCCATATCGTGTATTCCGACGGGCTGGCCGCGATCTCGGTGTTCATCGAGCCGCTGCCCAAGACCCGCCTGGCCAGAAGTCTCTCGCATCAGGGGGCCGTCAACATCTACGTCCGTCCAGTAGCGGACCACATGGTGACGGTGCTGGGAGAAACGCCCGCTGCGACGGTGATGCAGATCGCGAACTCGCTCGAATTCAGGAGTGGACGGGGCAGGTAACGTTACTGGCGTTCCTGGCCGCGGCCTGTTCCGGAACCGGTTCTAGACTACCGAGATTGATTATGCTCAAGCGTTTAATC
>Ga0326597_10013770_pt1 | contig 10612 bp, 12 predicted proteins | sample RVTome_12_FD_203789 | JGI IMG/M metagenome (GOLD analysis project Ga0326597, IMG submission 203789) | Soil microbial communities from uranium-contaminated site in the Upper Colorado River Basin, Wyoming, United States - RVT100D185 | ecosystem: Environmental > Terrestrial > Soil > Contaminated >... | reverse complement strand
TAGTCTGACGATGACCCGAAGGGTTGCGCTCTATAGGAACGTAACCAGTCGGGAAATGGGCCGACTCTAGAAACGCAAGTTTCAGGTCGGCTTTTTTATTCTCTGAAGAATAGCTCGGTAGGCAAATTGGACAGTACCCCCGCTCAGGGGGGACTTGCTAAATGGCAGGCCAGCTTATCCCGGGAGGGAGAGGCTGGCCTTTTTGTTATAGAAGGAGGGTAAATCTATGGCGTATCAAGCGGCACAAGAGGAACAACTTTTAGACATAAGGGTAGCGGAGGCTTCAAACCTCTACAAATTTTATTTGAACCAGGAAAAGAAGATCCTTGGAACCACCGCGGTGATTGTTTTTCTTCTGACGTGGGAAACCATCGGCAACTGGGCCGGTCTCATCAACCCCATGTTTATGAGCGCGCCGTCGCTCGTATGGAAGGCCGGGGTGCAGCTATTTGCTTCGGGGGAGATCTATAATGATCTCAGGGTCAGCGGGATTGAATTTGGCTGGGGATTTTTCCTGTCGATGCTCGTCGGCATCCCCTTTGGCATCGGGTGTGGTTGGTATAGAAGGATGGCCTACATCTTTGATCCTTTTATCAATGCCATGAACGCGACACCGCGGGTCGCCCTTTTACCCCTGGTTATTATCTGGTTGGGTATTGGCATCCTCTCCAAGGTTGGCATCATTTTTCTAGGGGCAGTTTTCCCCATATTGATCAATTGCCGGGACGGAGTAAAAACCACACCTCACAACCTCTTGATCGCAGCGCAGAGTTTCGGTGCCTCACAGTGGATGATTTTCAAAAGCGTCGTGTTGCCTTCCACCGTGCCCTTCATCCTTACAGGCCTGCGGCTTGGAGTCGGCCGGGCGCTCATCGGTGTCATGGTCGGAGAGCTTTATGCCGCGACAGCGGGAATCGGCTTTATGATCACGGTAGCCGGCGCGACCTTCCAGACTGATAAAGTCTTTGTCGGCATCGTTATTTTTGCCACAACAGGGATGGTCTGTATGGAGATCATAGGCAGGCTGGAGGCTCGGTTTGATACGTGGCGGGTCAAGGTAGGGGCGGCAGCGTAGTTTCTTTTAGATCGAGGGGTCGGGGTGGGTTTTTTGTTAAATGTCCTAGTGTAGTCTCTTAAGCTCGGGTAATAATTCGCACGTCATTCCGGCCAACCCCGGCGAAAGCCGGGGGCGAGCCGGAATCCAGGGACTTCTGGATTCCCGCCTGCGCGGGAATGACGACAGAGAGCCTGCCGATTTCTTCACCGAATTTTCGAGACAACTCACTATCAAGAGCCTGAAAAAGGAGAGAATCATGAATCCTCTTTTGGTGGTCGCCGTCCCGTTAGTGTTGGTGATCGTAGGCATGATATTGAACAATCTTGGACTTTCATTTGATCAACCTGAAAGTTCGCAGGAGCAAGATCCTGCTAAGAGATTGGCAGCCGAAAGGCAAGCTTACCGCACCTTCTTCGATCAACAGAGAACTCGATCTTTGAAAAGGCAAAAAAGGGTAGGTCAGTATGGTTGGTTGGTTCTACTGACATTTATTGCGTCCTTCTGGTGGATGTATTTGGATACAGTGAATAAAACAGCGGCGGCGAATCAAATTGCCGCAATTCAAACAGTGTCCGCAGCGGAAAGGAAAAGCGGTGATCCTATCACAGTGTCCGCAGCGGAAGGAAAAGAGGTCATCCTATCTATGACTCGTCGCGACGGGACTAATGTAAAATACCTCATCAAATCGGAAAAAGCCGGCACATCGGGTGCCGGCGTGAAGGAAGGACTATCGAAAGAACCTGTCCCATCTTGGGAGGTCTCCAGATTAGAAACGGCTTTGAGTATCGGCGATAGCGCATTGCCTCTTGGCCTCGCTGTGAAAATTTCGAACTAAGGAAATAGCAGATCAGGGATGAAGGTAAACCCCGTACCACGGACTTACGTCCGTGGCTTTGGGGCGCTTCCCTTCGGGGAAGTCCAGAACATTCATCCCGCACTCACGCGCGGGGCGTTCTGTGGTACGGGGTAAGGTGAAGGGCTTGGAATTTCACTCTTGGAGGGGCTGTGTGGTCACAAGACCAACCCCGGATATTCACTTTTGATGGTCCGTTTTTATAGGGTGCGATTGGTTTGCAGATGACCCAAAGGGCTCGAGCTAAAGAGAAGCCGGTTGGGGCGCAAGCCGCCTGAGGTGCGAACACCAGGTCGGCTTTTTATTTATACAGTCGGTAGGCCAGTTAGGAAGTAGCCCTTTGTCGGGCGACTTGCTCAAAGGCAGGCCAGCTTATCCCGTAAGGGAGAGGCTGGCCTTTTTATTTCGTGAAAGGAGAACCCGATGGAAAGGTGGATTCGCATTTTTTGGATCATTGGCGGCGGCCTAGGTATTCTTGCTCTCGTCCTCTCCATCGATTCTTTGAAGGGCAAAATGAAAAAACGGCTTCGGACTAACAATCGGGTTACCAGAGATATTTCATCAACGGATGCTTAACGTGACTAAACTCGATTTGAGACGGCGCATACGTTGTTCGCTGGAAGAATTCTTCGAGCAACGAATGGGAGGAAGATGGCGGCTAGGAGTCAGCATCATGGGTGACTTGATTGTGATCCGATGCAAAGAAGCTTTTTCTCCGTCGGAGATCAACTTGGGCACTATGAAAGCCGGGCGACTGCTGCTCCAAGAGGTCAGCGAAAGTCTGTGCCGAGAACTACAGCCGGACCTCGACAAGCTTCTTTGCGAGATTACCGGACTGCGCCTCGTTGATATCTGCGTGGGCTTTTTTCTAGAACGGCGGGAGAGAATCTATCTCTTCACCATGAGCGATACAGTTAAATGTCAAAGCGAGCAATTTGCGAGGAGTAGATAGGTCACTTGTCATCCGTCTTGACATCATCGACGGTTTTCCCTATGGAGATTATTAGGAATGTTTCCCTTGCCAAAAGTCGCTAGAAAACCTTGGCCTGTTCGCATCCTCGCGTACTGGCTTCTTCTCGCCATATTTTCTCTGTCCTTACACTTTGAGCTGCACACGGAGGCTGGTGCTGCCAAGGTGAGTTACAGTTCCTTTGCCAAGGTCAGGAAGAACTTCAAAAACAACCACGGTGCGCGACCCGAGGTCGCCTTGACGACTACCTCGGTGCATTGGACCACTTCCTTTCATCCATATTTTCTTAGCGTTGTCGATAAGCAGAACCTACCTGGTTCACACCTGCTAAAATCCGTAGTAATCCGCGCGCCCCCATCTTCCTACTCCAGTTAAGTTTCTCATTCGCGGCTAAACTCCAAGCGTCGGTTGGTCCCTCCCGGTTGGGCGGCGCGCGGATATACGCGTAAAGAGAAACTGAGCTGGTTAGTTTCCAAAATATTTGCGCCCGATAACAGTAACCCAAGTGTTTGTCGCCTGATCAGACGGGCCCAAAAATCAAGAGTTAGCCAACTGATGTGTCGACAGGATTCCAGGAACGGCGGCAAACATGAAAACTCTTGGAGAGAAAGGAAGCGCATATGAAGCTCGGCATTCGAGGACGGCATATGGCGTTGTCCGCAACACTACTGGCCCATGTGGAGCGGCGCCTGCGGTTCGCACTGAGCCGGTTTGAGCAAAAGATCCGGCAGATCGCCGTGCAAGTCACGGACCTCAACGGCCCGCGCGGCGGGTATGATAAGCAGTGCCGGGTTACGGTGACCCTCTCTCCGTCGGGGAAGGTGATCGTGGGGGCGACCGATGCTGACGTCCACACGGCTATTGATCGTGCGGCAGACCGGCTGGAGCGCTCCGTTACGCGCGAACTGAAGCGGAGGCGTGCGACCTAGACGAAACAAAGTAACCATGTTCACCCTGAGCGATGCGGTTGGCAGCGAGCACAGATAATCCGTGGACTCTAAGCAAGAAGCGCTGGAGAAATGGATTCCCGTCCTCTTGGTTATTTTGGGTGCAATCGCCTACGTTGCCTCGATGTTTTTTAGCGCGAGAAAGAAACTTTTAAAGGAAACGCAATGAATACACTCAAAACCACTTTCTTGATGGCGCTACTGACGGTTCTCTTGGTCACGGCTGGCGGGGCCATGGGCGGGGAAGGGGGCATGATTCTCGCATTTCTCTTCGCCTTGATCATGAACGGTGTCAGCTACTGGTTCAGTGACAAGATCGTTCTACGCATGTACGGGGCAAAGGAGATCAGCGCGGACAAGGCTCCGACGCTTCATCGCATCATACAAGACCTAACGTTGCGCGCGCGGATGCCCATGCCCAAACTCTATCTGATTCCCCAGGAGGCCCCGAATGCTTTTGCCACGGGCAGAGACGAGAAGCACGCCGCCGTGGCAGTCACGGAAGGCATCCTTGCGATCCTAAATGAAAAAGAACTTCGCGGGGTGCTGGCCCATGAGCTATCCCACATAAAAAACCGTGACATCCTCATTGGGACGATCGCAGCCACCATGGCCGGGGCCATTTCCATGTTGGCCAACATGGCTCACTGGGGAATGATCTTTGGCGGAAGAAGCAGCGACGATCGGGGGGGAGGTCATCCGATCGTTGCTTTGCTCATGATCATCATTGCACCGCTTGCCGCGATGCTGGTTCAGATGGCCATCTCGCGTAGCCGGGAGTTTGGCGCCGATGCGACCGGAGCCACTATCTCCGGTGATCCCTCGAGTCTGGCCAACGCGCTCAGGAAGCTCCATCGGGGAGCAGAGTTGATCCCAATGGAGGCCAACCCTGCCACCGCCCACATGTTTATCGTTAACCCGCTGACAGGGGGAGGCCTTATGACTCTCTTCAGTACCCATCCGAATGTTGAGGAGCGGATCAGGCGACTTGAGCACATGGCAGGCGCAAGACAGTGAAGGTACCGGGCATAGTGATTGCAGTTTATGGGCTCGTTGTCCTCACTACTGCAATCATTAGTTATCTCACTGCGGGAAGCGTGTCGTTCCTTATAGCCGGCTGCGCCTTTGGGTTCGGGCTTATGGCCAGCGGTTTGGGCGTGCTCAGAAGCAAAGAGCTGGGGTTTGTTTTCGCCCCTGTTTTAACAGTTCTGGTCACTGCGTTTTTCGGCTATCGCTCCACGCGCATCGGTGAGCTTATACCGTCGGGACTTGTGGCCGTTTTAAGCCTCGTTACGCTTTTCCTATATTTTTTACCTCGCGGTAAGAAGGACCTATGACGCCGGAGCGGATAATCTTGGGGAACTAAGATGAGCGCAATGAGGATATGGATCGTGAGCACGACTATCCTCGGCGTCCTCGCTCTCATCGCCCTGACTTCTATTACGACCGGGCCCTCGGCCGACGATGCGATTGTGGCTATCCGAGTCGCCCAGCGGGAAGTATTTGAGGCCAAGAGGGTCTATCAAGAGTCAGCGCCTTCTGCCCTCAAAAATCCCGAGGCAACGCTGAGGCTGGCCTCGGAAGCTCTGCAAGAGAAACGTTATGAGGAGGCTATCTTGGCGGCTCGGCAGGCGAGCAGATTAGTCAGGAAACTTGGTGGAGTAGACTCTCTCGGAGCTTTCGGGAAATTCACGCCGCACTGCTCTTCATTGTCATTGGCGTCGTAATGCTCTTCTCGAAAGGAGAATAAACGAAGATGTCTAAAGAGGCCCGTGGTCATGTAAGGGGACACGTCGCGCAACTACCCTGGCATTCGATGGAGATGGCTTCTCTCCTCGGGGAGCTGGATACAGATCCTCAGCGGGGCTTAGCCGCAGAAGAGGCCCAAAGGCGTCTCGAAATATACGGCTACAACGAACTGGCAGTAGAAGAGAAGACTTCTCCCTTCACTCTTTTCATTAACCAGTTTAAGAACACCCTTATTATCATTCTTCTAGTCGCTACGGTTCTGTCAGCGCTTGTCGGAGAGCTAGTTGATGCCGGCATTATCGTAGTGATCGTCCTGTTCTGTGCGGTGTTAGGATTCATCCAGGAGTATCGCGCAGAGCGAGCGCTGGATGCCTTAAAGAAAATGCTAACCCCGAGCATTACAGTCCTCAGAGGAGGAAAAGAGCATGAGGTTCTCGCAAAGGAACTCGTTCCGGGAGATATTCTGCTGCTTGAGGCCGGAGACAAAATCCCCACGGACGGCCGCTTGAGCGAAATCCATTCATTGCAATGCGATGAGGCCCCCCTCACGGGAGAATCCTTTCCTGTGGAGAAGGAGCTAAGCGTTCTGCCAGTGGATATGGCCGTAGGGGATAGAAAGAATATGGTGTTTACTGGCACCAGCGTGACCTACGGCAGAGGGAAGGCGGTTGTCACTGCGACAGGGGTTAATACCGAGTTCGGCAAGATCGCCGCCGAATTGGTATCGGTGTCACAGGAGAAGACCCCCCTGGAGAAAAGGACTGAAGAGATCGGAAAGTGGCTTGGGATCATCGCGCTGGTAATCTGCGTTCTGGTGGTGGGCGTAAGCATCGTTCGGGAATCCATAGTGGGAAAATTGGATATCCAATTCACATTGACGATGCTCATGTTCGCAATTGCCCTGGCCGTAGCTGCCGTTCCCGAGGCGCTCGCTGCCATTGTGACGGGCGTCCTAGCCATCGGGATGCATGAAATGGCGAAACGAAACGCATTGATAAGGAGAATGCCAGCCGTAGAAACTTTGGGCTGCACGACGGTCATCTGCTCGGATAAGACCGGGACTCTAACAAAGGGTGAGATGACAGCCCGCCGGGTTTTCTTTGGCGGAAAGGTCACGGAAGTGAGCGGTGTGGGATACGCTCCTCAAGGCGAGTTCCATTCCTCCCTCAATGACTCGTCTCTGAACATGCTCCTCAGGGGAGGGGTGCTGTGCAACGACAGTACCCTTGTAGAAGACGGAGGGAAATGGTCTGTGAGAGGCGACCCAACCGAAGGCGCCCTTGTGGTCCTTGCGGCCAAGGCTGGAGTGGATCACGACGAGACCAAGCAAAAGAATGCCAGGATCAAAGAATTCCCTTTCAGCTCGGACAGAAAAAGGATGACCACGATTCACAGGATGGAAGATGGCAAAATAAGAGCTTTTGTGAAGGGAGCCCCGGAAGTGATTCTTGATCGGTGTTCATCTTTGCTAAACGGCAACGACACCGTGGCATTGGGAAGAACTCAACGGGAAGGAATCCTTAAGGCAAACGAGGAAATGGCCAATGACGCCCTAAGAGTTCTTGCCATTGCCTATAAAGATCTTCCCGAGGCGGATGGCTATGGTGAAGATCTCGTCGAAGAAAAACTCGTGTTTGCAGGTTTGGTGGGGATGATGGACCCGCCGAGGGAGGAAGCTATCGACGCCGTGAAGGTTTGCCGCGAGGTGCAAATCAAGCCCATCATGATCACCGGGGACCACAAACTCACCGCAGTAGCGATCGCCAAGGAAATTGGTATTTACCGCGAGGGAGATCTTGTGCTCACGGGGGACGAACTTAACAAACTAGAAGATAAAGAGTTTGAAGGAATCGTGGACAAAGTCACAGTCTATGCCAGGGTCTCTCCCCTGGATAAGCTCAAGATCGTCAGGGCATGGAAAAACAGGGGCGAAGTAGTCGCGATGACGGGCGATGGGGTCAACGATGCTCCAGCCCTAAAACATGCTGACATCGGGATCGCCATGGGAATTACCGGGACGGAAGTCGCTAAGGAAGCAGCTGACATGGTGCTGAGCGATGATAATTTTGCCACGATCGTCCGTGCGATTGAGCGCGGGAGGTGGATTTATGACAATATTAAGAAGTACCTCACGTACCTTCTCAGGGCAAATATCACCGAGGTGATTGTGTTAGGCGGCGTGGTCGTGTTCATGGGCCCTGATTATTTACCTCTCCTCCCAGCGGCGATTCTCTATATCAATCTTGCCACAGACGGACTTCCGGCTCTTGCTCTGGGTGTGGCGCCCCCCGATCCGGATATAATGCGCAAGCCTCCCCGGAATCCCCGAGAGAGCGTGTTTTCAAAGGACGTTAGAACCCTCATCCTGATGGCGGTACTGATTGAGTGTCCGCTATTTCTGTGGATGTTTTTCCAGAGTCAGCCAGACATGGAGCTTGCAAGAACGAGGGTATTCTTCATGTTCGTTTTCGTTGAACTTATTATTGCGATTAACTTTCGCTCTTTGAGATATGGCCTAATTCAAGCGCCTCCTCATAAATGGCTCGTTCTCGCCATCGCGTGGGAGTTGGGTTTGATAGCTGTGTTGATCCAATTTCCGGCCGTGCGTGAGGCCTTCGGAATCACAATGCCATCCGCGTCCGATATCGGCATCATCGTGGGGCTGGGCGTTATCGTCGCCGTTGCGATCGAGGTCGCCAAGTTTGTCTTTAGAACGAAAGAGCGTGCGAGCAAAATGGCTTATCCGTAAAGGTGAAGGTGGGCAGGCGCCGCAGGAGAGGCGCAATCTACGAGGATGCTATGAATGCGGCAAAACCAGCCGGCCATCTGAAAGAAATGAGAAATGAACTACCCCGCGGCAAGCTGCGGGGAATTAACCCGCAGAGATTAAAGATGAGCCAAAACTCCATAACCGGAATGCCGCTTTTCAAGCGCGGGAAAGTCAGAGACATTTACGATTTGGGCGATCGTTTGCTGATGGTGGCTTCGGACCGCATCTCCTGTTTCGGCGTAGTTCTCCCGACCAAGATCCCCGGCAAGGGAAAAATCCTTACCGCCCTCTCGGCTTATTGGTTCCGCGAGATGGAAGACATAGTAGGGATTCACCTACTTACCACTGATGTCGAGCAATTTCCCTTCATCTGCCGGCGTTACAGAGAACGGTTGGAAGGCCGCAGCATGCTCGTGAAAAAAGCGATACCTACCGCCGTGAGGTGCGTTGTGAGAGGCTATCTTTTCGGCTCAGCGTGGAAGGAATATCGTGAGCGCGGCGACGTCTGCGGCAATCGCCTGCCTATGGGCTTGGTTGAGGGTTCCCGTTTGGAGGAGCCTCTTTTTATCCCATCAACGAAGGAATCTTTAGGAGCACATCATGACAACATCACGTTCCAACAGATGATCGATATAGTCGGGCAGGAAAAGGCACGCACGATGCGCGATCTCTCCGTTGCCATTTATCTACGTGCTCGGGAGATGGCTGAGCCGAAAGGGATTATTATTGCGGATGCGAAATTCAAGTTCGGCCTGGCGGACCAACGGCTGATTTTGATTGACGAGCTTCTCACGCCCGAGTCCTCGCGCTTTTGGCCTGTGGAAAGCTATAAGCCAGGACAGGTGCCTGAAAGCTTTGGTAAGCAATATGTGCGTGACTATCTCTTGAGCCTGAACTGGGACACCAGGCCTCCAGTGCCGACCTTGCCACCGGAGGTCGTGCAGAAAACACGGGAAAATTACTTTGCGGCGCTGCGGAGGCTCACCGCGCCTCTGGCAAGATGTTTTGGGCGTTAGAATTGCGACAGATTCTGATGCGATGGTGAGGCAGCGATGACATTTCCTTCTGAGTACGATTTCGCTCTTTTTCTCTTCTAGCTTTTTGTCCTTTTCTCTGTGGCGCTGACATCGGGATGTTTCTTGTGAAAAAGTAGCCCGGGGGATGAGATGATTCCCATCGACCGATGAGTAGAAACAGATTCTCTGAAAATAACACCGAACGAAAGGAGACGCCAATGAACCTTTTTACGGTTGATGATATTGGCAGCCTAAATCGTCTTATTTTCTCTGCCGATCCTGTATTAGGCTTTCGGTACGAGAATGTGCACGAGGCCAAAAAAGGTTTAGCTGAGCATCGCGCTGAAAGAGACTTATTGCTGGCTGTACTGGAGGACGGGATTGCATGCTTTCAAGGATACTTTTCCAAGCCATCCCGAACCAACGAGAAGCTCTTTTTGGAAGCGGAAGAATGGATCAACTCAAACGATGACGGAGTCTTCTCCTTCAATAATGTCTGCGAGACCTTGGGCCTCGATCCAGACGCCCTCAGAACGGGGCTGAGGCGGTGGCAGGTAGAGAAGATCCACAAAGTCCCATGGGAGAGAAAACGTCTCGTTCCAAATAAGGGGAAGCGTTCTACAAGAAAAACTTCATGCGTCCTTTAAGGGATATTGACACTGACGGCTTAAACTATCTTATTTTTTCTTCTGATCCTATGTCCCGCTTTCGGTACGAGAATGTGCACGAGGCCAAAAAAGGTTTAGCGGGGCATTACGCTGAAAGAATTCTTATGTTACAAAGTTAGGGGGTGGATTTAGGAGTTGCTCATGGGTTTACATCGGACGAAAATTGAGATGGAGAAAACAAAATCTTTCGGCGCCGGTTTGCCTTGCACAAAAAATCCCGGGCCGGGTGATCCGCGGTGTTAGGAGGTTAACATGCCCAACGGACAATGGTCTAACGATTTCGAGATGGTTCTCGAACGGCTTCGCCGTGAGTTCCGCGGCCTCAATCTCGGAGGCATGAAGCTCGTCTTGACCGGGCTGGTGATTCTCATCCTGCTCTGGTCGACCTGGTATACGGTACCGCCGGAGGCGACGGCGGTGGTCCAGCGCTTCGGTCGGGTGACACGAACGGCGGGGCCGGGCCTGCATTTCAAGGTCCCCTTCGGTGTCGAGCGTGTTCAGTTGGTTCCAACTGCGCGAGTGCTCAAGGAAGAATTTGGGTTTCGGGCTCTGGCTGCCGGTCAAAGGCCCCAGCAGCAGCGC